>Ga0066903_100005453_pt1 | contig 11042 bp, 10 predicted proteins | sample PanSoiMetaGPlot1_FD_67491 | JGI IMG/M metagenome (GOLD analysis project Ga0066903, IMG submission 67491) | Tropical forest soil microbial communities from Panama analyzed to predict greenhouse gas emissions - Panama Soil - Plot 1 (version 2) | ecosystem: Environmental > Terrestrial > Soil >...
GGCAAAAACAAATCGCGCTCGCTCTTCCGACACCAAAAACTTTTTCCAAGGCATAGATGCCCGGAAAAGTGTCACCTATGTCATAAGACTGAACTGTTACCCATGTCATGAGATCATGCCGCCAGCCTGTAGTCGTCGGCAGCTTGCCGACGACCTTTTTCGCGAAGCGAAGTTTGCGATCCACGAAGCGCTTTTCGGCAGGCTGCCGAAAAGAACAGGCTGGCAGCCTGTGCTCCCCAGAGGAAACTAGCGCGCTGCGAGTGCGAGGCGCTGCTGCCTCGGCGCTTGTTCGCCGCCTTTTGAAGCTGCTTCAGTAACAGCTTGCGGTGGAGCAGTCAGTTTCATTCCGACCAGCCTGCTCACGCCGCGCTCTTCCATTGTCACGCCGTAAAGAACATCGGCTTTGGCAATGGTCCGTTTGTTGTGCGTGATGATGATGAACTGGCTTTGCTCTACGAAGCGCTCCAGTACCCCGATAAAACGGTTGATGTTCCCTTCATCCATCGCCGCATCCACCTCATCGAGAATGCAGAACGGGCTCGGTCGCACCAGGTAAATTGCGAACAGCAACGCCACTGCGACCATCGACCGTTCGCCTCCGCTCAATAGGGAGATGTTTTGCAATTGTTTGCCGGGCGGCTTGGCGGTGATTTCAATTCCGCAGTTGAGCGGATCGTTCTCGTCCAGTAACGACAGGTCCGCGCGTCCCCCGCCGAAGAGTTCCGCGAACATTTCGCGAAAGTTGGTTCGCACTTGACCAAAAGTTTCGCTAAACAACTTTCTGGTCGTCGAATTGATCTGCGCAATTACATCGAGCAACTCGCGACGTGAATTTGTAAGGTCAGTATTTTGCGCTTCGAGGAACTTGTATCGCTCCTCCAGCTCATCGTACTCATGAACGGCGTCGAGGTTCACGGGACCCATATTCTCGAGCTGACGTTTGAGGTCTTCGATGAGCTTTTCGATGTCTGGAGGGGTGAGCTCCGGGAAGGCCGGCGTGGCAGGAACTCCGCCCTCGAATTTCTCACTCCGCTTTATTTGAGCGCTCAAAGTCTTTTCGAACGCCGCTTGATCTTGTATAAAGGTTCGAAGATCGACATGGTAGCTGCGCGAAACATGTTCGGCGAGATTATCGATCTTCATTTGCAATTGCGACTCTCGCACTTGCCGCTGAGCGCGGTGGTCCTGCAATTGGCCTAGGGAATCGCGCAGACGCCGCAATTCGACTTCGATGTTGGAAATCGCGCCGAGCTGTGTAGCACGCTGCTGGCCAATTTTTGTAACATTCGCTTCTGCTTTCTCACGGTCTGCGGTCTGTTCTTTAATCAACAATTCGGACTCACGCGACTCCTTAGCCTGCGTCGCCGATTTCTGTTCGTACATCGCAATATCCGCCTTTCGCACAGCGACTAGCTCGACCAGCTCGGCGTGGCGAGCGCTCATTGGTTCGCGTTGCGCGATCAAATTTTCGTGGCGCTGGCGGTCGGTCGCGACGATTAACCGCAGTTGATTAATTTTTTCAGTCAGCTCTTCTTCCCCCAGCGTAGCCTTTTTCTGCGCAGCTTCGAATGCGGCCAGATCTGCCTGTTCTTTCGCGAGTTGATCGCGCACTGTTTGAACTTCGTGGTCCAACTGCGCAACCCGTTCGTCAGCCGCGGCCACCTGACGCTCCAGCGCATTTTTTTCGGATCGCAAATTGTCGATCTTGCGATCGGCTTCGCTGAATTCTCGCTGAAGCTGGGATGCGAGTTCGAGCGCGGTTTTTGCTTCGTCCCGTTTTACGCGAAGCGCATCGGCCTCCTGTGTCAGCGTGGCCTCCTCCTTGGCTAGATTGGCGATTTGCGCTTTGCGTTCCAACAACGACGCCGCGCGCACTTCACTGCTGCCGCCGAAGATGATTCCTTCTGTCGAAATGAACTCACCGCCGAGCGTAGCCATCGCGATCGCGGCCTCGTGCTTTTTGCACTCGAGCGCCTGTTGCAAATCAGAAAAGATAACGACGTTGTCGAGCAATTGCCTGACGACTGGCTCAAGTGACCGCGGCGCGACCAGCTTGTCCGTGGCCCAGGCCAGCGCGCCTTCGGGCAGAACCTTTCCCCTTGCAAGCTGTACCGGCTCCGTCAACTGCGGAATCAGCAGCGCGGCTTGGCCAAGCTTCTTCTTCTTGAGTCGTGCAATGATTTCGGAAGCAACCTCCGCATGTTTTAAAACGATGGCATGCAGATTCCGGCCCAGTGCGGCTTCGATCGCCGGAATGAATTTGGGATCGACATCGAGATGTGCAACGAGTGAACCGGCGATCGCGTCCCGGAATTTTTCGGTATCGTCTAAGCCTTTAAGCACAGCTTGCGAACCTTGCGTGAGGCCTTCGCCTTCTGCGTTGAGCTGACGCAAAACGTCCAACCGCGATCGCTTCTCGGCGAGCGCGCGCTCTAGGGCGGCGAGATTCTGTTCCGCTTCGGAAAGCAGTTTTTCTCTTTTGTGCAGGCTCGCCTCGACATCGACCGATTCGCGTCGGCTCGCTTTGAGTGAGGCACTGATCTGCCGAAAAAGTTTGTCACGCGCATTGGTCGATGTTTGAATCTCATTTGCGAGCTGTTCGATTTGTGCGCGGGTCGATTCACGGCGTGTTTTCGTTCCAGAGAGTTCCCCCTCGAGTGTCGCGATTCTGCTTTCGGATTTGGAAAATGCGAGTTGCAACTCCTGCAGGTGCGTGCTTCGCTCGGTTCGGTCTTTCTGCATTTCCTCGGCCCAACTGGCGACCTCGGTTAGCTCGCCCTCTTTTTCTTTCAATTGCCGCTCGATTTCTGCGATCGAGTTGTTTGTTTGCTCGATCTGAGCGGCGTGCTGCTTACGTTTTTTTTCAGCGTCCGCGATGTCGCGTCGCGCACGTTCGATCAGATCGGCAAGTTCTTCGGCGCGCTGCCTACTAAAGTCAATGCGGTTGCGGTGCGCAGCGATCTCACTTTCCAGTCGCTGCACTTCTGCGCGCGAATCGGCGATCTCACCATCGATCTTATCCAGAGCACGGCGTTCTTCTGCGAGGACATTTTCGCTGTTCTCGATCTTTGCCCGTGTCGCGTGTTCGGATTCGTGGAGCCGTTCAATTTCTTCGTGGCAGGCTGAGAGGTCGCGCTCGAGGTCATCAAGCTGCTTGCGAGAGTAATGCGTCTCAAGCACGCCTAGGTCGGCATGCAGCGCCTGGTATCGCCGCGCTTTGCCGGCCTGTCGCTGCAAAGAGCCGATTTGACGCTTTACCTCTTTGATGACGTCGCCAATACGCAGGAGATTTGCCTCCGTCGCTTCCAGCTTGCGCAGCGCCTCGCGCTTTTGCGCCTTGTATTTTGTGATCCCAGCTGCTTCCTCGAAAACTGCGCGCCGATCTTCCGGACGCGAGCTCAGGATCATGTCGATCTTGCCCTGTTCCATCATCGAGTAAGCGGCCCGCGCGATACCGGTGTCGGCGAAGAGATTTTGAATATCGCGAAGGCGGCAGGGCGTTTTGTTTAGAAGATACTCGGAGTTGCCATCCCGGTACACGCGGCGGCTAACGCGTACCTCATGCCACTCGATTCCGAGCTCTTCAGCGCAATCGGTGAAGGTCAGGGATACCTCGGCGAACCCGACCGGCTTCCGTGTCTCGGCTCCGTTGAAGATCACATCAGCCATTTCGTCGCCGCGGAGCGACTTGGCGGATTGCTCACCGAGCGCCCAACGTACCGCGTCGAGGACATTGGATTTTCCACAACCGTTCGGGCCGACGATAGCGGTGATGCCCTCGTGAAAATTAAAAATCGTCTTATCGGCAAATGATTTGAAGCCGAGTAGCTCGAGCGATTGTAAATGCATTGTGGGCCACACCCCGGGCCTCGGCAGCGTCAATACAGCAACCTTGCCGGGGTTACAAGCGGAAAATCACACAATTTGAAGGGGTTCCGGGTGAGCGCGGCCACAGGATATTGTGCCTCCATCTAGCTTCGCTCCAAACGATGATCTCTTTTCTCGCCTCCCCCCTTGGCAAGGGGAGAGGATGAAGGTGAGGGATTCGGAAGAGTTATCTGCGGCTTAAACGTGACTGCCGCCCTCCGCCTAATCAGGGAGAAGCGTCCCTCCGCGCATTCCATGCTACGATTCCCCCCCATTCGGAAAAGTACTCCCCGGCGCGAGAAGGTTAACCCGCACTCTTGCCTTGGACAAGTCGTTCACTCAGGATGCGCCCGTGGCAGATGAACCGCCGGCGTGGATACAGCAGGAAGAACGCATCGATCATCAGTTGGTCCGAGGCATCGGGATTCCGGCTCTCACCGCGAATATTGTCAGCTCGACAATTGGTGCGGGAATTTTTGTGATCCCGGCAACGGTTGCGAAGGGGCTGGGATCCGCGGCGCCGCTCGCATTTGTCTGCTGTGCGATTGCCATGGTCTTGTTCGTCACATGCTTTGCGATCGCCGGCAGCCGCGTGTCATTGACTGGTGGCCTGTACGCGTATGTGGAAGTCGCGTTTGGTCGTTACGTCGGCTTCCTGGCTGGTATGCTTTACTTTCTTACCGCACTTGGCGCGGTTGCCGGCGTTGTGAACGTGTTGGCAAACTCGGTGGCGCTGGTCGTCCCATTTCTCGGCAGTCCGCTGATGCGGATTATCGTCATGCTCGCAGTATACGGCTTGCTCGTGCTCATTAACATACGCGGCGTGCGCCAAGGCGCGGGTGCAGTGACCGTGATCACCGTTGCGAAGCTTCTGCCTCTCTTGCTGTTCACTTGCTTTGGAATTTTTTTCATTCACCCACTGAATCTTGCCTGGAGCGGTTGGCCCAGCAGCAAGTCATTAGGCGATGCCGTTATCCTGCTCATTTTCGCCTTCGTCGGGATCGAAGTGGCGTTGATTCCGAGTGGCGAAGTAAAGAACCCGGCCCGGACCGTTCCGAGGTCGGCTTATCTCGCGCTCGTCGTCACGACAATCATCTACCTAATGATCCAGCTTGTAGCGCAGGGGACACTCGGTAGCGATCTGGCGAAATATCCTGACGCACCGCTAGCCGAATCGGCGGCGAAATTTCTCGGCAACCTCGGTCGCATGATTCTGCTGACCGGAGCAAGCATCTCCGCATTTGGATTTGTGACGAGCGACATTCTGAGCTCGCCGCGTATGATCTTTGCCGTCGGCCGTGACGGCGTGTTGCCGCAGTTTTTCGCGCATGTGCATCCACGGTATCGGTCGCCGGACGTTGCGATTATTACGTACGCCGCGATCGCGTTCGCGCTTTCAATCAGCGGCACGTTCGAGCGGCTGGCGGTCCTTTCTAATGTCGCGGTCCTGTTGATGTATCTGCTTTGCTGTGCTGCTTGCTGGTTGCTGATGCAACGCGACGTGCGAGCTGACGGTGCTCAGCCCTTCAATTTCCCTGGAATGAAGATTGTGCCTGCGCTGGCGATCCTGGCGATTATTTGGATTCTGGCGCACGCGACGAAACGCGAATTTTTTATTACGGCGGTCGTAATCGCTGAAGCGACGCTGGTGTATATAGCGTCCTACCTGGATCGGCGATTTCGCAGCAAACATCCGGGCACTCTGCCGTACCGCTGGGGATATTATTTCAGTATCCACACGCCTATCTCTGTAATTATAGGAGCTGCCCTCCTACATTACTCGATTCCGGTGATCGTTGGACTCGCCGCTTTGTATTCACTTCTCGCTTGGCGTTTTGCGCAGCGGAATCATTGGGCTTGGATAACGTTAACGATCCTTAGCTTTAATCTACTCTTCTGGATCGCGCACTGCGTTTATCTGAGTCGACGGTGGAGAGAAAAATATGTGCTGGCAGGCTAATATAGCTTGCAGACGCGAACCTCGCTCGCGCCGGAAGTCGTAGGCAAACGGCAAAAACCGATTAGCTTTTGCGCATGCGCGACAATTATCTCGAAGAGTATTATTCATTTCTGCGGTTTCCCAGCGTCTCGACTGACGACAAGCACAAGGAAAACCTGGTCGACTGTGCAAACTGGCTGGTGAACAAGCTGAACAGGATCGGTCTGCAAGCGCAGCTCGTACCAACGAAACGTCATCCCATTGTTTGGGCCCGCAATGAACATAAACCCGGGCGTCCGACGGTTTTGATTTACGGCCATTACGATGTGCAGCCGCCGGATCCTCTGGAACTTTGGGATTCGCCGCCGTTCGAGCCTGTTTTGAAGAACGGTTATGTTTTTGCACGCGGCGCAACTGATAACAAAGGCCAGATCCTGTCGCACATCCTCGGGATCCAGGAAACGATCGAGGAACATCACGAGCTGCCTGTGAATTTACACTTGGTGATCGAAGGAGAAGAGGAAATCGGAAGTGGGAATCTCGGCCCTTTTCTCAGTGAAAATCGCGACGCACTGAAGTGCGATGTGGCAGTTATTTCCGACACAGGGATGATCGCGCGCGGCATGCCGACGCTTAGTTATGGGCTGCGCGGCGTTACGTCCCTTGAGGTCAAATTGATCGCGGCGAAAATGGATTTGCACTCCGGTGTGTTCGGAGGCGCGGTTGCCAATCCGATCACCGCATTGGCGCAATTGCTGGCCACACTTCACGATCGCAAAGGCCAAGTGGCAATTGCAGGATTCTACGATCGCGTTAAACCGCTCGAAAACTGGGAGCGCGAAGCGTGGCGAAAACTTCCCGTTGACGGCGACAAATTGATTAGCGAGGAGACTGGTGTCCCTGAGCTCTTTGGCGAAGCTGGATACAATTCAGTGGAACGCATCTGGGGGCGACCGACTGCCGAGATCAACGGAATCGGTGGCGGTTATCAAGGGCAGGGGACAAAAACGGTTATCCCGAGCCACGCGTTTGCAAAACTGACATTCCGCCTCGTTCCCGAACAGAGAGGCGACGAAATTCTGGAATTGGCGAAGACGCATTTTGAAAAAAATCTGCCTAAAGGCGTGACCATGGAAATTACCAAAGGCCACACCGGTCCCTGGTATCTCACCGACCCGCACGATGCGTGGGGCGAAGCCGCACAGCGGGCCTTGCGCAAGGCCTTCAACCGGGACGCTGCACTCATCCGCGAAGGCGGCAGTATTCCCATTGTCTCGGAATTCCGGGAGATTCTCGGAGTCGAAACGTTGCTGATGGGACTCGCACTACCCGATTGCCGCGCGCATTCGCCGAACGAAAATTTTCCTCTCGAGAATTTCGAGGGAGGTATTCGTCTTAACAAAGCGATTCTTCAGGAGCTAGTTCAGCCGTAGCACAGGCATCCTGCCTGGGAGGTCGGCGGGCATCTTGCCTGCCGATGAAAACCGCGAGCTGCGTGCGCTGTCTCAGCGCATCCGACTCTGAGCGCACGCTCGATTCTCCGCTGAGGACAGCGGACACTACAGCATTGCAGTTGCGGGCTCCGAACTTATGAAATGGCTTCTAATTCTTGCGATCCTACTTAGCACAGTCTGCATTTCCGATGCAACTGAAGAGTCGCTCGGCACAAAGATCAAAAAAGCTTTCGAGCCGTCGCCAACACCGAGTCGTAAACACCGGAAGAAGAAAGCGACACCAACTCCGTCGCCGGAGACTTCGCCGAATCGAAAGAAAGCTTCTCCGAGTCCATCGCCAACCGCCACGCCCAAGAGTAAGTCGAAACGCAAGAAAGGTTCTCCGACTCCGACACCATCCGAATCTCCGACTCCAACGGAGACTCCATTTCCCAGTCCGGCACAAACGCCTGCTCCAGGAAAGAAAAGCTGGCCAAATGTGAGCCTTTCGCCGGATCAAATATCTGGCTACGAAAATTATCCGCCGAAAGTGCGCAAGATCATCGATGCCGGACTGGCGTTAACAAAACAAAATCTCGGTTACACCTACGGCTCCGCCGATCCCAAAAACCGTGGCATGGATTGCTCCGGCTTCATTTATTATGTTCTTCAGCAAAACGGTTTCCCTGATGTTCCGCGCGATTCCAGCCAGCAATACGTCTGGGTGCGCAAAGATGGCAACTTTAAGGCGGTCGTGAGTCGCAAGGAAGACTCATTTGAACTTGATGATCTTAAACCCGGCGACCTGCTTTTTTGGCGCGGCACCTATAACATCGATCGCGATCCGCCGATTACGCATACGATGATTTATCTCGGCCGCGAAAAAAGAACGAACAAGCGTGTCATGGTCGGATCAAGCGACGGTCGCACATACGATGGCAAACAACGTTGGGGCGTCAGCGTTTTCGATTTCAAAATGCCGCCACCACCGCAGAGCGGCGACGCCAAGATTAGCCCAATCTTTGTCGGCTATGGGCGAATTCCTGGGCTAGGCCAAGACTAAGAGCAGTCCGTCAATCTCGGGTGACGAGAGAGTAGAAGAATAAGACCGTGAGCGTCGCAAATATTATCAGGTAGAACGACTCATAGTACCGGAGCAGGCGACCTAAGTTGACCAGTTTCTTATCTGGCAGTCGTTCGAAGCAACCAGTCAGGACGTATTTCGTAATTTCCCAACCCGTTCTGGCATCGTTAGGAAGAAATGGGTTCGGCGAACCAAGGCGCGCCCATTCCTGACGACAATCACGCTGCAGGCGGTAAAAGAAGAGCATGTGAAGTGCAATTCCAATGATCGCGAGGCCGATAACAACGGTTGATGGAGTCATGGTCAACGAAGGGTCATGGCTCGGAGCTTACAATCGAGAGTGGCAAGCACGTTTGAAACATCGCTGACGCTCTATGTTAGCCGATTAGCAGCCACTGGCGACACGCTACCGATCATCCTCAATTTCTGTAGGACTCGGAGACGATTTTGCTTGGGCTGAGGAGGTCGGTTGAACCGGCGTGTGATGGACGCGGTGCTCGTATCCGATGAAGGCGATTGCAATCAGAACGAGCATCACGATCAGGACGACGCGCTGTTCGTTCTTAGAGAGTTCGAAGATTCTGAGGAGGCGCCTCATTTTATCCGCTATCGTCTCTGTCATGTTGAGCGAAGCGAAACATCTCTGGCTCCTCTTCCATGACGCGCCGGATCAAAATGATCAGAGATTCTTCGTCTCGCTCAGAATGACAACGTGAGTTGCGCTTCATTTTTTCGCGTAACGAATCGGGTCTTTTATTCCGGCTTCGCGAAACCCTTTGAGGCGCAGGAGACAGGAATCGCATTCGCCACAAGCCAGACCTTCGGGCGTCGGATCGTAACAACTGTGCGTAAGCGAGAGATTGACACCGAGCTCGACCGCTTTGCGGATGATTTCGGCTTTGGAAAACTTGATGAGCGGCGTGTGAATTTGGAAGCGTTTGCCTTCAACGCCGGCTTTTGTTCCGAGAATGGCGAGGGTCTCAAAGGCTTCGATAAATTCCGGGCGGCAATCTGGGTAGCCGCTGTAGTCGATTGCGTTTACGCCAAGAAAGATGTCACTGGCCGGAATGACTTCGGCCCAGGCAAGCGCATAAGCGAGAAAGATGGTGTTCCGCGCAGGAACGTATGTGATCGGAATGCCGTGCCCGATTTCAGTTTCCGAGCGTTGCTTCGGAACGGCAATATCATCGGTGAGCGCCGAGCCGCCGAAGACACGCAGGTCGATTTTTGCGATGCGATGTTCTTTTGCGCCTAACGACTCGGCAACGCGGCGCGCCGCTTCCGTTTCGATCTGGTGACGCTGACCGTAATCAAATGAGAGCGCGTACGCTTCGTAGCCCTCCGTGAGTGCGATCGCCAACGTCGTGGTCGAATCGATCCCGCCGCTGAGAAGCACGACTGCGCGTTTCATTACTAGCTAGGCTGTGTCTCGGGCTAGATTAACCACGAATGGACACTAATTGACACGAATGTTTTTCGCGCGCAGCGTGCTTTGGAGTGCGGCGGTGTTCCGCCGCTTTTTCATTTCTCGCCGTGGTTCGGCTTCTTATCTGGATATTGTGTGCGCACGGTGAGCGCGATTCCGCCGCGTGCGGAGAATTGCGCAGTAACAATTGCTTCGCGCGGCGCGCATGTTTTGACGAAATCGTCCAGAATGCGGTTTGTGACTGCTTCGTTGAACGCGCGCTCGTTTCGATACGACGCCAGATAAAACTTAAGCGACTTGCTTTCGACGCAGAGCTGGTCGGGGACGTAATCGATGTCGATCCTCGCAAAGTCCGGCTGCCCCGTCACCGGACAGACGGAAGTGAAATCGTCCGTCTCGAAGTGAATGCGGTAATTCCGATCAGTTGCTGGATTCGGGAAAGTCTCGAGACGCGCTTCTGAAGGCGAAGCCGGCAGCTTCGCTTCGCTGTGCCCTAGCAGTGTTAATTGACCTGCGCGTTTTGTTTTTGCCACGGCGATGGCAACGTCCGCTTTTAGGCGATTGAGGTCAATCGCCGCTACCTTTCTGGAACGCCCGTAGATCGTTCGCGACGTCTGGATATTTTGCTGCTAGCGCTTCGACGTCCCCGATTTCTACGTCAACTTTTTCTACGCCTGGCCATTCTGTGCTCGCGCCGAGGAACCAGCGGCGATATCCAATCACGCGTGCAGTGTGGAAGGTGTTGCCAGGAATTAAAAGCTGCACGCATTGACCCGCGCGTAGATCCGGACCGACTACGGCGCGCTCACTTGTGCCATTTTGGTGCAACATTAGAACTTCGATCGGATCACCCAAATAACGGTGATACAGCTGATCGTTGCGGATCCGATGCAAGCGCACCGGCGCATCGGGCGTGACCATGAAATAAAGTGCGGAGCCGGCTGGCCGCCCATCAACGAACGGAGCCGGGAGTCCCCCGCGTGCGATTCGTTGTTTGCTGATAAACGTGACACGCACGAACCCGCAGGTAGCGTGCGCCTCGAGCTTGAGCAGATCGCGAATTTCTGCCGCTGTTAAATCGTTGGTCATTGGTGTTTGAACATCGAACGTTGAACATCGAACGTCCAACATCGAATCGGAACATCCAGAAACCAAACATCGTGTCGGCGTGATCGATGTAATCGCGCACGATCCAAAAACGGGTGAGGTCGTTCTCGTGATGAATGTGTCTGAAGAGTGGGATGGTTCGAACGAACAATTGCTGGTGTTGCAGGAGCGATTCAACGCCTATGT
>Ga0066903_100005454_pt1 | contig 11040 bp, 7 predicted proteins | sample PanSoiMetaGPlot1_FD_67491 | JGI IMG/M metagenome (GOLD analysis project Ga0066903, IMG submission 67491) | Tropical forest soil microbial communities from Panama analyzed to predict greenhouse gas emissions - Panama Soil - Plot 1 (version 2) | ecosystem: Environmental > Terrestrial > Soil >...
CCCCACGCTGCTCGTCACGGCGCAGCTGCCCGGCGCGAGCCCCGAGACGATGGGCTCGTCGGTGGCGACGCCGCTCGAGAACCAGTTCTCGCTGATCGCGGGGCTCGAGTCGATGACGTCTGTGAACTCGCTCGGCTCGACGCAGATCACGCTCGAGTTCGATCTGAACCGCAGCCTCGACGGCGCCGCGGTCGACGTGCAGGGCGCCATCACGCAGGCGGCGCGCCTGCTGCCGCAGGGGATGCCGACGCCGCCGACCTTCACGAAGGTGAACCCGGCCGATCAGCCGATTCTCTACCTCGTCATCACGTCGACGACGGTGCCGCCGTGGACGCTCGACGAGTACGCCGAGACGCGCATCGCGCAGCGCATCTCGATGGTGAGCGGCGTCGCGCAGGTCCAGGTCCTCGGCAGCCAGAAGTTCGCCGTGCACGCGCAGCTCGACCCGCACGCGCTCGCCTCGCGGCAGATCGGCATCAACGAGGTCGAGGCGGCGCTGCGCGCGTGGAACGTCAACACGCCGACCGGATCGATCATCGGCCCGCACAAGGCCTACACGCTGCAGGCGACCGGCCAGCTGATGAGCGCCGACGAGTACAAGGACATGACCGTCACGTACCGGAACGGCGCGCCGGTGCGGCTCGGCGAGCTCGGCACGATCAAGGACGGCGTGGAGGACGAGCGGACGGCGTCGTGGTTCTACACGCACGAGGGCGAGCAGCGCGCGATCACGCTCGGCATCCAGCGCCAGCCCGGCACGAACACGATTGCCGTCGCCGACGCGGTCAAGGCGCTCATGCCGCAGTTCCGGCTCGAGCTGCCGTCGAGCATCCACATGGACGTCCTCTACGACCGCTCCGAAACGATCCGCGAGTCGTACCGCGACGTGCAGTTCACCATGATGCTGACGCTCGCGCTCGTCATCATGGTGATCTTCGTCTTCCTGCGAAACGTCTGGGCGACGATCATCCCGAGCCTCGCGCTGCCGTTCTCCATCATCGGCACCTTCGCGGTGATGTACCTCCTCAACTACAGCCTCGACAACTTGTCGATGATGGCCCTCATCCTCTCGGTCGGCTTCGTCGTCGACGACGCGATCGTGATGCTCGAGAACATCTACCGGCACGTCGAGATGGGCGAGGAGCCGCTGACGGCGTCGCTCGTCGGCTCGCGCGAGATCGGCTTCACCATCGTGTCGATGACGCTCTCGCTCGCCGCGGTGTTCATCCCCGTGCTGTTCATGGGCGGCGTGCTCGGCCGCCTCTTCCGCGAATTCTCGGTGACGATCTGCGTCGCGATTCTGATCTCGGGCGTCGTGTCGGTGACGCTGACGCCGATGCTGTGCAGCCTCTTCCTCAAGAAGCCGCATGCGCACGGCGGCGCCTCGAGGTTCGAACGTGCCACCGAGAGCGGCTTCGACAGCATGCTGAAGTTCTACGACCGCACGCTGCAGATCGTCCTCAAGCACCGCCCCGCGACGATGGTCGCGTTCGTCGTCGTCCTCCTGCTGACCGCCGTGCTGTTCATCGTCGTGCCGAAGGGCTTCATTCCCGATCAGGACACCGACCAGATCGCCGTGACGACCGAGGCTGCGCAGGGCACCTCGTACGCGAAGCTCGTCGAATACCAGGGCGCGGTCGCCGACGTCATCAGTCAGGACTCGAACGTCGAGGGGCTCGTGTCGACCATCGGCGGCAGCGCCGCGGCGACGCTCGGCGGCCCGAACCTCGGGCAGATCGTCGTCCACCTGAAGCCGCGCGGCGATCGCCGGGAGCTCGCGACCGATATCATCGGGAAGCTGCGGCCCCAGCTCGCGAAGATCCCGGGCATCGACGTCTACATGCAGAACCCGCCGACGGTGCGAATCGGCGGACAGGTGAGCAAGAGCCTCTATCAGTTTTCGATGCAGTCGCCGAACCGCGAGGAGCTGTACGAAGCGGCGCGCAGCATGAAGAAGGCGCTCGGTGACGTCGAGGGCATCGAGGACCTCACGAGCGACCTCGAGATCACCAGCCCGCAGGTGAACGTCGAGATCGATCGCGACAAGGCGGCCGCGCTCGGCGTGACGGCCAACCAGATCGAGAACGCCTTCTACGACGCGTACGGGCCGCGCTGGGTATCGACGATCTACGCACCGGTCAACGAATATAAAGTTCTGCTCGAGCTCGCGCCGCAGTTCCAGGCGGATCCGGCGGCGCTGTCGCTGCTCTACTTCAAGACGTCACCGACGGCGGGAGCCGCAGCGGCCGGCGGTTCCGCAGCCGCCGCAGTGGCGGCGGGCGGCAGCGGCGCGACGCCGTCGAGCGCCGTCGGCGGCGCGCTGGGCGGCGCCGGCACCAATACGGCCGGCACCGTCGTGCCGCTCGACACGCTCGCGCACACGACACAGGTCGTCGGGCCGCAGACCGTGAACCATCACGGCCAGCTGCCGGCGGTGACGATCTCGTTCGGCCTCGCGCCGGGCGCCTCGCTCGGCTCGGTGCTCTCGCGCGTGCAGGAGGTGGCGCAGCAGACGCTGCCGCAAACCGTCAGCGGCGAGTTCGAGGGCGCCGCGAAGGCGTTCGAGAGCTCGCTGAGCAACCTCGCCGTGCTGCTCGTGATCGCGGTCATGGTCGTCTACATCGTGCTCGGGATCCTCTACGAGAGCTACATCCACCCCCTGACGATTCTGTCGGGCCTCCCGTCGGCCGCGTTCGGCGCACTCGTCACGCTGATCGTCTTCCGCATGGATCTGAACATCTACGCCTTCGTCGGCATGATCATGCTGATCGGCATCGTCGAAAAGAACGCGATCATGCAGATCGACTTCGCGCTCGAGGCGGAGCGCTCGGGCAAGACGCCGGAGGCGGCGATCTACGAGGGGTGCCTGATCCGCTTCCGGCCGATCATGATGACGACGATGGCGGCCCTCTTGGGCGCGGTGCCGATCGCGGTGGGCTACGGCGCCGGCGGCGAGGCGCGGCAGCCGCTCGGCCTCGTCGTCGTCGGCGGTCTGCTCTTCTCGCAGCTCGTCACGCTGTACCTGACGCCGGTCGTGTACACCTACATGGCGCAGCTGCAGACGTGGATGAAGTCGCGGCAGACGACGCGCACGCTCGCCCCCGCACCAGCGAAGTAAGCGCCGTCAGCGTTCCATTCCCTTGGCCTTCAGCACCGGGAGCGCCGCAGGTGACGTGACATACTTGATCAGCTCGCGCCCGGCATCCGCATGTCCCGATGCGGCGTTCACGCCGCCGACCATGACGATGTAACTCTGCACGTCGGCGGGAAACACGACGGGCTCCTCGCCTTTGATCGGCAGGATTTCGCTGAGCGGCAGCACGCCCAACTCGACCTCGCCTTTGACGACCGCTGCGCTGACCTCCTCGCCCGTCGCCGTCAGCCGGCTCTTCGACTGCAGATCGCCGGCGATCCCGAGCCGCTGGATGAGCGCGGCGAACAGGACGCCGCTCGCGCCTTTCTCTGCATACGCGATCGATTTGGCGTTCAGGAGCGCCCGCTTGAACGCGTCGCTCGTGCCGACGTCCGGCTTGCGGGATCCCGAGCGGATCGCCAGCGCCAGTCCCGAACGGGCGACGGTCGTGCGCGTATCGCGCGCAATCTTGCCCGCGGCGACGAGATCGTCGACGACCGCCGGCGTCAGGAACGCGACGTCGAACGGCTCGCCGCCCTTGATTCGCTGCCCGAGCGAGGCGGCCAGCCCGTATGTCACGACGACCTTGTTGTGCGTCGCGCTCTCGAACTTCGGCGCCAGATCCGTGAGCACCGCCTGCAATCCGTTCGAGCAGAGAACGGTGATGTCGTCGGCCGCGGCTCGTGTCGGCAGCGGCTGGACCAGAAGCGCGAACGCGATGATCGTGCAGGCGATGGAACGCTGTGGCATGACGTGACCTCACTCAATTACCGGATGGCTTGGATGACGACGCGAGGCCCCAAGAATATGTCGGAATCGTGTCGATCTGGCCCGCCCTTCGACCGTTCTGTTCGAACGAATAGTAGGTCGCTTCCGGCTCCTTAGTCGTCAGAGGGCAAGCAGAGTCAGCGATGTCTGTTCGTTTTCTTGCCGAGGAACCGGTTCGCCATTGCAGCCAATGGGTTGGCCGCGCGGCATAGGTTCTGCACGTCGTGGTCTGATGACCTCGCGTACCGCTCAGCTGGCCGCCTTGACGGTCGCGTTGACGACGTCGCTCGCCGCCGCGCCTCCGCAGAAGCATCGCGCGATCGACAACGCCGCACCGAATGCGGCGAAGAAGACGGCGCTGCCGGCGCTCCCGTGCGGCGACTACGTCGGCTTCCAGGTGCTGCTCGATCGCGAGGGGTTCTCGCCCGGCGAAATTGACGCGCGGCCCGGCGCGAACTTCTCGCGCGCGCTGGCGGCGCTGCAGAACGCGCGCAAGATATCGGAGACGTCGCGGCCCGACTGCGACGCGTGGCACGCGCTCGGCGGCGATCGCGCCGATGCCACCATCACGACCTACACGATCACCCCCGATGATCTCAAAGGACCGTTCGAGAAGGTCATCCCGCGCGAGCTGACGAAGCAGTCCTCGCTGCAGGCGCTCGCCTACCGGTCGCCGCTCGAGATGATCGCCGAGCGGTTCCACGAGTCGCCGGCGCTCTTGCAGAAGATGAACCGCGGCGCGCCGATCGCGGCGGGGCGCGAGATCAAGGTGCCGGCGGTTTCACCGTTCGATCCGGATTCGAAGCCGGCGGCCGATCGCGCCTCGGGCGACGTCACGATTCAGGTGACGCGCGACGAGTCGGCGCTGCGGGCCACGCGCTCCGACGGCACGCTGATCTACTGGGCGCCGGTGACGACCGGCAGCGAACACGACCCGCTGCCGCCCGGCGACTGGAAGGTCAACGGCGTGCAGTGGCATCCGGTGTTCCACTACAACCCGAAGCTGTTCTGGGACGCCAAGCCCACCGACGTGCCCGCGGATATCCAGCCGGGCCCGAACAATCCGGTCGGCGTCGTCTGGATCGACCTGAGCAAGGAACACTACGGGATTCACGGCACGCCGGAGCCCGGCAACATCGGCCGCACCGAGTCGCACGGCTGCGTGCGCCTCACGAACTGGGACGCGGCGCACGTCGCGGCGCTGGTGAAGCCGGGCACGCCGGTGCTGTTCCGGTGACGCGAGTCGCGCGCACGCCGCCGCCGCGCACGTGGCTGCTCGCGGCGATCGCGACGAGCTTCTTCGCCGGCGTGCTTCTCGACGGCTATCTGCGCACGCACGGGCCGCCTATGCCGGCGGAGCCGCTCGTTGAAGCGGTCCCGCTGATGCCGGACCCTACCGACGGCGAGGTCCGGCTGAAGCCGGACGCCACGTCCGCCGAGACCAGCGGCGCATCCGGCTCCAGCCCGACCAATCCGACGATGGCCGCGGCGCCGCCGGCGCCGCTGCCCACCGCGCCCGCGCCCGCGCCGTCGGCGCGCGTGCTCGCTCCGGTGACGACCGCAGGCGACGCCTCGCGCGGATCGCTGCGCGTCCCGATCGACGGCGCCGACGTCGATACGTGGAAGGGCGGCTTCGACGAGCGCCGCGGCGGCGGCCGCCGCGGACACGAAGCGGTGGACATCCTGTCGCCGCGCAACACGCCGGTGCACGCCGTCGAGAACGGCTCGATCGCGAGGATCTTCGAGAGCAAAGCGGGCGGCCACACGATCTATCAGTTCAACCCCGGCGGCACGCGCATCTACTACTACGCCCACCTCGAGCGCTACGCGCTCGGCCTGCACGAGGGTGAACCGATCACGCTGGGCGAGGTGATCGGCTACGTCGGCACGTCGGGCAACGCGCCGCCGAACGCGCCGCATCTGCACTTCGCCGTCTTCGCGCTCGGCGCCGACAAGCGCTGGTGGAAGGGACAGGCGCTCGATCCGTATCTCGTGTTCAAGAAGGGGCCCGGGATCTAGCTGCGCTGCGCTATTTCGCAGGCGCGCGGGCCTTCGGGTTGGTGAGCTGGCGATCGGTCGGCCAGGTCTTGCCTGATTCGCCGCGTCGGTGCGCTACAATCGGACGCGGTGCTCGGACGGCGAGTCTGCTCCGTCGTTTGTGGCGCGGCGATGGCCGTCGCCGCAGAAGCGCGTGCCCAGACGCCCGCCCGCCTCGAAGGCGCGCTCCGCGCGCTCGCCAGCGACGCCGAGACGCTGCCGCCGGAGCTCGCCGCCGACGCGCTGATCCGCATCGCCGGCTCCGCGCGCGTCACCGAGCCGGCATGGAAGAGCGGGCTTCTCACCCAGGCATTCTTCAAAGCCTACGGCGCGCACGACGCGTACCGCCGATCGACGCCGCAGTCGATCCCGCAGGACACGCGCCAGGGCGCGGCGCTCCTCGCGTCGGCGATGTCGCTCAACCGCGTCTCGCTGCAGGTGCGGGCCGCGCAGCTCATGGCCTTCGTGGCACCGTCTCGCGCGCGAGAGCTCTTCGAGTGGATCGATCTCGACCTCGCCGCGGCGTCCTGCGACGACCCGCTGGTGCCCGCCGTCGACGAGTACTACTCGGCGCTCAGCCTGCTCGCGCGGTCGACGTTCGGCGGCAACCGCGTGGAGGCGCTGCGCTTCCTCGAGCTGTACCTGTGGCGCGCGCGGCTGCCGAGCGAAATGCCCGCCGTCGCCCGCGCCGTGCTGCGGTTCGAGCCGACCGAGAGCGAAATCGCGTATCTGGAAGGGCTGCTCGGCGTCATCCTCGAGACAGGCGCGAAGGATCCGCGCGGCTTCTCGGCGTCGGCGCTCGACATCGTCTCGCGGAGCGCCGATTTCGTCGGCGCCGAGCAGAAGTTCGGCCTTCGCGGCATCTACCTGATGGACTCCGTTCGCGACTACCTGATCAAACAGATGAAGGGCGCGAGGTGCACCGACAGCCAGTCCGAGTCGATGGCGCCGTCGGCGTTCAACGCCGTGCTCGGACGCGTGGGATTGCTCTACGACGTACGGCGGATCGATCAGCAGGTCGCACCCGATCGGCTGCTCGGCACCGCTCGGATCGATCCGTTCTGGCAGACGGGCGACGCGCGGGCGCTCTACACGCAGATGGTGCAGCTGCACGGGCCGGGGAAGGATCCGCTGCCGCTCAGGGTCCGCGAGACGACCGAGTGGAGGAACGAGGCGGAGCGGGTGCTGGCCGAGGTCGACCAGTGGACCGGCGCAAGGGAGGCGGGCCCGCGGGATGTCCTCGCGCAGAAGTCGATGCTGTACAGCGGCCTCCTCGATCTGATCCCGCCGTCGCCGCTCCGCACGAAAGCGATTCGCGCGTTCGTCGACTACCTGCGCCGCGCCGACCGCGACCGCGAGCTCGAGTCGCTCTGGTTCGCCTTCGTCAACCGCCTGCTCGAGCTCTCGCGCGGCAACGATCACAAGGACATCCTCGCTGCATTCGATGACGCGCACCATCCGGCGCTTTCGGTGTACGCGCAGTTAGAGAGGCTGGTGCCTGTCGGCGCGCGGTAGGAATTTGGAATTAGGAATTTGGATTTGAAATGCGTACCTGGGCTCCGCTGGTCGGCCTCGCCGGCACAGTCGCCGGGGTGCTGTTCGCATTCGTCCGAACTGGGACCGAGCCCGAATGGAAGACGGCGCTTCAAAGCGTCGGCGTCGGCCTCGTGGCAACAGCTTTCCTGACCGGCCTCGTCCTCGGCCTCATAGCCGTTCGGCCTCGTCGCCGTCCGTAGTACGAATTCCAAATTCCAGATTCCAAATTCCTAATTGCTCCGCGCAAGCAAGCAGACTGCAGACCAGGGCATGTTGCCGCGCGGCGCGTCGGACTCGGGCAGGAGCGCGAACGGGCGCATCATGATTGGAAGCCGTCCGATTTTGCCCGCCGTCTTCAGGATGGTGCGGACCTCTGCAGGCGACCAGCCGTGCGCCGTGAAGAACGCCGGGCCCTCCGCCGGCGCGAACAGAAACGGCGCGCCGGCCATGTGCGTCGCGCCGCCCGCCTGCTGCGTCATCATGTCGACGACCGCCCGGTTCGCGATGTCGATGACCCAGTGCTGAAAGCTCGCCGGGCGCGTCAGATCCTCGGCCAGCTCGCCGACGGCCTGCGGCATCAGATAGATCAGCAGCCCTTCCGTCAGAATCGCCGCCCGCTGAGACGAGCGCCCCAGCCGATCGAACAGCCCGCGGCGCGCGTCCTCGTTCGTGAGATCGAGGCGGACGCGCTCGAACGCGCACACCGGCTTCGCGTCGCCGAGCACCGACTCCTTGTAGTCGAGGATGTCGGGCAGATCGACCTCGACCCACCGGAGCGACGCCGGAAGCTCCATGCGGTACGGCCGCGTATCGAGGCCGGCCGCGAGGTTGACGACGAGATCCACGCCGGCCTTGACCAGCCGGGTGACGTAGCGATCGAAGAGGTACGTGCGCGCGATGAGCGGCCAGGAATAGTCGCCGGACTTCGCGATGGCCTGCGCGATGCGCTCGCCGCGCTCGCCCGCGAGCGCGCGCGCGAACGGATCGCGGAACGCCGCGTCGGGCCGCTCGGTCTCCTGCGCGCGATAGGCCGCCACCCACCGGGCCGTGTCGGAGACGTCGCGAATCAGCGGTTCGTCATTCATCAATCAATCAACAGTCACCAATCACCAATCAACACTCTCAGCGCGCAATCCAGCTGTGCGCCGGATCTTCGTGCAGCGCGAGCTTGCGCTCGCGGCCGGCCATCGCCCACAAGTAATACAGCCGATAGCCGGGGGGCGCCGACACCGGATGGTAGCCGTACGGCAGCAGCACGGCGTCGCCGTCGCGCACCGTGTGCGTCACCGTCTCGCCGTCGCTCGTGTAGAGCATCTGGTGGCCGAACCCCTGCGGCGGATCGATGCGGAAGTGGTACACCTCTTCGAGCACCGGCTCGCCGTCGCGGCCGTCGTGCTTGTGCGGCGGATAGCTGCTCCAGTGTCCCGCCGGGTTGAACGTCTCGCCCACCATCAGCCGGCGCGCGTGGGCATCGGTGACGAGGATGTTGTGCACGTCGCGCGCGAACACGTCGCGCCCGCGCTGCTGCGGATCGATGTCCTCGGGACGGACGAGCGCCGGCTCGCCGCCGGTGGGCGCGGGCGTCGAGACGAGCACGGCTTCGAGCGGCGTGTCGGCGCGGACCGTCAGCGTCCGGCCCGGCGGCAGATACAGCGCCGTCGCCCGCTCGGCGAACACGCCGGCGCGTTGCACTTTCCACGTCGAGTCGGCCACCGCGAACGTGCCGCGGCCCTCCTGCAGCACGACGATCGTCTCTTCGTCGCGCGCGCTGAACTCGTGCGACGCTCCCGGGGCGAGGCGGAGCCGCCAGCTCGTGAGCTCGCGGGCGAGCGTCCCGTCGCGCCGCTGCAGCAGCTGGAGGCCGTCGCGGCGCGGGACACGAAACAGCGTATCAGCTAACATGGCGTCGCTCACGAATGCGTAATGTACATTCGGCTTCTCCGCTTCGCAAGGACCGGCGGACGTTTCTGGAAGTCGCCGGCCTCGCCTCGCTCGGCGCGCTTGTCCGCCTCGACGCGTCGCAACCGACCGACCGGGATCTCTGGAGCGAGGCCGACGCGATTCTGCGGCGCATCAAGGCGCCGACTTTTCCCGACCGCAGATTCGACGTCACGAGCTACGGCGCGAAGCCCGACGGCAACGACTCGACGCAAGCCTTTCGCGCGGCGATCGACGCCTGCCACGCCGCCGGCGGCGGCCGCGTCGTCGTCCCGCGCGACCGTTTCGTGACGGGACCGATCGTTCTGCGCTCGAACGTGAACCTCCACCTGGACGATGGAGCGGTGATCGCGTTCAGCCGCGACGCAAACGCGTACCTGCCGGTCGTGCGCACTCGGTGGGAAGGCACCGAGCTGATGAACTACTCGCCGTTCATCTACGCGTACGAGCAGACGGACATCGCGATCACGGGGCGCGGAATGCTCGACGGCCAGGCGGACGCCGAGCACTGGTGGCCGTGGCGCGCGCGGGCGGCGGCGAGGGACGGCGCACGGGCGCGTCTGGTCGCGATGGCGGCCGAAGGCGTGCCGGTCGAGCGACGCGTCTTCGGCGATGGCAGCTACCTGCGTCCGAACTTCATCCAGCCCTATCGCTGCACCAACGTGCTCATCGAGGGGGTGACGATCGTCAACTCGCCGATGTGGGAGGTGCACCCGGTCCTATGCACGAACGTGATCGTGCGGGGCCTGACGATCCGGAGCCGAGGCCCGAACAACGACGGCTGCGATCCGGAGTCGTGCCGCGACGTCCTGATCGAGCGATGCAGCTTCGACACCGGCGACGACTGCATCGCGCTCAAGTCCGGCCGCAACGCCGACGGCCGGCGTCTCCACGCGCCGATCGAGAACGTCATCGTCCGCGATTGCGAGATGCGCGACGGCCACGGCGGCGTCGTGATCGGCAGCGAGATCTCCGGCGGCGCGCGCAACATCTTCGTCGAGCGCTGCCGAATGGACAGCCCGCGGCTCGAGCGCGCGCTTCGCTTCAAGACCAATGCCGAGCGCGGCGGGACAATCGAGCGCGTCGCCATGCGCGACGTGACCGTCGGCGAGGTCGCCGAAGCCATCGTCGCCGCCGATTTCTACTACGAGGAAGGAGACACCGGCGCGTTCACGCCGGCGCTGCGCGACGTCGACGTCCGCGGCGTGACGAGCCGGAAGAGCCGCTACGCGTTTCTGCTTCGCGGCTACGAGCGGTCGCCGATTGCGGACGTGCGCGTGACCGACTGCACGTTCGACGGCGTCGCGGACACCGACGTGCTCGAGCACGTGCGCGACCTGGTGCTGACCAACGTCCGGCAGAACGGCCGGATGCGAAACGAGCGCATCACACGGTGACGCACGGTCCGGCTGAAACCCGACGAGCGCGGTCCGGCTGAAGCCGGACACCACGTACGTCTTGAGGTCCGGCTGAAGCCGGACGCCGCGTACGTGGCGTCCGCCTTTAGGCGGACCGTCACTCGCAGCGCAGGGCGACCATCGGATCGACGCGCGACGCGCGGCTCGCCGGCACGAGCGCGGCCAGCGTCGCAACCGCGATCATCGTCAGCATCGCGATCGCCATCGTCG
>Ga0066903_100005455_pt1 | contig 11040 bp, 19 predicted proteins | sample PanSoiMetaGPlot1_FD_67491 | JGI IMG/M metagenome (GOLD analysis project Ga0066903, IMG submission 67491) | Tropical forest soil microbial communities from Panama analyzed to predict greenhouse gas emissions - Panama Soil - Plot 1 (version 2) | ecosystem: Environmental > Terrestrial > Soil >...
AGACGAAGATGGCGCTCATGCCAGCCACACGAGCAGCGCGGTCACGACGACGGCGGCGACGAAGCAGGCGGCGATCGCGGCGGCGGCCCAGGCGAGGCCGCGCAGGAGGGCGTGGTAAGTCTCCCGGTAGGCGTCCCGCTCGTGGCGCATCCGGGCGAGTTCGTCGCCGAGGACGTGGGCCTGCTCGGCCTCGCGGATCAGGTCGGCGTTCGCCCTCTGCCACCGGTCGAGGGCGGCGGGTTCGGTCAGGTTAGGCATCGGGTCCTCCTTCCGGTCCTGGTGTTGTAGTGCGCTCCCGGCCGCCATCATCGTCATCGGCGTCATAGGAGCCTCTCGCGCCGCTCGGCCGCCTCTAGCTCGCCGAGGACGGCCTCCATGCAGGCGATCTCGAAAGCCGCCTTGCGGCTGCTCATCCGGCCCGTCGCGACCCGGGTCGGGTACACCCGACGCCGGAGCGCGATCTCCCGGCGGACGGCGACGATCTGTTCCTGGAGAGGGATCGGAGGGCCGCTCATCTAACCCTCCGGGCCGGCTCTTTTTTACGAGCGCCCCCTCTATTAAGAGCCAAAAAAACCGTAAAAGTGGCTGTTTTTAACCCCATCAGGAAGCACCAAGCGCTTGATTTGCTGGGGCTTTCCGAGTGGCCGGAAGCTTTATTCCATCCTTTATTTCGCCCAATCTGTATGGACCGGCGAATAAAGAACCCGGGACCGGCGAAGCTAGTCGTCATCGTCGCCCTCCCGGTCGCCCTGGATCACGGTCGGCAGGCCGTACTCGCCGCGCTTGCCTTTGATCACCTGTCCGTCCCGGGCCATCTTGAACAACATCTGAGCAGCGGCGTTGCGCGAGCAGCCGACGATCTGGGCGACCTGGGGCGCCGTCATGAACCAGCCTTGATCCCGGAGGACCGCGAGGATCGCCGCCCGCGTCTCTGAAAGCTTCGTCTCGGCCGCGTCGCCGAGGGCCCGCCAGCGGCACTCGTCCCGGTCGAACCGAACGGCGATGTCGAACTCATCGATGTCCCGGCCCCGGCCCTTGAAGACGAATGTGCCGTCACCGTTGCGCTCCAGGACCGCGACCGTATCGCAGCCGCCGGTCAGCCCATTCGTTCCGCTCACGCTTTCCAGGTAGTCGTCGGTCGGGCTCTTGCGGGTGTGGTGGACGATCACGATCGCGATCCCGAATTCCAGCGCGAGCCGATGAAGCGGCGTCGTTGATCGGTAGTCGTAGCTGTACGGGTCCTCATCCCGGGCCCGCTCCGGCCGGATGAAGTTGAGCGTGTCGATCACGATCAGGCGCGGGTCCGGGACGCTTGCGATCCACTCCCGGAGCACCTCCTCGCAGCCGGCGTCGAGCCGGGGAAGGTCTTCGGCGAAGAACACCGTCAGCCGGCGCGGCGGCCGGTCGAGCGCAAAGACCCGGTGAAGCCGGTCCTTGATCCGCCGCCGGCCGTCCTCCAGCGCGCAGTACAGCGCGTCGCCTTGAGCGCACTGAACCTCCAGCGTGAAGCCGGCTTCCGAGACGGCTAGGCAGGCGTCGAGCGCGAGCCATGACTTCCCGCGCTTCGGCGCGCCGGCTAGCAGGGTCAGGCCCTCGGCTACGTAGCCGGGAACGGCGAACTTGATCGGTGGGAATTCCATGTACCAGAGCGCCTCGGCGGTCAGGCCGCGCCGGGGCGGCCCGGTAGGGAGATCGGCGATGGTGTCCGGATCGCCGCCGCGCGCCAGCCAGTCCACCACGTCTTCGCCCGGGCCGAGGCCGGGGAGGTTGATCACCCGGATCGAGGCGGCGACCGGCTCCAGGTTCATCCTCACGGCCTCGGCGTGCTTGCGGCCGGGCGCGTCGTTGTCGGGCAGTACGACGACCTCGAAACCGTCGAACCACTTCGCGAAGTGGCTTCCCCACTTCCCCGCGCCGCCGCTGCTACAGGTCGCCGCGAGGCCGGCCTCCCAGAGCCGCTGCACCGACTTCTCGCCCTCGACCACGTAGATCGTCTGCCCCTGCGCCCCGGCGGCGACGATCTCCGGGAGCCGGTAGGGCACCCGAGCCCCGGGCTGGATGCCGCCGGGCTCCCAGCCCGAGCCGACCGGGTAGGACTGGCTGAAGCCCTTCGGGACGTAGCGCGTGACCCGCTGGACCGGCCGCCCTTCCAGGTCTTCGTAGACGTAGTGCCCGGCGATCTCGCCGCGCGATCGGTGAGCCCCGTTCGCCTTCGCCGCCGGCTTCCAGTCCGGAGCGCCACAGGCGTCCCGGACGTAGTCCCGGAGCGCGGCGAAGTCGTCGCTCGCGAAGGAGTGGACCCGGAAGCCTTGCGGGTCCTCTTCGTCCGGCCAGACCGTCAGGCTCAGATCGTCCTTGGAGTGCCCGGGCCCCGGAGCCCGGATCACCGGCCGGCCGCGATCGTCCCGGTCAATCTTGCCGTGCAGCTTCGCGGCCCAGTCCGGGAGCGACCAGATAAGCGGGCCCTCGTGCCCGCCTGATCCGTTCCCGTTTCCGCCGCGCCGCTCGGCCATGCCGGTTCCTCCCTCACGCGATCTCGCGCGCCTCCCGGATCGGGAGACGGTTCGCCCCGTGAAGGGCGATGAGGGCGGCTTCCGCTCGCCCGTGGTCCCGCGCCCGAGCCCAAAGCCCCGACCAGCGCGGGAAGATCGCCGACGCCCGAAGCCGGCTTGCGTCCTTGTCGCCGGTCACGCGAAGCGCCTGCTTCCACCCGGCCGGCGTGACGATCTCGATCGGGATGAAGTTCGCCGCGAGGATGCCCCGGATCGCGCCGAGGCCGAGCCAGAACGCGGCGGCTCCGATCCGGCCGTTCTGGGGCCGAACCCCGCCTTGCTCGATAATCGCCGCCCGGAAGGGATCGCCCTTCAGCCGGGCGTCGATCTCGCGGGCCAGGGCGTATTCGTCCAGCCGCGAGCGCTTCCCAATCTTGTGAACGGGGAGGTCGATCACCTCCAGGTCGGTCACGACCGGCCCGGCGATCTCTAGGAAGGCGACGGCGCCGGCGGCGCCGGGATCAACTCCGAGCACGCGCACGGCTAGGCCTCCGGTAGACCTTTGCCGGGAACGGCGGCGGGACCGTAAGCGGGTCGAGCCGTTCGGCGGCGGCGATCAGCGCTTCACAATTTCGTAACGACTTCAGCACCCAGCCCCGATCCCGGAACGAGCGGACCGTGGTCAGCGGGAGGCCGGCCTCGCGAGCGAGGGCCGTGATCCCGACCCTCTGGGCGACGAATCCGACCCGCTTCATCGCGGCTGCGGTGGCGATCTGGTGCATCCCCAGAACGTAACCCAGGCGCGGCCGGTAAGGTAGGCGAAAGTTCGTATTGACGGATGGTTCCGGCGGAGCGAACTTTCGCCCTTCAAGCAAAGTGGGGAGTCAGTTCCATGACGACCGATCGGGACAACGCTATTCGCGCCGTGGCGGCCCTTATGCACGTCCGGCGGTTATCCGAGGATGACTTCAACGAGCTTTGCAATGACATGCTAACGACTGACTCTAAGCTTACTAACTCAACCGCGAGTTTGCGACCAGTTGGGACCAGTTGTGACATTTGCGGCGACGAGGTCGAGCTTGGAAGGGCGGGAGATCGGGCCCGGGAGGCCTTCGGCTTCAAGCTCTGCAAGGCCTGCATCGACACGGCCCTCGCCTTGATCTTCGGGCCCCAGCCAGCCGAGGCCAAATTCATCTGCGACCGGAATTTCACGGCCGACGCCTAATCAACTGCCAGTTGGGTTAACCTGTCAACCATTAACCCTGGGGACGAACCGTGACTGACCTGACCCGGAAGGAGGCTTTCCTCCTCGACTGGCTGCTCGGCGCGTCTAGCAGCGCCTACGGCGAGTGCGCCGGCGCCGATCTCGACCGGCTCCTGGACCTCGGCCTCGCCATTACCACCGGCCGGAACGGCCACGACCGGGTGCGGCTCACGGCCGAGGGCGACCGCGAGGCGACCGAGCGGGCCCGGAGGACGGAGCGCCGGCCATGATCGAGACGAGCGACGACTTCGCCGCCCTGGCCAAGGCGCTCCCGGCCGCGCAGAAGGCCTTCGCGAAGCTCACCCGGGACGCGGCGAACCCGCACTTTCAGAGCCGCTACGCGAGCCTGAACGAGATCGTGGACGCGACCCTGCCGGCGCTCAACGCGGCGGGGATCACGGTCCTCCAGCCGGTCACGGTCGCGGGCGACGCGGTCGAGGTCACGACGGTCCTGCTTCACGAGTCCGGGCAGTGGCTCCGGAGCACCCATTCCGTCCCGGTTTCGAAGCGCGACGCGCAGGGTGTCGGTAGCGCACTCACCTACGCCCGTAGGCAGGCGCTACAGGCCCTTCTGACGGTCGCCCCGGTAGGGGAGGACGACGACGCCGAAGGAGCCGTAGGGCGCGGCGCAGGACGCCCTCCGCTGCCTCCCGCCCCGCCGGCCGCGAAGCCGCCCCGGGCCGAGCGGGTCGCCCGGCTGGAAGGCACGCTCCGGGAGGTCCGGACGATCCGGGACCTCGACCGGGCCTGGGACCTCTCCCAGGAGCTTCGGGCCGAGCTTGAGAAGGAGGAGCCGGCGGCGGCCGGCTGGCTGGAGCAGCTTCGCGATACGCGCCGGACCGAACTCGGCCCGAAGAAGCCGAAGGAGGAGCCGGATGCTGCTGCAACGGACGCCTGAGTGGTATGCCTGCCGGCTCGGCAAGGCGACCGCGAGCCGGATCGCCGACGTTGTCGCCCGGACGAAGTCGGGCTTCAGCACCAGCCGGGCGAACTACGCGGCCGAGCTTATCTGCGAGCGCCTCACCGGCGTTCCGGCCTCCGGGTACGTCAGCCCGGCGATGCAGTGGGGCACCGACCACGAGGACGAGGCGAAGGCGCTCTACGCCGACCGGCTCGGGATGCTGGTCGAGGAGGCCTGCTTCATCGACCATCCCGAGATCGCCTGGAGCGGCGCGAGCCCGGACGGCTACGTGGCCGGCGACGGACTGGTGGAGGTGAAGTGCCCGCTCACGGCGACCCACGTCGATACGCTCCTCGGGGCCGAGATCGCCGGCGCCTACCAGACCCAGATGCAGTGGCAGATGGCCTGCTCCGGCCGGCTTTGGTGCGACTATGTCAGTTACGACCCGCGCCTCCCGCCCCGGATGCAGCTTTACGTCAAGCGCGTGCCTCGGGACCTCTCCCGGATACTGGAGCTAGAGGCCGAGGTCACAACCTTCCTCCAGGAGATCGCGGACCGGACCGCGAAGCTGGCCCAGCTTTACGGGCGAAGCGAGGACGAAGCAGCATGACCGATATAAACCCGGACATCTTCATGGAGCCTTATCCGACGCTGGTCACTCCGGCGCTGGCCGCCGAATGGCTAGGGCTGAACGTGAACAACGTGCCGCTGAGAGCCTACGTCTGGGAGCGCTACGCGCGCGACATGGCGGCCGGCCGCTGGCGGAAGAATGGGGACACGGTCAGTTTCGACGAAGACGGGAACCTGCTCGACGGGCAGCACCGCCTCAAGGCGGTCATCGAATCCGGCGTGGCGATCTGGGTCTGGGTGGTCCGCCAGGTTCCGCGCGACGCCTTTATGACGAAGAACAGCGGGCGGCATACTCGCCCGTCAGATTTCCTGCACCTCGACGGCGTCGCATATCCCAAGGTCGCCTCGGCGGCGGCTGGCTGGGTCTTCACCTACGCCTCCGGCGCCGCCCATAGCGGGAAGCTCACCCAGAGCGAGATTGTCGAGCTTGTACGGAACCACCCGATCATCGAGGACATCTCCGCGAAGGTGGGTTGTCGGAAGCTGCCGCTGCCCTACGGCCCGTTCGTGGCCGTGCTAGTATTGTCGAACAAGTCGCACGAGCACCTGGACCTCTGCGCCGAAGATTTCGCCGGCCGTGTGTCGTCGGGCGAAGACCTCCGACGAGGTGATCCAGCGTTTGCCCTGCGCGAATATTTTGTTAGCCGTCGCAATTCGGCCATCCCCCGAGATGTCGGGTTCGCCGCAATCGTGCGCGCGGTCAACGCCGAGCGCCAGAACAACCGGCTCACCTGGATCAAAGCCCTCCCGGCCAAGGTGTCTATGGAGACGCTGCCGCTCGTCGGGTTCAACCGTTCCCGTTGGCAAGATGTCCCGTGGCGCGGGCGGCTGGACGAGGCCGAGGTGGTCGGGTCCAGGGCTCAGCGGCGCGTCGTTATGGGCTGGGAGTCGCGCACCAAACGAACGGCGGACGCTCGCGCCGAGGAACCCGCATGAATGCCCCAGGCGTCAGTCAGGCTCACGAACTTCGCCGCCCGGACGAAGGCCTCCTCCTGGGTCTGGGGCGCCGACGACGGGACGCTGGTGACGTTCGCCACGCCCGACCGGCGGACCTCGGCTCAGAACGCGGCGATGTGGGCCGCCCTGACCGAGATCGCGGCGACGGTTCCCTGGCACGGCCAGTGGCTATCGCCGGACGACTGGAAGCTGCTCTTCCTGGCCGACATGGGCCGAGGCGCCCGGATGGTCCCGGCGCTCGACGGCCGGGGCTTCGTGAACCTCAACACGTCCTCAAGCGCCCTCCGGGTGAAGGAGTTCGGCGAGCTTCTGGACGCGATCTCCAAGTTTTCGGCCGAGCACAATGTCTAGCTCGGCCTTTGGCGCCCTTCCGATCCAGACACGCCCCCACCGTACGGATCGGAAGGGAGGCGCGGGCGCGTCGCGGCACAGGACAGGGCGCGCCCGCGCCGCTCTAACAACCCTCCAGGAGTGAGGCGGATGACTGCAATGGTTCAGGAGGAGAAGCGCCGGGCCCGGCCCGAGAAGCTGCTGTTCACGGTCCCGGAGGTCGCGGCGATCATGCGGCTGACCGGCCGCTCGATCTGGCGGTTCGGCCGCGAAGGCAAGCTCAAGCTCGTGAAGTTCGGCGGCCGGACCTATGTCCACCGGGACGAGGTCGAGAGGCTCCTGACCAGCGGTGTCGGGCGGCGGCGGCGGTCGAACTAGGAGCCCAGTGATGCTGCCGGCGTCGGAGCGGAAGTCCTACTCGATCCCGGAGGCGGCCGGCGTGGTCGGGCTCAGCCGGACGACGGTCTGGCGCTGGGTCCGCACCGGGAGGCTCCCGAGCTTCCGCTGGGGAGGTCGCCGGCTTATCCGGGCCGACGACCTCCAGGCAGCGATCGACGCGGTGTCAGGCCGCGCGCCGGAGCCGGATGACGCTCGCCGAAACCGGGGTTAGGCAGAACCACGACCATTCCTGCATGACCAGCCGGCGCCGGTCGAGCCAGCGGTCACGCAGGTAGGCCTGGGAGACTTGATCCCCGAGCGCGTGGGCGAGGCAGACCTCCATCAGTTCGCGGTCGAACGCGGCGCAGGTCCGGTGAGGGATCGCGGTGCCCCAGTTGATCAGGGTCGAGCGGAAGCCGTGGCTCGTCGCCTTCCCCTTCCCGGCGATCGCGTGGACGTGCACGAGCACGTCCTTCGTCTGGTAGCGCTTCCCCTTGCCGTTCGGGAAGATCAGGGCGCGCGGGTGCGGCTTGCCGTAGGGCCGCCGGGCGCCGCGCAGAGCCTTGAGCATCGCGATCGTGAGCGGGATCACATGCGCCTCGCCCTTGTCGTTGTGCTGGGTCTTCATCCGCTCGGCCGGGATCGTGAACGTCCGGGCCCGGAGGTCGATCTCGCCCCAGCGGGCGCCGGCGATCTCGTTCACCCGACAGCCGGTCGCGATCACCATCTCCAGGAGCCGGGCCGAGGTCTGCTGATGCCCGCGAAGCGTCCGGAGGAAGCCGGGCACCTCCAGGTAGTCGAGCGCCGCCCGCGACCTGCTGTGCTTCTCGAAACGCTTCCCGATCGCCCGACCAATCCACTTGAAGTCGGCCGGGTTCTTGCGGTCCTCGGCGCCGGTGTTCGCATAGCGGTGGTCGAGCACCCGGCGGATACGTCCGCAAAGCTCCTTCGCGGTCACGGGCTTCGTCAGCCAGAGCGGGGCGATCACGGCCTTCACGTCGTCCATCTTGATCGCGTCGATCGACATCGCCGCGAGCTTCCCGACCGTCTCGCCGTCCGTCTCCTCGCCGGTCATATGCCGGAGCCACGCGCGGCGGCCCCGGGGATTGCGAGGTGCCAGAAACTCGGCGTGGGCCCGGGCGTAGTCGGCGAAGGTCGGGACGCCGACCAGGGACGAGGCGTAAGCCTTCGCGTAGGCGATCGGGTTGATCCGGTCCCGGACCAGCTTCCGATCCAGCGCGCAGGCCTTGCGGGCGCCGGCGATCGTGACCTCGGGGAATTCGCCGGGGAGCCAGCGCTCGGCCGTCTTCCCCTGCCATGTGTACTTGTGGACCCAGCGGGCCCGGCCGGCGGCGGTGACGACGAGGGAGAGTCCCTGGCCGTCGAACAGGTCGGCTTCATTGATCGCGGCCCGGATCGCGTCGGCGTCTCCGGTCGCTTGCGCGGCCCGGATCAGGGCGATGTCGCGGGCGAGGCTCTTCGGGTAGAGGGCTTCTTTAACTCGGCGTGCCATATCGTTGTCCTTCGGGTTGTGATGCCCTTATCCGTGCCCCCAATTGGGCTTTGGATAGGGATGACAACCCATAGATACGTATGAAACATTTTCAGCAACGGCTGTTTGATTTCAAACGACAAAATGGACACGTATGACCAAACTTGGACACCTATGAAACAACTCCCCGCTTACTCCCCGCGAACGGGCGCATTTGTGAATTTTCCCAATCATTCCCGGCCTTTGTAGCCATTCCTGCATTCCTGTGCCCGGCCCCGTGCCCTCAAAACAGCGAGCGCTTGGCCACCTGACCCTGCGCGCCTGGGTCGCACCCGCCCCACCCTCGGACGGGGCGTTTGCTAGCAAGGGTGCTTGCAAGGGGCTGTGCAAGCGTTTAAATCCGTTCACGAGACAACGACGAAACGGAGATACGAAATGACTGCTCGCCGCCAATGGACCGCCGAAGAAGAACGCGCCTACCACGCCCGCCGCTACGCCGAGATGGCCGACCGCGCCACCGCCGCCCTCGCGGCCCCGAGCTTTACGGCCGCCAGCCGCCAGAAGGAAGCCCTCGCCTTCGTCGGCTCCGCTTACGACCACCTCCGCTCGATCGCCGTCCACGACGCCCGCCACGCCGCCTGGGCCCGGATGCCCGAGGGCGCCCGCTTCGCCGAGTACACCGACGCCGAGGAAGCGATCCTCGATATGCCGTTCGGCCTCCATCAGTGGCGCGCCAAGCACTCGGCCGCCTGCCCCGAGCAGGCCGAGGCCGTCGAGTCGCTCGTCGCGATGCGCGAGGCGATCAAGGCGATGCCGATCGAGCCGAAGCCGGTCCGGGAGGAGCACCCGCTCCTCCGGGTCGCCCGCGACGAAGCCGGCGTAGACCTCGACGCCCTCCGCAACCGGACCATGAAGCAGTACCAGGACGCTCTCGACCTCGGCCGCAAGTTCAAGGGCCTGCCGGTCAGCGTCTATCGGGTCTTCTGCGTCAACTACGCCGGGACCACTTGGCTGCGCCTCGACTGGTACCTCCGGGGCCAGCGCGTCCCATTCAACACGATCGCCGCCGCCTACGAGCAGTTGGTCCGCGAGGGCACGATCGTTGAGGAGCGCTGACCCAGGCGTGAGGGCCCCGGCTCCGGCCGGCGCCCCTCTCGCCTGCGCCAGAGCGCAGGAAGCCCGAAAGGAGACTACTGTGAAGTTTGTGCTTGAGATCGACACCTCCGGGGCCGCATTCGAAGACGAGCCCCGCCCCTACGTTGTCGCGGCCATGCTGGAGGAAGCCGCCGCGATGCTGATGGACCGGCTCGACTCCGACGCCGTCCTGTTCGACCCGAACGGAAACCGGGTCGGCGGCTACCGCTGGGAGGACCGCTGATGGCCTCCCCGTACGCCCGGATGGCGTTCTCGGAGTTTGAGTTCGGGATCGTCCACGGGGCCGTCGTCGCCGCTCGCGCCGAGGCGTTCGCCAAGTGGCGCGTCACCGAAGGCGAGGAGCACGTCTTCTACGCCGTAGCCCTGGCCCGGTTCGATGCCCTCCTGGCCAAGTTCGACGCGGTCCGGATCGCCGACACCTCGCAGGACCCGGAGCCCGAACTCCTGGCCGACGACAGCGACGGCTAGGCCTGCGACCGATCCGCGCCTCGGCCTCCGGCTCCGGTTGCAAGCTCGCCCGGGGCCGCTAGGTCGAGGCCACCACTGCTCTAACCCGAAGGGAAAATCCCATGTCGATCCTGATCCTGCTCTCCATCGTCCTCTACATCGTCCCGACCGTCGTCGCGCTCGCCCGGAAGCACCGGCAGATCGGCGCGATTTTCATCCTGAACCTCTTCCTCGGCTGGACCGTCCTCGGCTGGGTCGGCGCGCTCGTCTGGGCCGTCACGGTCGGCCCGGAGCAGCCGCGACTTCCGGACGCGGCCCCGGGAGCGTAAGCTCCGGCTCACGGTCAGCACTACCCCACCTAGGGCGCTCCCTCGCGGAGCGCCCTTTTTCGTTGGCTGGCACGCCTGCTAGCGAACCTGCTTGCAAAGGCCTCTGCGAGCGTTTAAATCCGTTCACGAGACAACGGAGATACGAAATGAAAAACGAACTTGCTCTGACCCGCCCCGTCTGGGCCGTGAAGGAAATCTTCCCGGTCTATTGCCGCATCACCGATGGCCTGATCGGCTCGTCCTCGCGGATCGTCGCCGCCGCCGGATCGCAGCGTCACGCCGAACTGACGGCCACCCGCCTCTCGATCCTGAACGATGTCTGCGGCGACTCCTCGTTCGAAGTCGTCTGCTGGAACGGCGAGGGTTGGCGCCGGGCGATCCCGATGAGCTTCCCGGCAGAGTTCTGGGGCCCGTTCGGGACCGGCGACGACATCCCGTTCTGAGCCGCCCTCAATCGCGCTGAAGCGCCCGAAGCCCGGAGCCGGAAACGGTGGCCGGGCAGAGGCGTCAGGACCATCAACCCGAAGGAACGATCCGATGAAAAAGACCTCCCTCCCGAAACCCGCCGCCGCCGCCGACGCGATCAAGCTCCGCGAGGACTGGCTGAGCCGCCTCTCGATCGCCTTCCAGGCCGAGATCACCGCCCGCTGCGGCCTCGCCTTCCC
>Ga0066903_100005456_pt1 | contig 11040 bp, 4 predicted proteins | sample PanSoiMetaGPlot1_FD_67491 | JGI IMG/M metagenome (GOLD analysis project Ga0066903, IMG submission 67491) | Tropical forest soil microbial communities from Panama analyzed to predict greenhouse gas emissions - Panama Soil - Plot 1 (version 2) | ecosystem: Environmental > Terrestrial > Soil >...
CTTCGGCCTCATCCGCTACGCCACGGTGCACATCGACCAGGGCCGTCCGGAGGTTGCCCGCGGGCTGGTCTTCGGGGCCTGGCCGCGGGTGCTGGCCGGAGCCGTTGCGATGGCCGTGGGAGTCGAGCTGCTGGCGGGACTGGTGATGGACGGCCTGCTGCAGTCGCCGGAGTCGGTCACGCCGCTGCGCATCCTGGCCCTGGCCATCCCGTTCTCGGCCACGACCGACCTGATGGTGGCCGCGCTCAAGGCCCGCCAGACAGTGCGCGAGTCGGCCTTCGTGCTGCAGTTCTTCAACCCCGGCGCGCGGGTCGGCCTGGCCGCGCTGATGTGGATCGCCGGCGGAGGGCTCAACGCGTTCGCGGTCTCATTCGTGGTGGGTGAGATCGTGACGATGATCGTTGCTTTTGCGATCGCGCGCCGGATCGTGCTGGCCGGCCCGCGCGTGACCGACCGCGCCGAGCTGCGCTCGATGATGAGCTACTCGCTGCCGCTCTCCCTGAACCGGGCCCTGCTGTACAGCAACAACCAGACCGAGGTGCTGATCCTGACCCGATTCGGCTCGCCCGAACTGGTGGGTGTGTTCCAGGTCTGCCTGCAGCTGTCGCTGGTGACCAGCGCGATCCTGGCCGCGATGAGTGCGATCTTCTCGCCAATCGTGGCCGCCGCGTTCGGCCGCAAGGACCGCGCCCGCGTGGCCGGGCTGTACCAGCTCTCGACGCGCTGGAGCCTGATGATCGGGCTGCCGCTGTTCATGTTCGTGGTCGTCAACACCGACCTGATCACGACCACGCTGGGGATTCCGTCAGGGGCGACGGCGCTGGTCATCCTCAGCTTCGGCCGGCTCGTCGACCTGGCCACCGGCTCCGTCGCAGCCGTGCTGATGGTGGCCGGCTATGCGCGGCTGTCGCTGCTGAACTCGCTGCTGTTCCTGTGCATGTCGCTCGTGTTCGACCTGCTCCTGATCCCGCCCTACGGGCTGGTCGGCGCGGCCTCGGCCAGCGCCGCGAGCCTGATCCTGATCAACCTGTTGCGCGTCTCCCAGGTCTGGCAGCGGGTGCACATCCAGCCGATGCAGAGGCGCCTGGTGCGCGTCGCCGCAGCGGCGGTTGTGGCCGCGTTGCCGCCGCTGCTCATCTCCGACACGGTGCTGCCAGGCGGGGCCGCGATCGCCGTGCGGTTTGCGGTGCTGCTTGCGATCTACATGCCGCTGGTGCTGACGCTCGTGATCGACGCCACCGACCGCGAGGTGCTGGCGGGCATCGTGAACCGGTTGCGGCCGCGGCCGAGCGCCGCCTGACGCCCGCGCCCAGCCTGGACGATCCCGCCCCGGCCCGCCCGTGAGGGTGCGTCAGCCGACGCGCGGGGTGAGGCCGCAGCGCACGTATGCACCCACCGGGATCTCCGTCTCGGTCGGCGTGGCCGTCGTGAACACGTTCACGGCCTCGCAGAAGTGGGTGGGGCCGGCCGTGAAGCTGGTCAATACGGGCGTGTGCTCCGTGCCACCGACCAGCGAGAGCGAGTCGAGTGTCGTCACATGGGCGGTGGCCGCCGAGATGGCGGACACCCGCTGCGTGCCGTTGGGATAGGTGTGCAGCAGGAAGTAGTGCCCCTGCGCGTAGGCAAGCAGCTGATCGCCGCCGAAACGGCCGATCGGCTGAGGTCGCGGGGCGTCGTACGGCCACGCGAAGTACCCGTCGGTGGTGCCGTACAGCGCCCACGCGTCCGACGGGTAGAGCTGCCCGGTGACGTCGCCCCGCGTATGCCCGCCGCCCGCTGAGGGCCGGATCGTGATCACACCCGTGGCGCCCGCTTTCTCAGGCACCTGCATCCAGGCCGCACCGGTGGGAGCGACCGCGATCGACGAGACGGGCGTGCACGACGCGCCCTCGCAGACGGGGAACCGGTAGCGCGCGGCGACCTTGTCGTTGTTGGCGGAATCGATCACGGTGACGCGGCCCGTGCTGTTGTCGGGCGCCTCGGCGTACGCCACGAGCGACCCGGACGAGGCGATCGGCAGCGCGACCCCGTCGGCGAGGTTGCGCACATGCCGGCCCAGGTGGTCGACGGAGAACAGCGAGCCGCCGGCGCCGGAGGCCGCGACGAAGTAGACGCCCTGGTCGGTGCTGGCCAGGCCGAGGGGCATGATCTGGCCACGGGCGAGGGTGGCCACCTGCCGGGTCGCGAACACCTCCTGGCAGACGACGCCGGTGCCGGAGGGGCCGCCCACCTGCGTCCACACCGCGTAGCGGCTGTCGGTCGCGATGTCCTGCAGCCGCGTCCCGTCGGGCGAGCTGACGATCGTCTGGGCACGCGTGCCGTTCGTGGACACATCGCGGATCCCTGGCTTGCGGCAGATCGCCGTGCGGGCGGCGTCGATCGACGATGATCCCGCATCTCCGCCGCCGTTCCCGCCGCCCCCGCACGCGGCGGCCAGGCCGCACACTGCGGCCACGGTCAGGACGAGCAGACGGTTGCAAAACGAGCGGTTGATGAGGCCCTTTTCGGTGAGAAGGATGGAAGGCGGCGCCGAAGCGCCGACCTCAATGGTGCCTGATCTGCCGGACGCTCAGCGTAGGGTGACGCTGATCGGCGCGCTCAGCGCCGAGGTGTTGCCGTGGCTGTCCTGGGCCGCGACGGCGTAGCTGTAGGTGATCATGGGATCAAGGTTGACCACCTGCAGCGAGTCGACGAGCGCCGTCAGCGGCAGGTTGCTGACGCGCAGGTTGGCGGCCGAGCGCACGCCCACCAGGCCGGGGCGCTGCAGCGCAGGTGCGCCGTCGGATGCGGTGTAGGCCCAGGCGGTGGGCTCGGGCGCGGAAGCCGGCCACACCTTCATGCGCATGGTGGTGGGGCTCGTGCCGGTGAACTGCACGCGGATCATGTAGCGGGTGCCGGACGCGAACATGAATGGCGCCGAGACGAACGGTGTGAGCGTGGTGTTGACCGTGCTGATCTGCTTGCGGATCCCGTAGACGATGCCGCCGGTCGGCTTCACCTGCACGATCGCGCGGTAGGCGTCTGCGTTGTCGCCGGTGCCGGCGGCGCGGCCGACGACCATCACGCGCACCGAGTCGCCGACCGGGCGCTTGCTCAGGGCGAAGCCGGTGCGCTCGTCGACCGAGAGCGCTTTCGCGCCGGGCAGCAGTGCCTGCAGGCCGTTGTTCGAGGTGAGCTGCATCGCGCCGGCGCTGCCGTTCGTCCAGAACCCGTTCGCCGAGGGCCGGTTGTAGCCGTAGGCGCCGCCCGTGGGGGCGCTGCCCCAGCCGTGGGTGCTGCGGTCGAAGGCGTCCTGTGCCACCGTCTGCACCGGCTTCGGCGCCGCGGCGTCGGTGAAGCTCGTCGAACTGGTGGTGCCGATCTGGGCGCCGTCGCGGAAGATCAGGTAGGTGGTGGAATCGCCGGGGTTGCTCGAGGCCGACCAGTTGAGCAGCGGGGCGTTGCTCGTGGGCGACTCGGCGTTGAGGCCCGCGGGCACGCTGGGCGGGGTCGTGTCCTGCACGACGATCTGCAGCGGCTGAGACGGGTCGGACAGGTTGCCGTGGCTGTCCACCGCCTGCACCGTATAGGTGTAGGTGCCGTCGGCGGTGCTGGCCGCGTCCACGTACGACGTCGCCTGGGTGGCGGCGATCTGGGCGCCGTCTCGGAACACGCGGTACTCGGCGATCGGGCCCTCTAGGTCGAGCGAGGCCGTCCAGCTGAAGGCCGGCGCCGAGCCGGTCGGCGAGGCACCGGTGAGGCCGGTGGGCACGCTGGGCGGGTTGACGTCCTCGAACACGACCGTAACCGAGGCGGAGTCCGCCGAGGCATTGCCGTTGCTGTCGACCGCGCGCACCGTGTAGGTGTAGGTGCCGCCCTCGACCGCGCCGTTGTCGGTGAAGGTGGTGGCCGCCGTGGTACCGACTTGGTTGCCGTCGCGCATGATCTGGTAGCCGGCGACGGGATCGTCGGGATCGGCCGACGGGCTCCAGGTCAGCACGGGCTGGGTGCCTGTGGGCGACGCGGCAACCAGGTTGGCGGGCGCAGTCGGCGCAGTCGTGTCCTGGTAGACGATCGTGAGCGGAGCCGAGGCGACCGAGACGTTGCCGGCTGCGTCAACGGCGGTCACGGTGTAGGTGTAGCTGCCGCCCTCGGCCGCACCGGCGTCGGTGTAGCTGGTCGCCGTAGTCGTCGCGATCTGAACGTTGTTGCGCAGCACGCGGTAGCCGGTCACGCCCACGTTGTCCGTCGAGGCGGTCCAGGAGATCTGGGGCGCGTTCGGCGTGGGCGACGTGCCGGTCAGCCCGGTGGGAGCGGTGGGAGGCGTGGTGTCACCCGAGCCGCCGTCGCCGTACTGCTGGATCAGCGAGTGGTACATCGAGCCCCACGGCTTGAACGCGTTGTCCGACCAGCGCACGGCGCCGAGGTTGTCGTACCAGTAGTCGTAGTCATTGCCGCCCGTGTAGGTGAGGCCCTTGTCGACCGGGTTGTAGGGTGTGAAGAACTCGATGTCGAGGCTGGCGTTGGCGCGCATCCAGTCGATGGCTTCCTTGCCCCAGCTGGCCTGCACCGCCTCGGTCATCACGTTGGCGGGGCGGCTGGCGTCGTTTGATCCGGAGTAGCCACCCTCACTGATGCCGATGTGGACGCTGCTGCCGCCGTTGGCGTTCAGCCAGGTGCGCAGGGTGCCGAGGCGGCGGATGCAGCGCAGGTCGGTCAGCGAGCACGTCGCGGGCTCGTGGCTCATGTAGACGTGCACGCTGAGCGTGTCCAGCTCGCTCGGGAAGTGCGGGTCGGCGGCGTGCATCTTCGTCAGGTAGTCGACGTCGATCGCGCCCAGCGCGGGGCCGACCACCTCGGGCGCCCAGCCGTCTGCGGCGGCCTGGGCGCGCAGCGCAGCGGCGCCGGAGGACTCGATCAGGGTGGCGCTGGCCGGCGCCATGTCGACGCTGCCGTCGTGGTTGGGCGTCGCGTTGCCGGTGGGCGTGTTGGGCTCGTTCCAGATCTCCCAGCGCGTGATCCCGTCGAAATCGGGGTGGGCCTGGGAGTACTGACCGCCCGGGCCATAGCGGTGCGCGGCGGCCTTGATCGCGGCCTGCCACTCGCCCCAGCCGCCCGGCGACGGGCCCGGGATCACGTAATGGCCGTCATGGCTTTCGTGAACCTCGGGCAGCCATACAAGGTCACGGGACTGCAGCTCTGCCACAAAGGTGTCGTACTTCGACCAGTCCGGAGCGGTGCGCTGGTACGGATCCCAGTGCAGCGGCGCCCGCACGATGCCACCCGGCCCGGTGACCTTGGCGATCGCGTCCAGGTAGTGGCGCATCGTGGGCAGGTCGAGGTCGCTGACCGTGCCGTGGGCGTAGCCGAATTGCGACAGCGGAGGCGGGTTCGAGCCCGCTGCGGTGGCGCTGCTCAGCGGCGACAGCCGACCGTCGGACGAAACCGCGATCAGCGCGGCGCCGATGGCGATGGCCGCTGCAGCCTTGAGCGCGCGGCGCGCAGAAACTCGATTGAGCGCGCACACAACGCGCCCTGCCAGACCGTCCGTCACAAAGACCCCCCTCGTCAAAACGGTGCGAAGAAGGGAATCGGCTCTGGCAGAGGGATTCGGTATGCCCCGAAAGGGGGTCCGACCCCTAGAGGTCTATCCCCGTTTTCAGTGAACGTGAAGAACAGGGGGAACCAATGAGGGCACCAACCAGGGGTCTGACCCCTGGTCGTCAGCCGGTTGCCGTCAGCCCTCTGACGCGTCCTTCAGACGGGGTCTGACCCCGAAAGCGATCGCGTCAGTCGATCGCCAACCCGACCGCCAAGGAGGCAGCTAGTGGCAGGGCACCACGCCCGCGTCCATGGGGATGGTCGCGTCGTGGCTGGAGTTCGAGTCGCCGTCGCCGTTGGGGTTCCAGACGGGCGAGTAGAACGCGTACTGGGCGTAGCCCGGGTGCAGCGTCAGCCTGAGCGCGCCCCAGTAGCGGTTGAGGCGGAACGCCGAGCGGCTGTCGTGGGTCTGCCAGTCCTGCGAGAGCACGTTGCCGGCGGTGCCGACCACGAACTGGGTCATCCCGCGCTTCTTGTCGAGGGCGCCGGCTGCATTGAGCGGCTGCCAGCGTTCGTACGCGTGCACGTGGGCGTTGATGATCAGGTCGGCGTTGTGCGCGTAGAGTGGGATCCAGAACGCGGAGGCGGCCGGCCAGCGCAGGCTCACGTCCGAGAAGCGCTCCTGGTGCCAGAAGGCCAGTGTGCAGCGATGGGTGTCGGCGGCCAGGTCGGCGTACAGCCACTGGCCCTGAGGCGTGTCCTTGAAGAGCGTGGTGCCGTTCGTGGGCAGGATGTTCGCGTCGAGGCTGATGATGTGCCAGCCGCCCGCGTTGAAGCTGTAGTACTCGCCGCCATCCCCCGGGTTGTGGGGCGCCGAGCGCGGGTAGCCCCAGTACCAGAAGTAGCCATCGGCCGGGCTGTTCGAGCTCGTGGTCCACGTCTTGTACTCGTGGTTGCCCACGGTGGGAACGGTGATGTCGGCCATCGGCCCGAACACCGGCTGGTAGAAGTTCTCGAACTCCTCGCGGCTGCCGCGCTGGTAGACGTCGCCGAGGTACATCAGCAGGTTCGGGTTCCAGCCCTGGATCATGCTCCCGACCTTCTGGGCCATGCTCGAGCCGGCCGCCCCGTCGCCGGTCGCCGCGATCACGTACGGAGTGGTCTGGGCGAAGGGTGGGAGCTTGCCGTTCAGGAACGCCACGGGCGACGTGAGCACAGTGCCGGGCGGGTTCTCGATGTCGACCTTGATCGGAACCGACACGGTCACCTGCTTGCTGGGCTGGCTGATGCTGCCCAGCGTGATCTGCGCATACAGCGTGTGGATGCCGTTCGGCCAGTCCTCGGTATGCCAGGTGAACGGGTACGTCTTCGAGTTGGGGGGCGAGTCGTAAAGGTGCGTGAGCAGGTAGCCGCTGGTCGTCAGCGAGCCCGACGTGTCCACCGCCCAGCTGACGCAGCCGCTCGGCGTCTTGCGCTGTCCCGCGCAGCCGCGCTGGTCGTCGGCCGGAGCCACCAGCGGATTCCAGTTGATGTGCGCCGAGATCTGGTGGTCACCCTGGATCACCGCGGGCGGGTCGCTGATCGTGAAGTCGGTCGTCACGCACATCGAGACCTGCGAGCCGTCGGTCGGAAGCGTGGCGATCTGCGAGCAGGTCTGGTCTGCCTGTGCCACTGCCGGGGCCACGGCGGGCAGCGTGGCGGCGACCACCGCGAGCACGCTCGCACGGCGGAGCAACCGGACGACCCTGTGGCAGCTGGAGGACACCGACTCCAGAATACGTGCGTTCGTCCGAATAGGAACCCAATGCGCGCGGCGCCCGATGGACGGTCCGCGCGAAGCACGCTCTATGCTTTCCTGAGGTGTCCGACAAGCAAAAGAACTTCCTCGTCCTCGGCCTGGTCGCCGTGCTCGTGGCCGGCAGCCTGGCGCTGGCCGTCGTGCGCGACTTCCGGCTCGGGCTCGACCTGCAGGGCGGCATCGAGGTGGTGCTTGAGGCGCGCCCGACGACGAGCCAGCAGGTCACGAGCCAGATGCTCAGCGACTCGGCCGACGTGCTGCGGCGCAGGGTCGACCCCAACGGCCTGCTCTCTCCCGAGATCCGCACCAGCTCGTCGGACAAGCAGATCACCGTGGCGATCCCCGGCGCCAAGGACCCGGCCGAGGTGGCCTCGCTGCTGGTCGCCACAGGGCAGCTGCAGAGCTTCGACTTCTACAAGTACCTCAACGAGGCCTCGTCGAGCGGCCAGTACACCGCCACGCCGTCGGCGTCGCTGTGGGAGCTGCTGAACGCCGCCAAGCCCCAGGTCGAGGCCGATCAGAAGAAGGGCACGGAGCCCAGCGGCTGGGCGCTGTTCGACGGCAAGACCCACAAGCAGTACGGCGCGGTCGAGCCCACCAAGGACCAGGTGCAGAAGGACCTCGAGGGCAAGCCGATGCCCGACAACCCGGTCTGGCTGGCCGTGCCCAGCGGCACCGAGGTGATCACCTGCGACGCCACCCATGGCTGCCCGGGGGCGACGTCGACCGAGGGCGAGTTCTACTACCTGGTCAACCTCAACGTCGACGAGACCGGCAACCACGACGTGATCACCGGCGACCAGGTCTCGGCCACCGCCTCGAGCGACGCCAATACCGGCGCCCCGGTCGTCTCGCTCAGCTACAAGAACGGCGGCGCGCAGGAGTTCACCGACATGACCCGCCAGCTGGCCATCGACGGTCGCATCGCCGGCGGGCCGCTGCCCACGGCCTACGTGGTGGACGGGCGGCTGGTCTCGCTGCCGGTGGTCGACTACAACCAGTTCCCGCACGGCATCGACGCCACGCTGGGCGGCGGCAGCGAGATCACCGGCGTCACTAACGCCGAGGCCAACCGCATCGCCGATGAGATCAAGGCCGGCTCGCTGCCGGTCAAGTTCACGGCGGTCTCCACCACGGTGATCGGCGCCTCACTCGGCAAGGACGCCCTCCGCAACGGGCTGATCGCCGGCGGCATCGGCCTGATCGTCGTGATGATCTACCTGCTCGTCCTGTACGGCTTCCTGGGCCTGGTCGCCGACCTGGCGCTGATCATCTACGGGATCCTGCTGGCCGGCGTGGTGCTCGGCTTCAACGTGACGATGACCCTGCCCAGCATCGCGGGCATGATCCTGACGATCGGCGTCGCGGCCGACTCCAACATCGTCATCTTTGAACGCATCAAGGAAGAGGTGCGCGCCGGGAAGACGATACGCACCGCCATCTCGACCGGCTACCGGCGCGGCCTGCACACGATCATCGACGCCAACGTCGTCACGCTGATCACCGCCGTGATCCTGATCCTCTCGACGACGTCCAGCGTCAAGGGCTTCGCGATCATGCTGGCCATCGGCGTGGTCGTCTCGATCTTCACGGCGGTGGTGGCGACCCGGGCCATGCTGTCGCTGCTGGCCGGCTTCAAGTTCATGGCCAGCCCGCGCGTGCTGGGCTCGATCGGCAGCGGCAACCGCTGGCGGAGCTTCGACTTCATCGGGCGCAAGAAGCTGTGGTTCGCGATCTCGGCGGTGGCGATCACGATCGGCGTTGTCAGCCTGGCCACCCAGGGCCTGAACAAGGGCATCGACTTCACCGGCGGCTCGCGCATCGAGTTCAACACGCAACAGCCGGAGCAGCCCAGCCAGGTGTCGTCGATCGTCAGCGCCGCGGGCATCCCCGACGCGCAGGTCGTGCCGCTCGGCCGCTCCACCGACGGCGGGTACACCGGGTTCCGCATCCAGAGCAAGACGCTCACCCAGACCCAGCAGAACCAGCTGGTGAACGGGCTCAGCGAGCAGCTGCACGTGCAGGCCACCGACGCCAGCATCCGCAACGTCTCGGGCTCGTTCGGCGCCTCGGTGCTGCGCACCGCCTACCTGGCGTTCGCCTTCTCGCTGCTGGTGATCTTCATCTACCTGAGCTTCCGCTTCGAGTGGCGCTACGCGGTGCCGGTGATGATCGCGCTCGCGCACGACCTGCTGATCACGCTGGGCATCTACTCGCTGGTGCAACGTGAGGTCACCGCCGACACGGTGGCCGCGATCCTGACCGTGCTCGGTTACTCGATGTACGACACCGTGATCGTGTTCGACCGGGTGCGTGAGAACGCCAAGATCCACCGCCGCATGACCGCCAGCCGGCTCGTGAACGAGTCGATGGCCGAGGTGCTGACCCGCTCGATCAACACGACTGTGGTGACGTTGATCCCGGTCACGCTGCTCTTCTTCTTCGGCGGATCGAGCTCGCTGAACGACTTCGCCTTCGCGCTGCTGGTGGGTATCGCATCCGGCGCCTACTCGTCGATCTTCATCGCCGCCCCGCTGCTGGCGGTGCTGCTCGAGCGCGAGCCGACGTTCGTGCACCGCCGCGAGGAGATCGAGCGGACGGGCGGCCGCGAGGAGCGCGTGGCGGTGGCCACGGCCACGCCGGCCGCGGCGACTGCCGGTGCCCCGCCCGTAACGGCGGCCGAGCCGGTCGCCGACAAGGCTCCGCGTCGCGCGCGCAGGCGCCGCACGCGCCCGCACGGTCGTTCGAAATAACGCGTAGGGTGATCCCCCCTTTCGGGGGTGCGCGCTCCCTCGAATACGGTCGATTCGACCTGCATATGGCGCCGCCTGTTAATTCTCCGCATCGTCGTTTCGACGATCTGATCGCCGTGATCGAGTCGACTCGTGCGCTCGCAGAGTCCAGCGACTCGGCCGAGGCGCTGTCGATGTTCGCCCGTGAGCTGACGCTGCTGTTCGGCGCGTCGGCCTGCCTCATCTCGGAGTACTCGCCGCTCGAGCAGAAGGTGACCGACTGGGCCGCGTTCGTGCTGCCCCCGGCCCGCCTGAACACGATCGCCGAGGACTACCACCTCGATGACTACCCGGCCACCCGCGCGGTGCTCGACCGGCTGGTCGAGTCGACGACGACGGTGGGCATCACCGGCGATCCGTCCGAGCAGCGCTTCCTCGAGGAGTCGGGCTTCGGCGCCAGCCTGATGGTGCCGCTGGTGATGGATCATCACGCCGCCGGCCTGGTCGAGCTGTTCGACGTCGATCGCCGCGTTTTCACTCCGGACGACATCAAGTTCTGCCGACTGCTGGCCGACCACGCCGGCATCGTGCTGGGCACGGTGCGCATTACGGAGCAGCTCGACGAGCAGCACCTGGCCACCGTGGGCGCGCTGGCGGCGGCGCTCGAGGCCAAGGATGCCTACACCGGCGGCCACGCCCAGGCCATCGCGTACTTCGCGGTGCAGGTGGGCGAGGAGCTGGGCATGACGGGACGTGACCTGCGCGCGGTGCGCATGGGCGCCCTGCTGCACGACGTCGGCAAGATCGGGATCCCCGAGTCGATCCTCAACAAGCCCGGCCCGCTCACCGATGAGGAGTTCACGGTAATGAAGCGCCACACGGTGATCGGCGCCGACATCATCCAGGGTATCCCGGGCATGGAGGAGGTGGTCGGTCTGGTTCGCTCGTCGCACGAGCGCTGGGACGGCCGCGGCTACCCGGACGGCCTGG
>Ga0066903_100005457_pt1 | contig 11039 bp, 9 predicted proteins | sample PanSoiMetaGPlot1_FD_67491 | JGI IMG/M metagenome (GOLD analysis project Ga0066903, IMG submission 67491) | Tropical forest soil microbial communities from Panama analyzed to predict greenhouse gas emissions - Panama Soil - Plot 1 (version 2) | ecosystem: Environmental > Terrestrial > Soil >...
GATGAGAGAGTACCTCGATTTCGTTTCCGAGCAATGGGATCACGCACGGGCAGGCTGAAGTCGTTCATCGAGAACTGAGGGTCAGTGTGTGATGTCACACAAAATTGATTGCACACTCCCTCAATACCACCTGGTGGTTCTTGCTTTCGGCTTGCATCGCATCAAAAACCTGCCCCAAGAATCGAGCGGGCTTGGAGGGGGTTCTCCGAGATACAGCGATTTAAGAAGCGAGTTTCTGCCCCGGGAATTCTTTGGCATTTGCCACTTCGGAATCCCATTGTGTGAGTTGATCGGGTGTCAGACAATTCACCACTCGCTGGCGAAGGGCCGCACGATTATCTATGAGTTTCGTGATCAAATCCTGCTGCGTTGCATTGGGATTCTGTTGTTCGTATTCCTGCACCCTCTCCCGAGCCTCGATCATGAAGGCCTGCAGCTTTTGTCTCTGATCATCCGACAGATTCAGGCTGGCTCCGATTCTTTTGAGTTCGCTTACCACGACATCGCGTTGCTCGATTGTAAGAGGCATCATGCGCTCCTTTGGTTTGTAGGGCCTGACGGTTTGCTCGCTGTTATGGAGACAGAATATAGAAAGTCAACTAGTGGGCAGGTGCAGTTTACGTACAGTAAGAGTGGATGGTCACCTATCAGTTCTACCGGGGCTTTTTCTCGAAACCAACTAACCGACCCGAAGAGGAACCTCACAGCATCGTCCGCTACACGCCCATACCCCTACCACCCACAACAGTTCTCGTCACCAAGCCGGTGAGGATTCCAATGAACAGCAACCACCAAGAAGCGAGCATAAGAATCGGTTCTCCCCATGCGAGAGCCGCTGAAATGGAGCACGCCTGAGAGAGAACCGAAAAGAGAATGCGTGGTCAGGAATGGACGCCTCCCCCGAGTTCGATCCATTGCTCCGTCCCGCCTCCACAGATTAACCACTTTCAAAAGAGCTACAACTAGAAATAATCCTAGGCTAACCCTGTGTTGAGGAAGGGATGGCGTGATGCACAACACCATTCATGACCTGCTATGAGCCCGGTCTTGCTAGTACATCTGGCAGTATCAATTCTTTTTTGGCTGAACTACATAAGAAGCCATCTGAAACGTATAGAGACGAAATGTGATTCATGACTTGCCTAAAAGCGTGATGCTGCAATGGCAGGAGGAAGTGATCAGCCAGTGGCTGAATACACCAGGCATTCCAGACGATGCACGCGACGGCCTCCTTGAAATCCTGAGCAACGTAAAAAAAGAAATGGGCAATCTGCCCGACTCATTACGCCAGACCGATTCCAAGTCATGACCGTCGCGAGGAGATTGGTTCAGTCTCAAAGGTACACATGTTAAGGTTGCCTTAACGTTTCGATTGCTACTGTCGCAAATCGCTTGGGTCTCGCCTTTGTGTTCCCGGTCTCCTTTGGGCTCACTTTATTCCTGAGACGTTTTTATGGCGCCACCCAGGATTGCGCTGAACGGCAGAAATCGTCTCAAATTCATCCGCAGCTCAGCTCCCATCTTTGGCTGTCACCGTCTGGGGCCCCAAACAAGAGGCCGTTTCAGTCAGTGTAGTTACTTTTGAACGGTTCTCGCGTTGACCTTCCGTGCCTTAACTGGGCATACACCTCAAGTTACGATCAGACTTCGCACCGAGGAGGTATCCGTGTATCGACGCTTGGCAATCATTGCTTCGTTTCTCGTCATCTTCTGGACGTTGGTCGCCTGCTCAAGGGCACCGTCTGGCGAAAACGCAGAGACTTCGCCCGCCGCACAGTCAGCCGAAAATGCAGAGGCTTCGCCCGAAAGGAGCGTTTTCGCCAGCAAACAAACCACACTGCCTGCTGGTACGGTCGTCACAATACGGCTAGGCCAGTCGGTGGGTTCAAAGATCAGCTCGAGCGGCGATCACTTCAGCGCGATCGTTGCAAAACCCGTCCAAGTGGGCGGCAAGGCGATAGTGCCTGCCGGAGCCGAGGCCTCGGGCAGAGTCGTTGAAGCTGTGCCGCAGGGCCGCTTCAAAGGGGCTTCCGTACTCCGCCTCGTCCTCGAGTCCATAACGGTGAATGGCGAAGTTCGCGAGGTAAAGACAAGTTCAGTCAGCCGCTCCCTGAAGGGCAAGGGCAAACGCACCGCCACCCTGATCGGGGGTGGAGCTGGAGCCGGTGCACTCATCGGGGGTCTCGCCGGAGGCGGCAAGGGAGCTCTCATCGGTGCAGCGGCGGGCGCGGGTGCCGGAACGGCGGGCGCGGCATACACCGGAAACAAAGAGATCGTCTTGCCCGCCGAATCAATCCTTAGTTTCACACTCACGGAACCGATCACCATAAAGATGTAATGGATACGGTCCCCGCGTTCTTACAGGAAACCATGTGAAGCCGCCTCTCACCGGCGGCTTTGCTTTGTCTGCACCTTGCTCCACGGCAACCCAACCGCTCGCAATGCTTTTCCCCCGCGTTCGGCATTCAGCGGTTGCTCCCTAACCGTGACGTATGTGTCATTTCGGCTTCCGAACGAGGGCCGGGCGTCTGAATGGCTAAAACGCTGACGACGAATTTTCCAGGTATGCTGTATTGCCGTTGAAGCCGTTGTCGCCCGCCCTTGAAACTCTGTCGGATTCTTTTGAAGTCGTGTGCTTTCACATCTACAAAATCGTCTCCATTTTCGGAAGTAAACAGAAAGTGAAAGGAATTAAGCTAACCCGATTGAGCGATACCCGTTCGACCATACTCTGCGGCTCGAGACGATGAGCTAGAGCATCCGGACTCTTGCACAAGCTGCTCCCATGCCCACGAGTGTTCGAAGAAAAAGTCCACACGTTTGGGTTGAGGATTCGAGACCATCTCGCGATGCATGGCTCGCAGCATGGCCAGGGCATCGAGACGCTTCTGATCGACGGCTCCCGATGGGAGCCAATCCTCGAATCTCTTTAATTCCCGGGCAGGCAAATCTTCCTTTATTGCCATCTGAACAATCAACTCGTACCTGCGCTCTGGATAAAAGAGGCTCTTGGCTATGCGCTCCAGTCGTTTCGAAGTATCGGTAGTGATGACATCCTTTTCCCGCGCCTCCGTGAGGGTTGCACGGATGTTGACCATCGCAACGGAAGTAGGACGATACGCAAATTCCTCTGGGCAATGGGCTACCGCTACCTCGTCGTCATCCTCCAGATCGCCGCGAAGAAAACTTTCAAAGATACGTCCGACACCGATCATGCCGAAGGCATGCAATTCCGCTGCGCGACAGGCACCCATGCTGGCACTTCCAAACACATGAACCCCCTGACTCATGGCCCAAAGAATCTCCTTGTGCCAGACGGTGGGAACGCTCTCAAAATAGCCATCAATAATTCCGATGGCTCGCGGCCCCTTGGAGGTGATCCGATAGACATCGCCTTGGGAGACAGGCGGCAGAAATGTCGCGTCGAGTTGCTGCGCGGATTCCCCGACCCCGATGGTCGGACCCACAAAAATGAAAACACTCATGGAGTCGCCTGAAAAGTGGCCCGTGCCCGGCGGCCAAAAGAATAATCCAAAGAGTCGCACCCCGGCTCCAGTCCTGGAATCACGACTCGCACGACAGGAATCCGGAATTCGCGTCGGCTCAAATCCACCACCAACACTCGATGGAATCCAGCCGCTTCCAGCTGACGTAGCTCCCATTCCACATCGTCCTGTAATGTTTCGCCTTCGAAGTTTGTGATCGCGCGGAAATCTCGGAGACTTCCGTTGTGAGCCAGGAGCGAGTTCTTACGGCTTTCTGACATCTCGTCGCGGAGGAAGTCGTACTTGGAACGAAAGAAGTCATCGCGAGATCCGGCGATGGCCGTAAGGCGGCATTGCGCTGCTTCGGTGACGGCACGCAGCAGGGCAATTTTTTTGCATGGGTGACAGCCCGCACCGACGCCGGATGGGACCGGTCGGAGCGGATTGGCGTTTTGCTCCGCGATGAAACAGAAAAATGCGGGAATCCCGATGTCACTGGTCACATCCCAAACACCGGTGGCGACCCCAGCCTGGGTTAACTTGGCAAAAACCTCGCAAATCGACCCGTCATCGATCGATTCCAAGTCGACGCGACATTGTTGGTGTCCTGGGCTTCCGCGGAGCCGCCACAAGGTGACGGCGTCACGTTCCACCAGTTCGCAAATTGCATGGCTGATTGCTTCGAGCGAGTGATTGCCGGAGGCAAGCCCATCAGAGCTCGCAACGAAGCAGCCCGTGCCTGTGGGCAACGGCAGCGTGTAATTCAGATGTACCAGTTCGTACGGGAGCCACAGGTCCTCGTTCTGCATCAGGTCGTGTGCCTCGATCCAGAGCAGAGCCCCGTTGGGGTGAAATTGATCCGGATTGGGACGCGGCAAGAGGTCTATGTCAGCCAGCGCGTGGGTATATCGCAGCTCTTCGTAGCTCGCCAACTTCAGTGGCAAAGTGATGTGTTCGGCATGGTATGCCTCTACTGATTCCATCACGCCAGACGCCTTGGCGGCGATCAAGCTCATCCCTTTGCCCTGCGCGACGGCGATCGAACGTGCGTTCGGGCGGCATACCATGACGACCGGAATGCCGATGCAATCTAGGCCGGTAACATTCGCAATTCGCGTGATCCCCATGACGGGCAGGAAGGGCTGGACCTTTTTGAGCGTTTTTTCCGGCGACAGCGTGCGGTGCGTTCCGAAAAGGAATTGTTTGAGCCCTCCGTCCCAGGCGCCGAACGCGGACTGTGTGGAGGGAGGGATCATTGGACACTTCTTGCCCAGAATGTTGCCGGCGGTGCGGAACGTCCAGAGTGCTCCATAAAACCCGATGCGGACACATCTCCCCTTGAGGGCGCTGGAGCAAAGCGCTCAGCCGATGAGATGAAGGAACCTAAGCAGACTTGCGCGCCGCTGGAGCCTTGAGTTTCTCGAGGTTGACCCGGTGCCCGCCGACTTTTCCCATCTCAATGTGATGACCGGGAATCGCGACACGGTGCCCGTCGCCAACAATGAGCAGATCCTCGCCATGAACGGCTGCAAGTTTCGTCGTGGCAGCCAACTGCTCGACAGAGTTTCCCACTTCCCTGGCAGCGTCGTCGGGCAAGCGGAACGCTTGCAACTGATCATCCGTCAGGTAATAGAGTCCACCATCGGCGCCACGGATCAATGTGCCCCCTTCAGATGGTGCTTTGGTCACATGATTCTCCTTTGAACTGTAAAAGCAGAAGCCCGGTTGATCGCAAAGAGGAAACTCCTTCCCACAAGAATTGTCAAGCAGGTTAGCAAGAACTAAGGGAGCACGGAATGGACCAAGTCGGCAAATCCTCGGTCGGCGCGCAGGGAGTCCAACGCCGGTTCTGTTTTCAAGGAAATGGACCAAAGGCGACCACTTTTCCGAGCGTCCTCAAGCACACGCAAGGCAAGGTCTCGCTCCCCCAGCCTGGCATAGGTGAAAGCGGCCTCTGGCGGAAGAAAGCCGTGGGAGGATTGAACGCGATGGAGCAGGTCAACCGCATCGGCCTTTTTGCCCTCCAGCGCTTTGGCGTAGGCCAGGATGGCGAGCGTATCGGGCACTTCTTTGGAAAGTTCAACGGCCCTTTCTGCTTCCAGTGCGCCGTTCTGCAAGTCGCCCGCTTGCAGCAATGCGCGTCCGAGAAAATCGTGGGCAACATAAAAATTGGGGTCCATCTCCACCGTGCTACGCAATTGTGCGATGGACCTGGTGTATTCGCGCTTTAGATACAGCACCTGCCCAACGTATGAATTGATGATCAGTGAAAGCGGATCTAATTCACGTGCCCGCTGAGCTTTGGCGAGGGCCTCTTCGAGACGGCCTTCGATCACGAGTTCCAAAGCATACCAATGCAACGCGATGGCATAGTTGGGGTTGAGTCGCAGGGCGAGTTCGAATTCGTGCTCGGATTCTCGTGCGGATGAAATGTTAAAGCTGTAGACCGAGCCCAATGAGGCATGCGCTTCTGCCAGGTTCGGATCGAGTTCCAGAGCCCTGCCTGCAGATTCTTTGGCTTTGGCAAGCAGATCCGCGGAGGGGCCAGCTTCCAGATCTGCAAGAATTACATAGCTGTCGGCCACGCCAGCGTAAGCGGGAGCGTAGGTTGGGTCCTGGTCAATGGCCTGGCGAAAGTACTTTAGGCCGGTTTTGACGGACTCGGTATCGCGTTTATTCCAGTAGTATCTCCCTTTAAGGTACGTCTCGTATGCGGCCGGATTGCCGAGGGGAGCATGGCTCAGCACTGCTTTCTCCTGTGGCGTCAGCTTGATGTTGATTTCACGCGCCAGGGCCAAGGCGATTTCACCCTGCAGGCTGATGACATCGGTCAGTTCGCGATCGTATTCCTGGGCCCATAACGTGTTGCTGGTGGATGGATCGATCAGTTGAGCGGTTACACGCAGTCTGGTTCCCGCGGTCGTGACCGACCCGGTGACAATGGCGTCTACGTTCAGAAGGTGTGCGATGTCGCGTAGAGACTTGTCGGAATTTTTGAACTGCATCACGGAATTGCGTGCGATCACCCGGTTCTGCGAGCCCATCTTGGCCAGGTCGGTGATTAGGATTTCTGTCATCCCATCGACCAAGTATTCCTTTTGCGTGTCTCCGGAAAGATTTGCCAAGGGCAGGACGGCCAATGATTGGATCCGTCGTGGATTTGAAGTGTCGGCAGCCTCAAGCGCGCGACGCCTCCATAGAAAAGCGCCAAACGTCAAGCCTGCAGCCAGAACGGCAACCAACGCCAGGTTCCACCACTGCCGGGGACGGGGGGCAAGACGGTTGCGCTCCTTGGTATCCATCATTCGGAGTGCCGCCTTCACTTCGGCCGCGGTTTGGTAGCGCTGCTCCGGATCTTTGGCTAGACATTGCGCGATGAGGGCTTGTAAACCCGAGGGACACTTCAAAGGGAGCGGCTTCGGGCGGTCCCGCAGAATCGCCGAGGTCACTTCAAACCGTGTCCCGCCGACAAAGGGAAGCTTCCCGGTGGACATCTCGTAGAGGATCACTCCCAACGCCCAGACATCCACTCGAGCATCGGCTTCCGCGCCGCGGAGTGTTTCTGGCGCCATGTATTGGATGGTGCCGACGATCGATCCGTCCGTCGTCAACGATGCCGATAGCGTTTCGTCTGCAGTTGCGTCCGCGGCTTTTTTGGCCAGTCCAAAGTCAAGAACCTTGACGTACCCCTCCCGCGACACAAGAATGTTGGCACTCTTCAGGTCACGGTGGACGATGCCGTGGGCATGTGCATAGGCAAGGGCATCCGCAATCTGGAAAGCGTATCGGTGTGCGTCTTCCGCTGTCAGTTGTCCCCCCTGAGCGATGCTGCTCAGAGTGCGGCCCCGCAGGTACTCCATGGCGATGTAGGTCGTACCGTTGCTTTCGCCTACTTCGTAAATCGTGCAAATATTGGGATGATTGAGAGAAGAAGCGGTGCGCGCCTCGCGCAGCAAGCGTTTGCGAGCGGCTTCGTCGGAGGATTGCCCGGAGTGAAGAAACTTGAGTGCAACATCACGTCCGAGCTTCTCGTCCCGGGCGCGATACACCTCGCCCATTCCACCGGCGCCCAGCTTATCGAGGATCTGATAATGACCGACCCTCCCAGCTTGTGGTGCGCCAGCGACTGGTTGTGAATCGTGAGGCTCCAAGATCGAGACCCAGCAACATCCTCTTACGAAAAATCAAAATTCATGCCGCACACTCACGTGCTCTGCGAAGCCAGAAAGGACTGTTCTGCCAACGCCGTTCAAGGCTGTAGCAGTGGTTCCGGCGGGAGAGGTAGATGCTATAGATGGTCTGCAGCCTCGTTTCATAGCTCGGGAACAAAGAGAGGTCACCCCGAATGCCACGGAGCAATGCCTCTCCGGCCTTGATCCCCGAGTATAGTGCATTGAAAATACCCTGCGAAGAAAGTGGATCAAACGATACGCTGGCGTCTCCCCCGGCCACCCATCCAGGTCCCCAACAGTGGTCCAGACGTGAACTGTTTGCCTGGTTCGCCACCAGCACAATGTCGTTGGCGGAGCCGGGCGGTACTCGTTGTGCGATGTGATGGGTTGCGTGCCATAACGACAAGAAACCGGCCATCGTACGCGCGCGGTGGACGTGTTCACCGTCGGCATCCGTCAGGTACACGAGAACGAATCCCTCGCCAGGTACCGGCGAGCAATACCACCAACCGTGTTCTACGGATTCAATCAATGTCATACGGTATAGCGATGCTGCGCTCCCGGGCTTGCTCAGCTTCAAAAAAGCCGCGAAGGCAATGAGACGATCATCATGAATGCGTCGGGCACCTTGCTGTCGTGCAAAGCGACTCTGCCGGCCGGAGCAATCGGCGACCCACTCGGTGGTTACGGTAAGGGAGGCTGCATGGGTGCAATATCCAATCGTCCAACCTTTGCGAGAGTCTCTGTTGACCCGAGTCACTTTCGCGTTTCGCTTGATTTCTACTCCACAGGCGGAGGCTTCGCGCAATAACATTGCGTCGAATGCCAAACGTTCCAGGTGCCAGCCATGTCCGCGCGGGTCTTGAATGAAGTGCGTGGTTCGAAGGCGTTGGCTTCCCCACGATGATTGGATCCCGGAAGAAAGAATATGGTCGCCAGCCAGAGTTTCTTGTGAAATCCCTAAATTGCCGAGTAGGGGGTTGGCCGCGGCGGGGAGAGATTCACCGGTCTTGACTCGTTTGCCCTCATTCTGGTCGAGCAGAAGGACACGACCGCCGGCTCGCGCGACTGTGATCGCTGTGGCCGCCCCGGCCGGCCCCCCGCCGATGACGACGACATCGAACTCAGTCCTTGAGGCGAGACCGGCGCTTTTTCCCGACGTGCCCAATAACATTGTTTTTGTCGTGCGGAGCGTTCGTCCCAATGGCTGGCGGAGACTCCACCAACATAAATTCAGGAAAGTCAGGACCACCGGGTCCGGGTTGCCGCTCGATCACTCCGAGCTTGGAGAAATCAGCAATCATTTGATTGATCTGATCCACATACGCCCCTTCCAAGCCCCGATACCATGTGGACCGGGTGGAGAAGGCGAGCATGCGGTCTGCCAGCGGCAAGCTGTGGTTCATAACCGTGTTGTAGTCCCTGTGCGCGAGCACGTGGTTCGGCACGCGGGCCGGCCAGAATGTAGGCAGGTAAGGGTCGTATTCCGGCTCATAGCCGGCGCGACAACTGGCCGTATCGGTTTGCCAAGGAACGGCCATCCAACGCGTGACGTCCCCCGGTGCACTGGCGGCTAACGGTCCATCGCTCGAGTTGATCGTGGCGGGAGTGAGCATATCGCCGTAGTCGGGCTCGGGCGTCTCGGCCGCACGAGGACGAATCCTAAACGGCGCATAGTACAGGCTCACATGACGCATCGGCCACGTCATTTCACATCCGGGATGGAACGGCCCGCCCATGCAAAAATGCAAGGCTGCTTTGTCGAGGATCGCCGGACGGTCCTGAAGTGGAATCTCCTCGATCGCGCTCGGAGGAACCCGGTTCGGATTCCAATCAGCATTGAAGTCCCCGTCAGCCCACCGTTTCAGAAATCGATATTGAGTCTTCGTAAGCGCGAGGAATTGTCGTGCATCCGTATCCGGCACATTCATGTTATCGCCGTACACCTGGGGCCAGGCGTGGACGTCCAGAACCTTGTAGTCCGGATTGCGAAAGATGTTGAAAAGCTGGCGCCGGATCTCTTTGTACTCGGACGCGGGGCTACTTAACTTTTCAAAATAGGCCGATCGTAAAAAATCGTACGGGGCTGCCCAACCAAACTGAACGTAAAAGCCATAGTTCACCCACTGCGTCTGGCAAAATTGCGACAGGATCGGGTAGATGTGCTCCAGAAAGGAAACCTTCTCGGGAGGCTTGAGCCACCAATTCTGATACGTGTCGACCATAACGTCATACATGGTCTGGATGGAAATGACATCGGGTGCATAGTTCGGTGGCGCAACGACGACCCACGCGGGGTCTACAGGAATGCTTCTACCGCGCAGCTTAACCGTTGCGGTGATCGGCCCGTCGGAGGTGTCGTCGTACCAGCCGTCATTGTTGGCGAAGTCGATCGCGGTATTGTGGGGCAACGGAGTGGCGGAATGTCCGTGACCACCCAGAAAAATGAGCCTGCCATCATTGTCGGTGCAGATTTCGCCGAGATAGACCTTATTCCCCAAGAAAGTGCCGGTGTTGAACTTATATCGTTCGCCTTGTTTGTTCTTGCCCGCAATGGAGCGTGGCCCGGGATCGATGATGAGCTGATTGCGTTCCGCCTTTGAGAAACCCGCGTTGCGGCGTGGAACTGGAACTGCTTCCGGGATATCGAGCGCGATGTTGAAGCAATACCAGGCTGCCTTCTTGTTCGCGACGTGAACGCTCCACTCGATTTCGGCGTCGTCGCAAGTCAATTCCTTTACCGGGCGATTTCGGGCGTCATAACCGAAGATCCTGAAACGTGCGGCCTGGCGCTTGAGAAATCCTTTGCGGTCCCTGTACCCGTCGGGAGGTGGAACAGGATTCAAAACCTCGGGCCCGACGAAGAATGCATCCGGGCTGTCCCCGACGCGGGCGATGCCAATGCCGGGATGAATTGCAGCGCGGACAATTTCGTCGCTTTCTTGCATTGAAATCCTCGTGGCCCCAAACGGTGACGAGGGATTCTCTTGATGCCCGAATCAAGCCTGGCTAGCTTAAGAGGATCTTTTGTCGCAGAAGAGTATACCGATCATTCAACTACTTCGCTGCGCGGGTAGCGCAACAGACGGATGCACCACGATCGTCCATCGGTCTACGCGATCTTCTATTCCGGAGTGGAATCGCGCGAAGGCTCCCGAGCCACTGCGGCGACGGCGAACCGAGCGATGGCATCTCGAAGTTGCTCAGCAGCGCAATCGAGTTTCTTTCAAGTTTGCCGCGCAGGCTGTCAGGCCCCGGTTCGTCCCCTATTGACAACCAGAGGAAAGTCTTTTCGTGGCTCACACCTCGCAAATTATTTTCCTGATGCTTTCTTCAAATCGTCGTGCCCGAAGGCCGATGCCATGCGCTCGATTTCGGTTTG
>Ga0066903_100005459_pt1 | contig 11039 bp, 8 predicted proteins | sample PanSoiMetaGPlot1_FD_67491 | JGI IMG/M metagenome (GOLD analysis project Ga0066903, IMG submission 67491) | Tropical forest soil microbial communities from Panama analyzed to predict greenhouse gas emissions - Panama Soil - Plot 1 (version 2) | ecosystem: Environmental > Terrestrial > Soil >...
TGAGAATGAAATTCAGGAGCGGAACCTTGCTCAAGCTATTGCCCAAGTCGCGAAACCAGTCGGTAAGGCCGGTCAACGAACTTGCCAGGAAATCGTCTGTCCAGCCGCTCTGCTTTTGTTCCGGCCTCATGAAGCAGGCCACCACCAGAGCGAGAGGATATTCCACCACGCCGGTGAAAATCAATGGAGCGAACAGGCCGTTGAATACCCCGCCGAGCATTCCTCCCACCGACATCCACAGGAAGAACTCGGTCAGGTACTTGGTGGATGGTCTGTCGCGCGCCAACTCGCCATGACACATCATGGCCGTCAGGAAGAATGCCAGCAATGTGAAGCTGGTGGAGCGCCACAGCGGAGACACCCCGACCCAGCCAACGAGAATCGCGCACAGGGCAACGACCGCAATCGGCTGAATGAACAGCATGATATTGTGCGGCATGCCGGTCCATGTTACCGGATAACGGGCGAAAACCAGGATGAATGTGAGCAGATACAGGGCCAGCGGCAACATCCAGAACATCGGCATGGGGGATAGGTCGGTGGACATGTAGGTGATGGCGCCGAGCATGAGGCTGCTGGGGGCGGCGGCGAGAAGGACCCAGCGCAGCCTTCGCCAGGGAGTCATGACGTCCGGCCGCGGCGGCAGGGGCGCGGACAGGCCGCGCCGGACCGGCGCAGTTTCCACTTTCTTGGGCGGAATCTTGATGCCCTTTTTTATCTTCGTGCTGCGGGCCACTCCGGGCGGCGGACCGGATTGCACCGCCGTGCTGGTCTCCTGCACCGGGGGCGGGGGCACCGGCATGTCCGCGGGCGGTTCCTCCGGTCCCAGTCCGACCTTCACCGCTTCCGGCGAATTCCAGACAAATTTGGCACACACGGCCAGCAAAACCACCAGTCCAAAGTAGCCTATTGCCCATGTCCATGCCTGAACATGCAAAATCAGTCCCGGCTCCACGAAAAAGGGATAACCCAGCACAGCCAGCATGCTGCCCAGGTTACTCGCCCCATACAGGAAGTAGGGGTCCTTGCCGGCGGGATGCCCGGTGTAGGCGAACCACCGCTGCAACAGCGGCGCCGTCGTCGAAACCACGAAGAAGGGCAAGCCGACCACCAGCGTCAGGTAAAACAGCGTGTAAAAGATCGGATTGGAGCCCTGCGGCGGCTCGAAGCCCGCCACGTTGAACGGCCCAAACGCGAAAAGAATGACCAACGGCACCAGAATCAGGGCACAGTGAACCGTGATCTGTCGCCGCAATGGCAAGCGCGTGCTCACCGTGTGCGTGTAGGTATAGCCCGCCAGAAGGACGGTCTGGAAGAACATCATGCAGGTGTTCCAGACCTGCGGCGTGCCTCCCAAGGCCGGCAAGATCATCCTGCCGATCATGGGCTGCACTAAAAACAATAGAAAGGCGCTGATAAACAACGTGACGGCATAAAGCGGCAAAACCAAGGCACACCCTCCAGCACAAATCGGGTCTCCGCGGGGAGCGGAGACATCCTGGGACCCAACCACCTTTAAAAAATCATCATACAGAATTGACGGCAGCCAATCCAGTTTGCAACATCTCTTCCAGGCTTTTGGTTAGCCGCGACGCGGAGTCTTCGGAGCGGAGCGCGAGACAGGAAACGCTCCGCTCCGAAGACTCCGCGTCGCGGCTAACCATACTCTGTTCCTTTCCGCCGCTTTTTGCAAAATACAAGGAACTCATTTCGGAAAGGATCGGCCATGAATCGGCTCCTTTGGATCGTCGGCTCTTGCATGTTGTTCACCACTGCGTTGCCTGCTCAGGAAAAGCTCCCCAATCCTTTGGTGAGCGGACTGAAAAACCCCGAGTCGGTCGCCATTGGGCCGGACGGTAGGATTTACATCAGCGAAATCGGCGAGTTCGGCAAGGATGGCGATGGCCGGATCATGGTCATCGTCAATGGCAAGGCCGTTCCGTTTGCCACCGGGCTGGACGATCCCAAGGGCATGGTTGCCTGGGGAAACTCCTTGTTCGTGACGGACAAGAAACGCGTCTGGCGCATCGATCGCAAGGGGAAAGCCCACGTGTTCGCAGCCGAGAAGGCTTTTCCGGCACCGCCGCTGTTCTTGAACGATATCACCGTCGATGAGAACGGCATCTTGTATGTTTCCGATTCGGGCGACCTGGCAGGAGAGGGAGGCGCGATTTATCGCATCTTTCCCAACGGCAAGGTCACCCTGGTCACCAATGCCAAAAAGGCCCCGCTCTTGAAAGTGCCCAACGGCCTGGTCATGGACGGCATGTCGCACCTGCTCATGGTGGATTTTGGCTCGGGCGATTTGCTGCGCATCAAGATTGCCGACGGCTCGGCCACGAAGGTTGCCGGCGGCTTCGGCGGCGGCGACGGACTGGCCTGGGACATGCACGGCCGAATTTTCATCAGCGATTACAAGAACGGCAAGGTGTTTGTCATACCACGTCCCGGACGGAAACCAAAATTGCTGGCCGGCGGTTTTCAGGCGCCTGCCGACATCTGTCTCGACAAGACCCGCAAGTTGCTTCTCGTTCCCGATATGCAGGCTGGCACGGTGACGGCCATTCCCGCCGTCGTTCCGGGCGAGGAAGTTGATGACACACCCATGCCTCTCAAAACCGAAATCGCTTTCCCCAAGTTGAAATGGACCGGCTGGAAGGGGATGACCGATGCCGGCAAGGTCGTGCCGCTGCGGCCTCTGGTGCTCACCCACGCCAACGATGGTTCCAATCGAAATTTCGTCGCCACCCAGCACGGTGTAATCCACGTTTTCCCCAACGATCAAAAAGCAGACAAGACCAAGGTCTTTCTCGATATTCAGGACCGCGTGCGCTACGATGATAACGAAAACGAAGAGGGCTTCCTCGGCCTGGCGTTTCATCCCGAGTACAAGAAGACCGGTGAGTTCTTCGTCTTCTATACGCTGAAGAAACCGCTGCGGACCAATGTGGTCTCTCGCTTCCGGGTCAGCAAGGACGATCCGGATCGTGCCGATCCCGCCTCCGAGGAAGTGCTGCTCCGCATCGAGAAGAGGCCGTTCTGGAACCACGACGGCGGCACCATCTGCTTCGGTCCTGATGGCTATCTTTACGTTGCCCTGGGGGACGGCGGCTCGGCCAACGATCCTTTCAAAAACGGCCAAAACCTCAAGACTTTGCTGGCCAAGGTCCTCCGCATCGATGTCAACAAGAAGGACGAAGGCAAGAATTACGCCATTCCCAAGGACAACCCCTTCGTCGGCAGGAAGGACGCTCTGCCCGAAATCTGGGCCTATGGCCTGCGCAACATCTGGCGGATGGCCTTCGATCGCAAGAGCGGAAAGCTATGGGCATCCGATGTGGGCCAAAACCTGTACGAGGAGATCGACATCATCGTGAAAGGCGGCAACTACGGCTGGAGCAAGCGCGAGGGGCTGCATCCCTTCGGCCGCAACGGCGTGGGCCCCAACAAGGACATGATCGAGCCGATCTGGGAATACCATCACGACATCGGCAAATCGCTCACCGGCGGCGCCGTCTATCGCGGTAAACAATTGCCGGAACTGGATGGCCATTACATTTACGGCGACTACGTCACCGCCAAGATCTGGGCCTTGAAGTACGATGAGGACAAGAAGCGGGTCGTCGCCAATCGGCCCGTCCCCGATCCGAACGTGCCGATCCTGTCCTTCGGCGAGGACGAGCAGGGCGAAGTGTATTTCATGACGACATCGCCGGTGGGCAAGGGGATTTACCGGTTTGTGAAGGCTGAAAGATAAGCGAGCTTCGCCATGATTGACACAAGTTGTTAATTGGCTTAGAGATAGTGGTGAAATGAATTTAACTCCTTGCTGCGAAAGGGATATCGAAAATGGATTTCACGAAGCGCTCGGAGACGAGTCGGAAACAAGCGCGGATATTTTGATGCAAGGCTATGCCATTATGGCATTACGTTGATTCTGTCCCGTGACTGCCAAAAATGGATTTCACGATTGTGCCGCCGATGAAATGAAATCCATTTTTCGGCAGGTTCGCCAGGCGAGCTTCCACCGAAGGGCGAATGAACTTTGAACTAGCCTCATGTCGTAGTATCCTCCGAATTATGGATTCATCCCTGCAAAAAATGGCCGAAGACATCCGCGAGCAGGAAGCCCGTATCCGCGAAGGCGGCGGTGGCAAAGCCATTGAGCGGCAGCATGCCAAGAACCGGTTGACGGCGCGGGAGCGGATCGGACTCCTGCTGGACAAGCACGCCGGCTTTTTCGAACTGGGTTTGTGGGCCGCCTGGAACATGTACCAGGACTGGGGTGGAGCGCCATCAGCCGGGGTCGTCACGGGCATTGGCAGCGTCGCGGGCCGGCAGGTCATGGTCATTGCCAACGATGCCACGGTCAAGGCAGGTGCGTTCTTTCCTCTCACGGCCAAGAAGGTGCTCCGGGCCCAGCGGATCGCACTGGAAAACAGGCTGCCCCTCGTATATCTGGTGGATAGCGCGGGCGTCTTTCTGCCGTTGCAGGACGAAGTTTTTCCAGACGAGGACGATTTTGGCCGGATTTTCCGCAACAATGCTGTGATCTCGGCGGCGGGCATTCCACAATTCTCGGCCATCCTGGGCAATTGCGTGGCCGGCGGCGGCTATCTGCCGGTCCTGTGCGACAAGTTGCTCATGACGGAAGGAAGCGGGCTGTATCTGGCCGGTCCGGCTTTGGTCAAGGCGGCCATCGGTCAGACGGTGAGCCACGAGGACCTCGGCGGGGCTCACATGCACGCCGCCATCAGCGGCACCATCGACTTTCGTGAAAAGGACGACCCTGCCTGCCTGAGTCGCCTGCGCCGGCTCATCGAAGCGTTGCCGGCGGACCCGCAAAAAGTGTCATTCACTGTTCCTCCGGGTCGACCTGCCGAAGATGTTTATTCCCTATTCCCGACCGGCCAGCACCAGGAATACGACATCCGTGATCTGCTCCCCAGCATTCTCGATGATGCCCCGTTTGATGAGTACAAGGCCGAGTTTGGCCAGACGATGGTGTGCGGCTATGGCCGGCTCGGCGGTGTGGCAGTCGGCATCGTCGCCAACCAGCGGAAGCGCTGCAAATTGCCGGACGGCTCGCTGCATTTCGGCGGCGTCATCTATGTCGATAGCGCAGACAAGGCGGCCCGCTTTATCATGGACTGCAACCAGACCCGGCTGCCACTGATTTTTCTGCAAGACGTCAACGGCTTCATGGTGGGCCGGCAATCGGAGCAAGCCGGCATCATCCGCGCGGGGGCCAAGCTGGTCAATGTCATTGCCAACAGCGTGGTGCCGAAGATCACGGTCATCCTGGGGGGCTCCTTCGGAGCGGGCAATTACGCCCTGTGCGGCAAGGCATTCGATCCGCGGTTCATTCTGGCCTGGCCGACGGCGCGTTACGCTGTCATGGGAGGCGAGCAGGCCGCCGAAACGCTACTCCAAATCACCGTGTCGGCCCTCCGCCGTGGCGGCCATGAGCCCGAAGCCGCCGAACTCGATGAGCTGCGGCAAAAGATCGAAGCCAGTTACGAGGAGCAGACCGATGTGCGTTATGCTGCGGCCAGGTTGTGGGTAGATCAGATCACCGATCCGGCACAAACCCGGCAGGCGTTATTGCAAGCCCTTGCGGTGGCGACACGGCATGACGATGGCAGGCCATTCCGCACCGGAGTATTGCAGGTTTAGGCTCGGTCTCCTGTGAACTGTCGTTCTGATCACAAGGTGGCACTGTGAGGAGGTACGACGTGGAAGGCCTGAACGTGGGCGGGTTTCTGCTCGGTTACATTGCCGTCCTCGTCTTCGGTATTGTGTCTCTGGTGGCGCTGGGACTTCTGATCGGGCGGTTGACCAGGGCGTCCCGCATCCTGTTCGCCTCCGGGCTGTTCTTGGCATCGTTGATCGCGGTGGTGGCGATCTTGTCGTTTCTATCCCCGTCGTATCATCCCGGGGAGACATGGCCGTTGCTTGTGCTCGCTGTTCTCGCCCTCTCCGCCGCGGGGAGCGGGCAATTCATCGCAGCGCTACGAAGCACGCGGGTTTTTGCCGCGTCTATATGCTGCGCAGCGATTTCGTTCTTGCTTCTTACTGTGCCCATGTTTGGTGGAGAGTGGCCGCCCCCAAATATCCGTGGGCTCATCCCCAAGTTCATCCCCAATGAGTTGTATTTCTTTCCGATAATGAGCCTGCTTTTCGCGGTCGGAAGTATTCTTTTCGCGGCGCTTCTCTCCCCCGGTTCGGCTCGGAAGGCCATCCAAGGACCATTAGAAAAGGAGAAATTTCCGCCGTCTGATGAAGTGGATCCCACCGGCATCACGGTGTGGACGAAAGAGAACATCTCCCGTGGAAGGCCGCCGGGTTGATTGACTCGACTTACTGCCCCCATACCTTCCGTTGCCGCGAAGAGGCGATGTCGAGCATCTTGCGGTACTTGGTCACAGTCCGGCGTGCGACGGGATAGCCGGCTTCTCCCAGCTTGGTGACCAGGTCCTCGTCGGAAAGCGGATTGGCTTTGTCCTCGTTGGCGATGATGTCGAGGAGTTTTTGTTTGATGGTTTCCCAGGCGACTTCCTCGCCGGTGGTGGTCTGGGTGCCGCCGCCGAAGAATCGCTTGAGAGGGAAGACGCCGCGCGGGGTTTCCACCCACTTGTCGTCCACGGCCCGGCTCACGGTGGTGACGTGCACGCCGACCTGCTCGGCGATTTGCTGCATCTTCAAGGGTTCGATGAACTCCGGCCCGCGATCCAAAAACGCGCGCTGGTGCTTGATGATCGCCCGCGTCACCTTGGCCAGCGTGTTACGGCGCTGCTCGATTGCCTCGATGAGCCAGTGGGCCGCCTGAATCTTCCGCTTCAAGAATTCCTTGGTCTTGGCATCCGCGCTCTTGTCCCGATATAGCTCAATGCAGCGGCGGCTGATGTACACGTTCGGTGTCCAGTCATCCAGGAGTTTGACCTCGTACTCTCCCGCCTCAGTCCGCTCCACGGCGATGTCGGGAACGACGTGGGGAATGTACTCGGAGGAAAAGCGCGCCCCGGGACGCGGATCGAGATGCTTCAGTGCTTCGATGCCCTCCTGGATGGTGGACAGGGCCAGGCCGGTTTTTTTCTGAATGACCGGCATGCGGTTGTGCTGGATGTCCTCCAGGTGGTTCTGGATCAGAACTTTGAGCACCTCGGCATGGGGCGTTTCCGCGGTGAGCTGCAGAAGCAAGCATTCACGCAAGTCGCGGGCCCCGATTCCGGGAGGTTCGAATTTCTGAATGATGGCCAGCGCTTCTTCCAGCTGAGCCGGGGTCACATCCTGGCCATATGCTCTGCCGATTTCCTCGAGCACCGTGCCGGGCGGCAGGCCATTGTCGATTCGCTGCCGGGGCGCGGTGAGCCAGCCGTTCTCGTCGATGTGCGTCAGCAAGAACTTGACAAGCTCCGATTGTTCAGGGGTCAAATCCACAAAGGTGAGCTGGTCGTTCAGGTGGTCCTGCAATGATTGCGGTCGGGATGCCATATTGACCATGGCATCGTGCTTCTTGTCGCTTTCTTCGGAGATCCGGTTGACCGAAGGGCGGTGCTCCTCGTTGAAATGATCGGCCCAATCCTCGTTGATCGACATGAGGCGATCGAAATCCTGTTCATTGCCTCCCTTGTCATCGATGACCAGTTCTTTTTGAGGATCGCCGGGGTCGGTTTTTACGGGTTCCGGTTCATCGGCGTTGAATTCGGCAAAATTCTCGTCGCTGCTGGCGGCGTCTTCGTTGCTTTCCACCAGCACGGGATTTTCGGATAACTCATGCTCGATGCGTTCCTGAAGGGCCATGATCGGCAATTGCAGGATTTCCATCGATTGGATCATGCGGGGAGCCAGAATCATCTTCTGGTCCATCCGCTGCGACATGTGGGTATCGAGACGCATGATCGGCAACTCCTTCATCAGAGGTCAGAAGTCAGAATTCAGAGGTCAGAAATGATAGATCGGCGATCACCCTCCGCCTTCTGATTTCTAACTTCTGATCCCTGACCTCTGTTCTCTGACCTCTGTCTTCTGACTCAAAATGCCCGGCGGCCTTCCAGAGCATCCGCGAGCATCTGATTATTGGCAAATTCCAGGACCGAGCCGGAGGGCAATCCGCGGGCCAGCCGCGTGATGCGCACTCCCGTTTCCGCCAACAAATTCGAGATAAACAAGGCCGTGCCGTCCCCTTCCAGCGTGGGATTGGTGGCCATGATGACTTCTTGCACGTTGCCCTGGCGCACGCGATTCAAAAGGGCATCCACCGTGAGCTGCTCGGGCCCGATGTTCTCCAGCGGCGCCAGCCGGCCCTGGAGCACGTGGTAGAGGCCGCGGTACGTTCCCGCCCGCTCCAACGAATTCAAATCGCGCGGCTGTTCCACGACACAAATGATCGACGCATCGCGGCGCGGGTCGGCGCAAAGGCTGCACAGGTCGCCTTCAGCATGGTTGTAACACTGGCGGCACGGATGGATGTTCTCCTTGATGCCGCGCAACGCATCCAGCAGAGCCTGAACCTGCGATCGATCCGCCGCCAGCAAGAAATGCGTCAACCGTTCCGCCGTCTTCGGCCCGATGCCCGGCAGCTTGCCCAGCTCGTGGCTCAGCTTGGCGATCGCTCCCAGGGGTTCCTTGGTGTCCATCATGATTGACTCAGTCCAGGAAGATTCATGCCCGCGGGCAGACCCAGTGACGTGGCCATCTTGCCGGTTTCCTCGGCCACCAGCGTGCGGACACGCTGCAACGCCTGGTTGACGGCGGCCTTGATCAGGTCTTCCAGCAGTTCCTTGTCATTCAGCTTGACGGATTCGTCGCTGAGTGTGCAGCCGAGAATCTCCATGTTGCCGTTGACCCGGATCTTCACCATGCCCCCGCCGGCGTCCCCCTCGGCCGTGATCTGGGCCAATCGGCCTTGAAGCTTGCCCATCTCTTCCTTGATCTTGGGCAGGTTCTTCAGCATGCTGGCGATCTGGCCGATTTCCTTGAACATATCAATCCTCCTCTGTCTCCGTTGTGTCGGGACGCTCCTCGGTAACCACACTGGGGGCAGAGCCAAAGCCGTCGTCCATCTGGACAATCTGGGCGCCAAGCACCTCCATGGCCCGGGTGACCAGGGGCTGCTGCATGGCCTCGGCTCGCGAACGTCGGCTGCGGGATTGCGAGGTTTCCGGTTCCTCGGCAATCGCCCCGGAGGAATTCTCCGCGGAAATCGGCCCGCTGCTGCTTTCAATGCGTAGGCTGCATGCTTGCCCCGTTATCTTGTGGAGCAACTGCTCAATGCGTGCCACCCGGGTTTGATCCAGGTATTGATTTTCATCGAGATTATAACCCGGAGGAAAGCGGATTGCCAGAGAGTTTGGCCCGAAAATTGCTACATCTTTGGCTTTTTTTAGCTCATTGGCCAAAATCGGGCCAACCTGGGACAGAACTTGTGACCAGATGAGGTTCACCGTCTCGGCAACCAGGGGTGTTTGGGGAGAATCATTATCTCCGCCCTCGTTCAGCTCCTTTTTTTTTTCGGATTCTTGCGATCCCGGCGGACGGACTGGAACGGCCCGCGATTTGGCAGGTGCCGATGATCCATCCTGGCTCAATGCCTGGGCCAGCTGAGAGAGTGAAACCAAGTGCTCCAGCCGGCACAAGCGCACGAGGGCCATTTCCAGCACGACCCGGCCGTGGGACGTGTTCCTCATGCGATTCTTGGTGGTAGCCAGAACATCCAGGCCGGCCAGGATCGTATCCAGTTCCAGGGTTTGCGCTTGCTTGAGCAGCGTCTCGCGGCGCGGCCCGGACTGGGAGAGGACCTGGTCCTCCAGGCCGGTGCAATGGGCCACCATCAGGTCGCGCCAGTACTCGATCAGCTGGTCAAGGACCTCGCCCAGCTGCAAGCCCTCGTCCGCCGCCTTGCCAACCAAGTCCAGGGCGCGTTTCGGGTCCGGTTCCAGGACGGCGGCGGCAATCTCCGCCACGCGATCCTCATTGGCTGTCCCGAGCAACTGGTGCACCTGTTCGGCCGTCAGGCGGTCGCCGCCGAAGGCCAGCAGCTGATCGAGCAAGGACTGGGCATCGCGCATGGAGCCCGCGGCACGGCGGGCAATCATGGTCAGGGCTTCCTCGTCTGCCTTGAGGCCTTCGCCTGCCACCAGCTGCTTCAGGCGTTCTACAATCTTCTGCATACCGATGCCTGCGAAATCGAAGCGCTGGCAGCGCGACAGGATTGTCACCGGAATCTTCTGGACTTCCGTGGTGGCGAAGATGAATTTGACGTGCGGCGGCGGCTCTTCCAGCGTCTTGAGCAACGCATTGAAGGCCTCCTTGGTCAGCATGTGGACTTCGTCGATGATGTAGATCTTGTAGCGTGCCCGGCTGGGGCGGTACTGCACGTTGCCGCGCAGGTTGCGGATTTCGTCGATGCCGCGGTTGCTGGCGCCGTCAATTTCCAGCACATCGATGTCCTCGCCTGAAGCGATGCTGCGGCACAGTTCGCATTCATTGCAGGGTGTGGTCGTCGGCCCTTGTTCGCAGTTCAGGGCTTTGGCGAGGATGCGAGCCGTGCTGGTCTTGCCCACGCCGCGTGCCCCGGTGAAGAGATAGGCATGCGCCACGCGATTGCTCGACAGGGCATTCACCAGCGCCTGGGCAACTGGCTCTTGGCCGACTAGATCGGCAAATCCCTGCGGCCGATAGCGACGAGCCAGGACGGTGTACTCTTCGGCTGCTTGAGTCAGGCTGGATTCTTCGGAACTCTTTGCCGGACTTGTCTTTCGTTTGGCCATGGTGCAGTCGTCCTTGGCATTGGTTAGCCGCGACGCGGAGTCTTTGGAGCGGCGCGCTCGTGTCCAGGTCCCGCGCTCCGCTCCAAAGACTCCGCGTCGCGGCTAACCATTGTGCAGTTCAAAAAAACTCCGGCCCGCTTCAAGGTGACTGGGAGAGGCTGATCCACTGCACAAGGGTCCGTTGCTTATGGCTGCACCTTCCGGCCTGACCAGGTTCACAACTTCCCTTTGCGTGGGTCCCCTCCCAGCCCCTTGCCGCGGGCCGGG
>Ga0066903_100005460_pt1 | contig 11037 bp, 12 predicted proteins | sample PanSoiMetaGPlot1_FD_67491 | JGI IMG/M metagenome (GOLD analysis project Ga0066903, IMG submission 67491) | Tropical forest soil microbial communities from Panama analyzed to predict greenhouse gas emissions - Panama Soil - Plot 1 (version 2) | ecosystem: Environmental > Terrestrial > Soil >...
GCCCTCTGGCTGGGCGCGAAGCACCCGCCCAACTGGATCCTCGACTACCCCCTGAACAACTTCCTGCTGGTGGTCATCATGATCTGGGTCCAGACCGGCTTCGCGATGGTGGTGCTGTCGGCGGCGATCAAGGCGATCCCGACCGACATCCTCGAGGCGGTCCGCATCGACGGCGCCCGATCCGGGCAGACGTTCTTCTACGTGACGGTCCCGATGATCCGCAACACGCTGATCGTCGTGCTGACCACGGTGATGATCACCACGCTCAAGGTGTTCGACATCGTGCGCACGATGACGGGCGGCAACTTCGGCACGCAGGTGCTGGCCAACGAGATGTACTCGCAGTCCTTCGTGCAGTTCAACAACGGCCGCGGCGCGGCGCTGGCCGTGATCCTGTTCGCGGCGGTGCTGCCGCTCGTCGCCTACAACATCCTCCAGCTGCGACGGGAGCGGGGCATCCGATGAGGGCCGAGGCCACCAGGGGGGCCGCCCCGGCGCGGGCCGTCCCCGCCGTCGAGGCGATCCGGCAGACGTTCAGCAGCCCCATCGCCTCGCTGCTGGTCATCCTGCTGACGGTGGTCTGGACCATCCCGACGGTGGGCCTGCTGATCACCTCGCTGCGCCCGGCACGGGACGTCGCCACGACGGGATGGTGGACGTTCTTCGCCCACCCGGGGCTCACGCTGGACAACTACCAGACGGTGCTGTTCCACAGCGGGTTCGGGAGCAGCGGCGGCCTGTTCCCGTTCCTGATCAATTCGATCGCGATCACCATCCCGGGCACGATCTTCCCGGTGACGATCGCGGCGATGGCGGCGTACGCGCTGGCGTGGATGAAGTTCCGCGGCAGCGACGCGATCTTCTTCATCATCTTCGCGCTGCAGGTGGTCCCGCTGCAGATGGCGCTGATCCCGCTGCTCCAGCTCTTCTCTGGCGGCGGGGTCCAGATCAACGGCGTGACGATCGTCCCCGGCCTGAACATCGGCGGGACGTACCTGCCGGTGTGGATCGCCCACACGATGTTCGCGATGCCCCTGGCGATCTTCCTGCTCCACAACTTCATCGCGCAGCTCCCGAGCGAGCTGATGGAGGCGGCCACGGTGGACGGCGCCGGGCACTTCCGCATCCTCCAGTCGATCGTCCTGCCGCTCTCGGCACCGGCGCTGGCCTCGTTCGCGATCTTCCAGTTCCTCTGGGTGTGGAACGACCTGCTGGTGGCGCTGACGTTCGCCGGGGGCACACCGCAGGTGGCGCCGCTGACCGTCCGGCTGGCGCAGCTCTCCGGCTCGTTCGGCAGCCATTGGGAGGCGCTGACGGCGGGCGCGTTCATCTCGATCCTGCTGCCGCTGATCGTGTTCTTCTCGCTGCAGCGGTACTTCGTCCGCGGCCTGCTGGCCGGCTCCGTCAAGGGCTGAGCCCGCCTGCCTCCCGTCGCCGATGACCGAGACGGCACACGTCCGGATCGACCTGGATCGGTGCGCCGGCACCGTCGACCGGCGCATCTTCGGCGCGTTCGTCGAGCACCTTGGCCGGTGCATCTACGGCGGCGTGTACGAGCCGGGCTCCCCGCACAGCGACGCCCGCGGCTTCCGGCTCGACGTGCTGGACGCCGCCCGGGCGCTGCGTGTCCCGGTCCTGCGCTGGCCGGGCGGGAACTTCGTGAGCGGCTACCACTGGGTCGACGGCGTCGGGCCCGTGGACGGGCGGCCGCGGCGGCTGGAGATCGCCTGGCACGCCGAGGAGCCCAACACCTTCGGGACCGACGAGTTCGTCGCGTACTGCAGCGAGCTGGGGGCCGAGCCGTACATCTGCCTCAACATGGGGACCGGCACGATCGACGAGGCACGAGCCTGGGTCGAGTACTGCAACGGCCGCGGCGACACGCACTGGGCCAACCTCCGCCGCGCGAACGGCCACCCCGAGCCGTACGGCGTCAGGTACTGGGGCCTGGGCAACGAGATGTACGGCGAGTGGCAGATCGGGAGCCTCACGGCCGACGAGTACGTGCGGGAGGCGCGCCGGTGGGTCAACGCACTCCGCCGCACGGACCCGTCGATCGAGCTGGTGAGCTGCGGCAGGGACGGCTGGAGCGAGTGGGACCGCACCGTGATCGACGGCCTGGTCAGCCACGTCGACCACCACTCGATCCACATCTACACGGGGTCGCCCGACTACTGGAGCAACGTGCTGGCGCCCCACCAGGCCGAGCGGGCGCTGCGCACCTGCCGCGCGCTGCTCGACCGCGCCCGATACCTGCGGCGCGTGGAGCGCGACGTCGGGATCGTGTACGACGAGTGGAACGTGTGGTTCCGCGAGCGGGGCGAGCACGGCGGCCTGGAGGAGCGCTACACGCTGGCCGACGCGCTGGCGGTGGCGACCTACCTGAACGTGTTCGTGCGCCAGTGCGCCTCGCTCCGGATGGCCAACCTCGCCCAGCTCGTCAACGTGATCGCACCGATCGTCACCGGTCCCGGCGGGGTGCTGCTGCAGAGCATCTACCACCCGCTGCGGCTCTGCGCGCAGCACGTGCGGTCCGTGGCGCTGGACCCGCTGGTCCTCTGCCCGACCGTCGCCCACACGGACCCGCCAGGTGACCCATGGCCCCACCGCGTGGCGGACCTGGGCCCGTTCGCGCTGCTGGACGTCGCCGCGACTCGGGATGAGGCGGCGACGGTCCTGGTCGTGACGGTGGTCAACCGCTCGCTGGAGGCCGTGGCGACCGTCCTCGAGGTGGGCCCGGCCGCCGCGGCCGGCCCCACGTGGCACCTGGTCCACGGCGCGTCGCCGGAGGCCACGAACACGTTCGACGACCCCGACGCCGTGTCGGTGCGGACCAGCCCGGTGTCGTCGGAGGGCGGGCGAGTCGAACTGGTCCTCCCGGCCCACTCGTTCAGCCTGCTGGAGGTGCCGCTCACTCCCCCGACGGGACCGGCCGCAGCCTGAAGCGGCGGCCCGAGATCTCGTGCCGGATCACCGCGACCCAGTTGTGGCGCTCGCCCGGCGCCATCGGCTCCACCACGAGCTCGCGCAGCCGCTCGGAGAGGCTGTCGAGCGTCTCCGTGATCTCGTAGGCGGTCCCCTTCACCATCACGCTCCAGGCGGTGCCGGCGGCCGTGTCCACCTCGTCGATCTCGAACGCCACCCGCGACATCGGGGCCTCGGTGAGCTTCATGCCCGGCGAGGTCCGGAAGACCACCGCGCGGTCGTCGGTGGCGTAGTTCACGGGGAAGATCAGCGGCTGCCCGTGGTCGTTCAGCGCCACACGGCCGACGTGGTGGGACCGCAGGAGGTCCATGCACTCCTCCTCGGTCAGGATCTCGATCTCGGCTGTCGATACGTTCACTGCGGAGCTCCTTGTCTCATCTCGCGGGATCGAGGCGGGCGGCGCGCCGCGGGTCCCACGTCTCCAGCATCGACGATGGGCTCCCGCAGCGGTGCGGGAGCCCATCGAACACGTGGCACCGGGCCACGGCGTCGGCGATCGTCAGCACGTCCTGGGCACCGCGCCCGTGAGCGTGAAGACGAACCGCATCACCTTGTGCGCCCCGTCGGACACCGGCTCGAACATGAGCGGGCAGCCGCCCTCGATGACGCCGATGCCGCGGGCCCGCCCGTACTCGGCCGCCGGCCTGGAGACGCTGCCGGCGCCCATGGAACGGTGCATCCAGACGTGCTGGATGCCGAGCGCGGCGCACTCCCGCACGGTCGCCTCGGCCAGCTCCGGCCGGGTGCAGATCACCACCGCCTCGACGCCGCCGGGTATGGAGCGCAGGTCGGGGTAGCTGGCATCACCCTCGACCACCTCCGCGTTGGGGTTGACCGCGAACACCTGGTAGCCGCGCTCCCGCAGCCGCTCGTACACCACGTTGCCGCCGTGTCCCTCCGGGTGCCGTGACACGCCGGTCACCGCGATCCGCTTCTTCGCGAGGAACTCGGACGCGGCCTCGCCGATGCGCCGGGGGGGCCTCGCCGTCGCTTGCATCTCGTCACCTCCTGTGTTGCCGGCCAGATCGGGTGCCCGGGTCGCGAAGGGCTCCGGCGGGGAGCGCCGGAGCCGCTTCGACCAGGGGAAGGGTGGTCACGCCGGGATCGGCTGCGGCCGGGTGGCCTCCACCCTGCGCGGGGCCACGAGCAGCTCGAACACCAGCGTCGCCAGCGTCGCGATCGCGGCCACCGTCAGGCCGATGGCGGCGAAGAAGGCGTACAGCCCCACCTGCGACCAGCCGTACGCGTTCAGCAGCAGGCCGCGCAGCGTCTCGCCCTTGAACAGCGTGTTGGCCTGGGCCGCCAGCGTGGCGTTCTTGGGATCCGCCAGCGAGGCCGCGCTGACCTGCGAGTAGGTCTGGCCGTTGGCGACCTTGGTCAGGTGGACGCCGATGAAGTCGTTCGCGTAGACGCGCGCCTTGTCGCCGTTGTCCACCTGCTGGCCGGCGTAGTTCCGGATCTCCTGCGAGAACTCGGCCGGGTCGAGTGCGCCGCCGGCCTTGATCTCGCTCGCCGGCGGGAAGGAGATCTTCTGGGCCACCAGCTCGTCGTGGACCATACCGTTGATGAAGCTGCTGCTCCAGAAGGCGAAGCCGGCGCAGAAGCCGAGCACCAGCACGACGATCACCTGGAGGCTCACGATCCTCCACCGAAGTCCCTTGGTCACGGCACGTCCTCCTTGTTCGATTGGGAGCCGCCCCCTGGTGCGCTCCTCGTGGTTCCAGTCAAGCGGCTGACCCCGCCGGTGACGACCGCCGCTCGACCCCCGGCCAGTAGGGCCACCGGCACCCTGTCCGCGGGACCCTGGCCCGCCGGCCGTGATGGGGCGGGCGACGGCCACGGCCGGCGGGGCGCGGTCACGCGCCGGTGCGAGAGCCGGTCGAGGTCGCGGCGAAGGGTGTACGTGCCCTGCACCAGCAGGTCGGTCGGGCCGAGGGGATGAGCTGTCACCGCCATGGCTGCCTCCACGCCCTGATGCTGCTCGCCCGCGGCTGACGAGGCGAGTGCCAGACGGTCCGCGGCTCGGGGGACGTTCGGCCGCTGGCCGCCGAGTTCGCCGGGCGCATGCTCGGGTCATGGGCGCGCATGCTCGGGCCATGAGAGCGAAGGACGCGATGACGTCGCCGGCGATCACGGTGACGCCGGAGATGCACTGCAAGGACGCGGCCGCGCTCCTGGTCCGGCACCGGATCAGCGCGCTGCCCGTGGTGGACGCGAGCGGCCGCCTGGTCGGGCTGGTCTCCGAGGCGGACCTGCTGCCGCTGGAGGCCTCGCCGGATCCCCGGTCACAGGCGACGCCGCTGCCGGCACGGACCATGCCGCTGCCGCAGACGGTCGGCGACGTGATGACGCCGGAGGTCTACACCGTCGACGAGGACATGGACCTGGGCGTCGTGGCGCAGCGGATGCTGGAGGCGAACGTCAAGCGCTTCCCGGTGCTGCGCGGCGACCAGATCGTCGGCGTCGTCAGCCGGCACGACCTGGTCAAGGTGATCGCGCGCACCGACGAGGAGGTCGAGGCGGGGGTGCAGCGCGCGCTGACCGAGGAGGGCATGCGCCTGACCAGCCTGGGCGTCCGGGTGCGCGACGGCGTGGTCGAGCTGATCGGCGACGGCGACCGCCAGACCCTGCGGCTGGCCGAGATCCTGGCCCGGTCGGTTCCCGGCGTCCTGGACGTTCGCGTGGTCGCGGGCCGGCCGTAGGGGCATGCGGCGGCTGCGCGCCGGCTACCTGGCCACCGCCGGCAGCCCGCCGGTGGTGGCCGCCGTGACGGCCGCGGGCATCGCGGCCGGCGGTGCCGCATGGCTGGCCGGGCACCGGTCCCTGGCCGACCTGGCCTGGACGCTGGTCACGGCCCTGGCCCTGGTGCCGCTCGCGGCACGCGTGATCCGGGACCTGCTGCGCCGGCAGCCCGGCGTCGACCTGATCGCGCTCCTCGCGATGTCCGCCGCGGTCGGGCTCGGCCAGGCCCTGGCGGGGGCCGTCATCGCGCTCATGCTCGCCGGCGGCCAGGCCCTGGAGGCGTACGCGAGCGCGAGGGCGAGCAGCGAGCTGTCGGCGCTGGTGGCGCGGTCGCCGCGGTCGGTCCGCCGGCGCGGGGCCGCCGGGCTCGAGCAGGTGCCGCTCGAGGACGTCCGGCCCGGCGACGTGCTCCTGGTGGCGCCCGGCGAGGTGGTGCCGGTCGACGGCGTGGCCCTCACGGACGTCGTCCTGGACGAGTCGGCGCTCACGGGCGAGTCCCGGCCGGTCCCGCGCGGGGCGGGCTCGCTGGTGCGGAGCGGGGCGGTCGACGCCGGCGCGCCGTTCGACCTGCGGGCGGTGACGACGGCCGAGGAGAGCACGTACGCCGGCATCGTGCGGCTCGTGCGCGAGGCGCAGGGCTCGAAGGCGCCGTTCGAGCGCATGGCCGACCGGTACGCGCTGCTGTTCCTGCCGCTGACGCTCGCCGTCGCGGCGGGCGCGTGGATCGTGTCGGGCGACCCCGTGCGGGCGCTTGCGGTCCTCGTCGTCGCGACGCCGTGCCCGCTGATCCTGGCGGCACCGGTCGCCATCGTGGCCGGCATCTCCCGGGAGGCGCGGCGCGGCCTCATCGTGAAGGGCGGCGGCGCCCTGGAGACCCTGGCCCGCGTCCGGGTGGTGCTCCTCGACAAGACGGGGACGCTGACGGCGGGAACCCCGCGCGTGTCCGAGCTGGAGGCATTCGGCGATCGCCCGGCGGACGAGCTCCTCCGGCTCGCGGCCTCGCTGGACCAGGTCTCGCCGCACGTCTTCGCGCCGGCCATCGTCTCGGCGGCCTCCGCGCGCCGGCTGGCGCTCAGCTTCCCGGGGGGCGTCGAGGAGCGTCCGGGAGCGGGGATCCGCGGCGTCGTCGATGGGCACGTGGTGGCACTGGGCCGCGCGTCCTGGGCATCGGGCGGCCGCGAGCTGCCGCCGGCCGCGGCTGCCGTGCGGCGGCGCTGCGCGATCGAGGGCACGTCCAACGTGTTCGTGGCGGTGGACGGCGAGCTCGCGGGAGCGCTCCTGCTGGAGGACCCGGTCCGCGGCGACGCCCCGCGCGCGATCAGGGAGATGCGCCGGGCGGGCGTGCGCCGCGTCGTCGTCGCGACAGGCGACCATCCCGACGTCGGCGCCCTGGTCGGCGCGGCGGTCGGCGCCGACGCGGTCCTGGCCGAGCAGACGCCGGCCGCGAAGGTCGAGGCGGTCCGCCGGGAGCGGACCGGCGGGGTCACGGCCATGGTCGGCGACGGCGTGAACGACGCGCCGGCCCTGGCGGCCGCCGACGTCGGCGTGGCGATGGGGGCGAGGGGAGCCACCGCCTCCTCGGAGGCCGCCGACGTGGTGATGACGGTCGACCGGCTGGACCGGCTGGCCGAGGGCCTGGCCATCGCTCGCCGGGCGCGGGCGATCGCGGTGCAGAGCGTCGTCGCCGGCATGTCGCTGTCGATCGTCGCGATGGCGGTCGCGGCGGCGGGGTTCCTGCCGCCGGTCGCCGGCGCCCTGCTCCAGGAGGGCATCGACGTCCTGGTGATCCTGAACGCGCTCCGGGCGCTGACCGGGCGGGTCGGGGTGCGGGTCCGGAACGAGCTGCCCGCCGAGATGGACGGTGGCCACGTGGACCTGCTGCCGGTGATCGACCGCGTGCGCCAGGTGGCCGATCGCCTCGACGCGGTCCCGCCACCCGTGGCCCGCCAGGAGCTGACCGAGCTGCGCCGGCTCCTCGACGAGCGGCTGCTCCCGCACGAGGCGGCCGATGACGCGGCCCTGTACCCGCTCGTCGCGAAGGTCATCGGGGGCGCCGACCCGACCGGGCCGATGGGCCGCGAGCACGTCGAGATCAGGAGGCTGGCCGGCATGCTGTCGCGGCTCGTCGCGGACCTGCCCGAGTCAGGCCCGTCGGGAGCCGACCTGCGGGACCTTCGGCGCGTCCTCTATGGCCTGCACGCCGTCCTCCGCCTGCACTTCGCGCAGGAGGACGAGTCGTACCTGTCCCTGTTCGAGCCGGCGTCCCGGCGGGCCGGACGGTGAACTCCCTGCGTGACGGGTGAGCCAGGTGTCGACGAGTGTAGATCAGTTCGTCTACTGATCGGGTAGACTCAGGTCGTGAGCACGACCATTCGGATCAGCCAGCGGGCCAGGCGTGAGGCGCGCGCGCTGGCAGACGCGACCGGCAGACCGATGTCCCAGGTGGTCGAGGACGCGATCCATGCCGAGCGGGAGCGAACGTTCTGGCGGCAGTTTCGAGAGGCGGCAGCCGCGGTCGCGGCCGATCCGATCGCAGCGGCCGAAGAGCGGACGGAGCTGGACGTGCTGGAGGGGAGCCTGATGGACGGCCTGGAGGACGAAGGCGTCCCGCGGTGAGCACGAGGCCTCAGCGAGGGGACATCTGGCAGGTCGAGTTCGGTCGTCCCGTGGGGAACGAGCAGGGAGCCGGGCTGCGTCCGGCAGTCGTCATCAGCAGCAACGGGTTCAACGACTCCGGCGCCGGTCTGGCGATCGTGGCGCCTCTCACCACGGCCCAACGCAACTATCCGTCGCGCATCAGGATTCGACCGGGCTCGTCGGGGTTGCTCGAGACGAGTTGGGCAGCGGTCGAGCACCTGCGAAGCGTCTCGGTCCTCCGACTGCGCGAATACCGCGGAACGGTGGATGACCAGGTGCTGGACGTGATCGATGAGGTGCTCGGCTTCCTGCTCCATCGATCTGACCGGCGGTGAGCTCGTCAGACGGAGGACGCCGGGTCGCGGCTCACGCTCACCCGCCTACTCCGCGGTCAGCACGGCGCGCACCTGGCGGGCGATCTCCAGGTCCTCACGCGCCCTGACGACTAGCGTGCGCACGCGCGCCCCCGGCGCGCTCACGTCGGCATCGCCCTCGACCGCCCGGTTGCGGTCGCCGTCGACCTCCACGCCCAGGAAGCCGAGGCCCGCCCCGGCCGCCGCGCGCACCTCGGCGGCGTGCTCGCCCACGCCGCCGGTGAACACCAGCACGTCCAGTCCGTCCATGGCGGCGGCCATCGAGGCCACCGCGGCACGGAGCCGGTGGACGTACACGTCGATGGCGAGGCGCCCGTCCTCGTCGCCCTCGGCGGCCGCCTGCAGCACCTCGCGCATGTCGGCGGTGCCGGCCAGCGCCAGCAGGCCCGACCGCCGGTCCAGCGCGTCGGTCGCCGCCGCCGCGCTCAGGCCGGCGTGCGCCTGCAGCCACAGCAGCATGCCGGGGTCGACGGACCCCGAGCGCGTGGCCATCACGACGCCCTCCAGCGGCGTGAAGCCCATCGTGGTGTCGACGGACACCCCGTACTGCACCGCCGCCAGGGACGCCCCCGCGCCCAGGTGGCAGGTGACGGCGCGCAGCCGGTCGACTGGCCGGCCCATCAGCTCGGCCGCCCGCCTGGCCGCATAGGCGTGCGAGAGGCCGTGGAAGCCGTACCGGCGCACGCCGTACCGGACCCGCCACTCGCGTGGCACGGCGTACGTCGCCGCCGCGGAAGGCAGCGTGGCGTGGAAGGCCGTGTCGACGCAGGCCACCGCCGGGGCCGCCGGCAGCAGGCGGCGAATCAGCTCCACGCCGGCCAGCGCCCGCGGCTGGTGGAGCGGCGCCAGGTCCGCCAGCGAGCGCAGGTAGTCCTCCAGCCCGGCGTCGAGCCGGGCGGGTCCGTGCAGGCGCGGCCCGCCGTGCACGAAGCGATGGCCGACGGCATCCACCCCGGACAGGCGCTCGACGATCGACTCCGCGGCCCGCTCGTCGACGCCGCGGCCGGCCGCCGGCAGCTCCTCGTCCGCGAGCAGCCCGTCGTCACCGTCCAGCAGCCTGACCTTGAGGCTGCTCGACCCCGCGTTGACCACCAGGACCCTCATGGGTTCGGGCCTCCGTCATCTCCCCGCATGGCGACACCATCGTCACACCGGCCGCCGGTCGGTGCCGCCGGCGAACGGCCGCTGTCAGTCGATCAGCGGCAGCACGAGGGTCGGTGGCTCGATCACGTGGTCCTTCGATATCTCCTCGACGGCCGTGCCGATCGCGAAGAACTCGATCACGTGCGCGCCCCAGACGTGACTGTGCTCGTGGATGTTGGCGCCCACGATGCCCTTCGCGTCCAGGGCCTCGGCCTCGCGCTGCATCCGCTCCATGGCCAGCTCGCGCGCGTCGTACAGCGCCTGCGTATAGGTCTCCAGCTCCACGTTCTGCGAGAGGTTGCGCATGAACGACCCGAAGCCCTGACGCGCCACGTGGTAGACGCAGGTGCCCATCACCATGCCCAGCGGCCGGTAGCCGGAGCGCAGGAGCACGTAGAAGTCCTGACCCGAGAGGTCGGACGTGAAGGGCCGGCCGTGCTTGTTGTGGAACCGCCGGGGGTCGTCGCGGTGACGCACCGCGGTGCCGATGGCGATGAACTCGGCCACGTGGGCGCCCCACTCCTTGTGGCTCACCTCCAGGCGCACGCCGACGATGCCGTCGGCGCCCAGCTGGTGCGCCTCCTCCTCCATGCGATCCATGGCCAGCTCACGCGCGTGGTACATCGCCTGCGAGAGCATCGTCATCTCCTGGTTCTGGTTCCAGGACGACTGCTGGTAGCCGATGTGGTAGATCGACGACCCCACCACCAGGCCCATCGGATCGAAGCCGGCCTCCTTGACCAGCAGGAACTCGCTCGTCGACAGGTCCGAGGTGAACAGCTCCTTGCTCTCGCCACGCCCGTGGATCTCCGCCAGCCGTTCCTGGGCGCGCTGGGGCAGGGTCGCGAACTGCTGCTCGGTCGCCGCGTCCGCCGGATCTTGGGTGTCGCTCATTCTCGTCTACTCCAGGGACACGTCGGAAGCGTGGACGACGGCCGGGACCATGCGCCCGTCGCGCAGGGAGAGGATGGGCACGGTCTGCCCGACCGCGCGCGGAGCGTCCCTGCGCAGCCGGATGGCCGTGCCGATGATGGAGAGCACGATGTTGTGGTGCTCGTACTCGTAGACCGGGTTCGCGTCCTGACCGGTCAGCCGCACCTCGTCGAGACGATGCCCGATGGTGACACCCGTGATGCCGTGCGCGTCGACGCCGCGC
>Ga0066903_100005462_pt1 | contig 11037 bp, 13 predicted proteins | sample PanSoiMetaGPlot1_FD_67491 | JGI IMG/M metagenome (GOLD analysis project Ga0066903, IMG submission 67491) | Tropical forest soil microbial communities from Panama analyzed to predict greenhouse gas emissions - Panama Soil - Plot 1 (version 2) | ecosystem: Environmental > Terrestrial > Soil >...
AAAAAAAAAGCTTTAGACCGCAACTGCTGAGGAGGCCCTGCAAATACAGCGAGGCGCCATAGCGTATTTCGGCTTGTTGACGGCGAATGACGCCGGCGATACCCTCATTGCAAACATCGAGTCTGATTATTTCCGAATTTTGTCCGGCACCACATAGAAGCGCCGCTTTGAAATTTCGGGGGATCAGCTCACCATCGCAAATCCCACAGGTGCCAGCGGCGACCGTCTTGAAGCGGGCCAAGTAGTTAAAGGGGCTAACCGGCCACATGGACCAGAAAACCAGCCCAGAAACGCGCTGCCTGAGCCGCCTCACGGGGGCGGCACCTTCAGCCGATTGCCCTCTCTGTACACCCAGGACGGACTCAAGTCAGAAGAGAATATCGCCGCAGACGATCAGAACGGCCACCGTGTTGGCAATTTACGTCGGACTCGTCGGATTAGCGTTCAGCGTCAATTACCCCGGTAGGCTAACCCCCGATTCGCTGGACATGTTAACGCAGGCCGCACATCCAGAAATTTTGAATGATTGGCACGAACCGACGACTATTGGGTTCTGGCTATTATTCGCTCCGATCCTCGGACAGCCCGCCAGCGCACTATTAATCCAAGCGCTCTTAATTTTCATTTACCCCGCCATCCTAATCGAACGAACAATCGCTCAGCGTCTCGTCGCACTCCCATTTCTCGCTGCATTCATCGCGGCATTGGTCGGGGTGACGGGCCTAATAAGCAAAGATATCGTTTCAATTGGACTTATTTTGTGCCTGCTCGCTGCTCTCGATGTTCGCCCTGCAAGCGGACTACGGTTGTGGCGGCCGGCTCTTCTTACAGTCCTCATCATCGCCATTACGCTAATCCGGCCACCAAACTTTGTGCTTTTCGGCATTACAGCGGCCTGTTGGGTGGCCATTCGACGCATCCGGCTCCGCGCCGCAATTCCTGCTTTGATTTTGATCTGCATTACTACTGCGGCATCGCCCTGGATGGTAAAACTTTTTGATCAAAAGTTGCTTGGTACTGCCGATGCCAGAGCGGAACTTTCGCTGATCATTTTCGATGCTGCCGGAATTTCAAGCGCTATCCAAAAAGACATATTTGCCGAACTGACATCATGGCCGACTGATGAGGTGCAACGGCCGTGGCACTGTTACACACCGCGTTACTGGGATACTTTTAAATCGGGCGGCAAATGTAAAGAATATTGGGCGCTATTCAGCAATATCAATGTCAGGCCGACTTATTGGTGGCTGAGGTCGATCGTTAGTCACCCGATCGGGTACGCTATTCACCGAATGAAGTATGCATTTCAGTTAGTTCGAAGCCCGATGCCAATCGCGACCTGGGGAGCACCCTATGCCGCTAATGTCGCCTTCGTCGACCTTTCAACCAAAGGCATCGATATGCAGAGCTACTTTCAGCTTTGGAAACCTCGTATCGCCCATGTTCCTTTTGAATGGACGGCGGCTCTTGTCTTTTCTAGGTCAACTCTGGTGATCGCCGTTTTTCTATGCCTGCTTGTTCTCATTAGCGCTTCGAAAGTGCGCGGCGCACGCGGCGCGATTGATTCGGTCGAGGTGGCAGCGGCAGGTATTGGAATAGGTAACGTCCTGATGCTTGTTGCATTCGGGGTAGCGGCTCGAGGTGCATATCTGCTGCCGACCTTCGTATGTGGGTTCGTGATCTTCCTTCGAAGATCAGCGCGGATCGCTCACACCAGTTTGAATGGCGGATTTAAACTTTGTGGTCGTCCAGGGGCCGCCGCTTACCACGTGTAGCAGGCTCCACATGACCCTCTTGATTCGCCGCCTCCCGACGGCCCCCTCTCCGTCATGACCGGCATCGGCCCGGTCGCCGTGCGTTGCCCGCGCGTGCGGGACCGCGTCAGTGAAGGCTCGGAGCGCATCCGCCTCTCGTCGGCGATTCTGCCGCCGTACGCGCGGCGGTCGAAGAGCCTCGAGGTGCTGATCCCGCTCCTCTACCCTCTACCTCAAGGGCATTTCCACCGGCGACTTCGAGGAGGCGCTGGTCGCGCTGGTTGGCAAGGACGCCGGCGGGCTTTCGGCGGCGACCGTCTCCCGGCTCAAAGAGGCCTGGTCGGACGAGTACGTACGCTGGAGCAAGCGCGATCTCTCGGCCAAACGTTACGTCTACTTCTGGGTCGATGGCATCCACGTGCAGGCTCGGCTCGAGGATCAGGCGCAATGTCTGCTCGTCATTATCGGGGCCACACCTGAGGACAAGAAGGAGCTCGTCGCCCTGATCGATGGCGTGCGCGAGAGCGCGCAGTCCTGGCGTGAGCTGCTCCTCGACCTGAAGCGACGTGGGCTCGCGATGGGACCTGAGCTGGCGGTCCCAACGGTGCGCTCGGCTTCTGGCAGGCCATCGAGGAGGTGTGGCCGCAGACCCGCGGCCAGCCCTGCTGGGTGCATAAGACCGCCAACGTCTCAACAAACTGCCGAAGAGCCAGCAATCGAAAGCTAAGCGGGCGCTGCAAGAAATCTGGATGGCAGAGACCAAGAAGGATGCACTCACTGCGTTCGATGCCTTCGTCGAGACCTGGGGCGTCAAGTACGACAAGCGGTCGAGGCCTGGTCAAGGATCGCGACGCGCTGCTCGCCTTCTACGACTTCCCGGCCGAGCACTGGAAGCATCTGCGCACGACCAACGTCATCGAAAGCTCGTTCGCGACCGTGCGCCACCGAACCGTGCGCTCCAAGGGATGTCTCTCGAACAAGACCGCGCTCGCCATGATCTTCAAGCTAGCCGAGGCTGCCTAGAAAAGTTGGCGGTGTCTCGCAACCAGTTGCCGAAACTCATCCTCGGTGTAAAGTTCACCGACGGGATCGAACTCGTCAGATCGCAAGCTCAAGCCGCTGCCGCCTGATCCCTTCCGTCACCAAGATTCGGCGATAGCTCGGCGGTGCCTCGTTTATGGTTCAAAAAGATCGGCCTTCGCTCGCCGCATCTACAATACCCTCAATCGATCTTTCCGTATCAGAAAGCGATGTGGGTGTCTGCTGCTTCAATCGGCGATTGCACGCAACGACTTGGCGGCTTGCGGGTGGCGGTGCTTACTGGATTGGCCGCGGCTGCAGCTTTTGGGGGTAAAGCGGACATTCGCGTGGCCATGACGGAATATCCGTCCGGGGATTACGGGCATTTTTTCGTAGAATTGAAGCGCCGCCAAATATATTATTGTACGGCACTTGTCTATGCGTAGGCCGCCCCTACTGAACCTGCCCGATTTGGCTCCGAATTAGAAGAGTACGCAATGTCCTCAGGCGACGACCAATCCTCGCTACTTGATATCGCGCTCCAGCGGGCCATCATCCATCACCAAGCGGGACGCATGCCCGAGGCGGAGCAATCTTATCGTGACATCTTGCAAACAGAACCCAATTGTCCCGATGCCAACCACAATCTCGGAATACTAATGGTGCAACAAGGTAAGGTGGAATTCAGTTTACCGCATCTAAGGGCCGCGCTCGAAGGTAATCCGGAAAAGGGCCAATATTGGCTATCGTATGCCGAGAACCTCCTAGCTACCAGGGAGGTTCGAGGGGCATGGGCGGTTCTGCAACAGGCGAAACGGTGCGGACTTTTAGAATCCGCAGTAAATCCGTTGATGTCGTGCGCTGAGGAAGCCATGCGATCAGTTGTTTCCGATTCGGATGGCGACACTTTCCAAATTTCGGTCGATGAGCGAGTTTTTACGGTCAAGACGGACTTTGCAGAAGCACATAACAAACTCGGCTATGCACTCGTGCAACTGGACAAATTGGACGCAGCGGTCACGTCGTATCGACGAGCATTAGCCCTCAGGCCAGATATCGCCGTACTACATAACAACCTCGGTTGGGCGCTCTGTAAGCAAGGCAGATGGGAAGAAGCGAAAGCGGCCTGCCGTCGCGCGATTGCGATCGCCCCAAACTACGCCGAGGCGCATAACAACCTCGGTTGGGCGCTCCGTAAGCAAGGAAGATTGGAAGAAGCGGAAGCGGCCTGCCGTCGCGCGATTGCGATCGCCCCAAGCTACGCCGAGGCGCATGCTAATCTTGGACAAGTTCTTTGTCGTCGCAACCGGATCAAGGAGGCTTGCCAGTCATTCACACGGTCTGCCGAACTCTTTTATGGCGCGCCTGTCGACAACGTCCCCGGTAACGAGCCGATACCTCCGCACAAATCGCGCCACGACCAGGAACAGCGAGATTATCTTACCAGGATTGGAATCTGTGATAACGGCACCAGCGACATATTTCATCTCGCGGAGGGTGGCCAGCTGGCTGAGCCGGCACTCAATCCCGGAGACACTAATGGCGAGGTCTCTGAGCGATGGCGGCGAAGCTCGCCAAAAATAGTCGTAATTGACGATTTTCTGACAAATGAAGCGCTCGACGGCTTACGAAGGTTTTGTTGGGGCTCGACAGTGTGGCGGAGAGTTCATAAGGGCGGTTATCTCGGGGCGTCTCCAGAATTAGGGTTTGCTTGCCCATTGCTCTTCCAAATCGCGGACGAACTACGCCGCAGTTACCCTACCGTGTTCGCTTCGCATCCATTGGAGCTGCTCTGGGCATTCAAGTATGACAGCCAGCTTCCCGGCATTGAGGTACATGCCGACTTTGCTGCGATAAACGTCAATTTCTGGATCACGCCGGACGATGCCAATCTTGATCCCCAGTCTGGCGGTATTGTTATCTGGGACAAGGCCGCGCCGCTTGATTGGGACTTCGCCAAATACAATGCCGCTACAGCCCTGGCGCGTGAATTTCTCGCGCACGCCGGGGCTCGATCCGTGACGGTCCCTTACCGATCGAACCGGGCTGTCATATTCGACTCGAATCTGTTTCACGAAACCGACCGGATCGTGTTCAAGGAAGGTTATCTTAACCGTCGGATCAACATCACGCTACTCTATGGTCTACGCGAAACCGGCACTAACACTTGAAATGCTGGTCGCTTTGGCGATCTCGTCTTTAACCCCAGGTTACGGGTTGGATTGGGTCACGCGCTCTCTCACGAGGAGGGATGGGACCCCCCACACTCTGCATGAAGCACAGCGTCCACTGTTGGTGTTGTTCGTTTACGCCTCGACTATTTCCGCGGCGCCGAGCGGTGTTCGATAGACCGGATGATCGGGAAGGAATTCCGACATCGAGGTGGCGTGAACACTTGAACTGCTGACCGTTGGTGCAATGGTCGAACACGAAGTCGTGGGACCGTACCTGGTTCGGCGCACAGGGGGCCTGCGGGCACGGTCGCGCCACAGCGACGAGGCGTTTTCTCGGCCGCTTGCGCGTCACCTGCAGGGGCGTGAAGACAACCATGCCGACCTGCCCGGGATCGAAGCCGGCCGCTTCCAGATTGTCAGCGAGCCTGCCGGCGGTCAGCTGAAAGTTCGACGCCGATCCGGCTTAGAACAGCATGAACTTCCCGCCGGTCTTCACCAGCGTGACGTTGGTTTGGGCGCGCCGGCCGCCGTCGCCATGGGGTGTTCCTTTGCCGGGCTCGTCAAAGCCCGTTTGCTGATTCACATCCGCAAAGGATGCACCCCGCCAAATTCCCAGCAAGTTTACTGTAAGACTTCACCGAATGGCCGGCAGAACGTCGTGAAGCTTTAGGCCGTTTGCGCGTTCAACATCATCGGCGCGGCAACCTGAATCACCGAACAGACCAAACCGATAGATAATCCTGGCCTCCACGCTACCTTCAAATAACAGTCCAGTCTGTTGCAGATTGACGGGCACCAGGCGCGCTTTGCCATTGGCTGCATCTAAGCGCAGGCAGTGACTGTACTCAAACGGCAGAACTAGTAGGCTACGGCTCGGCGCAGAAGCTTGCACCACGAGCGTTGGGCCAAAATCGACCGTAACTTTGGCAGAGGTGGCGGGGACAAGACCTGATGGGACGCCGCCTTCAACCACCACGTCGCGCTTGGGATCGAAGTCCGATGCGCGTAGTTCGGCGATTGCCTCGGGTGCTGTGCTCACGCGTCGAAGCACGGTAGCCGAATATTGTCCAAGGTTGATGTCGTCGATCCGAAAAATGCGCAAACCTCCATTGCCGGTTTTGGTTTCGAAGACAAGGGTGCCACCCGGGATATCGAAAGCGTCCGTAGCCACCATTCGCACGCCCATCAGTCGAGCGATGCGCAGGTCAAACGCGCGTAGCGAAAAAAACATTTTTTCAAACGCGTCATCAGGCTTACCAAAGAATGTGCGAAGAAAGACGAAGCTCACCGGCGAGGTCCAATGCTGGTATTCGTTCATCATCGGTATATGTAAGGACGCCGCCTCTATAAAATGATCATTATCAAGATATTGTTTCCATTCATCTTCGTTGCCAAGCATCAGTAGGCGTCCTCGGAAGGGTCGCCCCGGAGCAATAGCGATTTCATCGGCCACTAACTCAAGGGACGCCGGCCGTGCTGGTGGGTACGGGTACCGGTGCCCCACATTTGAAGAGCGAGGCTGAAGTCCTACGAATGCAATTATCATCACGAACAGGCCTGCGAGGTAAAACGCCCTCCGATGAGACATCGTGAGCATCAATATCTGCGATAATCTACCGCTAGTGTGATGGGGCAGATCAGCCCATCTGCGCTCCAACACAACTGCTAAGATCATGCAGAACAAGATGAAATAAGCTACCCAGAGCGGGGAATGTGCAATTTCGGCGTAAGCAATAGACATCGGCGCGCGAAATATCAGCATGTTGACCACTCCGGCGAGGGCGATCCCGCCCTCGCAAACCAACGCCGCAATCGCTATTCGCCCAATTGCCCCTGTTGACATTAATGCAGAAATCGTCAGGGCCCCCATGGAACTGAAGAAAATTAAGTAGGCTGAGAAAGCAAACCGATCAGTTCTGAAAGTCACCATAAAACCCCACGATTGGATGACAGCTGCCATCGGCTGTTGCAACAGATCCAAGAAATAGCTGCCAAACGTGTAAGAATAGAGACCAATAAAGAACTCTGGAACATGCGCAACTAACATAAGTAGTATGAGCAGAGCGCTGACCAAAACCTTCCAAGCAAGTTCACTCCGGCTCCTACAGGTGAAGACGAATCCCAGGCAATAAAGGACGGTGAGAAACACGAAATAGATTCCACCAGCTGGGTACGACAGGACGACAGCGAAAGCACCTATGGCGAAGCCCCCTGCGATGGCAATATTGCCCCACAATGCTCGGCATTGGCCGAGCCCCAAAAAAAGGATCACCGTTGTAAGGAAAAGGATCGGGGCCTCCAACCACCACAGGGCATACACCAATTGACTGGTGAAGAAATTGGCTGGAAGCAGCCAAATCAACCGGTCCAACTTAGGGGTAGTGACTAGCAATGCCACCGCTCCGGCAAAAATCGTGCGCGGGATACATCTCAGTCCGATCACGCGGCCGATGGTGAAAAACAGGCCGCCCGCTGCCAGGAAACATACCACTACCGTCCCGAGAATTCGGTACTCGGGCGGGAACGCGTGAGTGAGCCGCTCGAGCGGCAACAAGTGGGTGTTCAGCGGAATTTGGATCCCGAGGTGGTAAAGTACGTTGCCGCTTAATGAGAAAACCGAAGTTCTCCAATCGATGTCATAATCAATAAAAGTCTGATGCCAATGTTGATTAAGGGTGAAAAAATCTGTCATGAACTTCCACAAAAAGATTGCGAACACTGCACCGAATGCGGCGCTTGTCGCCGCAACAATCCAAGGTTCATGTGGACGCTGGGGTTGCTTTCCATTCAACAACTCCCGAGCGACAGTCGCCCCGTCGATCCACGCCGTTCTGAGCACAGCGAAAATTCGCCAGCCCATTGTCGGTGTTTCCACACCAATACCGAGCAGACCATACACGATGAGGGCAACAATGAGACCCATCGGAAAGGCTAACTGCTGCGCCCGGCTTCCTCCGAGTGCGCGAAGAAACGTCTGAATAAGTTCGTCGTTAAGACCGATGATTGGCGCAAAGATGACCAGAGCTACATACAGTGTCAGCAAACCCAACAGTGGTGCAAGAATGATTGAACGCCTCATCCAGCGTGCTCTAGGTTAGCGTTTTCGAAATTCGAATCATATCAGGCGGCCTTGTCGAGCTTGTAGGTCGAGGTGTGAACGACAGGATCGTCATTGAAGTGGTCTAGCAGGCTGCTGAAATTGGTTTTTTGGAAGTCGCGATGTGCAACATTGATTCAACATTCGGTTCAGCGACGCACAAAAGATTCGTCGCTGCGGGGGTTTGGATTCGAAAATTGCGCATCATCAGCCGATTTTCGAGTTTTTCAGCAGCCTGCTAGCTAAATTAGCTAGGGCGGCCATGAGGCGCTCCTTGAGCTTCTGCTTGGAGGAGACGCGGATGTGGCAGGATCGAGCGGGGCGAGCTTGGAGAAGAGGCCTTCGAAGGAGCGTGCTTGGGAGTAAGATAAACTCAAACCTGCGCTGGTCGGCGTAGCTTGCGTCCCTGGAGAGATGCGCGGAATGATTGTCGAGGATCAGGTGGATCGCAGTGCGGGCCAGGTAGGCCGCATCGAAAAGCTTGAGAACTCGATGAACCCGCGGCTGCGGTGACGATCCTTGACCAAGGCGTGAACCTTGCCGGTCAGCAGGTGGATGCCGGCCAGCAAGCTGACCATGCCCCCTGGTCGAGGATCTTGCACACCGTGCCTGCGCCAAATGGGCGAGCCCCGCCAGTCCATGCTTACGAGCGTGGCGGGCCAGAAGCCGCGTTGTCCACATTTCGTGCGGATAGCGGAGCGCCTTCGCCTTCCGGCACGCCAGCGACGTCAACCATGGCTTGGCTTCGATCCTGCCAGGGCGAGGGCGATCGTCCAGCGCGGCCATCGGACCTTCGGCCACAGCCCGCTCAACGCAGCGCTGAACCGTCTGATGATGCAGTCCAAGCGCTTGGACCGCCGCGAAAAACGATCGATCCTCCGGATTGCCCAACAATATCCGTGGCCGCTCGACCCGACTGGCCGGTTCGGTTCGCGACTGCGCTATTGACCTCAACTTCTCAACATCCGCATTTCCGAGCGCCAATTCAATCGCCTGCCGCCCCGCTGCCATACCGTGAGCGCCGAAATATTTGTCCCTTCATCCCGCCTCACCGTCGCCGCCTAAACTGCACAATTTCTGAACAGCTGCAACAGTATTGCTCCCGGAGGGGCGGCCGCAATTCTCATCTGTGGGCCGCCGCCGAGTGGCGATAGTGAGCGAAGATTTGGCGCGGGCGCTTCCGCCCGGATGAAGATCCACCAGCGCCTCAACCGAAACGCGCGGCACACCGATTTCCATTCCTGCACAAGCCGCCGCGTCAAACATCCATACCGCCACGACAATCGCAAGGCCCCCTTCGACGACGACGTCAGCCCCGCTTCTCGCTGTAATAGCGCCGCACTGGACGTCCGTAGAGCGCAAGCCACCGGTAGTGAATCTCTACTTCTTGCCCGATATGGGCAGAATAACCTTGCGATTTGCGCTCGGGCGTAATACCAGGTCCCATTGATCAGAACCGGTGTGCCCATTGGCGCAATCCGATGGACATGATGCGCCAGGGCTGGTCGACGAGCTTGTTCCATGCCGCACAGCAGTGGTCGACGAGATCGTCGTAGGATTTGAAGACGCGGTTTGAGAGCCAGTTGTCGCGCATGAACTGCCAGACATTTTCGACTGGGTCGAGCTCGGGGCATTTTGGCGGCAGCGGAATGATGGTGATGTTGGCTGGCACGATCAGGCGCGTCGACGTGTGCCAGCCCGCCTGATCGAGCAAGAGGACCCCATGTGCAGCGGGCGCGACGGTGGCGGCGATCTCCGCGAGGTGCAGGTTCATCGCCTCTGTGTTGCAGGCCGGCAGAATCAGGGCGGCGCCTTTGCCCTTCTGTGGGCAGACCGCGCCGAAGATGTAGGTGGAAGCGGTGCGCTGGTCACGCGGCGCGCTGGGGCGGGTTCCACGCATCGCCCAGCGGCGGGTGATCTTGTTCTTCTGGCCGATGCGGGCCTCGTCGGCGAACCAGATTTCTATCCTGTCGAGGTCGAGCGCCTTCGCGCGCGCGATTTCTTCCAGGCGCGCGGGGAAACTTTCTTAAAATCCTCAATCGCGCCCTGCGCTTGCGCATGGTGGCGCGGGCGGGCCGAGAGCTTGCGGTAGCCCATGGCGCGCAGCTCCCGACTGAGCGTCTGCAGCAATCGTGATGCGGAATTCCTCGAAGATCCATTGCGCGAGATCAATCAGCCGCCAGCGCACCACGCCGTGAACCGCCGGTATCGGGCCACTTTCGATCATCCGGGCGATCGCCTGGCGCTGCACGTCATTGAGCTTGGACGGTTGGCCCGGCGACTTGCCGTCCAGCAGACCGTCAGGGCCGCGCACGTTGAAGCGCAACACCCAGTCCCGGATGATCGCAGACCGGTCATGGCACGCCTCCCGACCACGGCAGGCTCAATGTCCGGAGCGCCTCGATATCTACTTTCGCGTAGATGCGCGTGGTGTCATGGCTCTCGTGCCGCGGCAGCTGACCTCGTTCCTCCCAGGTACTGCTGAACGCCTCGAAGATCTGTTCATGCGGGGTGAGCGGTGGCCGCATCGCCGGCTCGATCGTGCTCGTCTCGCGAAGCACTGATAGCAAACGCCTCAGCGCCGCCCGATCGCCCGGCTGTATCGACTGCTTCCTGGATCGATGCCGAAGTACCGCTCGACCACAAGTTCATTGAGTTCGGTCGGCATCGAGCCGATGCGCGTAAGCCAGCTCATGAGATCGCCAAGCAAGTTGAGGGATCGCCACGTGCCGTGGCGATGGAGCCCGATCTTGACGAGCCGCGAGGCGTAAAGCTCGACGCACGACCCGTGCAGTCCAGTCCTCAGACGCCGGAAAAGCCGGCTTCTGCTCAAATACTTTTCTGCAATCATCGTCCTCTCCTCCGCGGTTGAGAGAGCCGGTCCCGGAAATCTGCACAGGACGATAAGTGGAGTTTCTGCCTGACGGCAGGCACGCTGTGGCCTGCGAATCAGGAGAGACCATGCCAAGACGACCGCGCCGGAACCACACAC
>Ga0066903_100005463_pt1 | contig 11037 bp, 8 predicted proteins | sample PanSoiMetaGPlot1_FD_67491 | JGI IMG/M metagenome (GOLD analysis project Ga0066903, IMG submission 67491) | Tropical forest soil microbial communities from Panama analyzed to predict greenhouse gas emissions - Panama Soil - Plot 1 (version 2) | ecosystem: Environmental > Terrestrial > Soil >...
TAAATACCTTTAACGGACGGAGTTGTTCACGGCCGGGGGCAATATCCACAATTTGAACACGCCCGACGGCAAGACAACAGAATGGACAATCGAACGACTGCTCAACTGGCCCAATCGTACCATGGTCGACGTTAGCTTGAGCCGGAAGCTAACGGAGGGTGAGCTTCCGTCTATGTAGATGGATCACCACGGGCACATTCGGCGGCTGCTGGAAACAAATTGTAGCGAGCAAGCCAATCACGTGATTGGACTTTGCGCGGGTTTCAGCAAAAGTCCGGTCAATGCGATTTCCGTTTTTTGGATCGGCGGGTTGTGTGTCGATTGCGCAGCCCGTCGATAAAAACGTCGACGAGCCGCAGCACGCTCTTCTGCCAACCAGGCTGGTCATGCATGTAGCACATGCCGACAAGGGCACGAATCAGGTCTTCCGGGCGGATGTCCTCGCGTATCTCGCCCGCCGCGACCGCGCGGTCCAACAGCCCGCCAACTGCTCGCGTCAGTTGGTCGAATGAATAGGAGAAGAGATCCGAGGGCTTGTAGGCCGCAAGCGCAAGCGCTGCCGACATGCCCTTTTTGGTGGCAACAAACCTGACATTCGAACGCATCCATTGGCGCAGCGCCTCGACGGGCTCTGCTTCGTCCTTCAAGCGTTCAGCAAGATCGGCCAATTGCTGCACCTCGCGGCGGTAGACAGCCTCGAAAAGCGCTTCGCGCGTGGGGAAATGTCGATAGAGTGTGCCGATACCGACGCCCGCCGTTCGCGCGACCGCTTCGAGACTCGCCTCCGGCCCGCCGGCGCTGAATACGGCCTTTGCCGCCTCGAGCACCCGTTCGCGGTTGCGAGCCGCGTCAGCCCGCGGCTTTCGTGGCGCTTTTTTGTCCACTGGTCTGATTCCGGTCGACAATTTTCACCTCATAAAAAACGGAGCGCGCCTCCGTTCATCCCTTGAAAAGCGGAGGGAACCTCCGTATATGGTGAGGCAACATCGCTGACACTAACACTTCTGTGTCAAGCGATGCTACGCCTCCAGGACAACACCTGACCGCCAGGGTTGTTTTGCAGAATTTCGTTGATCTACGGATCTGCCTCGCTCTCACGGAGCAACTGCATGGGCTTTTCAACCACTCTCACCATCAACGGTGTCACGCGAACCATCGCGCTCGACGATCCGCGTGTTACACTTCTTGACCTTCTTCGCGAACGGCTGGACTTGACGGGAACCAAGAAGGGCTGCGACCGCGGCCAGTGTGGCGCGTGCACCGTTATTATCGATGGACGACGCATCAATTCATGTCTTGCGCTCGCCATCAGTTACGACGGCGCCGATGTGCTGACAATCGAAGGCGTAGCGCGCGGCGACCGGCTCCATCCGGTGCAGGAGGCGTTCATCGCACACGACGGAATGCAGTGCGGGTTCTGCACGCCCGGCCAGATCATGAGCGCCATCGGCCTGATCCGGGAGGGCCAGGCCGGCAACGATCCGGAGCGCATCCGCGAGGGCATGAGCGGCAATCTCTGCCGCTGCGGCGCATATCAGGGAATCACCCAAGCGGTGCTTGAAGCACAAAAGGCTCTGGATGCAGCGAGTCGGAAGGAGGTCGCATGAAAAGCTTCGAGTATGTCAGGCCGACGACGATTCGCGAGGCCGTCGCGGCGGCCGCGCAACCTGGCGCTGCCTATCTCGCCGCCGGCACGAACCTTATTGATCTGATGAAGGGCGGCGTGAGCGAGCCTAGTCGACTCGTCGATATCAGCCATCTTCCTGACCTCGACCGCATCGAGGATCTTTCCGACGGCAGCGTGCGAATTGGCGCACTGGTCCGCAATGCCGACCTCGCCAACGATCGCGATTTTGCGCGGCGCTTTCCGGCAGTTGCTGAGGCGCTTCTGTCCGGAGCCTCCGCGCAGCTTCGCAATGCCGCAACGGTCGGCGGCAACCTCATGCAACGAACGCGCTGCGCCTACTTCTACGACATGGCCAGCGCCTGCAACAAACGCAGTCAGGGCGGGGGCTGCGACGCCCGTGGCGGCGACAACAGGCTGCATGCCATATTGGGCTGGAGCGAGAGCTGTATAGCGACGCACCCCTCGGATTTTTGCGTCCCGCTGGCCGCGCTTGATGCCGTTGTTGAAATCGAGGGCAAGGCAGGCCGGCGCGAAATTCCCCTTGACATGTTCCACCGCTTGCCCAGCGACACACCGGACCGCGAGAATGTGCTCGAGTCAGGCGAGATGATCGTCGCGGTGCGCTTGCCGGCTGAGGCCGCGCGTTTTGCGGCCCATGCCCGCTACCTGAAAGTCCGTGAACGCACGTCATATGCTTTCGCGGTCGTCTCAGCTGCCGCGGCATTGCGCATGGAAGCGAACGTGATCGCGAATGCACGGCTCGCGCTTGGCGGCGTCGCCTCGAAGCCGTGGCGGGCGCGGGAAGCGGAACGGGTGCTCATCGGCACACCGGCTGACACGCAGCTCTTTCGTCGCGCTGCCGAGGCCGCGCTCGCGGAGGCAGAGCCCTCGGGCGACAACGCCTTCAAGATCGAGCTCGCACGGCGGATCGTGGTGCGGGCGTTCGCCCTCGCCGCCGCTGGCACGCCCGAGCCATTGCCCGCGCTGCCTGGTTCCCCCTTCGCCGCCTTTTCCGGAGTCCTCACTCATGTCTGAGATCGCGCTTCCGCAAACGCCCGCCCATATTCGGCACGGCTCGAATATGGGTCAGCGGCTCACGCGTCGCGAGGGCGTACTCAAAGTGACCGGTGCCGCCAAATATGCCGCCGACCAGCATCCGCCTGGCATGCTCCATGCAGTACTTGCGGTTTCGACCATCGCGCGCGGGCGCGTCGCCTTTCTTGACGTCGCGGCGGCGAAAGCCCATCCGGGCGTCGTTGAGGTGATTACACCGGCGAACAGGCCGGCGCTCGCGCAGGATCCGGATGAAAAATCCGATCTTTTCACGTTTCGGCTCGATCTGTTGCAAAACGACCGGGTCCGCTACGCTAACCAGCCAATCGCCATAGTGGTTGCAGAAACGCTGGAGGCTGCAACCGAAGGCGCCGCGCTGCTTGCACCGTGCTACGAGATCGAGCCGGCGCGGGTGGGGTTCGATGCGACCGAAAGCTTCGTGCCGGCCGCCGTAGGTCCCGGCTTTCCGGCGCAAATGCATCGCGGTGACGTCGAGGCCGGGCTTGCTGTGGCGGCAAGGAAGGTCACCGAGACCTACGAGACCCCGGCGCAGTATCACAACCCGATGGAGCCGCATGCGATCGTCGCCGCCTGGGACGGCGACACGCTCTCGATCGACACGCCGAGCCAGGGTCTCGCAATTGCGCAGGGGCGTCTTGCCGGCCTGTTCGGCATATCGCCCGACAGCATTCACATCCGCAGCCCGTTCCTGGGCGGCGGTTTCGGCTGCAAAGGCTTGATCTCCGGACCGCAGATTCTCGGCACCATTGCGGCCCGTGCCGTTGACAGGCCGGTCAAGCTCGTGCTGCCCCGCGAGCAGATGTACGGTCCGGTGGGCCACCGGGCGCCGACGCAGCAGGCCTTGCGCCTCGGCACCGATCAAAATGGCAAGCTGATCGCGATCGATCATCGCACCAAGACGATGTCAAGCACGTTCGACGATTTCTTCGAGCCGGCTGCCGGTGCCTCTCACACGCCTTATGCGAGCGCCGCGATCGCCACCTCGCATGAAGCGGTTCGAGCCGATATCGGCACGCCAATGTTCATGCGTGCCCCGGGCGAGGCGACAGGCTCGATCGCGCTCGAAAGCGCCATTGATGAAATGGCGCAGGCCTGCCGCATGGATCCCCTGATTTTCAGGCTCAAGAACTATGCCGAGGTTGAGCCGATTTCCGGCAAGCCGTTCTCGTCGAAGGCTTTGCGCGAGTGCTACCGGCAAGGCGCCGAGCGGTTCGGCTGGGAGCGCCGCCCGCTTGGCGCCCGCCAGATGCGCGACCGTGACGGGTTGCTGGTCGGCTGGGGCGTCGGGACCGCGACGTTTCCGGCGCTGATGTTCGCGGGTCACGCCAAGGCGGTGGTGCGTTCCGACGGCAGCGGCATCATGGAGATCGGCGCGCAGGACATGGGCCAGGGCGCCTGGACCGCGCTGGCGCAGATCGCGGCCGATGCACTCGCACTCGACATCGATCGGGTCGAGTTCCGTTCCGGTACCTCCGATCTTCCCGATGCCGGCATTGCGGGCGGCTCGGCCCATACCGCCACTGCCGGCATGGCCATCCACAATGCCGGCGCCGACGTGATCGCCCGGCTCGCCGAGCTCGCCACCAACGACAAGCGCTCGCCCCTGTTCGGCGCCAGCAATGCCGGCGTCATCGCGCGCGGCGGTCGCTTGTCCCGTCGCGACGACGAGAGCCGGAGCGAAAGCTACGCCGATATCCTCGGTCGCGCTGGGCTTGGGCGAATCGAGGGTCATGGCACGGGTGCGATCGATACGGCCGCCCAATCGACCTACGCCATGCATGCGCATGGCGCCGTGTTCGCCGAGGTCAAGGTCGATCCCGACCTCGGGCAGATCCGCGCCACGCGGTTGGTCGGCGCTTTTGCGGCCGGGCGCATCATCAATCCGCGCATGGTGGAGAGCCAGCTCAATGGTGGAATGATCTGGGGCGTTTCGTTCGCCCTGCACGAGCGGGCCGTCATGGATCCGCGGTCCGGCCGCGTGATGAACGCCAACCTGGCCGAGTATCACGTTCCGGTGAACGCCGACGTGCCGTCGCTCGAAACGATCCTGGTGGAGGAGCACGATCCGCACGTCAATGCGCTCGGCATCAAGGGCGTGGGCGAGATCGGGATCACCGGCACGGCCGGTGCGGTTGCCAACGCCGTTTGGCACGCCACCGGGCTGCGCGTGCGCAAATTCCCGATCACGATGGACCGCCTGATCGAGCCTGAATAAGCATCAGGATTGCGCCGCCGGCATCGCCACCATCAAGCGTTGATTTGAGCTCTGTATTGAAGAACGATTGGGCGGCTGGAGCCCACCACCCGATCAACTTGTTCGCACCTGAGGTTGCGAAAGCCGATTGACCGCAATTGGCCCACCACGACGGATTCGGCTTAATTCGGCACAGCCGGCTTTGCGCTTCCGGCATCTCGATCCGCAAGCCGATGCGGCTTGCGGATCCCCTTCAAAATGCGAGATGAAATCGAGACTGTTCCGGTATGACCAGCTCAAGCGGACATTGACAAGGCATAAGGCACAGCTGCACTCTTTTTCTGCTCAGATCTGGTCTGCCGCCTCAGCTCACCTATGAATTCCATCGAGATGGAATGCGCCCTCGTCGAGTTGGGGCAGCGGTCAAGGACTTCGCACACGATCTCCAGCCCTTCCTGATAATTGCCTAGTTCCCCCAGCAAGGTTGCGAAGTTCAGGTGGATTTCCGGGTTCTCCGGCGCGAGGCGTAGAACCTGTCTGTACTGTGCGGCGGCTGCTTTGCGCCGACCAAGGCGATGGAGCACGACCGCTAGATTATTGAGCGCCTGCACAAAGTTAGGATCGATCTCGACCGCCTTTTTATAACATGCGCAACTTTCCACATGTTTGCCGCGTTGAACCAGGATGGTGCCAAGCGTCTCCCAAGCTTCGGCGTAATTCCGATCGCGTAAGAGTGCCAGCCGGGCCGCAGCTTCCGCCGCTTCTGAGTTTCCACACCGATCAAGGATCTCAGCGTGATTGCGGTGCCAAACTGCCGGCGCCTCGGGATGGGCGCACGCACGCGATACGAACTTCAGCGCAGTCTCAACTTTACCGCGTTGCAGGGCCGATACGCCAAGGTTGTGCATGACTGCGGCTTCCGCCGCACCGACATCCTTGGCACGTGATTGGGGCTCGCCCATTTTTCTTCTCCAGTAATGTCCCACCCTTCGGCATCGATGTCCGCCGCGTTCGTGCTCACCCTGACAAATCGCCGACAATTATGAAAGTGCAGATTTGTGCAGAATTGTTCGCTTGGGCAAAGATTTGTAGCATCGAGTAGCCTTGTGTAGCTTTGTGCGGATTTGTGAAGATTTGTACGGATTTGTTCGCTTGGGCAAAGATTTGTAGCAATGACTCCGTAAGGGCAGGATAATGCAGGATAATATCGTGTGCTCAGCCGCCTGAGCCGATATCGAGTTCAGTCGAAGCAAGACCCTTGATGAGACGCTGTTCAATCCGAGCCGTCTTCAGCACCGGGTACGTGCAATATCTGATTGATATCAGACGGCATGGCCGTGTTAGATCGAAGCACTGTCCGCTGGACATGGAGTGTGCATGTCAATGTATCGCGAGCAGGAGACTCGTTTCCGTGCGATCACTGGGCATGCTTTAGATACGATTGCCGCGCTCCAATGCCGGCCCATGGCATGGCGTCTCGCCGTTGCCATTGCGATCATCGTCGCAGCGATAGCCATTCGCCTCATGCTCCTGGGTGTCCTTGAAACACGCCTTGTGTATGTAACACTCTACCCGGCTGTAGCTGTCGCGGCGCTGGCCAGCGGGCTTTATGGCGGTGTGCTGGCAACGATCGCTGCAGCTTTTTTCGCGCACCTGGTGGTGGCCCCTTTGCATGATGCGGGGGACTTTGTCGGACTTGCAACCTTTCTGGTGAGCGGCCTCCTCGTCTCCGGCATGGCCGAGGCGCTGCGATCGGCCAGGTCACGTCTGGTCGAAGCCGAGGCGAGCAGGCAGCACGAAATCGAGCAGCGTCATTTCATCGATCAGGCGCCGGTCGCCATCGCCATGTTCGACCGCGAGATGCGGTATATCGCTGTGAGTGCCCGCTGGAAGCACGAATATCGCCTCGACGATGACCTTATCGGCCGGTCGCATTATGACGTGTTCCCCGAGATTCCCGAGCGATGGAAGGAATTCCACCGCAGCGGGCTGGCCGGCGAGGTCGTGCAGGTGAACGACGATCATTTCGTACGGCAAGACGGCTCCGTGCAATGGCTGCACTGGGAGGTCCACCCATGGTATCGGGCCGAGGGCGACATCGGCGGGATCATCATCTTCTCCGAAGAAATCACGCACTACAAAGCGGCCCAGGAGGCACTTCGGATCGAGCGCGACAAGCTGCAGGCAGTCATTGACAATGTCGATGTCGGCATCGGTCTGACCGATCCACACGGAACGTTCGTGTTGCTGAACGATGCAGCGCGACGCATCTACGGTATTGCTTCGCCATCCGGGCTTTCGACGTTGAGTGACCGCGAACGCTTTTTCGAGCTTCAGCGTCCCGACGGGAAGACCATGCCTTTGGACGAATGGCCTGCCCGTCGCGCGATGCGCGGCGAACACGTCCGGGATTATGATGCAGTCCTAATTCGTCGTGATACTGGCGTTCGCCATTACGTCAGTTTTAGTGCCGCGCCCATTCGCGACGATAGCGACCAAGTCATTCTGTATCTGATCAGCATGAACGATCTGACTAAGCTGAAGGTGGCCGAGAGCTCGCTGCGCGACAGCGCCGCGCTGCACGGGGCCATTGTGAATACGGCCGTGGACAGCATCATCGTCATTGACCACGGCGGCATCATTCAATCGGCAAATCCCGCAACCCAAGGCATTTTCGATTATTCGACCGACGAACTCATCGGACAGAACATCAAGGTGTTGATGCCGGAGGAGCACGCCCGCGCACACGACGACTATTTGTCTGCATATAAGCGCACCGGCGTTCGCAAAATCATCGGGATAGGGCGTGAGGTAGTGGGAAAGCGCAGAGACGGATCAACGTTCCCAGTCGATCTGGCTGTCGCCGAATGGAACGATGCGGCGGGCCGACGGTTCTATACCGGCATCATGCGCGACATCTCCGAGCGCAAGAAGATCGAGGAGACGCTGTCGCATGCACGGCGCTTGCATGCGGTCGGACGGCTCGCCGGCGCAGTCGCACATGATATGAACAATCTGTTGGCCGTGATTGGCGGGAATCTGGAGATCGCAGAGCAGCGTACCCAAGACAGGGAAAGCCACCGCTTGATTCAGCGGGCGATGGAGGCGGTCGAGGCGGGCACCAGCTTTAATCGCAGGCTTTTGTCCTTGGCCCAAAGGCGCACGCTCGAGCCGCACCGCCTCGCACTCAACAGCCGGGTCGAACACGTAACCAAGCTGCTCGAACGCATCCTGGGCACTGAGATCGAGCTACATGTGAAGCTTGCGACGGACCTCTGGGAAGTAAATTGCGATCCCGGCGAGATCGACGGCGCGCTTCTCAACCTCGCCATCAATGCGCGTGATGCCATGACGGATGGGGGCAGGCTGGAGATCACGACCGCTAATGCAACGCTTGAGGCCGGCGCGCCGAGACTCCACCCGGATGCACGGCATGGCGATTATGTGCGCGTTTCGGTCATGGATACCGGTATCGGCATGACGCCCGAAGTACTCAAGCGCGCGATGGACCCATTCTTCACCACCAAGGAACCCGGCAAGGGCGCCGGCCTCGGCCTGAGCAGCGTTTATAACTTCGTCGGCCAGTCCGGCGGGTTTGTCACGCTCGCCAGCGGGCGGGGTAAAGGTACGACTGTCAGTCTCTATCTGCCGCGCGCATCATATGACCCGGTCACCGAGCCTCTAGCCGGTGCAGGGGATATGCCTCAGGGCGATGGGGAACTCATTCTGGTCGTCGAGGACGACGACCGCGTCCGCGAGATCACTCTCAAGCGGCTGGAGTCTCTCGGATATGCGGTCACCGAGGCGCGTTCAGGTCCGGAAGCCATCAAGCTGCTGCAATCCGGCGAGCCCATCGACCTGGTGTTCAGTGATATCGTCATGCCGGGCCACATGACGGGATATGACGTGGCACAATGGATCGCCACTATGAAACCCAACATCAAAGTGGTGCTGACTACTGGCTATAATGAATACGACAGCAAGGGCGATTTCTCGGCGGCCGGCATCAGGATCCCGATTCTCGACAAGCCGTACACCCGGGAGCGACTGGCGCAAACCATGCGCAGCGCCCTTCTCGGTCAATCCGCTTAGACCAGCTGCACATTGCCGGTGAAGACATATCCGACGCCGCGCACGCTTTTGATCATCCGCGCTTCCTCGCTCACATCTTCGATCTTGCGGCGCAGGCGCGCCACATGTCCGTCGATCATGCGATCGAGTGGGGTCCAACCGTGGCCCTTCAGCATATGCATGAGTTCGTCGCGAGACAGCACACGGCCCGGATATCTCAGGAACATTTCAAGAACGCGAAACTCTGTCTCAGTCAGGTCGATAAGCGCGCCATCGGTCTTCTTGAGTTCACGCTTCTGAACATCAAGAACACAGCAATCGAAAGCGTATTTCTGGGCCACATCGCTCTTCAACAGGCGGCCGGGAATTGAGTCGCCGTCCAAAGTCCCATAACGGGCGAGCACGCTGCGCACGCGTATCACCACTTCGCGGATGTGGAATGGCTTCGTAATGTAATCATCCGCCCCACGTTCGAGCCCGGCCACGCGATCGTGAGGTGCGTCCCGCCCGGTGATCATGATAATCGGTATGTTATGTCCGGCTCTGATCTCGAGCGCCAATTTGAGCCCGTCCTGCTGGCCAAGCCCCAGATCGAGCGTGATAAGCTTGATGGGATAAGTGTCAAGGCAGCGGAACAATTCAGTTTTGTTGGCGGCTTCGACAACGACAAAGCCTTCAGCCTCCATTCCGCGACGCAGGATCTCACGAAGCTCCGGCTCGTCGTCGACGACAAGGATATGGAGCTGATCAATCGCGGCCTTCATTGTCGCATCTGCAAAACTCTTTGCTCGCCGGATCTAGCCCAGCAACAATAAGGTAACCTAACAATAACGTGGTTACGAAAATATTCGAGGGCTTTATTGAGCCCCTTGAGATGTCCTGTGATATCTGGGGGAAAGGGCAGCGAAATCAATTGGCTGGGGGCCTGAATTCGGACCAGGATTGAGGGAGCGGAGTTTGCTTAAACGCATTGATATTGCTGACGAATGCGCCGCCGTACCAAGCCGGCTCATCGACCCGCCGAGGTAAGCGTGTTGATCACGCTCTCGGGCAGGGCGCCGGGGGCGTTCTGCCGTCAGGCAATATTGACCGGTGGTGCTTTACTCAGCTGTGATGCCGGCTTCTTTCACCACCCGCTGCCAGGTGGCGATGTCTCGCACTAAAAACTCGGCCAATTGCTCGGGCGTTCCGCCACGGGTAACAACGCCTTGATTCGCGGCAAGTTCGACCACGTGAGGCTCGCGCATGATCTCGTTGACCACCTTACTATAGCGCTCGATAATCTCGTGCAGCGTTCCGGCCGGCGCAAACAGCCCCATCCACAGTTCCGCTTCGAATCCCGCTATACCTTGTTCGGCAAGCGTCGGCAGGTCCGCGTCCGTGCGCACCCGCTCTTTGCTGGCAACGCCGAGAATGCGCAACGAACCATTTCTCCCCAGCGGCGCCGCAATACTGAGCGAAAGAAATCCGCCTGCGACGTGGCCACCGACAACGTCCTGCGTTGCGCCGGCAGAACCTCTGTACGGCACATGCCTGATGTCGATCTTCGCGATCTGTTTGAACAACTCCATCGCCAGATGGTGCGGGCCTCCAACTCCGGGCGATCCGTAGTTCAATTCGCCCCGGTGCAGCCCGGCATAGTCAATAAACTCTTTGACGTTGGTAACCGGCAGGCCAGGGTGGACAGATAAGGCGAGCGCACCGGCTCCGAAGCCTCCGTGCCCGCTCCGGCCCACGCCGCACGCAGTTGGTCGGCGAGTCCGGAAGGCAACTCAGCGAGCGCGCTCTCATCGAGCGCGCCGGTCTTCTCCGCCGCCCCTCGCCTTCAGCGCCTCAACCGCTGAATCCTCCTCGACTGTAGCACCATTGCCGAGTGCCTTTGCCACCCGCGCAAGCAGCGCGTTGTCCGGCTGTTGTCCCGCGGCTTCGCTGTACCGGAGAATATCGGCCCTAATCGTGCGTGCCAGATCCCGGTAAGTCCGCGGATAGCGTTCCACGAACGGCGCCAGAATTTCGAGGGCCTGCGTTGCCGCCTGCGCCGCTTCCCCATGTCGGTTGAGGGCAGCCAATA
>Ga0066903_100005464_pt1 | contig 11036 bp, 7 predicted proteins | sample PanSoiMetaGPlot1_FD_67491 | JGI IMG/M metagenome (GOLD analysis project Ga0066903, IMG submission 67491) | Tropical forest soil microbial communities from Panama analyzed to predict greenhouse gas emissions - Panama Soil - Plot 1 (version 2) | ecosystem: Environmental > Terrestrial > Soil >...
CCCGACGGCCAGGGCCGCAGGAATCAGGTTGCTGGTATGCGGGGTGGCGTTGAAATCGTCCATGCGCACCATCGCGCTGTTGACGAAGGAGGCGTGTTCCGGCGTCGACGTGATCCCATAGCCCCACACCGTGGACTTCATCGTGCTGCCGGGGTAATACCGCGACGTACGGGCCGAAATGCGCGTGGCGTCTTCTTCGAATCCCGCGAAGGCCGCAGCCAGGGAGTCCACCATGGTGCGGTTAAACGCTTTGCGCGCTGATGGCGTGACATCGGATTCCTTGAAGGTGGCCACGTAATGAACGATCTGGCGCGTCGTATCGTCCATCGGTCCGTTTTCGCCCAGGCGGTGGAAGTCAGTCTTGTAGCCCGGGCCAGTGTGCGGTCGCCATCCGTCCGGGAACGAGCCCGGCGCGGCTGGTTTGGCCTGGGATCCTCCTCGTCCCTGGGCCAAAGTATGCCGGCCCGTCAGGGCGGCTGCGGCGACGGCCCCGGCGCCCAGCTTCATCAGTTCTCGTCGACCGAGACCAGGTACACGCGGACGAGCATCGTCTTCTTTCTTCGTGTCGTCCATATGATCCTCTCCCTCCACTGATTTCACGTCGCCCTCCATCAAAATTGGGAACCAGCGACATCAGATATTCCTTCCCTGCGCTGGGTGTTTGTTCAGTTCTTGGAGAATTTCAGGACGGCCTTCCCGGCGCTCTCGGCCACGTAGATGTTGCCGCCGCGGTCGACGGCGATCCCGTGCGCGGAGTCGAGCCCCTCGATCTTGTCGATGACCTCGCCTGAAGTCGTACCGATCGTGAGCCGGTTCTCCGGCGCGGGAGAAGCGACGAACATGCGGTCATCGCTGGTGATCGCAATCGACACCGGCGTGCCGAACTGCGCCATTTGCGCGACAACCGTGCCGTCCTGATCGAAGACCTGAATCCGCTTGTTGCCCCGATCGCAGACATACAGCCGGCCGCGGGAGTCTTCAGTAACGCAATGCGGCCCGCTCAGTTCGCCGGGCGCCGATCCCTTCGTGCCCCACGACGCGATGAAGCGGCCATCAGTCGACATCTTCACGATCCGGGTATTGCCGCCTTCGCCGTCTGAAGCGAACAGCGTTCCGTCTTTCGTCATCACGATATCGCTCACGCCGTTGAACGTATCGTGGGAATTGTTGTCGCCGGCCACGCCCTTCTGGCCGATGCTCAGCAACAATTTCCCCTCGGGGCTGAACTTGAAGATCTGCTGCTGCTGACGATCCGTGGTCCACACGGAACCGTCGCGCAGCACGCGCAGCGAGTGGGGATACGTGAACTGCCCTTCGCCGAAGCTCCGCAGGTATCGGCCTCGGGAATCGAACACCATCACCTTCGCCGACGGCTCGTCCCGCTGAAACGCGTAGACGTTGTCCTGTTGATCGGTCGAAACCCACGACATGACGCCCCACTCGGTACCAGGCGGCAGCTGCGCCCAGTGCTCGACCAGGCGATAGCCTGAGGATGCCGCGGACAGAGTCGATGGCCACCGTGCGGCGAGGCACCCGACCGCGACGAGTACCACCGCGATCGCTCGAGACCATCCCGATGATGTTCGTATCACGGAGACTCCTGGCTCGCCTTATTGCGCCGCCACCGGCGCGAGTCCCTTGAACACGAACTTCTGGATCCGATGGCCGTCCTCGACCTCAGACGCATACAGGTTCCCGTTCGAGTCCGAGGTCATGTGGTGCAGCACGTAAAACTCGCCGGCGCCGACGCCGGGCTTTCCGAAGGAGTAAAGCGGCTTCATGGTTTTCCGCTCGTAGACCCAGATCCGCGCCGGACTTCGACTGGCCACATAGAGGAATCGCTGCGCCGGATCCGGCGAAAACGCAGTGCTCGCCACGGTCTGTCCGTTTCCGCAGCCCTGACCCACGGCTTCGCACCAGCGATCCACGAAGACCTGCGACACGAACTTCCCTTCGACCGTGAAGACCTGCACGCGCTTTCCGCCGCGGTCGGACACGTATACGAATCCATCGTTCGACACCTTCACGCCGTGCACGGTGCTGAATTGCGCGGGCCCTTGATCCGTCGGGCCGAGTTCCTTGGCGGGGACGCGACTCGACCGCTCGTTTCCCCTTCCTCCCCGTTCCGGCGTTCCGCCCGCGCCGCCAGCCGCCGTCGGATCGTCGGCGGGCGTGTTTCCGAACGCGCCCCACATCCGTTTGAATGCACCCGTGTCCGCATCGAAGACGATGATGCGCTTGTTGCCATAACCATCCGCCACGAACAGTTCGTTGGTCTTCGGGTAGACGAACACATCCGCCGGCTTCCAGAAATTCTTCGTGTCCTGATTTGTTTTCTTCTGGCCACCGTGACCGAGCTGCATCACGAACTTCCCGGCTTTGGTGAATTTCAGAATCTGATCGTCGTTGCCCTGACCACCGACCCAGACGAAGCCCTTGTAGTCGACGTAGATGCCATGCTCGGACTGCGGCCAGTCGTATCCGGTTCCCGCCCCGCCCCAGCCTTGCAAGTAGTGCCCGGCGGAGTCGAACTCCATCACCGGCGGCCCGGTCTTCTGATCGGGCCGTACCGTGCGTGGACGATGGAGGACCCAAATGTTGTTTTGATCGTCAGCGGCAGCGCTGGCGACTTGGCCCAACACCCATCCATTCGGAATGTTCGGCCACGAGCGATCGACTTCGAATCTCGGCGCTTCGCTGGCGCCCGGCGAGGCGGTCTGCGCCGCAACAGTCGAGCGCATGGCAACCAGGATCCCGACGCTCACCGCAGCCACAGCAACGGCGGCGCCGAGCACGTACTTCACAGTGACAGTCTTCATGGGGGACTGCTTGGGACGAAGATCACCGAGCAAGGCGTCGCCACGACGCCTCGCTCGCAGTGATCGGGTTGACTAGTTGACCAGTTTGGCGTCGTTGGCCGTGATCATCATGATGTGACCTCGCGCCTCGGACACCTCGCCGGTGATCGACACGGTCTTACCGAGAAACGGCACCATCTTCGCGTTGTTGTTCGCGACGAGCCCGCCGGCCACCTGGTAGACCTTGCCGTCGGTGGTCAGAATCCCGACGGGGTTGCCTTCGTACTTGACGGTGGCATTCGCGCAGACCATGCCGGCGGCGCCAACGTTCGCCTTGTTCTGGAAGTAACACGACAGCGAGATCACCTGACCCGTGACGGTCTCACTGGCCGCAGACGCCGGTGCCGTGCAGGCGGCGAGGCACAGGCTGACGGCGAACACCAACATTATTTTCCGCATGAGGGCACTCCATTCAGAAAGCGACAGCGGACGTCATGCTCAGAGTGGCTTCGGCTGGCCGAAGGACGCGAGGTTCTTCATCGGCTCGGCGATGTCCTTGATCACACTGAGATTCCACCACTGGGCCAGCGCCTGATCCCGCTGCGCATCCGAGACGTGCCTGAACGCACAGACACGCTTGAATTTGTTCGTGATGTCGTCGTCCGACATCTGCTTGAAGTTGCTCTCGTCGCCCGGGTTCCGGTTACCGTCGTGCGTGTCCCAGTATTTTTCGTCGCCGGACTTCTTGTGAATGGTGATCCGAGCGGTGCCGTTGCCACGCCATTCTCGAACCGGCGACAGCGTGATCTTGTCCATCAGGCTCTTCACAACCGGATCGCGGAACGGCAGCTTGTCGATCGTGAAGGAGTCCAGGTAACTTTCACCGTCGATCAGGTTCCGGGCGAGCGTGTACGGAATGCTGTGATCGGCGGTGTCGCGATTGCGGGGATCCCACTTCGGCGCGTCTCCGCACTCTTCCCAGTCGCCGAATGTCATGTCGTACTGAATCCACTCGATCTCGTCCGGCTTGGTCCACGCGCGCATCTGCGGAACGAGCGAGAGCGTCTGCTGCGTCATCTGGTCGGACGGAAAGCGCTTGTTGACACCACGCTCGATGACCATCTTCGCCTGCGCCGGCAGTTTGAACTCCCGGCCCATGCGTCCGTTGCTGTACCAGAGCGCGCCTCGTCCTTCGAACGGCTGCGGCGGACCGGTCATTCCCTCGCGGGCCATGATGGCCGCCCACGTTCCACACTTGATCGCTTCCGCGCTTCGGCACCCTTTCCACATCGACATCGCGCCCACGCCCTTGTTCAACGCCACGTGCGGCGTTAAGGCGAGCGTCAGGGCGTTCGCAAGGCGATCCTGATCGAGCCCCATCAATTTGCCGACGGCCATCGCGGCAGGGACCGCTTCACCACCGCCCCCCCCGGTGACCTCATAGCCGACGACAATCGCCGCCATCACCTGACGGCCGGTCGCGTGCATCGCTTCGCCGATGGCCAGCGCTGCGGGAATCAGGTTGCTGTTGTGCGGTGTGTCGTTGAAGTCCACCAGGCGCACCATGGCGCTGTTGGCAAATGCCGCGTGTTCCGGCGTGGACGTGAAGCCATAGCCAAACACCGTCGACTTTTCTTTGCCGGAGGGATAGAGCTTCGCGCAACGTGCCGCAACCCGCACGGCCTCCTCTTCGAAGCCCGCGATCGCCGCCGCCATCGAATCGACCATCGTCCGATTCACCGCCTTGACGACGGCGGGCGACATGTCTGATTCCTTGTACTCGTCGACGAACTTGACGATCTTGCGCGTCGTGTCGTCCATCGGGCCGTTGCCGCCATAACGGTTGGCGGTGTTCTGGTAACCCGGACCCGTGTGCGGCCGCCAGCCATCTGGTGGCGGCGATCCGGGAGGAGGAACTGGGACGTCGGCACCTCCGCCGCCACCGCCACCGCCTCGCTGTGCCAGCACACGGTCTGCAGTCAGAGCCGCGGCCGCGACCCCCGCACCGAGCTTCATGAGATCTCGCCGACCCAACGCCCGCGGTCTTTCGCTCCTATCACTCATGATGTCCCTCGATGATGTTCTCGACGTCCGATCGTCCTTGCGCGCCAGCGAGCGCGGTTACCAGTTGACGTTCAGACCGAACTTGATGAGTCGACCGTCGAGAATCGTGATGGCGTTTCCATAGGTCGGTCCGAGCTGCGTGATGTATGTCTGGATGCCGGACGTATTCAGAATGTTGAAGATGTCCACTCGCGGGTAGAAATTCATGTGGCCGACCTTGAAGGATCGTTTGAGGTTCAGATCGACGATGTTGACGTTGGGCTGCCGGATCGTGCCGGACGGCTGCACCACGATCGTCTGTGTCACCTGGGTCAGCTTGACGGTCTGACTGTTCACGACCACCGTCGTCTGCTCCGGATAACCGGTGTAGTACTGCTCATTGGCTGAAACCGTGAACCCGTACGGAAGCTCGTAGGCACCGGAGAGCTTGAAGAAGACGTGGCGGTCGTTGCTCAGCAATCCCTGGCGGAACGTGAAGTTCGGATTGTTCATGTCGTTCGCGCCGTAGATATCGCCGAAGTTCTTGCCGACGGTCAGACTGCCTAACAGCATCCAGTGGTTCTGCATCCGTTTCGTGACGGTGAGGTCCACGCCCTTGTAATAGGTGTCGAGCGCAGGAATGTTCGAATAGAGGTTGTCGATCTTTCCAAGTGTCGCGGGATTCTGGTTGTAGACCGTCACTTGCTGCCCGCTGCTGACTTCGGTCACCGTCAGCGGTGTGTAACCGGATGTCGGCACCGAGACGTTCACGAAGCCAATCGTGTTGCGATGCTGACGGTAGTAGTAACCCGCATCGATCACGATGGGGCCGGGCAGCTGCTGCTGGATCTCCTCGACGAACTCGTTGGAGTACGGCTGCTTCACATCGGGCGCATAACGATTGGTCGTGCCGAGCGCAAATCCAGTCGAAGGACCGAGCTCGTTCAACTGGGGAAGCTTGTCGCCGTTCAAGTCACAGCCGGACGTCTGGCCGGCGGCGCACACGGTCCACGCACGGGTGTCGTTCACGACCTTGAGGGGGTTCACACGCCCGGCCATCGTGTTGCCCTGCGGAATTTCGTACCGATTCGCAGTGAACTTCACCACGGTCGTGCCTTTGCCGGTCACGTCGTAAATGGCCGAAAGGCGGGGCGCCCAGGTGTTCCAATGGGGAACGCCCGTCGGTTCGGCGAAGCACTGTGCGGCGATAAAGGGCGTTGCCAGCTGGCACAGCGGGAGATCAGATCCGTGGCCCGGCGCGGTCGGTGGTGTATCGACCCAGGAGAACCCGGTCTGGTAACGCAGCCCCAGGTTCAGGGTCAGCTTCTTGAGGGCCGTCCACTTGTCCTGCACGTACGCGGCATGGTCGCGATTTCGCAGAATCGGCCAGAAAGATGTGTCCGACCCATTGGTGTTGTAGGTGTTCACCGACACTGGCACGCCGCTCGCGTAATTCGCGAGCATGTTGGACGTTGAAATGTCGCCAACGAAGTACCGATCCTGGAACATCTGATAGCCGAATTTCAGATCGTGCGGGCCGGCTGTGTAGGTCAGATTCGAGGCAATTTCGGCCATCCAGCCTGAATGAGGATTGGTGTACACCCCCTGGGCGACGGTGAACGTCCGGGTGACAGTGTCGTAGTGGGCGATGGCTCCCGCGGGCACCTGTGGCTCAGGAAAACTGTTGTCCTGCCCGTTCATCGTGCTGCCGGCGGCGTCGATGAGCATCTTCGACCCGACCACCGTCGTCCACTTCGCGACGTTGATGTTGTTGGAACTCGGGTTGTAGTTCGCTGACTGCGTTTCAAAGAACTGCGTGACGGTCGGACCGCCTGCGACGTGGAAGCGCCCCTTGAGCTGATGGGTATAGTAGTAATGGAATTGCGTGTTCTTACCGGGCGCCCAGGAAATCTTGCCCAATTCGCCTTTCAGCGTGTTGTCGCTCAAGAGCTGCGTACCGTCCGAGTTGTAACTACCGACTTGATAGATGTTCGACTTGCCGTACTTCAGCTCGCCGAAAAACCACAGGCGATCGCGGAGAATCGGACCGGTCAATGTGAAACCACTGTCGTACAGCGCGTCGATGTAAGGCGCGGGCGTGATGTTCGGATTCGCTTTCAACGCCGCGGCGGGCACGCCCGCCAGCAGCTGCGTGCGGAGCGCGGGCGTGACGTTGTTCGCCTGCAGGCCCTGCGTCGTCCAAAGGTACTGGCCATCGCCATGGAACGTATTCGTTCCCGTTTTCGTGACAACGTTGACGATGACCCCACCGACCGGCTGCTCCGCGGTCGTCTGCCCGGTCTGATAGTTGGTCTCGGACGACTGCAGCGTATCGAGGTAGTAGCTGACGGATCCTCCGTTGCCGCTGTCATAGTGGCTGATGGACATTCCGTCGTACTGGATGCCGTTTTCGTCCTGTGTGCTGCCGTGCACGTACTGCGTCGACTGCGCCACCATCTGTTTGCCGCCCACGTCGATCTTGCTTTCGATGACGGCCGGCGCCAGGCGGCCGATCGAATAAATGTCGTTCGCTGTCGGCAGGGTTTCAAGAATTTCGCGCGACATCACCGTCTGATGAAGGGCCGAGGAGACGTCCAGCAGAGGCTGAGCGCCTGAGACGGTGATCGTCTCCTCAAGGCTACCCACGGCAAGCTTGAGATCGACGCGTGATGTGCGGTCCGCGTTCACGCCGACGTTCTCCTGGACTGCCGCGCGGAAACCAGTCAGCTCGGCCCGCACGCTGTAGGTGCCGGGCACCAGCGTTGGGAATTCATAAGCGCCCCTGGCATCGGTGACGGCCGTGCGATCGCCACCAATGATGCCGGGACTGGAAAGCGTCAAAGTCACACCGGGCAGAACCGCGCCCGACGAATCGACAACGGTACCGCCGATCGCGCCAACCGCCTGCGCCAACGACGGCAGCGAGAGGCCGATCCAGAACAGGGTCGCGAAAATCACGCTGCGAAGTACGGTTGATCTAGTCACGTTGCGCTCCTCTGGCGGAAACGAAACCACGACACCACTTGACGTTTGTGACGGCGATCGCGCTGGTCCGTCCGGTGATGGATGCAGGTCGGACGGCAGCGACGGCACCGATGATCAAGGCACGCGCGCTGCGATCGAATCTTTCAGACGTAAGCGGCGGCGCAGTCTAGCATCGCGGTAGACGCACGATTGTCGCGGACTGTCGCGCCGGCACGAACCGAGTTCGATGCGCGCGTGCTTTGTGGCAGAATCCGTCCGTCACGCACTCCTAGGGACGGGCATCGACCAGATGCGATACGCAGCGATGGGTACGTTGATCCTGGCGCTCGCCATGTCGGGCGACGCTCGGCGACCGCCACCAGCGGCGACCCCAGCTAAAGCCCGCGTACGGCTGATCCTCGATACCAATTTCGGGGACGCGCTCATGCGGGAGTACGAGCACCTCCTGCCCAACGTCCAAATCGAGCAGGCGAACATCGTCGGATCCACCGCCACGGTGAACGCGATTCATGACGGGAAAGCCGACCTCGGCTTCGCGTTGGCCGACGTCGCGTACTTCGGCTATCAACGCATCGCGCGCGAGTCGACACCGACGATTCAGGTTCGCGGCATTGCCGCACTCGAGCTGGTGGCGATGCACGTGCTCGCTCGATCAGGAATCGACGCTCGAACGATGCACGACCTCGTCCATTACCGCGTCGGGGTTGGCACGGCGCTCTCGGGCCAACCGTTGCTCGCCAGTCTTCTTTTTCACGCGTTCGAACTTGGTCCGGAGACTGTCCAGCCGGATCGCCGACCGGACTTGCTCGAGGGCGTCGACGCCACGATCGCGACCGGCTACTACCCGGCACCAAACGTGACCGACGCCATGAAGCGAGGGGCGCATCTGATTCCGATCGACGGCGCTGTCGCTGAGGAACTGCGCGGCGAATATCCGTTTGTACGCAGCCTGACGATTCCGGCCGGCACCTACCCGGGGCAAAACACCGATGTCACCACGCTTGGCGTCGAACGCCTGCTGATCGCGAGTAGCAGGCTCGACGAGAGCCTGGCCCACGATCTCACACGCATTTTCATCGAGACGCTGCCGCAGATGGCGGCATCGCTGCATACATCGATTCGCCTGACGAATCTGGAACAGGCGTCGGCAACGCCGATTCCGCTGCATGAGGGCGCTGCGCAGTACTACCGCGAGCGCGAATTGAGGCGATGACCACCAGCATCCTCAAGTGGGCACAACGAGGATGGATCGGATGGGTCTCGATTGGCGCAATCGTGTCGGTCGTCGCGCTGTCCTGGCTCGGCTACCGCGCGGTGAACGAATGGCAGCGCAGCGCGGAACTGGTGGCTGAGGGCAGTACTGACGGCGCTGCCGACCTCCTGTTCACGGCAGTGACGCGCGATATGCGCGCAGTGCAGGCCTCCGTTCTCTCAGGGATGCGACCGCTTGATGGCAGTTCGGAGGCCACGCTCGACCTCGACGCCGTCGCGAGTGCGTTCGCGCGTTACCCGTACCCGGACGCGTTCTTCGTCGCGACGATGGGCAACGAGTTGGGGCCGATGACGTTCTACAGTCGCGCCAATCGACCACCCGCATGGCTTCCTGGCACCTTAGCCGATACACCGTATCCAGTCGTGACGGTGCCCCAGCCGCCGTTTGGCCGCCAACTCCTCGAGCGTATTGCTCCTGACCTGCGACAACGAAAAACCCTGTCCGCGTTCGAACAACCGATCAATGGTGTCGCCTGCCAGATTGTGGCCCTCCTGACGTATTCCGACAGGACGAAAGCGCACATCACGGGTGTGCTCGGGTTCGTGGTGAACCTGGATTGGGTGCGTCGAAACTATTTCGGCGAATTCACGTCGCAGATCGGGCGCATCCGCGGTACGGATTCCGGGCTTCGTCTGGCCGTCGTTGATTCGGGCGGCATGGTCCGCGCCGGCGCGGCGGCAGGGGATGTTCGCGCCATTTCGAGCGCTCGACAATTTCCGTTGTTGTTCTTCGATCCGGCTCTCATCGATCTCGATCCGCCGGCCGATCTGAACACCGAATGGTGGGTCGCCAAGGCCAGCATGAGCGGCAACACCGGTGTGCCGGCCGCCCGCATCAGCGGGCGAGTGACGCTCTTCATCGCATCGATCAGCGCGTTGATGCTCGCCGGCGGGCTGGGACTCAGCGCCCGTGCCACTCTCGCCCGCGCGCGGCTCGTCGACATGCGATCAGATTTCGTCGCGGCGATTACGCACGATCTCAAAACGCCCACCGCCACCATCCAGGCCATCAGTCAGAACTTCCTGCGACGCACGAACATCGACGATTCGACAAGGCGCGATTATGGCGAGATCGTGTTTCAGGAGGCCAAGCGTCTGACGCGTCTCATTGACAACATCCTGGCCTATGCACGTATTTCGGATGTCACGGAGGTATACGCATTCAAGCAGACCTCTCTCGCCTCCGTCGTGCAGAGCAGCCTCAAGGAATTCAGATTTCGGCTCGAGACCGATGGCTTTGATCGATCGGTCATCATTCCAGACGACCTGCCGGACGTCCACGCGGATCCGGCAGCCTTGTCGCTCGCGATCGGCAATCTCGTGGACAACGCGATTCGCTATTCGGGGGAACACCGTCAGCTGACGATCGTCGCGAACGTCGTCGATGGCGCGGTCCGCCTCGAGGTGACGGATGCGGGCGTGGGCATCCCCCCGGAGGAGATCGACCACGTCACCGAACGGTTCTTCCGCGGCAGCGACACCATTTCCGGCGGGAGCGGTCTGGGCCTCGCCATCACGCAACGGATCATTTCGGATCACCGGGGGAGGCTGTCGATCAAGAGTCAGGTCGGCGTCGGCACCACGGTCGCTCTCACCCTTCCCATCGTGCAGGACACCGATGACACGCATCCTGATTGTTGAAGACGATTCGTCGCTCGCACGCGTACTCGGAGACACGTTGAGCGTTGAAGGGTATGAGTGCCGCACCACCGGCAACGGCGACAAGGCGCTCAGCCTCGCGGCAGCCTTCGCGCCCGATCTCGTCCTGCTGGACATCGGCCTGCCTGGCAAGAATGGCCTGGAACTGTGCCGTCTCTGGCGCGAAGGCCCTCGCATTCCGATCATCATGCTGACCGCGCGAGCCCTCAAGCAGGACAAGCTGCGTGGACTCGAGGTAGGTGCCGACGACTACGTCACCAAGCCGTTCGATCTCGAGGA
>Ga0066903_100005466_pt1 | contig 11035 bp, 9 predicted proteins | sample PanSoiMetaGPlot1_FD_67491 | JGI IMG/M metagenome (GOLD analysis project Ga0066903, IMG submission 67491) | Tropical forest soil microbial communities from Panama analyzed to predict greenhouse gas emissions - Panama Soil - Plot 1 (version 2) | ecosystem: Environmental > Terrestrial > Soil >...
TCCAGGTCCACGGGCTTGGTGAGGAAGTCGAAGGCGCCCTCGCGGATCGCCTTCACCGCGTCTTCGATCGTGCCGTGGCCGGTCAGCATGATGAAGCCGAGCCACGGATCGTCCACGCGCACCTGACGAAGGAGATCGAGGCCTCCCGGTCCGGGGGGCATGAGGAGATCGCACACCACCGCTCCGGGTCGCCAGGATTCGACGAGCGTGAGCGCTTCGACCGCGCCGGAGGCAACCCTCGCCTCGTGTCCCCACTCCTGCAGGTAATCACGAAGGCCCTCCGCCGAGGCGAGATGATCATCGACGACGAGAACGCGCATGCTCGACAACTTCTCCCAACTGGCCATGTTCTTTTTTCCGAGTGGGGAGATTTTACCTAGATCGATGGGGGAAGTCAGGCGTTCCTTTCGCCCTGGAGCGAATTCGGTCCACGCGGTCAAGCTCCCTGTTTTCATCGTCTTGGCTTGGGTCGGCGAGGGATTTGTCAAGCAGCGGGTCACTGGCACCGATCTGGCAATAGGGCAAGAGCGAGACCTCACCTCGCGGCTCGAGAAGGTCTCGGTACCGGATGACGCACGGCAGGGAGTGCGGGCTTACCGCCCTTCTTGGAGTCCCAGCGGAAGGCCCGCTCGCTGCCGCAATCACCGGGGGTTGGGCCGGTCCCACGGGACCCGCAGCCATGAAGACGCACCCTCATGACCGGCCCCTCCCCTTCGGTGATCGCGGCAGCGGTAGCAAGAGATGTTCGAACGGGAGTCTTGGCGGCCGCGTCCTGGGTGTGGGTTGTCATTGAGAGGCTGACAACTGTATAGGGCGCAAAGGAGGACGCCCCGACGCGCATCATGCGCGGTCGACTGCTCTTCGAGCGGTTGCGCCCGACGCGGCCGTCCGTAGTTGGAAGTAGAAGACGTAATAGCTTGAGCGGGTGGATCGGGCCTTAGGAGCCCGGAGAGCAAGTGGGGAGCGGCTCCAAACGGTGCGCCCTCGCTCAAGTTCAACGAACCGCCGAGTTCTTTGCGAGCGACCTTCTCGCGGAGACTCGGCGGTTTCGCTTTGGGCCGCTTATGCTCCGAGCGGGCCGAATGATAGACTCTTGACCCGCTCGTCACACTCCCCGCCACGGACCGCCATCAGGCGCAATGGACCTCTCCATCGTCATCGTTCATTACCGGGCGCTCGAAGCATTGCAGGCCTGTCTAGGAGCACTCGATGTCGCCGCGAACGGCCTGACCCACGAGATCGTGGTCGTCGACAACGACCCGGAGTCCGGCCTGGCCGAGCGCCTGGCGCGTGATTCTCCGGACGTCCGGGTGCTGGTCAACGCGGTCAACCTCGGCTTCTCTCGCGCGGTGAACCAGGGGATCGCGGACACGACCGGTGAGTTCGTGCTCGTGCTCAACCCCGATTGCGTGCTCGACCCCCAAGCGCTCGCCATCCTGCTCCGCTACGCGCGCGCCCATCTGCTCGCGGGCGTCGTGGGGCCGCAGCTCAGGAACCGCGACGGGAGCATCGAGTTCTCGGCGCGCTCGTTCCCGAGCGCCGCGGCCTTTCTGTTCAACCGCTACTCGCTCCTCACCCGCCTGTTTCCGAACAACCGCTTCTCGCGTCGCTACCTGCTCACCGACTGGGATCACGCGTCGGTCCGCGACGTGGACTGGCTCTCGGGCGCGTGCCTGCTGGTGCGCCGCGAGGCCATCGCGGCGGTCGGCCCCATGGACGAAGGCTTCTTCATGTTCAACGAGGATGTCGACTGGTGCCGGCGCATGAAGGATGGCGGATGGACCGTGACCTACGTGCCCGAGGCGCGAGCGGTCCACGACGTGGGCGCGAGCCGCAAGCGCGTCGCGATGCGCGTGATCTTCGAGCGCCATCGCGGCATGATCCGCTATTTCCACAAACACCATCCGACGCATCCGGCGCTGGCTTTCTTCGCCGATGCGTTCATCCTGCTCCGGGCGGGCGTGATGATGACGGCCAACGCCCTGCGGCCGCGCTGACTTGTACGTCACTCTGTTCGGCGCCGGGTTCCGGATTCCCTTCTCGCTGGTCCTGTTCGTGATGGCCCTGATCTTCTCGCTCCTCATCACGCCGTGCGTGATCGCCATGGCACGGCGTTGGGGAGCCATGGATCATCCGGGACCACGACGCATCCACGAGGCGCCCGTGCCGACCCTCGGCGGCCTGGCCATGGCGATCTCCGTGCTCGCGGCTTGCTGGCTGGCGTTTTGGATCCCGGGTCCGGTGCGCGAACGCGGGGTCGACATGGGGCCTCTGCTGGGATTCACGCTGGCGTGCGTGCCGATCCTGATCCTGGGTGCGCTCGACGATCTCAAGGGCACCACGCCGCTCGTGAAGCTCGTCTTCCAGGCCGTGGCCGCGGTGATCCTCACCCGCTTCGGTCTCGGCATTCCCCTCATCTCGCTGCCGTTCCGCGGAGGATTGGCGACCGGTCTCTTCAACGTGCCGCTCACGATCGGCTGGGTGCTGATCGTGACCAACGCGATCAATCTGGTCGATGGCCTCGACGGTCTGGCGGCGGGCGCGGTCTTCATCGCCTCGATGTCGCTGTGGTGGATCGGCCGCTCGCACATGGACATCTACGTCATGTTCGTGACCGCGGCTCTGGCGGGCGCCACTCTGGGATTCCTGCGCTTCAACTTTCCGCCGGCGCGCATCTTCATGGGCGACACCGGCAGCCACTTCCTGGGGCTCGCCCTCGCGACCGTATCGCTCATCGACAACCGCAAGGGCGCCACGACCGTCACCCTGCTGTTCCCGCTGGTCGCGATGGGGGTGCCGATCCTCGACAGCGTGCTGGCGTTCTTCCGCCGGCTCGCCGGCGGGCAGCCGGTGTTTCGCGGCGACTCCGAGCACATCCACCATCGGCTGCTGCGCATCGGGCTGTCGAAGCGCAGCGCGCTGTTCGTGCTCTGGTATCTGTGCGCCTATCTGGGCGTGATGGCGATCCTGCTCTCGGCGCTGCCGCGGCAGTACACCTGGTTCGTGCTGGTGCTGCTGATCATGGGGCTCTACCTGGCCTTCGAGGTGCTGGAGTTCGTGGATCGCCGCGAGCCACGCAAGCCTTAGGCGACCTTCGGATCCCCGCGTGCGCGGAGCTCGAGGCGGTGAACGGTCTCGGGGCCTCCCGTCCCTTCCCGCTCGTCACGACCGGCCCACTCGCCCCGGCCCGCGCCCCCCAGCGCGGAGCGCGGGCTCCGACGCGTGAAGCGCACTCGAGGTCGTGATGGAACGCCCGCGATCGCACGCCGACGCGTGATGGCCCCTCACCGCAGCTTGCGTGCCGGCATCCAAGCGCTCGGTGGCGCGGGGTCGAGTGGATCCGCTCGAGCGCTCGTCGACGACGCCATGATCATCGGCGTCGAGTCGTTGACGGCGGCTCGCAGGAGCGCGGGGCCTCGAGGAGGCCCGCTCGCGGGCTCGACTAGAGCACCCAGGCGTAGCTGAGCTTGGCGCTCCAGTGGTATGCGTGGGACTGATGACGACCCGTGGTGGCCTCGCCGCCGAAGACGGGGTTGTCCTGGTTGTTCAAGCCCACGTAGCTGACACGTACGTCGAATCCGAGCAGACCGCGAGGGCTGACCGGCGTGTTCGATCCGAGCATGAAGTAGGCGCCGGGCTCGAAGGAGGCGGCGTCGTCGGTGGTGCCTTGGATCTTCTGGTAGTAGGCGCCGAGTCCGGCGCCGAGATAGGGCCGGGTCGGGGTGGCCCACTTGAAGTGGCGCGCGGTCTCGACCGTGAAGGGCGCTTCGATCTGGTGGGAATTGCCGTAGCGTCCGAGGTAGTCGACCTGGGCGCTCGCTCCATACGACCATTTGGTGCTGCGGAACGCCGTGTAGACGAACCCGAAACCCACGTTCCCATCGGCGGCGCCTTCGGCTGCGGACTTGGCGTACCCGAATCGGACGGCGGCCCAGCTCGTGCCCTTGGCCCATGGGTCGATGTCCTGCTGCGCCGCGGCCGACGTGGCCAGAAGCGCCACGGCCAGGATCGGCGCACACCCAACACTCGAGGAGAGAAGCCTTCTCCACCGCTGCTTCACCTGCGCGCTCCTTTCGACACCGATGGGGCCCGATCGCGCCCGGCCACCGCTCGAGGTGGCGAAGGAAGCTAGCAAAACGGACCGGCGCGCCTCAAGCAGGCGTCCGGCGGCTCCCGTCGAGCGATTCCCGCTTTCCCGGCGCGGCCTGGTCCGATAGTTTGCCGCGTGATGATTCGTCGTCTGTGCGCGGTCGCGACCGCGCTCCTGATCGCGAGCTGCGGCTCGAAGCCGGCCGAGAAGCCTCAGAAGCTCACCTTCGAGCGTCTCGACGCCGGCGACACCACGGGCTGGACCAAGGGCCCGGCGTTGCTCCACGCCTTCGAGGTCATGCGAGTTCCAGGAGGGGCGCTGCGCGCCAAGGGGAACCTCGACCTGCCGGACGGCACCAAGCTCGAGCTCAACGTCTACCCACCGACCGGCAACACCGTCCTCGCGCGCACCCAGTTCGAGCTCCACGACGGCGCGTTCGAGACGCCGCCGCTCCACGGCTTCGAGGGCCCGCTGCCGGAACAGACCTATCACTTCCAGCTGCGCGGAATCTTCGATCCCGCCGTGCAGCCTCCCCAGGTGATGGAGGCGCTCCAAGGTGGGCGCAAGCTGCGCGGGCCCGGAATGGTGGAAGGCCCGAACGGGCTGATCGCGTTCGTGCACGACGAGGAGCTGCGCCGATGAGCCCGCGATCGGCTCGGCTACCCGTGATCCGCTACCGTCCGGCGCGCCGCACCGACGTCGAGACGCTCGCGGAGCTCGGCTCCCGCACGTACCGCGTCGCGAGTGTCGAGAAGCGACGCGAGTTCTACACCGACCATCCGCGATTCACCCTGCGCGACGTGCGCGTGATCGAGCTCGAGGGCGAGGTGGTCGCGTCGCTCGTGCTCTATCCGTTCGAAGCGTACGTCCGCGGCCAGCGCGTGCCGGTGACCGGCGTCGGATCGGTGGCGGTATCGCCCGAGCACCGCCGGCGGGGCGTCGGAGAGGCGGCCATGCGCGCGGCGCTTCGCGAGCTGCGGCAGCGCGGCAGCCACCTGTCCATGCTCTATCCGTTCCGCGGCTCGTACTACCGCAAGCTCGGCTACGGCGTCGTCGAGTACCTGTTCCAGCTCGCGGCCGCGGCTTCGAACCTCCCGCTCGCCGACGAGTCGCGGCGGGTGCGGCGGATGATGCTTCCCGATCGCGCCGCCGTCGAGGCGCTCTACGAGCGCGTCGCCGAGCACGGGCACTTCGCGCTGGTGCGCCGGCCGGAATGGTGGTCGCGACGGCTGTGGACCTATCCGGGCGACTGGGTGGTGTACGAGGGACGGCGTCGCGGACAGATCGAAGGCTATCTCTACTACGAGGTCGAGAACTCGCGCGGGCCGTTCCGCCTGGCGATCAGCCTCACCGAGCTCGTCGCGTCCACCGCCGAAGCCCATCGCGGACTGGTGGGGCATCTGGCGTCCCTGCGCGATCAGGTCGAGGAGATCCATCACGCCGCGCCCAGCGACGCGGGATGGGCCACGGTGCTCCGCACCGCGCAGAATCTGCGGCCCGGCGCCGAGATCGGTCCGTTCAACGACACCGGCGGCATCGCCACCGGCGCGATGATGCGACTCACCGACATCAAGGGCGCGCTCGAGCTCGTGCCGGTATCGCCCGCGGCGCGCGGCGAGATCGCGATCGAGGTCGCCGATCCGGTGCTCCCCGTGAACGCTCGCAGCTACAAGGTGACGGCTCGCGAAGGCCGCCTGCGCGTCGCGCCCGAGTCGTCGCGGCGTCTGCCGCGGCTGTCCGCTCCGGTGGACGTGCTGGCGCCGATCCTGACCGGCTCCCTGTCGCCCCAGCGGGCCGCCGAGATGGGACTGATCTCCGCGAGCGGCAGCGCGGTCGAGATCGCCGAGCCCTGGTTCCACGCGCGTCCGGTGCACCTCTTCCAGTTCAACGCCTTCTGAGGGTGGCGTGCTCGATCTCCGGCCGCAAAGGAGGGTCGTGATGAGCTCTCGCGTGACGGTCCTGATCGCGGTGCTCGCTCTGGCGCTACCGTCTCACGCGTCCGCGCAGACCGCGGCCGATCGCGGGGCGGAGCTGTTCATCCGCAAGGGCTGCCTCGGGTGTCATGGCGCCAGCGGGCGCGGGGGCGTCGGTCCGGTCCTCGCGCACACGCCGCTGCCCTTCGACTCGCTGCTCCACCAGCTGCGTCATCCCCGCGGGATCATGCCGCCGTTCCCCGCGGAGGTGGTGAGCGACGACGAGGCGCGCGCGATCCACGACTACCTGCGGAACGCGCCGCCGCCGCCGGCCCGGCTCCGCAGCGACGTTCCTCACGGATCGCTCGCGGCGGAATCCTGCATTCCGTGTCACACGCGTCTCAATCCCACGATCGTCCGCCAGTTCGAATCGAGCGCCATGGGCCGGGCCGGGATGCAGAATCCGCGCGTGAATTATCCCCAGCGTCAGATCGGGTGCGCGAACTGCCATGGCCTGGACCACGACAAGATCATGGCGGATCGCGGCCGCGTGCCGGAGAGCATGTGCGGCGCCTGCCATCCCGCGATCTATCAGGAGCACGTGCTCGACGCGGGCCATTCGTACGGACCCGGGCCGGGAACGCTCGGCACCAACTGGGAGCGCAACATCGGCGTGCCGCACTACCGGCAGATGCCGCGCAAGGTCATGGAAATGGGCTGCGACGCCTGCCACGCGCAAGCCGGCGCCAGCGACGACAAGTACTGGAGCGCGGACCAGCACCGTTACGTCGACACCAGCAGCCTTCCCTATCGCAACGGCTGCATCGCCTGCCACACGCGTCACTCGTTCAGCCTGGAAGAAGCGCGCAAGCCGGAGGCGTGCCACACCTGTCACATGGGACCGGATCATCCGAACTACGAAGCGTACGAGAGCTCCAAGCACGGATCCATCTACTCGGCGCGCGGCCGCTCGTGGGACTGGACGGTGCCCATGCCGCAGGCGAGCTACGAGACGCCCACCTGCGCCTACTGTCACATGCTCTACGTGGACAGCACCGGCACGCGGCACACCAGCCACAACATGACGCGCAAGATCATCTGGGGAATGGGGGTCCAGCCGGCGGTGGGACAGCTCGCCGACATCACCGTGAGCCCCGAGAACCAGGCGAAGCGCAACGAGATGATCAAGGTCTGCATCACCTGCCACTCGGAGGACAAGGCGCGCGGCTATCTCGAATCGGCCGACGCGCACAAGCTCGCCGGAGACGCGCTCGTGATCGAGGCGCGCTCGATCTTGTCGGGCCTCTACAAGGACGGCGTCATCAAACCCAGCCACGAGCAGATGTCGGCCGGCCTGCTGCGCGGGCCCGCGTTCTCCGCGGTCGAGCTGCCGGGCGCCATCGCGCAGCACTCGCCCGCGAGCCTCTACTACGACGTCTCGCCGATCGAGCGCGAGTACTTCGACATGTTCTTCTTCTCCGCGCTCAAGAGCTACAAGGGCGCCTTCCACATGAGCCCCGACTATGCGTGGTGGTACGGCTACGCCGACGTGCTCGGACACCTCGCGCGGATCCGCGACGACGCCAAGCGCCTGCGCTCGGAGCGCGACGTGCGCCGTCAGACGCTGTTCATGATCTTCACCGGTCCGCTCATGGTGCTCGCCGTGATCGGAGCGGTCGCGTGGGTGCGGCGGCGCCGCGTCGCGCGCGGCGTGGGAGCGGTATGACCGCGGACGGGTTCGCGGTGGTGCACGAGATCCATCCGCGCTTTCGCGACACCGACGCGATGGGTCATCTCAACAACGCGGTCTACGTCACCTACCTCGAGGTGGCGCGCCAGGAGTACTGGCGCCGGCTCGACCACGAAGCCGACTACCGCCGCGTGCCGTTCATCCTCGCCCACGTCACGATCGACTTCCGCTCCGAGGCGCTGGTGTCCGAGGTCCTGCGGTCGTCGATTCGCTGCGAGTGGATCGGCGGCAAGTCGTTCGGCTTCGCCTATCAGATCCGCGAGCGCGATTCGGGGCGGCTGGTGATCGAGGCCACGACCATCCAGGTCTGCTACGACTACGCGAAGAAGCAGAGCATCGCCATGCCGTCCGATCTGCGCCAGAAGCTCGAGGCGCTCGAGGGCCGGAGCCTCGACCGCGCGGCGCGCCGTTGAGCGGCGGCTCCGCGACGATCCACGTCTGCGCCCTTGTGACTCGACGCCGGTTTGATGCACCATGCGCGCCGCGATGAGTCACGGGAAGATCTGATGCCGCGCTCCACGCGTCTCACCCGCCGCCGTTTCCTGGCGCTGGCCGCCGCCGCGGCGGCGATCGCGCCGCTGCCCGCGCGCGCGGCGACTCCACGCAAGAAGAAGTCGAAGCCCGCGGCCGCGCTCCCGCCCGAGAAGCTGCAGAAGGGCATCGCCGAGCAGAAGAGCGTGCTGGGGCTCCAGCTCAAGACCATCCGTGACTACTGGCTGCCGCCCGGAAGCGATCCCGCGTTCGTGTTCCGACCGCTGCGGCCGAGGCGGCTCCGATGAGCATCGGCGACGACACGCTCTTCCTCACGGCGTCCGAGCTGGGGCCGCTCATCCGGCGGCGCCAGATCTCTCCGGTCGAGCTCACCGAAGCGTACCTGGATCGCATTCGCAGCTACGGCGCCAAGCTCAATGCCTTCGCCACCGTGATGGCGGACCAGGCGCTCGCCGAAGCTCAGGCCGCGGAGAAGGAGATCAACGCGGGCCGGTACCGGAGTCCGCTCCACGGCATTCCGTACGGCGCGAAGGATCTGCTGGCCGTGCGTGGCGCGCCGACCACGTGGGGCGCCGTGCCGTGCCGCGATCAGCACTTCGACTTCGACGCCACCGTGATCAAGAAGCTCCATCAGGCCGGCGCGATCCTGCTCGGCAAGCTGGCGATGGTGGAGTTCGCGGGTTGTCTCGGCTACCGCTATCCCAGCGCGTCGCTGCAGGGCCCCGGGCGCAATCCGTGGAATCCCGAGCGCTGGACGGGCGGCTCGTCGTCGGGACCCGGCGCCGCGGTCGCGGCGGGCCTCGTCAACTTCGCGATCGGCACCGAGACCTGGGGCTCGATCCTGTGCCCTTCGGCGTTCTGCGGCATCACCGGCCTGCGACCGACCTACGGCCGGGTCAGCCGCTTCGGCGGCATGGTGGGATCGTGGACGTTCGACAAGATCGGACCGATGGCGCGTTCCGCCGCCGATTGCCGGCTGGTGCTCACCGCCATCGCCGGGGCGGATCCGGACGATCCGAGCGCCGCGAAGGAAGCCGTCGCACTGGGACCGCGGCATCGCTCGCCGCGCGGCCTGAAGGCCGCGCTCGTGAAGCTCGACTTCGCCAAGACCCCGGGCGCCGAGCGCGAGGTCGGGGCGCGCTTCGACGAGGCGGTGGGTGCGCTAGAAAAACTGGGACTCCAGGTCGAAGAGACCACGCTCCCGGATTTCCCCTCCAGCGAGGTGGCGGGCGTGCTGATCACTTCGGAGGCACTCACCACCTTCGAGAACTTCTACCGCGACGGCTCAATCAAGAAGCTCTCGGATCCGTACGCGCCGTGGCAGCCGGACATCAATCAGGCGCTGACCGGCGCCGACGTGGTCAAGGCGTGGCGGATGCGGCTCGCGCTCCAGGAGAAGGTGGCGGAGTTCTTCTCGAATTACGACGTGATGGTGACGCCGAACTTCATGTCGGTGGCGCCTCCCGTCGAGCGCGACCTCTACGAGACGCTGCCCTATCCCGACCCGGCGGGAGCGATCGGCAACGCCTGCGGATTGCCCGCGATCGCGCTCCCGTGCGGATTCGGAAAGGATCGCCTGCCGGCGAGCTTCCAGATCATGGGCTCCGCCTGGGACGAAGCGCTCCTCTGCGACCTCGGCGAGGCGTACCAGGGCGCGACCGCGTTCCACAAGGAGCGTCCCCCGCTCGCGTGAGGTCGGCCGCGGCGCGCGACTACAGCATCTCCGCCAGCGTCAGGTTGAGCTTCTTCTTCTTCCCGTCGCGCTCGATCTCGAGCGTGTGCTTGGTGCCGGGCTTGCCGTCCTCGAACATGGCGCGCAGCTCCTCGCCGCGATCGGGGGTCACCGGCTTGCCGTCGATCGCGGTCACGCGATCGCCGGAGCGCAGGCCGGCCTTGTCGGCCGCCGAGCCCGAGAGCACCTGCATCGCGGTGAACGTGTCACCGAACTTGGCCATCTGGAAGCCGGCGAGCGAGAACTGATCGCGCTGCGCGATGCGGCGACCGGGCTCCAGGTACACCATGCGGTGCTCGTAGTCGAAGGTGCACACGAAGCGCTCGAGCACGTGGTTGCCGATGTTGCCGGCGTAGTCCTCGCTGGCGAGCCCCCCGGTCTCGGCTTGCGAGAGCACGGCGAGCGGCTCGTTCCACGAGTACTTGCCGAGCTGGAAGCGCTTCATGCGGCACAGCGAGCTGGTGAAGGTGCCGCCGAATCCGCCGCCGAGCACGTCGATCGTCTTGCCGACGCGGTTCCTGAGGTCCTGCTTCTTCACGAATGGGCTGTGCAGGTCGACGGTCGAGCCGCTGCCGACGTCGAGCCGGAACTCGCCGTCGAGATCGCCGTCGAGCTGCGCCTTCACCACCGGGATGTTCCCGGCCATGGTCATCGGCAGCGCGGCGCCGCCTCCTTCGTAATGAAAACCCTTGGGGTCGCGCAGCGTCACCGTCTGATGGTCGTAGTCGACGGTCATCACGAAGCGGCTGATGAAGTCGTAGCCGAGCACCCCCGCGACCGGCTTCCAGAAGAACGGCTCGAGGTGCGGATTGAGCGCGAGCACGGCGACCTTCTGTCCCGAGACCACGACGCCGTTGCCATCGGTTCCGCGCACCACGATGGAATCGAGCGAGGCGAAGGAAGCGCCGCCGGCGGCGCCGGCGCCGGTGACGCCGATCTGTCCCTCGGTCTTGAGCCTACGCTTGGCGGCGTAGGCGCTGTCGATCACGGTGATGCTCGCACCGGTGTCGAGCAGGAACTCCGCGGGCGCTCCGCCGTCGACCGACGCCTTGAGCCAC
>Ga0066903_100005467_pt1 | contig 11035 bp, 9 predicted proteins | sample PanSoiMetaGPlot1_FD_67491 | JGI IMG/M metagenome (GOLD analysis project Ga0066903, IMG submission 67491) | Tropical forest soil microbial communities from Panama analyzed to predict greenhouse gas emissions - Panama Soil - Plot 1 (version 2) | ecosystem: Environmental > Terrestrial > Soil >...
GCCCATCCCCCGAGGGGAATAGCGATAGGCGTAGCGATAGCTCGGGCGCTTCATGTTCATGACGGAATCATAGGCCCGTGCGCGCACCCCGCACAAGCGTTCACGCGCGCGGGGCCGCCGCAGGCACCACGGCCGGCGTCGTCGCCATCGCCTCGGGCGCCGGCACCGGCATCTGGTAGAGCTTCTCGAAGTACTCGAGGACCATGCGCTCGGCGCTGAACTTGCCTACGGCCATCTTCACGCTCGCGGCCATCATCCTCGACCACTTGGCGCGCTCCGCGAACGCGGGCAGCACGCGCTTCTCGAGCGTGTCGTAGACGGCCTCGAGGTCACGCGCGTCGTCGCCCGGCTCGCCCTTGCCGATCGCGAAACCGTTGACGCCGTCCTCGCAGCCCTCGGGCCACCAGCCGTCCAGGATGCTCACGTTCAGCACGCCGTTCATCGCCGCCTTCATGCCGGACGTGCCGCTTGCCTCGAGCGGCCGCACCGGGTTGTTGAGCCACACGTCGCAGCCCCGCGTGAGCAGCCGGCCGAGCGCCATGTCGTAGTTCTCGAGAAACAGCACCTTGCCCGGGTGCTGGCGCGCGCCCTGGACGAGCTTCGCCACCATGTCGTGGCCGCCACGGTCGTCGGGGTGCGCCTTGCCCGCGAACAGCACGCGCACGTTCTGCTTCTCGAGCAGCTTCGTGAGCCTCGCTTCGTCGCGCAGCAGCAGGTCGCTCCGCTTGTAGCCGGCCGCGCGGCGCGCGAACCCGATCAGCAGGTGGCCGGGATCGAGCGCGACGCCCTGCCGCCGCTGGATCTCGGCGAGGAGTTGCGCCTTGAGCGTGACGTGCGCGTCCCACAGCCTGGCGGGTGCGTCGGCGGCGTCGCGGATCTCGTTCGCCTGCCACGTCGCGCGGTGGACGCCGTTCGTGATCGACTCGATCGGGCAGGCGTTCTCGACGTTCTTCCACATCGCGCGCGCGGTCTCGCCGTGGAGCTTCGACACCGCGTTCGCGGCGCGCGACAGGCGCAGCCCGGCCACGGTCATGTTGAACGGGTCGCCGCCGATCGCGCGCATCTCGCCGCCCGAGAGCTGCAGGCAGGCGCCCATGCGGCGCAGGTCGGCGAGCGAGTGCTCCTCGTTGCCGGCGCGCACCGGCGTGTGCGTCGTGAACACGTTCTGCTGGCGCACGCGCGCCCACGCCTCGGGGAACTGGAGCCCGGTCTCCATCAGCTCGGCGATGCTCTCCAACCCGGCGAACACCGCATGGCCCTCGTTGAAGTGATACGTGCGCACGTCGTGGCCCAGCCAGCCCAGCGCGCGCACGCCACCGATGCCGAGCAGCTGCTCCTGCGCGATGCGCGTGTCCGTGCCGCTTTCATACAGACGGTGCGTGATCCAGCGATCCTCGAGCCGCAGCGGCTCGAGGAGATAGAGCGGCACGTTGCCGTAGCGCTCGGTCACCCACACGCGCACCGGCACCTCGTGCCCGCGCATGCGCACGCGCACGCGCACGCCGGTGTCGTTCAGGAAGCCGGTGTCGTAGGCCGGGTACTCCTCGTACGGCCGGCCGTCGGCGCCGATCCGCTGCACGCAGTAGCCGCGCTCCCACAACAGGCCCACGGCCACCATTGGCAGCCGCAGGTCGTGCGCCGCCTTGATGTAGTCGCCTGCGAGCACGCCGAGGCCGCCGGCGTAGATGGGGAACGACTCGTTGAGCCCGTACTCCATGCAGAAGTACGCGACGACCGGCACGCGACGGTTGGGCGCGGAGGGGTTCGTCATGCGGACCTTGCGAGCAGGAACGGCATCGGGCGAGAGCGAGCCGAGGGCGAGCGGTATCTAAAGACTCGGACGCGTCATGACCGTGGTCTCGGCGCCGTTGCTCTCTTCCATCACCCAGCGCACGGACTTGCTGCACGGACACGTGCCGCCCAGGCGCTTGAGCTTCGGCATCGCCTTCACGCCCTGCTCCACGGTGAGCTCGCCCGCGACCACCTTGCGCAGCGCGTCCGCGTAGAGCCGCATGTCGCGGCTCGCGACGTAGCCGTCGTTCAGGTGCTGCGCCAGGTGACGCAGGTACGCGTCGACATCGGTGAACGTCTCGCCGCGGACGCCGATCATCTGGAACGCGGGCTCGCCCTTGCGGCGGAAGAAGCGCGGGTCGGGCAGGTAGAGCAGATCGTCGTACGTCAGGCCCTGGTGCTTGCCGCGCGTGCGCTCGAGCTCGTCGATCACCGCCTCGACCTGGTCCGGCGTGTACGCGGGGAAGCGAGCGCGCACGAACCGCGTGTTGATGTCGCGGATCATCTTGCGCACTTCTTCGATGTACTGGTTCACGGCCTCGCGGTTCGTCAGGTCCTTGAACCCGAACTGGATGTTCTTCTGCCCGCCACGCTCGTCGCCGAACATCTCGAGGCCGCGCGGGAACCACTTGTTCACGCTCTCCTGCACGAGCCGCATGTTCGCGAGCGGGTCGCCCTTCGCGGCGCGCTCGGCGAAGCGGCGCAGCGGGATCACGCCCGCGGCCAGGTGGAACGCCTCCTCGCGCAGCATCGGCGGCATGCTGTCCGCCATGGGCTTGTACGCGCACACCCTCTGCATGGTGAGCTGGTACTTGCCGACGCGGTCGATGAACGCCGCGAACGTGATGTTGTCCATGAACGAGTCGTAGTCGAGGTTGAATGCGTCCAGCACGTGGTTGCCCGTGGTCATGGACAGGATCTCCTCGACCATCTGCTTGCCCGTCACGCCGCCGCTCACGTGCGACCAGTCCTTGGAAAGCAGCAGGTGCAGCATCTGGTAGCCGTGGCGCAGCTCCTCGGCCATCACGCGCAGCACCCAGGCGCGGTCCTGGTCGTCGTGCGCGCGGTCGATCGTGCCGGCATGCTGCTGGATGCTGCCGAACTCCGTGCTCGCCTGCGCCTTGATGATCGCGAGCAGATGGTGCGCCTGGTCCTCGGTGAGCTCGTCGGGGTTCAGGCGTTTCGCCTCGCCCTTCTGCGCGCCGATGTGGATCACGTCCGGCGTGCCCACCTCCATCTTCGCGCACAGGCAGAACTTCTCGTCTTTGGGAAAGTACTTCTCCCAGCCGTCGAGCAGCGTCTCGTAATCCTTGAAATGATGTCGGCGCCAGTGCTCGACCGCGTCGTGGTACTTCTTCTCGAGCGAGACGTTCTCGGTCTTCACGGGGGGAAGGTCCTCTCTAACGGCCGGAGAGCCGGATCTCGAGCGCCTGGAGCGGCGCAGGCACGAAGCCGATGGCCTTGAGGAACCCGGCGACGCCGTCGTCCGTCGTGTCCACCAGCGTGCGCACGCTCTTCGCCCCGCGCGATTCGAAGTGCGCGCGGATGGCGTCGAACATGCGGCGGCCCAGGTCCTGCCCGCGGTGGTCGGGGTCGATGCCGAAGCGCTCGATCCAGCCGCTCGGCTCGTCCAACCCGAACTCGCCGGCGCGCAGGTCGCCGAGCATGAAGCCCACGACCTTGCCGGCGCGTTCGGCGACCTGCGATGCGCCAGGATCCCGCCGCGTGTAGTACATGACACGCTCCTCCCAGATCTCCGGCCGGTAGATGCCGGAGATGCGCTCATCGATGCGGACGATGCCGGAGATGTCCAGCTCGTCCAGCGGCCGGACGCGCACGGCGGTGGTGGTGTCGGGCATTCGGCACTCCTCGGAGGCACGGACGTGGGTCGCGAAAGCGGCTCGAAATTAGCAGCTTTCGCGCGGGCGCGCAGAAAAACGGCCCGAGGCGGCGGGCCTCGGGCCGTGCGTCATCGAACCGATCCGGCCGGCTACCGCAACCGCACGAACCTCTGCTCCGCCGTGCGCGAGCCGAATCGCGCGCGCACCCAGAACACGCCCACGCCGGCATCGGCGCCGCCCGCGGCGCGGCCGTCCCAGTGCCAGCGGTTCTCGCCCGCCGGGAACGCGCCGCTCGCGAGCGTCGCGATGGCGCGGCCAGTGACGCTCAGCACGTCCACCCGACCGGTCTCCGCCTCCGGCAGCACGAGCACGACGTCCGAGCCCGCGCGGGTCGGGTTCGGCGCGGCCGAGAGCCGCAACGCCGCGCCGCCGGGGCCGACCGACTCCGTGCCCTGCGGGCCGGCCACCACGTGCAGCACCGAGTCGACGCACACGTTCACCGCGAGGCGCACATCGATGTCGATCGCGGGGAAGATGCCTCGCGCGGGCACGAGGCCGCTGTCGAAGTGCTGGGCGAGCACGCCGTCCGTGACCACGTCCAGCTGCATGCGCTGCATGTTCGCCACCTCGCCGCCGATGTCGTACGTGCCGTGCCCGGTGATGGTCGCGATCTTGTCGGTCCCCGGCACGGGGTAGTGCCAGAGGATATTGAGCAGCGCGTAGTGGGTGTAGAGCGGGTCGACACTCGTGCGGTAGAACGTGAACGTACCGTCCAGCGACCCGCTGAAGACGAATGGGCACGCGCAGGGCCCGTCGCAGCCGTAACCGAAGTCCGCGGACTTGAACAGGCTGTACTGGATCGGGTCCAGCACCTGCGCCGCGGCGGAGCGCGGGAGCGCGAGCGTCACGAGCAGGACGAATGGGGCGAGCCGGCGAGTGAAGGAGCGCATGAGGCCTCCGGGCTCAGGGGAACGGATCGGATTGGCCGGCGGGCGGTCACCGCGCCTCAACCCTACGCCTCCGGGGCGCGCGGCTCCCAGCCCAATCTCGCGGACACGGCGTCCGCACCACGACGACATCGACTTGCCGCAACGCCCCGCGACTTTACGCGCCCCGCCCGCACCTCGCATGATGGCTTCTTGATGAGCCGCCACGAGCCGCCGCCTCGCGCACCGTTCCGACCGCTGCCGCTGCTGCTGGCCGTGCTGCTGTTGGCGCTGCTGCCGTGGTTGGGCCAGTGGTACGCCGGCGGCGCGCTCGCGCTTTCGCCGCGCGAGCTGTGGACCTCGACGCTGGCGTCGCTCGTCGCCATCGCGTTCGGGGTGTGGGTGATCGTGCTGCTGCGGCGCGAGCGCGAGACGCACGCCCGGCACCTCGCCGACCTCGAGGCGCTCACGCTTGCCGACCCGCTCACCGGCATGGGCAACCGGCGGGCGCTCGAGCGCGAGCTGGCGCGCACCATGCTGCGCTCGCGGCGCCTGGATCACCCGCTCTCGCTGCTGTATCTCGACGTGGACGCGCTGAAGCGGGTGAACGACCGCTTCGGGCACGCCGCCGGCGACGACACGCTGCGCGCGGTCGCGCACGCCGTGCGCCAGTGCTCGCGCGACGGCGCCGACAGCGGCTACCGCGTGGGCGGCGACGAGTTCGTCTTGATCGTGCTCGCGGATCGCGCGGGCGCCGAGTTGGTGGCGCGGCGCATCCACGACACGTTCCGCGGCCGCTCGCCGCACCAGAGCGGGCTCTCCTCCGGCGTCGTGGAGTGGGACGGGGCGCTGTCCGCGAGCGAGCTCCTGAACGAGGCGGACCGCCGCATGTACCGCAACAAGCACATCGGCCGCGCCTCGACGCCGGCGTCGCGGCCGGAGGACTGACGCCGGGCCGCCCGCGGGGGCCGCGGGGTGACCGTCAGTCCACCGCGCTCCGGTGCACGACCTGGATCTCGCGCTCCGGCGTCCACGGCCAGCTGAACCGGGCGCCGAGCGAGCGGTTCTCGCGCTGCGAGTGCCACTCCATGCGCGGGCCCTCGCCGGAGAGGTCGTCCGCGAAGTCGGGATCCACCGCCTCGCCGGCCAGGAACGCCGCGTCGCGCGGATCGGGTCCGGCGCGCTTCGGGCGCGGCGGCGGCGCGATGCGGTGCTTCGCCAGCTGGCGCGCCACCCAGCCGGTCATGCGCGGGCGCAGGTCGGCGAGCACGTTGAAGCACTCGTGCGCGCCGCGCGGGTAGTAGACCAGCTCGCGCTCGCAGCGGGCGTTCGCGAAGATGCGCTGCGCCTCGTCGCTGGGCGTGATCATGTCGTGCCCGCCGCCCGCCAGCATGAGCGGGGCCTTCAACTCGGGCAGCGTGTGGGCGAGCGTGATGCGCGGGATGTGCTTGTCCATCTCCTCGACGCTCATCTGGTAGAGCGACGCCAGCTCGCGGCGCATCGAGAACAACGTCACGTTCCAGTACACGTCCACGGAGTAGGGCGGGCTGACCGCGGCCACGCAGCGGACGCGCTTGTCGTGCGAGGCCATGCGGATCGCGGCGTAGCCTCCGAGCGACAGGCCCATGTAGGCGACCGCGTCCGAGTCCAGCTCGGGCATGGACTCGATGTGGTTCATGATCGCCACGCCCAGCGGGCGCGGCTCGGCGACGCTCGAGAGGCGGTGGAACGTCTGGCCCAGGCCGGGGCCGTCCAGCGACACGGTGGCGATGCCGCGCTCCAGGTAGGCGTCGGTCCAGCCGTGCAGCTCCTCCTTCACGCCGTTCGTGCCGTTGAAGATCACCACGACCGGATGTGGGCCATCGCCGGCCGGCCGCCGCAGCACGCCCTTCACCCAGCGCTTCCTGAACTCCACCTGGAACGGCAGCGCGGGCGGGTCGCAGAGCGGCGAGGCGACGGCGTAGGCGGCCACGCACATGTCGTGCAGCCGCTTCTTGCGCGCGGGGTCCATGAACACGACGTACTGGGCGAAGTTGTAGGCGGCGGTGGCCCACAGGTAGCGCTGGCTGGCCTGGGCGAGCTTGCCCAGCGCCAGGGCGTCCCGCCCGGCCTGCTCGTGGGCGCGGCCCAGGCTCTCCCACTCGTCCACCCACGACTCGAGGCTGGTGATGCGGCCCAACACGAAGTCCAGGTCCTGGGGCGTGATGCCGTTGTTCGTGAATTGCAGCTTGGCCCAGGCGGGCATCTGGCGCGTGAGCCCCAGGCGCAGGCTCAGGCGCACGAAGCCCGGCCGCAGCAGCTGCCCGCGCAGCATGTGCGGAACCAGGAGCTCGAGCCTGCCGCCTTTGACCTGCATGAGGTTCCTCGCGTGGGGACTGGAACGCAGACCAGGGGGACTACCCTTCAAAGCACCCGTTGTGCCACGTATTTCCGCACACTGGCGTCGTGTCGATGTCCCGGAATCGTGAGCGGACGGGGCGCTGCACGGCGTGTCCGCGCAATCCGCACGAGCAGCGATGCCCACATAATCATCGCGCTTCGTAGACTTCGATGCAGCAATTGGATGTGCGGAAGCCCGCGAAAAATTACGCAGGTCAGCTGTTCGCGACGCGGGCGCGGTAGCGCTCGAGCAGCGCGAGCGTGATTTCGCGCTCGGGGACCGGACGTCCCGCGACCTCGCGCATCGGCAGCAGCTCCTGCACGGAGTTCGTCACGAACACCTCCGCCGCCCAGCGCAGCATCTCGAGCGGCAGCGGCGCCTCGCGGACGGGAAGTCCCAGCTCGGCGCAGAGCCCGATCACGATGGCGCGGGTGATGCCCGGCAGCACGTCGGCCGAGAGCGGCGGCGTGAACACGTCACCGCCGGCGCGCACCACGAACACGTTGCTGGCCGCGCCCTCGAGCACCTCGCCGTCTCGGGAGACCAGCAGCACCTCGTCGGCGCCGGCCGCACGTGCCTCCTCGCGCGCCAGGTCCCACGCCAGCCGGCTCGTGGTCTTGTAACGGCCGAGGAAGCCGGGCGTGAACGGCGTTTTCGACAGCACGGCGCAGCCGCCGGCGGGGCCGCCGTCCTCCGGGTGCGTCGTGCGCGCGCCCGGCCACAGCCGGCCGGCGACCGGCTCGGCCTCGACCCACGCGCCCGTCCGCACCGGACGGCCGCCGGGGATGCCGCGCGTGACCGTGATGCGCACGACGGCGTCGCTGAGCGCGGCGGCGTCCAACACCTCGGCGACCGCGTCGCGCAGCCGGATGGGCGACGGCGGCACCGGGAAGCCCAGCTCGGCGGCGCCCAGCACCAGCCGCTCCATGTGGCGTTCCCACGCGAACGGCTTGCCGCCGTAGACACGCAGCGTCTCGAACAACCCGCCGCCGTCGCGTGCGCCGCGGTCGAACACGCTCACGGCAGCCGCCGCGCCACGCACGATGCGGCCGTCCAGCCACACCGGCCGGTCGGGCGCCCGCGCAGGCGAGGGGATCGGGTGCGCCATCACGCCAGCCGTACGTCGCCCAGCACGCTCGCGAGCGCGAGCCTCAGGCCTTCCGCCTTGGCGAGCGATTCGCGGTATTCGGCGGCGGGGTCGCTGTCGCCGGTGATCCCGCCGCCGGCGCTCCAGTGGATCGCGTCCGGCGTGGCGATCGCGGTGCGGATCGCGATGTTCCAGTCGGCGTCGCCGTCCCAGCCGATCCAGCCGATGGCGCCCGTATAGAGGTGGCGGCGCACCGGCTCCAGCGACTCCAGCACCTCCATCGCGCGGATCTTCGGCGCTCCCGTGATCGAGCCGCCCGGGAAGCAGGCGTGCAGGAGGTGGAACGCGTCCACGTCCGCCTTCATCCGGCCGGTGACCGTGCTCGTCAGGTGCCAGACCTGCGGGAAGCCCTCGAGCGTGCAGAGCTCCGGCACCTCGACACTCCCGGTCAGGCACACGCGGCCGAGGTCGTTCCGGAGCACGTCCACGATCATCACGTTCTCGGCCCGGTCTTTGGCACTGGCTCGCAACTCCGCTGCGAGCTCCCGGTCCTCGGCGGCATCCCGCCCGCGGGGGCGCGTGCCCTTGATCGGGCGCGTCTCGACCCGCGCGCCGCGGCGGCGGAGGAACATCTCCGGGCTCGCGGACAGCACCGCGTGGTCGCCGAGGCAGAGCGTGGCGGCGAACGGCGACGGCGTGTGCGTGCGCAACGCCTCGTCGAACGCGAGCACCCGCGTGTGCGCGCCGGCCAAGGGCAGCGTCCAGCGCTGGGACAGGTTCGCCTGGAAGATGTCGCCGCGGCGGATCGCCTCGCGGATCGCTTCAACGCCACCCTCATAGCTCGCGCGCGAGAACGTGCTCGCGGCCTCGCGCGGCGCGCGCCCCGGGGCGGCGGCCGGGCGCGGTCGCGCGCGCGACTCCAGCCGCCTGCGGAACGTGTCGAGCCGCGCGCGCGCACGCTCCGCGCGGTCCTCCGCCGGCGCCGGGAGCCCGCTCGAGAGGATCCACGTGCGCTGCGTGTCCTCGTCGCGCGCGATCACCACGTCGTGGAACGCGAGCACGTGGTCGGGGAGCCCGAGGTCGTCCCGCGCGCGCTCGGGCAGGCGCTCGAGCCGGCGGCCGTAGTCGTACGCCCAGTAGCCGACGATGCCGCCCGCGAACGGCACGCCCAACTCGCGCGCCAACTCGGGCGGACCGGCGTTCGCGGCCAGCGTGCGGTAAGTGGCCAGCGCCGCCGCCGTGTCGCCGCCTCTGAACTCCGCGAACGGCTCGGCCCCGAAGTAGCTCCAACGTGCGCGGCGCGACACCGCGCCGCGATCGGGCAGCGACGAGCGCAACGCGAACGCCCCGGGCAGGCCGGCGAGTGCGGCGAGCGGATCGCGGGCGGGGGAGACCTCGGCCGCGAGCGCGGCGGGAAGCGGAACGCGGACCTCCATAGCGGCCACCCTACCCGTTGTGCTCCGGAGATTGCAGATGGAGGGTGCCCCGGCTGCGGGGCAACGACTTATGAGCCTGCCCTTCGACACGGGGGCAACGACTTGGGGGTTCCCAGCGGTCCATATGCAATCTTCGGAGCACAAGGATCACAATCAATTAGGTCATTTTCCCCTGTGGACCAGCGGGTCGGTAGCGACCTATCCTCGTTTCCAGAGCCGCGATTTCCCGAGTGCTCCCGGGAATCACCTCGTCCCCACGCGGAGGCTTTCGCATGCGTTGCGCCCCGACGCGCCCAGCGGCCGCCATCGGTTTTCTCGTGTGCCTGGTCCTCGCTCCGGCGAGCCACGCCCAGTTGCTGGTGAACGGCAACTTCGAGCAGGGCCCGCCCATCCCGCCGGCGAACCCGATCATGGCCGTGGCGCCGGGCGGCACCGCGCTCACCGGCTGGACCGTGAGCGGCGGCGCGATCGACATCGTCACCGACAACTACTGGGTGCCGCTCTCGGGCACGCGCAGCATGGTGCTCTCCAGCAGCGGACCGGGCAGCATCGAGCAGGCGTTCGCGTCGTCGGCCGGCGCGATCTACCGGCTGACGTTCTGGCTCTCGGGCGAGCCGTTCTCGTCGCCCACGATCAAGCACCTCGAGGTCACGACCGGGCCCACCGTGACCGACTTCACGTTCGACACCACGCCGGCATGGCACTGGGACATGGCGTGGCAGCAGCACACGGTGGATTTCACGGCGAATAGCGCCAGCACGACCGTCCGCTTCTCGAGCATGGACGCGACGCAGTGGGGCCCGGCGATCGACAGCGCCAAGGTCGAGCTGGTCTCCGCGGGCGTGGGTCCCGGCGGCGCGCCGCTGGCGTTCGCGCCGGTCTCGCCCGACCCGGTGGGTTCGGGCGGGCGCATGTCGTTCACGCTGCCCGCGGCGGGCCACGTCCGCCTGTCCGTGCACGACGTCCAGGGCCGCCAGGTGGCGCTGCTCAAGGACGCCGACCTGCAGGCGGGCCCGCATGACGTGGTCTTTGCTCCGAGGGACTGGGGCGTGCACGCTGGTGTCTACCTCGCGATGCTGCACGCCGGCGGGCGGACGCTGATCCGCCGGTTCACCGTCCTTCAATAGCGAAAGGCCGAATCCGCACGTGCGCACGCTTCGCCCGCTGCTGGCCGCAGTGTCGCTGGTCGCCCTTCTCGCCCCCGCCGCGCGCGCCAACTGTGGAGCCGAGGGCTGTCCGTTCGTGCGCGACGCGTTCGGCGCCAACCGGGGCAAGTATTCGTTCGACCTGCGCTTCCAGGCGGTGGAGCAGGACCAGCTCTGGAACGGCTCGTCGGCCACGACGCTCGACGACATCCTCGCCACCGCCGAGCGACACGGCGAGGTCGAGCTCAACACGAAGTCCCAGACCTGGACCGCGGAAGGCCACGCCCAGCTCACGCCCGACCTGCGCCTGATCGCCGTGCTGCCCTACATCGACCGCACCCACCAGCACATGCTGGCCCACACGCCCGTCTACCACCCGCAGTACGTCGTGACGTGGGACTTCCAGGGCCTCGGCGACGCCTCGATCGT
>Ga0066903_100005468_pt1 | contig 11035 bp, 9 predicted proteins | sample PanSoiMetaGPlot1_FD_67491 | JGI IMG/M metagenome (GOLD analysis project Ga0066903, IMG submission 67491) | Tropical forest soil microbial communities from Panama analyzed to predict greenhouse gas emissions - Panama Soil - Plot 1 (version 2) | ecosystem: Environmental > Terrestrial > Soil >...
CCGCAAACCTTCGGATTTCATCTTTCATCACGGCCCTTTGATCGCACACAGTTTGAACTTCACGTTGTCCTCAACTTTTGTTCCTGCCGTTCGTCGTAGGACTCATCTTCCTTCTCATCGCTGGTGTGCGGTGCGTTGCGAGATTGCGAAACCCATCCGTCTAACCAATCGATGAAGCCGGAGCACCTAGCGATATTCGATTGTGCGTTTAAGCCATTCAAAGGCCAACGCAGTCTGAATTACATGGCGCACCTCCGAATGATGGCCACCGCTCAACCGTTTCTTAGTGGCGCAATCTCGAAGACGGTGAATATGCCGGAAGCCGCCACGGTGGCAAAAGCAGCAGGCCCTAGCGTCTTCCATTTCTGTAAAGTGTTCCACAAGGCGACTGGCTTGAGGCTAAGCGGTTAGGTTCAACAACGAAAACTAACCTGAAGCAGAAATGATCCTAGGTCTCAGCGCCGCACGTCCGACGAGGCCGACCGCACACAGTCCAAGGGCGGCGAGCCCGTTAAACGTGTCTCCTACCAAGATTCCAACCAAAAAGATCACAGCGCCAGCTGCTATGATCCAGGCCGACCACGGATACCCCCAAGCCCGGTACGGTCGCCGTACCTCGGGTTCTCGATGGCGCAACGTGATTAGCGCGAGGCAACAGAGAAAGTAGTTCGCCGCCAGAAAGAATGAGGTCATTGCAATAAGTCGTTGAAATGTTCCGGTTGCGATAAGACCGACAGCAATCGTAGTGCTCAACAGCACCGCGGTATGCGGTGTACCGCCGGCGTTGACAGCCGAAGTCGGTGACCAAAACAGCCGATCACGTCCCATCGCAAAGATGATGCGTGTCCCAATCATCATGACGGCATTTAAAACAGGCACTAACGAGACCACTGATAATATGGTAATGAGATCGCGTCCGCGTGGCCCCGCAATGACGTGCGCGGCATCCGCCGCAGGTAAGGTCGCACTAGCAAGCCCAGACATAGATAGCGCGTTTAGCAGTGAAATGTTGACTAACAAATAAATTACAATCACCGACAAAACCCCCCCGAGCATTGTTCGAGGAAGATTGCGCGACGGATCGCGATCTTCCTCCGTGAAATACAATGGGCTTTGCCAGCCTCCGTAGGTGATCACAATTGCTTGCAAAGCGACGACGACTCCGCTGAACGTCATCGATGATGCTATGCCACGTTCCGCTGGGTACCGACCGGCAGGCAGTAACAGACACGCCACAATGAGAACCACAAATGCGATGCATTTAAGCGATGTCGTTATCTCTTGAAACTGACTGCTGATGCGAATTCCCATCCACTGTAAAACCATGATGCCTGTAAGAATGCAGATGGCGACGAATCGGACGGCGCTGTTCATCGGCGGCAAGAAAACTCCTATTAACTCCGCAATCGCGATCGAAACATAGGCGAGAACTGAACAGTATGTCAGCCAGTCGGTCCAGCCTACGGCAAATCCCGCCGTGTCGCCGAAAGCATGGCGGACATAAACGTAATACCCACCGTCCCGAGGGAGCATGGTGCCCAACTCACTTAGGCAACTTGCACTCAGCAGAGTGTACAGCCCTGCAGCGGTCCACAAAAGAATAATCGTGAAGGGAAAGTGAACCTGACCGGCGACTATGCCTGGTGTACGAAGAATGCCCACGCCGATTGTAGCGCCCAGACTTACAGCGAGTCCAAAACCCACGCCCAGGACACGTCGAAGTCGGCCGGATTTCTCGGTTCCCATGGAAGAGCCACGCGTAACAGCGAGTTACCGACAATAGAAGGCTTTAAGGGGAAGTGAAGCTGAAAGCCACCCTTGGCGGCTCGTCAGGCTCGCGACGCTCTACTTTCCTGTCCTAATGTTGACCTTGAATCAGCTGGTCCGAAAAATTGATTTCGTGTCAGACGTTGCGGTTCGTCCAACACTGCCTCCAGGCAATCATGCGACTTCGAATCGCCTAGTCCCTGATTACTTTCTTCTTGCTGCAGCAGCGTTGTAGATTCTCAGTCTGCCTTTGACCGTGGCACGACTGCCCTCGCGCACGACGCACACGCTTTGCTCTAGTCGCAAAGCTTTTACCGCTGCCACCATTATTTGCTCGGCGATCTCGGCCTCGTAACCGCTCGACGTGTAATCGCAGTACGAGTCCAGTAAGATTGCACACCTGTTAGGATGCTTTTTGTTTTCGTGCAGGAGAAATGTTAGCTCAATCACGTCGGAACCAGCTATGCTTTCTATGGAGTACGGGCGACTATGGTCCGCTATGCAGGAAGAACCGGGTCAAAAGTCCCTGTGAGTGAAAGCTATGAAAAGCCCTCATCATCTGGTTCCAGTTTTTGAAATATTGCCCTCGTCCCGAATACACCCTCGAGAATTGTGGCACTCCAGCCCCGGGATTCCGCGAAGTCTCGGATTTCGCTGTTCCGTTTTGCCGGGTCAATCGGGTTGCTTGGCCAGCAACGCTTCAAATCATCCTCAAAAACGACGCAAAATGGTCGTTTTTCGAGGTGCTCCGCAACATGTTCAGCCAGAGCTTTCGGAAACGACGAATTATTCCCGGTTTTTTTGGACTCGTTCATAAAGCCGCCCTTAGACTTTCTTATCCTTCGACTTCCTTGCGCCCTGGCGTTTTTCGATTATTTCACGCCCAACCTCCCACAGCCTGAGCGACGAGGACAGAAGCCTGTCGATTGGCTCAGCCTCGGCGGATTCATCGCGGTTCAGAACTTCCGGGTGCCATGCTTTCGGGAGTTTGCCGGATTGCTGCGATCTGCGCTTTGATTTTGATGTTTCCTTCATCGGGTTTTTCACTTTCCCATTGCTAAAACCAGTTTTTACACGTTGAGAAGACTGCTCTTGGACAACCCTTGTTCGTCAATGTTCAACCTTCGCGCGCTCCATCACCATCGTATTACGTTGTAAGCGCTTAACTACTATACGGATTACGACCGTCAAAGTTCCAGAAATTGACGGGAATTTCGACTATTCGGCCCCCAAAACCTCCGAAAAAGAGCACGTGACAGGCGCACGAGTTTCGTGTTACACCGAATTACAGACAGTAATGAAAAGAATACAACGAAACAAATCGGGAAAATCGAACGCAAAGAAAATCGTAAATATTCGGCTCAGGCCAGATCAGGAAGCGAAAATTGACGCGCTTGTCCGGCGCAGCGCGATTTTGGACACATCGAAGGTTGTGCGCATAGCGGTCGATTGGTTGCTGATGTCGGACATTGGCGAAGTACTTACAAAGATCGTGAATCCGCAGGCGTTTCCGGATTATGTTATTCCGACAAAACTCAGCGGGCGAAAAAAGCGGCGCAAGCGTTCGTTGAAATAACGTTGGCAGTCTTGCAAATGCACATTCGAAGCCCGATTGCTTGAGCAATCGCCGGCTCCAGACCGGGGAATTCTGAGGGAGCACTGGTGGTCGTACATCAATACTGGGCCCGATTTGTGATCGCAAAACGAATATCGCGAGCGTTCTTCGCGGAAACCCGAAACAGAATCATCTGATTTGGAATCTGGGGCGTGTCGGCGCGATCGGCCACTCATAACATCCGACACGAAATCAATTCATGGATTTTGCTAGTTACGCCAACCCCCTGGCTTTTTCTCCAAAACATTCAAGCGGCTCGGAAGTAGAACTGATTAAAGATCAGATGATTCCATTTTTCTTTCCCCGAAGTAGGCCGGCAAGGTCGGAGCTAATCCTCAATTCGAGCTGTCGATAATCTGCTGAGCGTTCTTGATTGCCGACTCGTCCGGCGCTTTGGCTTTTTTCAGGATGTCGATCGCCTTTTGCGCCGAGGCAATAGCTTCTTTCTTGTTACCGAGCTTTGCCTGAATCTGCGCCTTCTTGTAGTGCATAAAGTAAGCGTCCGGGTTCTTCTCCAGCGCCTGGTCGATCCACTTCGCCGCCTGGTTCATGTCCTTGTTGTTGTCGTAGTAAAAGGCCGCAGCCTGATACGCGGTGCGCGGGTCTAGCGGAGTGTTTGCGCGAACGAATGCATCGAGTTTCTTGCTGACCTGCTCGACATCGTCCGTGATCAGCTTCACTGGCACGCGCGTCTGATCCCAAAGGAAATTAAGCGTTGCGGAGGCGCCTTTCACATCACCTAGCTCGATGGTAAACGTCTCGATTGTGTCCGGAATCGGTTCCGGCTTCGCCGTGAGCCGCGCGGCATCGTTCTCCTGCTTATAATCGGCGGTGCTCTGCAGCTTCGCGTCCTTCGAAACGATGATGGTCCACTCGTCCGCTGTCGGGACCGTGAAAAGTGCGTACTCACCGGGCGGGATCTCCTTGCCGCCAAGCTTTACCGGTTTGCTAAACTTAATTGTGGTCACCGCGTTGGCGCCCGTGCGCCAGAGCTTACCGTAAGGGACCAAGCCGCCGAAGATGTCGCGGTCGTTCTTGTTTGGGCGCGAATAGTCCACCTCGATATCCGTCAATCCAACACGCTGTTTTACCACCGAGTGCTGGCTGGCAGCCGGGAACTCTATTTTTTTCTCCTCCGCTGCCCGCAGACTGTCGGGTAGGAGCGGTCCCGCCACGAAGGGAAGTGCGAACAAGGCGGAAAGGAGATGCGAGCTAAAACGTGAGGATTGGATCATAATGTACGGGGATTATTTAGAATGTGCTGATTTGTGCAGAGAAGATACCCCTAGGCAACAGGAGTCAAATCGAGGCCGTATCGTTGCCACAAATCGCGCATTTTAGTCTATAAATATCCGCAAATCGCCTTTTTGGCAGCTTCGACCGGCTTTGCCACTAAGTGTGCGCATCAAATTCGCTTTCGATCAAAAGCCTGTCTGATCAGTAGCCTACTAGATAAGCTAGTATTGTCCGCTGCTGGAAGAACGCGATCGGTAGCGAATGACTTTGAATCACCTGATTCGAAGATTTGATTTCGTGTCAGATGCTGCTGGCTCGGCCATCCGCCGTAGAGGAAAAGCGTCTTCACACGGCTTCGCGTTTTACGAACCGGTCAAAAGTTAGGAGTCAAGTACGACCGTTCCGGAGCAACTCTGACCAAAAAGAATAACTAATAGATTTATTTCGGCCATGAAATTTGTCGACTTTACTACTGCTTTTCTTCGCAGAGGCTTTGGAAAGCAGGATCGCCTCGCAAGGGATCCCAGAGCGGATCGATCTTTAAAAGCGGCGATGTAACAGGTATTGGGTCGTGAAAAAAGCCGTTATAGGGGGTATGTAATAACTGCCTTAGAATTGAAATCGCACGGCTGTTCTCACCAAAGAACGCCTGAATTAGCGCCAGGTTCTCTTCGAAATAAGGCCCGTTCACGCGATCTTTAGCACTAGGTCGAAGCTCGGTTGCACGTTCAGCTAGCCTTAGAGCTGAGTTCTTGTCCCCCATCACGGCATATGCTAGAGACAGTCGTGCTGCGAAGATGGCCCTATCTGGTTGATCTTTAAAGAGCTTCTCGAGCGCGTCGCGCGCCGGAACAACGGTAAGCTTTGCGCCAGCCGCATCACCGGAAAGGCACTGCGTTAAAGCAAGCATTAACTGATCCCAGATCTTAGTTATCTCACTAGCATAGTGGAATTGCGCTAGTCTGGCTTTCAGGGACCGGATGGCCCCACCGTAATTTCGTTCAAGTCTCAAATGTTCGCTCAAGGCGTCGCCCGAAGGCATCTGCTCGTTTATTTCCGACAGCAACCTGCCGGCTTCTTCCAGGTTACCCTGGGCTTGATAAATGCGAGCCTTCGCCGCCATCATATCCAGATCGTGTGGCGTAATGTCCAACACTCGATCGTAGAGCTTTAGCGCCGCTGGGAACTGCCTAACTAAGGTTCGAGTCCATGCTGCGTCGATGAGTAACTCCGCATCCCTTGGATCCAGAGTGAGGGCTTTCTCGCAATATTCAATGCTCTCATCCCAGAGTCCTTCGCGTCGGGTAACTCGACTGAGGGCAATTAGCACCTCAGGATTGCCTGGTAACATTTTGCTAACGCGATCCAAGGTGGTTCTGGCAAGCCCGTGATCCCGCAGCACCCAGTATTGATAATAACCCAAGGCGAGCAGGGTCTCAGGCGAGTTTGGCTCCAATTTCTGCGCATTCTCTAAAGCACGTTTGGCTACCTCGCGCCTAGCAGCGGAGTCAGGTGCAACATCAAAGTAGAGAGTTGCGTTCACGCGAGAAAGCTGCGACCACGCGACTGCAAAATTGGGGTCAAGCTGCACCGCCCGCTTATAAGAATCGGCGGCTTTCGGCATCAGGACGAACGTGAGATCGTCAACACCGAGGGAGGCGTGGCTGCGTGCTTGAAAAGCGAGGCCGCGCAGATATGCATCGTAAGCTTCGAGATTGTTTGTTGGTTTGACTGCTAATGCCTGTTCCTCACGCCCGGTTAGCTTGGCTTCCAGCGACTGGGCTACTCTCTTGGCGATCTCACTCTCCACACCAAAGATGTCAGTCAACTTCCGATCGTAGCTCTCTGCCCAGAGGTGGGAATCGGTTCGCGCGTTAATCAACTGGACATTCACCCGCACCTGATCGGCTGCTTTTTGCACGCTACCCTCAAGGATGGTTCCTACGCCAAGCTGCTTTGCAATCTCGGCGAGATTGCCAGGCTTGCTGTGGTATCGTTGCGTCGAAGTCCGCGAAATCACTTTTAAATCTGCGATGCTAGCCAATCGCGTCAGGATTTCCTCCTGGATGCCTTCGGCAAAATAGGCATTGTCTGGATCGCGGGAGAGGTTTTCAAACGGGAGAACCGCGATTCCCTTGGCCGAAGGGGGGTTGGTGAGTTCGCTTTGCCAAAGATTCCACCCTGTTATCGCTGCCAAAGCAACTAACGATGCAATCAGCGCGGCGATAGCTGGATTTCGTCGCACCCATTTTCTGGAATGTGTGAAGAACCCACTCGGCTTCGCTTGGATTGATTCGTGCTTTAGCCAGTGTTCCAAATCCTCGGCAAGCGCAAGAGCAGTAGAGTAGCGGCGCTTTGGATCTTTCTCCAGGCACTTGAGACAGATTGTCGAGAGATCGCGATCTATTTTAGGATTCCACAAGCGCGGTTGCCGCGGCTCGGTGTCCAGTAGTAGCCGGATAGTTTGGTAGCTTGTTCCCCCGGCAAAAGGGGGATGGCTGGTAAGCAATTGGTAAAGCACGGCGCCAAGTCCATAGACGTCCGTCGCTTTGCTGATTTTTGTGTGTTCACCGGCGCCTTGTTCGGGTGCCATGTAACTGGGTGTGCCCATCACTTCCAGCGTGCTGGTGATCGTGCTGTCACCTTCTACTAACCGCGCAAGGCCAAAATCGGTAAGGTGCGGTTCGCCTTGTGCATCTAGCAGAATGTTTCCGGGTTTGATGTCACGATGCAGAATCCCGTGCTCGTGCGCGTAGTGAACAGTACGGGCCACCTTTGCGACTAACTCTGCCGCCTGCCGTATCGAAATCGACGTCTCCTTAACGACTTCATCAAGTTGGCCGCCTTCGATAAGCTTCATGCTGAAGTAACACTGGCCATCGCGCTCGCCGACTTCGTAAATAGGCACAATGCATGGATGCTCGAGATGGGCTGCCGTTTCTGCTTCCCGGCGAAAGCGCTTTAAATGCACTTCAGTCGTCCAAGGGCCCAAGCCTATGATTTTGAGAGCGACGGTGCGATTGAGACTTTTCTGACGGGCGCGATAAACCACGCCTTGGCCGCCCCGGCCGATTTCTTCAAGCAACTCGTAGTCGCCAAAGTCGCCGAGTACTCTTGCTGCTCCTGCAGACTTCTTTCCATCCGATGCTGGCACGCCGTTATTGCGATCGGAGTCACCAACACCAGTTACAGATTTGTCGTCGACCAGACCAAGACCATTCTCTAAGAGGCAAGCCGGACAAACGTCCTGAGTTCCGTCACCGGAGATTTTTGCTCCGCACCTTCCGCAAACCCTGACTGCACTGAACACGGGTTGATTCTTAGTTACGGGTCCAGAAGAGGACGAAGGACCTAAGGAACACAAGGACCTACGCCTGATTCAGATCCGTCTGATGTGAAACGTTTTACAAAAACCGTGCGAGCTTGTCTAGTCAGGCATCACCTAACATCAGTGTGGCGTTTGGCCTTACACTAGTGACAGCTCACCATGAGCCCGATTCTGTAGATTCTCACTGCTGGTTGGAGGACGCACCCAAGCCATTCCAGATGCTGCAGATTGGCTTCGACCCGAAACGAGTTTCCGAAGCGGATCACAGAGGTCGCCGGCACGGGCGACCTTTGACTCCACCGATACTAACTTATGATCGTGACAGCAATCGGCTCGGTTTGGGCGGCCGAAGTCAAGGCGACGGAGAGCAGAAGCCAGCGGTGGTTCGCAACTGGCTCTACAGTTTGGGAAGATATCTCTACGGAGGACATCTGACACGAAATCAGACGGCATAGCTAGTCTCTGTGCGGCTAACGGACTAAGACACCGGGATCAACCGCTGAACAGTCCTAGAAGCAACTCGCGAGACACCGTGCCTCGAAGAGCGTTGCCAAAAGCCAAATGACGGATTAACTCCAGCGACAAGAATTGTTCTCACAAACTGCGGTTCCAGCGTATGCTAGAATATGCTGAGGACGATTGAGGTGAGAAAAAACTTAGGTATGGAATCGGATCAAAGAGTAAAGGAGCGTAAGGACGCGACGCCGCGGAAGGCTGGCAAGTCCGCTCTGAAAATTCCGGAGGCTGGCCTGTGCAATGGCACTGTGCTTCGCATGGCTACCCGCCGTGTTTCGCAGCTATATGACCTCATAATGGCTCCCGCCGGCCTTCGTTCAACGCAGTGGTCGATTCTTGCCCACATCGCACGCGTCCGGAAGCAGAGCATCGGAGAAACTGCCAGACACCTTGTGCTCGACCGCTCGGCTTTGGCTCATAATCTGAAACCGCTCGAGCGCGACGGCCTTGTTCAAGTCAAAGTTGACGAAAATGATAAGCGAAGCCGCCTTGTAGTTCTCACCGAAGCCGGGCGGGCGAAGGTCGCCGAAGTAATACCTCTGTGGAAGCGAGCTCAGGACAGCTATGAGGCAGTAGTGGGGGCGGGAAAAGCCAAAGCCCTTCGCGCATCGCTGCAGCAGCTCACGTCAGAGGAGTTTTGGGAGGCCTTTGAGCAAAATCGAAAGACGCGATAAAAATTAAAAGGTTGTTGCTTGACATTAACGTGCATATGCTCCTAATTATGGGCATATGCTCGTTTCCAACTGTATAAAATCTGGAATCGCGCTGTCTTTTTGCGCGATGTTCCTGTCGGGGACACTGGCCGCAGCGCAGTCGGCCTCTCCCAATCAGTCAATTGCGTCGTTGTCCTATGTCGAACCGTTGGATGTCGACACGCTGGACGCGCTTAAAGCACTCTACAAGCAACTCATCGTAGCTGAGAACCGCCACGACCTTGTGGCAGTAAAGCGACTTGTCTGGGAGTCCCCTTCTACGCTCTTCGTTGCCAAGACCGCGACACCGGCCGAGGGCAACTGGGCCGGGTTCTGGGGCTCTGACGTCGTGATGCAGCATTTCCATGATCTCTATCAGGAGACGTTTAGGATCGATCCAGACTATTCCAAAGAAAAAATCGTCGGACTTACAATGGACGTCGCTGAAACCTACGTGCCGGTGAAAATAACCGTCGCCTATGCCGGGCAAACTCCGGTACCTAAGCCGTTCCTCATGATTCTCGATTGGGTCAGGACCCCGATAGGCTGGAAAATGGCGACTGACATCGCGCTGCCGATTCCGCCAGCACCACCTCAACCCAACTGATTCTAAAACCTATTTCCTTCATCATTACTAAACCTCAAACGGCAAAGGACAGGCCCGATTCACCATAGATTAGAAAGAAAGAAGTGCATTATGAAGAAACATCCTTTTCGAGTTGCGATTGACAACCACATCGACAGGAAGAGCTTCGAAAAACTATTCTCGCCGAACGTTGTGCTGAAAGCACCGATTTTGACCAAGGCCATTATGGGGGTGAGCCAGGTACTGAATTTCATCAGCCATGTCATCAAAGTGGCTGGACCCATCCGATATACTCTTGAAGTCAGTGATTCCAGACAGACCATTTTGCTTTGGAACGGCAAAGCTGGGGGCTTCACGCTGGAGGCAGCAACTATCTTGGTTGATGGTGAAGACGGGTTGATCCATGAAATCCGAGTGCTAATGCGCTCCTGGCCGATGGTGAAAATCTTCCGGGATGAAATGCATAAGGAATTGTCAGACGCGATCCCTCAACATTACTGGGAATTGGGACCGAGGCCGACAGATGCTGGAAAGCCACGCGAGTCCACGCCGATTGCTCTGAAGCCAATCGAAAATGCTCCGGACATGACGTTGCACAGTCCCATTTTGGCAAAGTCTGTTAGCGGCAGAAAACTGGCGGAGGAGTCCGTGAGACTGGCACACCAAGTGCAAAGCCGCTCGTCCTACACTTCCATCATTGCGACACCGGACTTGTTAATCGAGCTGTTCGACTGCGACGCGGATGGCTATCCGATGGAGGGTCTCTGGATCCAAAAGTTGAATAAGCAGGGACAAATCTACGATCTGACTGTTATGCTGCGCCCCTATCCTGCGGTGACCGTTCTCAGGAACATGACGAAGCGCCTGGCAGAGCAAGAGGGGGTCCTTGGCGATGAGTACTGGGAACTGTCTAAATCCGTCTGACAAACTTAGACCTTGCGGCTCACCCCAAACTCATTCCAACTTAACCGGAGAACCCTTATGACAGGAAAATGGATGATCACTCGTCCCTCATCATTTTCAATCCATACTCTTATTGCGCCGGAAGACGGCAAACGCAACGACGTCTGATTCCAAATCAATTGCGCGATTTCTCCGTTACACTGAGGAGTGGACTCAAAATCCGTCGAATCTCCCTTTAACGAGTCGCAGCCTTTCGTGCATGTGTGGACACTGGCGCCACAAGATGACCGTTGCCGACGTTCATCCTGTCAACATCCTGTCAATGGGCCTCGCGTAATGAGCGACGAAAATCCTTAAAAGAATAAAAGAGAGGCCGTCGAGGACGGGGTGGG
>Ga0066903_100005469_pt1 | contig 11034 bp, 14 predicted proteins | sample PanSoiMetaGPlot1_FD_67491 | JGI IMG/M metagenome (GOLD analysis project Ga0066903, IMG submission 67491) | Tropical forest soil microbial communities from Panama analyzed to predict greenhouse gas emissions - Panama Soil - Plot 1 (version 2) | ecosystem: Environmental > Terrestrial > Soil >...
TTACGAAACCGTTGCTCTACCAGCTGAGCTACGTCGGCGCGGAGCCGGAAGATTACATCCGTTGGCATCCGACTCAAGCGGCTTAAACTCGAAGAAACGCGGGCGAGTCCGAGCCGGACTGGTACGGCAATCGCCCCTGCCTGAAACAAATGAATCGGTTGGAGGAAATTCTCGCGGCCAAGCGCGATGAGATCGAGCAGTTGCGGCTGCGCACTGCGGACCTGGATCGACAAGCGCGGGAGCGAACTGATTTTCGTGATTTTCGCGCCGCGCTGCAGCAAGGCGAGAGGAAACTCGCGATCATTGCTGAAATTAAAAAGGCGTCGCCATCGGCGGGAGTGATCGCGGAAAAGTTCGAGCCGGTTGAGATCGCGAAGAATTACGAGCGTGCCGGTGCGAATGCGATCTCTGTTCTGACCGACACAAAATTCTTTCAGGGGAACCTGCAGGATCTTGTCGATGTCCGCCGCGCCATTTCTCTTCCGCTGTTGCGGAAAGATTTCATTTGGGATCGAGCGCAAATTGCGGAATCGGCCGCGAACGGTTCGGACGCGATTCTCTTAATTGTGGCGGCGCTGACTCAAGATCAAATGGTTCGCCTCCTCAAGAACGCGAAGGAATACCGACTCGAAGCGCTCGTTGAAGTCCACAGCGTCGACGAGCTGCAACGCGCACTCGAAGCCGGCGCCGACATTGTTGGAATTAACAACCGCAATTTGGCGACGTTCGATGTCGATCTCGCAGTGACGGAAAAACTGTGCCGGGAAGTTCCGGACGAAATTATTCTGGTCAGCGAAAGTGGAATTAAAACGCCGGAGGATGTTTCGCGCGTGAAAGCATGCGGCGTGGACGCGATTCTTGTCGGCGAAGCGTTGATCCGCGGAGACGTTTCGATCGAAGAAGTGCGCGCGGTTACTTAGCCGGCTTCGCAGCCGCGAGTGAGCGTCGAATTGAGCGCCAGAGACCGCGTGGCCCGGCAACTTTACCCGCGCGCGCGACCAACACCGGACAATTGGCGTGATTGAGAATGCTGCGGGTGAGGTCGCCCATGATATAATGCCGCAACATTCCGCGCGCCCGCGATGAACCGGTGACAATCAGGTCGTAACTTTTCTCGAGCGCTTCGGCAAAGACCTGCTCGGTGACGATTCCGTGACGAATTCGCACTTCAGCCACCACTCCGAGCTTCTCGAGGTCAGCCTTTTGTTCGGACAAGTTAATTCCAAGCTCGGATTTGGACTGCAGCAATCTATCGACATCTTCCTCGAGCCGGACAAGATCGGCGTAAATCGCGGGCGGCTCGGCCATAACATGAAGCAACGTGACCGAAGCCCCGACCGCTTTCGCCAATTTGCCAGTCAATTGCACCGCTTCTTCGATGAATTCTTTTCCTCCAGTGCAAACCAGAAACCGTTTCAACTGCGCCCATTCGCCCATCGCCACCAGAACTGGCGGCGAGATAGCCTTGATAAGCTCATACATTGTTTCCGAACGCCAATGCAGCCCGGTCGACCCGGTTTCGCGCGCGCCCACGATGACGAGATCGTATTTTATTTTTGCGGTCTCGTCTTTGATTTGCCGAACCGGATCGCCTATGCCGATGTTGATCTTGGGCAAAATATTTTGAGCCCGAAGCGATTCCGCCTGTTTTTCGAGGGCGAGCTGCAATGAAGCTTTGTCTTCGGCTGTTTCGGCCACGCCGAGAACGTTGGTCTCCGCGTGGAGCGGCGCCGCGAACGATGCGCCGAGTCGCATCGCGCTTTCGGCCGCCGGCATCCCATCACTGCAAATCAAAATCTTCATCTCAGTTACCATTTGTGGCCGCTAAAGAGTGTGTAAACGACAATGGCCGCGCCCAGCAACGGCAGCGGCACAAACGCGAGCCGGATCTTTGGTCCGGCAAAATATTGAGTGAGAATCGCGCCGATCTGTGCGCCAATGGCGGCGCCGGTGTGCATGACCAACGCGATTAAAATGTCAACGTTGCCTTTGATCGCGTGCGTAAGCGTACCGTAGCTAGCCGAAATAATGATCTCGAACAAATCGGTGCCGACAGCGAGATGGGTCGGAATCCCAAGCACATAAACCATCGACGGCATCCGGATGTAACCTGCACCCCCGCCAAGAAAACCGCTGAAAAGTCCGCCGACGAACGCGACCAACAAAATCACCCAGAGCGAAATCGTCACACCGGAGGTTGGCAGTTCAATCATCGGCGGCATTTTCAGCCGCTGAATGGCACGCGTGACATGCATGAATGCGGAATGATCTCTTTTGGCGCCATGCGCTGAAGCCGGCGGCATTGGTTTCTTGGCAGCAAGCGATTTGCGGCTTTCCCAAATCATGAAACTGGAAATGCTGAGATAGACCGCGATCGAGACGACGCTTACCACTAGGTTTACGTTGCCGGCGCGTTTGAAAATCTGAATCAGCTGTGCTCCGACCTCGGCGCCGGTGACCGTGCCAATGGCCATAATCATCCCGAGGCGAAGATCGACATTGCCGAAGGCGCGATGTTGCCGGACGGCCACGACCGATTTACCGACGATATGGGCGAGATCGGTACCGACGGCAAAGTTCCAATCCAGACCCACGACACGCAGAGCCGGGCCCGCAATAAAGCTGCCGCCCACACCGAAAAAGCCGCCGAGAATTCCGATCACGAACCCGACCAAAACGAGGTAAAGCGGGCTGATATGCGCGTCGGAGATTGGGAAAAACATATTATTCGGAACGGCCCCGAATCAGTCGCAACAAATAAGTGGTGACGTTTTGGAGAAGGACGGCTTGTCCCATCATCAGCAAAAGCGTGATACCGGCGTAGCCGTAACGGTGGGTCTGCTCCAGCCGATGCAGGCTTTCGCCAAGAAAATGAAGGACGAGGAAAAAGTACGCGACCACAAGCACCGCGTAGATCACCAGCTCGATCGCGAAGGCCCGCAGTGTTTTAGCCGTTTCCGCTTTCATTATCCCAAACTCATCGCAACTAGACGCTTCCAAGGTCGCCTTGAACCGTGGCAAAAAGCAAATGCCCGTTGCGCCACAGTGCCTTCAACCGTAGCGTTTTCTTAAGCTTCAGCAGGGGTAAAATATGGCGGACGCTGCGAATAAATATCCGGAGAACGCTCCCGGGAAATTTTACGTCGACGAACAGTGCATCGACTGCGATTTGTGCCGGGAAACCGCGCCGGCAAATTTCAAGCGGAACGATGACGGCGGGCACTCTTACGTCTATAAACAGGCCGAAAATCCGGAAGAGGAAGACCGTTGCAAAGAAGCGATGGAAGGTTGCCCGGTCGAAGCGATCGGCAACGACGGCGCGTGACTGAATCCGTTCCCGTCGCGCTCACGATAGCCGGTTCGGACAGCAGCGCTGGGGCCGGCATCCAGGCGGATCTGAAAACGTTCAACGCGCTCGGAGTTTACGGATTGACTGCTGTTACGTGCGTCGTTGCTGAAATTCCTGGCAAAGTTTCGCGGATCGAACCAGTCAGAACGGAGATGGTGCAGGAACAAATCCAAGTTCTGGCCCAAAATTTCCCAATCAGCGCAATAAAGACCGGATTACTTTGTTCCGCGGAGATCATTTCGACGGTCGCAAAGGTGATTGTGGATCTTGAGGGGAAAGTTCCGTTGGTGGTTGATCCGGTGATCACGGCGACCAGCGGCGATCCGCTCCTCGAGTGCGACGCGGTTGAAACGTACAAAAGCGAATTGTTCGCGCTCGCGACGTTGATCACGCCAAATCTCGACGAGGCGGCGCAATTGCTCGGAGAGACCATTGTCGATCGCGCATCGATGGAGCGTGCAGGCAAAGAATTAGGGGGCAAATTCAACACCGCGATCCTGCTCAAGGGCGGCCATTTGCCCGGCAAGCGAGCGGTCGATCTTTTGTTCGCGAATGGCAAAGTCGCCGAATTCGCCGCACCGTTCGTGCGCGATGTCGCGACGCATGGAACCGGCTGCAGTTATTCCGCGGCCATCACCGCCGGTCTCGCATCCGGAATGAAACTCGAGGATTCAATTGCCAGCGCCAAAAAATTCGTGACCGCTTGCATCGCGGATCGACTTCGCTGGCAATCAGTCTCGGGTTCGAATATCGACGCGCTGCGTCATTCGCCGGAAAATCGCTAGCGTTTCTTCTTGTCGATCTTTCCGGGGCGTTTTGCTTTTTTCCAGCGCTTCAACCCCATCGCTTCCTCAGCCGCCGCGGTTTCCGCCTGCTTCTTGCTTCGGCCGCTCCCCTTTCCCAAAACGATTCCTTCCCAGACCGCTTGGACAACGAATCGCTTGTCGTGCTCGGGCCCGCTTTGCGAAAGCACCTCGTAAACCGGGCTGCGCGGGGAAATGCTTTGCAGCAGCTCCTGGAGATGTCCCTTCGGATTGATATCGACAGGTTCTTCGGCGAGCTGAGCGAGGTCTTGTCGCGCCTGCGCCAGAATAAATTTTTTCGCGTCCTCCAAACCGCCGTCGAGGTAAATCGCGCCGGTCAATGCTTCGAAGGCGTCGGCCAGCGTGGAAACGCGGGCGCGCCCTCCGCTTGCTTCCTCGCCGCGACCCATCAGCAAGAATTGTCCAAGATCGAGGGCGGCGGCGTGGGCTTTGAGCGCGTCGCGCGAAACCAGGCGGGAACGCAATTTGGTGAGCTGCCCCTCCGGCTGATCGCCGAAATGTCCGAAAAGATATTCAGTGATGACGAGCTGGAGAATTGCGTCGCCCAAAAATTCCAGCCGCTGGTTATCAAAATGGCGCTGCTGCATTTCGTGGCCAAGGCTCGGGTGGGTCAGCGCTTCGGCGAGAAGTAACGGGTTGCGAAATTTGTAAGCGATTCGTTCCTCGAGCGGATGCACGTTAGTGCTTTTGATAAATTTTGAGTGAGGTGATGACATCGAGTGCGCGCTGCAAGACGGAATCGCGCGCGGGTTGTTTCTCCCGGACGCGATTGCGCCGCAGCGCGTCCGGGATGTCGAGCTCGGGATTGGTGCCCGCGATCAAGGCCGCTTCGTTCAAATGCGGCCGGCCTGTCTCGTAAACAAAGGCCGACATTCCCTTCTCACTGCTCAAGCGAAAAAGTTCACGTTTGTCTGCGACCGGCATCTCGACCGGCAAATCAGGTTTCACTCCACCGGGAAACAATGGCTGGCCGTCTGGGAGGACTGCCTCGGCCGACGCGACGCGCAAAAATTTTCCGCTCGGCAACGGCAGATCGGAGTATTCGACCGCGCGGCCGGCGCTGGTTTGGCCGATAATTAGGGCTTTGTCGTAGAGCCGGAGCACCGCCGCCAGTGTTTCTGCGCCTCCGGCGGTGTCGCTATCAGTCAGCACCACGAGCAAACCTTGAAACAACGGATCCCGGTCGGAATTGAAAGAGCGGTCCTGGCGCGCCGCCGATTTGCGCAAAGTGAAGAGCGCTCTGCCTTTTGGACAAAAACGTTTTGCGAATTCCGACGCGGTCGCGAAATCCCCGGCATCGCTGGCGCGAAGATCGACAATCACTGCATCGACCACTTTTTTCGACAAATCTTGCAGGGTTTTATCCACTTCCTTCAAATTCGCGCTGTTCAAAGCGCCAAGCCGCAGGTATCCGATATGGCCTTCGAAAACTTCGCTGTAAAATGAAGCGGCTGGTTCCGGCGGTGCGCTGTCACGGTTTGGCAAAAGCAATAACCCGCCGGGCATTCGCACGAGCAGCCCGGTTAGTGTCGCGCGATTCAATTCTGTTTCTGTGATTGCCTCCGGGTTTGGGAAATTGTTTTTCAAAAGCGAGATTGTAGCCTGCAGATCGCCCTCGTTTAGCGAGTTGATGATCTCCTGCGTGCCTGGTGTTGGCGACGGAGTCGGCGATACTGATGGCGTGACAGATTTACTCGCTGGGGTTTTCGCCGTTGGCGCACCAGATGGCGCGGGGGATTGGGCCAGCAGATTGGTGATGAACAAAAATGAAATAACAGTTGCGGCCCCGCGATTCAACATTGGGACTATTGTTAGCTGGTCGCCGCGCCCAGAGCAATATCGCGCCGGTAATGGCAACCGTCGAAATGAATGCGGGAGACCGCTTCATAAGCGCGCAGGCGCGCTGCGGTGATTGTCGATCCAAGCGCAGTCACAGCGAGGACGCGTCCGCCAGAAGTGACGATTTTGTCGTCCGCAATTTTTGTTCCGGCATGAAAAACCCGAACGCCTTCCATTTTGGCCGCTTCCTCCAGGCCGAAGATCACTTTGCCAGTTTCATATTTTCCCGGATAACCGGCGGAAGCGAGAACCACTCCTACCGCGGCGTGTTTGTCCCACTCGATCGTGTAACTGTCGATCTTGCCGTCGATGGTTGCCTGCAAAAGCGGCAGCAGATCGGATTTCATCCGCGGCAATAACGCCTGCGTCTCGGGGTCGCCGAAGCGACAATTGAATTCGAGGACGCGTGGGCCGTCGCTCGTGATCATCAAACCGGGATATAGCAAACCTCGATAGGTGATTTTTTCTCTGGTCAAGCCGCGCAACACCGGCTGCATCACGCGGGCCTCCAAACGCGACTGCAAGTCAGCATTCCAATTGTCTGCCGGACTGAAGGCGCCCATTCCGCCAGTGTTTGGACCTTCGTCGCCATCAAAGACACGCTTGTGGTCCCGTGCCGACTCGAGCAATCGATAATTTTTGCCGTCCACCAACGCATGCAACGAACATTCCGTGCCGTGCAGGAATTCTTCGATCACAATCCGCCGTCCGGCCTCGCCGAATCGCGCTTCGTTCATCAACGCGTTGATTGTCGATCTTGCGGTTGCTGCGTCCGGCGCAATGATCACGCCTTTTCCAAGCGCGAGCCCGTCGGCTTTGATCACCACCGGAAATTTCAACTCCTCGCAATAAGCGAGCGCTCCTTTGCTGTCCGAAAATGTGCTCGCCTGCGCGGTCGGAACGTTCTGGGCACGCATCAATTCCTTCGCGAAAATTTTGGACGATTCCAGACGCGCGGCGGATTTGGTCGGGCCGAAGATTCGCAAGTGGTCCGCCGTGAAAACATCGACAATCCCCATCGCCAGCGGATCGTCCGGGCCAACCACGGTTAGATCGACATCGTTCTGCCTGGCGAACGCGCGCAACTGCTCCAAGTCCGTTGCCGCGACCGCTACGTTTTCGGCGATCGTCGCAGTTCCAGCGTTTCCGGGCGCGCAAAAAATGCGATCGACCGCCGACGATCGTTTCAGTTTCCAAACCAGGGCGTGTTCCCGGCCGCCGCTTCCGATCACTAGAACTTTCACCGGAAGCGCGAGCGTGCGTCAGCGCAACGTGAAACGCAAGCCGGAGATCAATCGCGCGAGGCCGATTCTGCCGGAACAATCGCCAATTCCAATTTTTCAGTGTGCCGGATAACGACAAGCTTGGACTCAACGCCGATTTGTTCTGCCATCAATCTCCGGTGCAATTCGTGAATGCTTCCGATCGGTTCGTCGTTAAAGGCCACGATCACGTCGCCTTCACGCAAGCCGGCTTTGTCCGCTGGACTTTGTTTCTCCACCGAGATGACGAGCACGCCAGTTTCGAGCGGCAGATTGTAAAATCGGACTACGCGGCGGTGGATCGGGACGTTCTGTCCGGCGACACCGACGTAGCTGCGGCGAATTTTCCCGTCGCGGATCAGCCAGGCGGCCACAAACTTTGCGGTGTTGCTGGCGATTGCGAAACAAATTCCCTGGGCCGGTCGAATCATGGCCGTATTCACGCCGATCACTTCGCCGGCGGAATTTACGAGCGGCCCGCCGGAATTGCCTGGATTCAAAGCCGCGTCGGTTTGAATGATATTGTCGATCAAACGCCCGGATTGCGCGTGCATAGAACGGCCGAGCGCGCTGATTACCCCAGCAGTGACGCTCGCTTGGAAGCCGAGCGGATTGCCAATCGCGATCACGATCTGCCCGACGCGCAGATTTTCCGACTCAGCCAGCCGAACATGCGTCAATTGGGGCGCATCAATCCGAATCACGGCGAGATCAGTGTCCGGATCGTCGCCGACTAATTGCGCGGGATATTCGCGGCCATCGGGCAAGTTCGCGCTGATCGCCGTCGCTCCATGAACGACGTGGCTGTTGGACAATATGAAACCGTCAGGCGCGATGATGAATCCTGAGCCGCTTCCACCAACCTCGCGCGGACCGCGCCGGCCATTCACTCGCTGTTTGATATCGATGTTCACGACTGCCGGCGCAACGCGCTCAACTGCAGCGACGACCGTGCGGGAGTATTCATCGAGCAAAGCCAAATCGCTTGGGTTTGCTGTGCCGCCGGCGGAACGTACATCCCTGTCAGAGTCTGGCTCGTCTAAAAGCAATTCCAGAGGCATGCACAAATCTCGGCCGTGCGCGCTGGCAGTCAAATATAGGCGGATTTGGCTTATACTATCTTTATGGATCGTTACCTCCAAGCTTGCAGGTAAAGAAGGGCCGGTTTACAAAAGTGCATGGCCAAGCCTCCCCCGACTGCTTCAGTGATGGATGCGCAATGCCCATCCCGCTTGGTGCTCGATCGTATCGCAGACAAATGGACCGCGCTCATCATCCAGTTACTCGCAAGAAAAACGATGCGCTACGCCGAGCTGCATCGCGAGATCGGCGGGATTTCGCAAAAAATGCTTACGCAAACGCTTCGGAGCCTCGAGCGCGACGGCCTGGTCGAGCGCAGGGTTTATCCGGTCGTTCCGCCGCGGGTCGAGTATTCTCTTTCCCGTCTTGGCCGAACTCTGATCGAACCGCTGCGTGCGCTTTGCCGCTGGTCAGAAAAACATCTTGCTGAGCTCCAAGCCAATCGCGCGCGCGCCAAAGCCAGACAAAAAGAACTCATTCCGAATTGAGCTCAAAATTGATCTTCACGTCGTAATGGTCGCCTTTGCCAAGTCCGTCCGGCAACGGCTCAACGTGGGTCACGCGATTCGCAAGTGTTTTGACTGAATCGTCGAGCTGGGCGTTTCCTGACGGCCGGACAACTTCGAAATTAGAAACGCGTCCATCTTTTTCGATCCGGAGTTTTACCAGGACGGAATTCTTTGAGCCGGCGCCAGGGACAGTCTCCGGCTGGACCCATTCGCTGTAAAAACGGTCGTGCAACATGCTGCCGTACCAGCCGAACTGCGCGTCGGTTGTGCTGCCGCCGGCGCGACCAGCGCCAGCGCCGGTCGCATTTCCCTTGCCGGTGCCAGTCTGGGTTGCCGCAGATTTCTTTGACTGTTTCTCTCCGATTTCATCCCTTACCGGAATCGCTGTTGCACTCTCTTTTTTCTCTGTTTGAGCATCGGTTTGCTCGCTCTCGGTTTTGTCCGGCGTCGCTTTCGGTGTCGGTTTTGGCGAAGCTTTGGCGAGCGTGATTTTCTTGGGTGACGGCTTTGGAGTTGGCTTTGGAGTCGGTTTTGGCGTTGCTTTTGTCTGGGCTGTTGGAGTCGGCTTTAGACTGCGCGCGGCCGTCGCAGTGGCCGTCGGTGTCGGTCTTGGGGAAGGCGTCGGAGCCGGACTCGCGGTTGGTGTTGGCCATTGAATGTCGCTCGGCGCAGATGCCAAGTATGGCCGATCTTGGTCCGGGTCTCGGTCTTTGAGCGGCTCCGTTTTGGATTCCTTCCGCGGCGCCGGCGACTTGTCTATTGCCGGATTCTTTTTTTCCAGCCCCACGCCGTCGGCTGCGCCACCGTTCAGCCACATGACGCTTTGCCCGCCTGCGTCTTGGCGTTTACCGCTCCAACGAATCAGACCAACAATAATCGCGACGTGCGCGGCTGCGATCAACCCAAGGTTGCTCCAGAACCGGAGATTTTTCGGCATCGCTATCTGCTCTCCGCTCTGGTCGCGATGCCGACCTTCATGATTTGCGCGCGTTGCAACGCGTCCATGAGCGTCACGAGCCGTTGCACCGGCAGCTCTCGATCGGGCCGAATGACCACTGCAACATCAGGATTCGCGCGCTTCATCTCGACTAGTTGCGCGCTCAACAAGTCAAGATCGACAACTCGGTTGTTCAACCGAATCGATTCGTTACGATCGATCGAAATCATTTGCACCTGCGATGATGTCACGGGCGGATTTTTTGCGCTGCGCGACGGAATGATGAGATTCATACTGCTCTCAAGCAGCGGCGTCGTGATCATGAAAATGATCAGCAACACAAACGCAAGGTCGAGCAGCGGCGTGATATTGATCTCGGACAGCGACGAAAGACTTTGGCGTTGCGAGTAACGCCTCATCTCCGAAACCCCGAGTCCCGCACGGCGTGATCGACGAATTTGTGTTCGAATTCGGACGCTAGCTCAGCCGCGAAATTATCCATCTCCACAATCATCCCGCGGATGCGCGTGACCAAAAAGTTGTAGCCGAACATCGCCGGAATCGCGACGCAGAGCGCGGTGACGGTGGTAATGAGCGCGCCGGAAACGCCTGGCGCCATCGCCGCGAGATTCGGCGCCCCCGCCTCAGCGACTCCAGTAAAGGCGTCCATCACACCCCAAACTGTCCCGAGCAATCCGAGAAACGGCGAACCGCTCACCGCGGTCGCCAGCAAAATCATTTGTGACTCGAGTTCGAGCGCGGTTTCGCCAACAGCGCGCTCCATTACCGCCGTGACTGCGCCCATTTGCGCGGGCGAAATTTTGTCGGCAATCCCAAGCCGCGCTTTGAAGGTTTCGTCTACTTCGGCCGAACCGAGCAATTGAAATGTAACTTCCTGACAACCGGCTCGGTAAACATTGAAAATCGGCGAGCCGGGGAAGCGAGCGTTCTTTTCGAAGAGACGCAGAGGTTGTCGATCTTGCCGGAACGCAGAAACAAAGCGCGCGTTTTGTTTGCTGGCGAACTGGATGACGCGCAGTTTCGTGACCATGACCGACCAGCTGAAGATCGAAGCGACTGCCAGCAGAAGCAGAACAAGCTTGCCGGCAATGGTAGCGTGTTCAAACGCAAAGACCAGACCGCCGGCCGCAATCAACGACGCTATCAATCAATTCACCTGCGGAACTATTAGCGGATTCTTGCGAAAGTGAAAGGGCTAGTCGTGTGCGGTGAT
>Ga0066903_100005470_pt1 | contig 11032 bp, 7 predicted proteins | sample PanSoiMetaGPlot1_FD_67491 | JGI IMG/M metagenome (GOLD analysis project Ga0066903, IMG submission 67491) | Tropical forest soil microbial communities from Panama analyzed to predict greenhouse gas emissions - Panama Soil - Plot 1 (version 2) | ecosystem: Environmental > Terrestrial > Soil >...
GCGCCGTTGTTGCGGGCATCGGCCCAAATCTCTTTTATTTCCGCTAAGACCAGGTCGAGCGTCCGAGCTAGTTGCTGATGGACGAGCTCGGGATCGCGTCCCTCGACGAAGTATGGTTTGTAGCCCATGCCCTCAAAGAATTTCTGCAATTCTTCCTTGGGGATGCGGGCCAGGAAGCACGGGTTGGCAATCTTGTATCCGTTCAGATGAAGGATCGGGAGTACGCAGCCGTCCCGAGCGGGGTTGATAAACTTGTTGCCTTGCCAGCCGGTCGCGAGCGGTCCGGTCTCCGCTTCGCCATCGCCGACGACGCAAGCGACGATCATATCCGGATTGTCGAAGGCGGCGCCGTAAGCATGGCTCAAGGCATAGCCCAGTTCACCGCCCTCATGGATGCTGCCGGGTGTCTCCGGCGCGACGTGGCTGGGGATGCCGCCGGGGAAACTGAATTGCTTGAACAGCTTCTTCATGCCGTCGGCATCTTGGCTGATGTTCGGATACACCTCGCTGTAGGTACCTTCCAAATAGGCGTGGGCGACCAGCGATGGGCCGCCGTGCCCCGGGCCGATGATGTAGATCATGTTCAAATCATCGCGCTTGATAACCCGGTTGAGATGAACACACAGCATGTTGAGCCCCGGCGAGGTGCCCCAGTGTCCCAAGAGCCGCGGCTTGATGTGCGTGCGCTTGAGCGGCTCTTTGAGGAGCGGATTGTCGAGGAGGTAAATCTGGCCGACCGACAAATAGTTGGAGGCCCGCCAGTAGGCATCCATTTTTCGCAGCTCGTCCGCGGAGAGGGGACCTGCCGCGGCCGCTTTGCTGCCCTCTCCGGCCTTCCGTTTCACTTCAGCGCTTGCGGGTGTCATAAGTCATCCTTTATGAGTGATGAGTAATGAGTAACAACTATGAGTAATCAGGGATGAGTAAAAAGTGACTCATCACATCGCTTTTCACTCATCTCCTGTCTCCTTTCTCATGGTGCGCGGCGAAAGCTCAAACCGGGGTCGTCCTTGGCTCCGCCGATCATCTTGAAGTTGAGGCTGTCCTGCCCGGCGAGTGCCAGCTCGGCTAACAAGACGCCGCCCGAGTCGGGCTCCATGGCCAAGACGTTGCCTTCCACTGTGTAAACGCCTTTCGCTTCCTGTTTGCGTGCGCCACGGGTGAAGGTCCAGGTGAACGCGCCATCCTTGTTGAGAGTCATGCTATAGCTAGCGGAATTGGGTCCGGCCGCGGTCCAGGCGCCGAGGACGTTATCTGCTGGAACCGGCTTGGGGGCTTCTTTCGGCGGCGCGGATTGCAAATCCCGAGGAGAAAGGCTCGCCACCAAAGCGGCAGTCACCGCATCCTTGGGCTGAAGCTCCGCCACGCGCCGGAATTCCTTGAGCGCCTCATTCTCAAAGCCGCAGGTCAAGTAATGATAGCCCAAAAGAAAATGGAGGTCGGCCGCCTTGGGGTTCTTGTCGCGCGCCGCTTCCAAGGCGCGGAGCTGGTTGGTGTAGTCGTCCACTGCAGGGTACAGCCCGCTGAGGGTCTTCCAGTCCCAGCCCGGCCCAACGTCCAAGACGGTGTGAATGGTCGCGGCCGACTCCTGATAGCGTCCCAAGGCAAAAAGCACCAGCGAGCGAAATTCGTGCAGCACGGCGTCGCGGGGCATCTGGGCAACAGCGGCGTCAGTGAGCTTCAGCGCTTCGTCGTACTTGCCTTCGAGAAAGGCCGCTCGGGCCTGGTCGAACTTGGCGACCGCCTCGGCGGAAACACCCGGGGGTAGGGCGGGTTCCGCGGCACCGGCCACCTCTTGAACCGGTTCGACAGGCATCGTGATGGCTGGCTCGGTGTAAGCGGCCGGCATGCTCTCCTCGTAGTACGGATTCGAGTAATCCGAATAGCCGAAGCCATAACCGAGCCTATTAACACCCCACCAAGTCAGACCCACGGCCGCCGCGACTGGATAGTTATCCCACAGATAATCCCAGCGGCCCCAGTAACCCGGCGCGTAACCGCCATACCAGCCGCCGTACCAACCGTAATGGTCGTCAAAAAAGTTTTGCCAATCATCGCGGGCTTGATCGCGGTAGCTTTGCCAGTCTTCGCGGATCTGATCGCGATTCTGTTGCCAATCCTGGCGCTGCTGACTCCAATCTCGCGCCGGCTGTTGACCGCGGAGTCCTTCGCCTCCGGTCAGCCGATTCTGGAGAGCGTCGCGGCGTTGTTCGGGCGTGCGATTGGGGAGTTGACTTGGCCGTTCGCCCAACCCTGGCAAATTGCCCTGACGGTCGCCAACGCGATTCGCAATCCCGGCCCCGGCGATGGCGCCCGCGCCAAGGGCCGGCAAGGTACCGATACCGGGGCGTCCACCGATGTCGGGGCGAGTGGATGGCAAGGTGGAAGGTCGGCCTCCACCGGGCCTAGCACCTCCCGCGCCCGCGCCGACATTAGGCCGATTGCTCGGCAACTGGGAGGGTCTATTGCCAATGTTAGGCCGATCGCCGCCAATATTCGGTCGGTCGCCAATGTTGGATCGGCCGCCACCGACTGAGGAGCCGGGGCGATTCGCCGGGAGTTGCGAAGGACGGTTGCCACCCGGCGAGCTGAACGACGGCGTGCGACCGCCAGACGATACTCCGCCGCCAGGTCGAGCACCGCCTCCGCCGACCGAAGGCCGCGCGCCACCGCCACCAACGGAGGGACGGGCGCCACCACCGCCGACGGAAGGCCGGGCACCGCCTCCTCCACCGGGTCCTGCGCCACCACCGCCTGGCCGAGCGCCACCTCCGCCACCGGGTCGGCCGCCACCGCCGCCGCGACCACCGCCACCACCGCCCCGGCCACCGCCGCCTCCTCGGCCTGCGAACGTTTCCGTCGCTGTCCAAAGAAGCACCAATGAAACTCCAATCGTTATCCAAAATCGATTTTTCATCGTTGAATCTCCATATGAATAGAAGCCGGGCGCATCAGTTATCGCCGCCTTGCTTTTCGGGCGCTGGTGGTTTGCGAACAACTTTGACTTCCATTGTCGGCTGCCGCTCATCGGCGACAACGCGGTCTGTCGATCGCCACACATAGCCATCGGTTCCGGCCGGGATCAATGTGTTCGTCGCCGATGCCGTGGTGCCGTCCGGGCGAACACCGGTGGCCCTGATGATCCAGTTGTCACCGTCGCGGGTCCAATAGCTTTCGCCAAAACCGCCCTCGGAATCAAAGACCCAGGAGCGGATGCGCTTGACCACCGGGTCCCAGCCGATTCGCTGGCTAACGTTCATCGCGTCCTTGCCGTTCCGCTGGAGCTTGAACTCCTGCAACAGGAAATTCTTATCCTCACTCCAGCGGCAAGTGGAGCGAACGACCGAGCTGCCGCCGTCGTCGATCCATTCGCCGACCAGCCAGGCAAGCGGCTGGAGGCTCTCATGAGCTGTAGGCGACGGGCCTTCCTCGTCCCGCGCCAGCGCCATTTGCCACTTGCCGTCGCGCTTGACGTGCAGGACCGTGTAGCGGTCGTATTCCGGCGGCTCGTTCGGCTCCGTCTCTTTCGTCGTTCCGGTCTCCATGGCCAAGTCGGCGCCGATGAACTTGATCGACTCTACGAAGACCTCGAGCTTCTTTCCGGGCTCGTCTTCAAATATCTTCGCGAAGGTCTTGGCGATCGCCTCGCGACCCTCCGCCTCATTGCCGTCCTTGTCCCAGGCCTCGCCGTCTGGGGTGAACAAGGCGGCGATTGCTTTGGCGTCGCCGGCATTGTAGGCTTTGACGAATTGGTCAATGTTGGCCCGGATGGCTGCCTCGTCCGCCGAGCGGTCCGCCGCGGGTCGAGCCTTTTCCTCCTGCGCTGCCGGGTCAGCGGCTTGGTTTGGTGGCTTCGACTGGCTACGCACCGAGTGTGCAATCACCGCCAATAAGCCGACGATCACTGCGATGGAAAAGAATATGCGTCGCATGGTTGGTCTCCTTTGAAAAAACCTCGTTCTCAGCTCTGCGTTCACCTCGCACTCCCTCTCGATACCAAAGCGCCCTCCACTAGGCGTATCAACCTTGCATCTCATCAATCGATCGACGGATAACCTCGGCACTGTGCCGAAGCTGTGCCTGCTCGGAATCATTTAGCGGCAGGGGAAACGTCTCCAGAACGCCATTGCCACCGACCAATCGCGGCAGGGACAGCGTCACGTCCGGCACTCCAAGGACATCGGCCGACGGCGCACACACGGTTAGCACCGAGCGCTGGTCGTGGAGCACGACATCCGCGATGCGAGCGAGGGCGCTGCCAATGCCGTAGTAAGTTGCCCCTTTTCCACCGATGATCGAGTAGGCGGCGCCGCGCACCTTGCTATCGATGTCGCGGCGCACTTGTTCCGAAAGTTCCACCTGGCGCAATTGAGCGAAAGCGGATAATGGCATGCCTGCCACCGCGACCAAGGACCAGGTCAATACTTCGGAGTCGCCGTGCTCGCCGACGACGTAGCCGTGAATGTGATGCGGATCGACACCACAATGCCCCCCGAGCAGACTTCGGAAGCGTGCCGTATCGAGGGTGGTTCCCGAGCCGAGCACCTGCCCCGGCAGAGCACCAAATTCGGCAGCGATGCGAGCGGCCAAATGCGTCATGATATCCACAGGGTTGGTGGCGACGATGACAACTGCCTGGGCTGCATTATCCAAGATTGGCGGCACCACCTCGCGAAAGACGGCGGCGTTCCGATGCAACAGTTGCAAGCGCGTCTCACCAGGTTTTTGTCCAACCCCCGCGCAAAGGAGGACCACCCGGCATCCCGCCAGCTCTTTGAAGTCGCCGGCGCGGACTTCCAGCGGGTGGGCGAACGGCACGGCATGGCGAAGGTCATCCGCCTCCGCGTTGGCGCGAGCCGAATACTTATCCACCAAGACCAGCTCACGTCCGACGCCTTGCATGACCAGGGCATAACCGGCTGTCGAACCGACCAGTCCAGCGCCCACGATGCCCATTTTCATCGCGGTGACCCTCACAGCCCAACAGATTAATGCGACCCGCGCCGTTTTTCCATAAGCAGCCGAAAGTTATTCTGGTTCCCAACCAGCACGGTGTCCGCCATCCCCAGGAACAATCCAGTGCCCACGACGCCGGGAATCGAACGAATCTCCATTTCCAGCTTTAGGGCATCGGAAATCGGATCGATCTGGCAATCGAGAATGTGATTGCCGTTATCGGTCAGAAACAAGTCATTGCTTTGACGATAGGGAACTGGCCGACAACCGAGTTCGGACAGTCGTCGCTCACACAAGGGCAATGCGAACGGGATGACTTCGACCGGCAATTTGCCGCGCGTTCCCAGTTGCGGGACGAGTTTCTCCTCGCCAACCAGGATAATCAGACGGCGCGAAGAGGCGGCGACGATCTTCTCGCGGACCAGCGCCCGGCCGTAGCCTTTGATCATATTCAGGTTGGGATCCACCTCGTCGGCGCCGTCGGCGGTCAGTTCCAGGATCCCTGCTTCCGCAAGCGTTAGCAGCGGGATGCCCTCTGTCCTCGCAAGATTCTCGGTCTCTTTTGATGTTGGAACGCCCTGGACGTGCAGCTTTCCGGTGCGGACGCGTTCGCCGAGAGTCTTGATGAAAGCCTGGGCAGCGCGGCCGGAACCAAGGCCAATCCGCGAATCGTTCGGTACTAACTCCAGTGCTCGCTCGTCAATCGTCATGGAAAAAACCCTGCCCGTTTCGTCTTATTTCAGATGCTTCGTGTCGGCTGAGAGACGAATTATCTTGGATGTGTCATCTTAATGGCATTGGGTTTAGGACACTTCGTCTCTCTGGACCTCACCAACACACCTGGGCGACAAAAAGCTCATTTCTTGAGTTTGGAATTAGGTTCTTGGTTCCCCGGTTTGGTTATTTCAGGGCTCGTTTCAACTGTTCTTTGGCAGCGTTCACAACGGAATCGACGGTGAAGCCGAACTTCTTCAACAAGTCTTTCAGCGGGGCCGACGCGCCAAAGGAACGCATGCCGATGCTGTGTCCCGTGGCCCCGACATACTTCGCCCAACCAAAAACCGAGGCCTGTTCCACCGAAACCCGCGCCGTCACGTTCGAAGGCAAAACCCGGTCGCGATAATCTTGCTGCTGATCGTCGAACAATTCCCAACTGGGCATGCTCACCACGCGCGCTTTGATTCCCTCCGTCTTGAGCCGTTCGTAAGCTTCCATGCAAAGTGCCACTTCACTGCCGGTGGCCAACAGAAGGACATCCGGCTTGCCGCCCTGGGCATCCGCCAAGATATAGGCCCCCTGTGCCACGCCGGACGCAGCGGCATACTTGCTCCGGTCAATCGTCGGCAGCGCCTGCCGTGTGAGAACGAGAACGGCCGGCGCGTGGTGCAGCTTCATCACGACTTTCCAGGCTTCCACGACTTCATTGGCATCCGCGGGGCGCAGGACAATCAGGCCCGGAATGGCCCGGAGGGATGCCAGTTGCTCGACCGGCTGGTGCGTGGGTCCATCCTCGCCGACGCCGATTGAATCATGCGTGAAGATGTAAATGACCGGCAGCTCCATGAGAGAGCTGAGCCGGATCGCCGTCCGAGCGTAATCGCTGAAAATCAGAAAGCTGGATCCGTAAGCTCGCAACTTGACCAGGGCCATGCCGTTGAGCACGGCGCCCATGGCATGCTCGCGGATACCGAAGTGCGAGTTTCGTCCGCCGGGGTGGTCGGCGAAGAAATCGCCGGCGCCGTCGAACGTCAGCCGGGTCTTGCAGGACGGGGCCAAATCCGCCGAGCCGCCTATTAGCCAAGGCACATTCTGAGCGAGCACATTGAGAACTTTACCGGAAGAGTCCCGTGTCGCGATTCCCTTCGTATCCACAGAGAAAGCAGGTAGGCCCTTGTCCCAGCCGTCCGGCAATTGGCGGTGATGCAAGCGATAGAATTGGTCAGCCAGTTCCGGGTATTTGGCTCGATACTCTTTAACGCGCGCAAACCACGCATCACGCAGTTCCTTGCCTCGCTTTCCGATGCCGTTACGGAAATGCTCATAGACACCATCCGGGACGAGAAACTTGGCATCCTCCGGCCAGCCGTAATGGCGCTTGGCCAGCCGGATTTCTTCTTCGCCAAGCGGTTCGCCGTGAGCGCCGCTGGTGTCCTGCTTGTTGGGAGCGCCGTAAGCAATGTGGCTATCGACGATGATCAGTGTTGGGCGATCGCGCGTGCTTAGGAAAGTGTGGAAGGCCCGCGCTAACATTTGGAGATCGTTCGCATCGCCGACGCGCGTGACGTTCCAACCATGGCCGATGAAGCGGGTGGCCACGTCATCGCTAAAAGCCAACTGCGTGTTTCCCTCGATGGTGATGTGGTTGTTGTCGTAGATCCAGCAGAGGTTGGAGAGTTTCAAGTGGCCGGCGAGGGAGGCGGCTTCGGCGGAAATGCCTTCCATCATGCAACCGTCGCCGCACACCGCGTAGACGTTGAAGTCGATCAAGTTCTCGAAGTCGGGCTTATTGAAGTAGGCCGCCTGCCAGCGGCCGGCGATCGCCATGCCGACGCTGTTGGCCACTCCTTGACCGAGCGGGCCGGTGGTCGTCTCGACGCCGCTCGTCCAGCGGTATTCCGGATGGCCGGGGCAACGGCTATCGATCTGCCGAAAGCGTTTGATCGCGTCCAGCGGCACCGACGGTTCGCCAAGCGCTTCATAGTCCTTGCTGACTGCCTTGACTCCCGTCAGGTGCAAGAGCGAGTACAAGAGCATCGAGGCATGTCCCGCCGAGAGTACGAACCGATCTCGATTGGGCCAGATTGGGTCTTCCGGGTCGAACCGTAAGAATTGCTGCCACAGACAGTAAGCCACCGGGGCCAAGGCCATCGGTGTTCCTGGATGCCCGGAGTTGGCTGCTTGGACTGCGTCCATGGACAGCGTGCGGATTGTGTTGATGCACGTCGCGTCGAGATTGTTCTTATCCTGCATAAGCTGGTTCCTTCCTCCGAGATGACCTTGAAATCAGCCCAACCTTCGTCCGGACTCCGTCCCCATGGGTCACCAACGAGTTGTGAGGACCTCCGGGAGACGGCAGAAATTCTATCCGCGGGCCTACCTGCTCGCCAGTTTCAAGGAATCGAACTTAGCAATTCCAATAATGTTAAGAAGGGCCAGGACGGATAGATATTGGCCTTTGGTCCAATAGGGCTTTTCACACCAGCTTCAGGTAGGCTGCCGTGGCTTTTAGTCTCCAACGGTAAGTCCATATCAGGGGGCTTCGATAATACCGCTCGATTGCGAAACGCGGTCAGCTGCAAGCCTTGATCCTAGGAAGTTTGAACTTTTTTCCCATATGGGGTTGACAGCGCCTATCGCGCCGCTTATTCTGTACTATCACAACTAGTACAGATGGGATAAATCTTGACAAGTTTCAACATTAGTGTCGCGACCGGGACAGGCACGCCAATCTATCGGCAGATTGTCGAGCAGGTGCGCTTGGGGGTGGCGACCGGCGCCTTGGCGCCCGGCGACGCGCTGCCCAGTGTGCGCGGCCTGGCCGAGCAGCACGTCATCAATCCCAACACGGTCGCCAAGGCCTACGCCGAACTGGTGCGCGAGGGCGTATTGGAGTCTCATCACGGCAAGGGCTTCTTCGTAGCGGAGAAGCGACAAGTCTATAGCCGGGCCGAGAGGGTGCGGCGGCTGCAACAGGCTCGGGATGCCTTCGTCCATGAGGCGGTTTTCCTCGACTTTACTCCCGAGCAAATCACCAAAGCGGTAGATGAAAAGCTGGACGAGCTGGACATGCAATCCAAAACCGCAGGAGATAAGCCATGAACGACATTCTTGAAGCCGATCTGCCGGTTCCGCCCGCACCGGTGATCCAGGCACAAGGCCTGACCCGCTATTTTCACCACAAGTGCGCGGTGGACACCGTATCCTTCAACGTGCCGCGCGGCAGCGTCTTCGCCTTCATCGGACGAAACGGTGCCGGCAAGACCACCACCATCCGCATGATCCTGGGCCTTCTGGAGCCGACCCGCGGCTCATCTTCCATCTTGGGCTATGAAAGCATGACGTTGCCGCCCGAAGCACGCGCTCGCATCGGCTACATGGCCGAGGGGCATCCTGTCTATAGCTGGATGCGGGTCGGCAAGTACACGGGCTTCCAAAAAGGGTTCTATTCTCATTGGAATCAAGACATTTTTGCCAGCGTCATCGACTACTTCGCGATTGATCCGCGTACCCGAGCGGGCCATTTATCGCATGGGCAGCGCGCCGGCCTCCACCTGGCCATGACCTTGGCCATTGAGCCGGAAGTGTTGATGCTCGACGATCCGGCCACCGGTCTGGATCCTTCTGCCCGGCGTTCACTCCTGGAGGCCATGATTTACTTCACGCGCAGCCGCGAACGCACCATCTTTTTCTCCACTCATCTGCTCGATGACGTGGAGCGCGTCGCCGATTATGTCGCGGTTTTGGATTACAGTGTTCTGCGGGCCTGCGCCAGCGCCGACACGTTCCGCGACCGAGTTCACCGGGTGGTGGCGCGGTTTCGTTCCGAGCCGCCTCACAAACTCCCGGCCATTCCCGGCCTTCTGCGAGTGACACGCTCAGAGCGCGAGCTGTCACTCATCATCGCCAATCTGAACGGCCGTACGGAACGTGATCTCGAGGAACTGGGCGCCGTAAGCGTGGATGAACAACCCATCAGCTTGGAAGACGCCTTGATCGCTCACGTTGGCCGGCAGGGCGACAAGAGTTTCTTCTGCTCGTTGTAGGAATTCGGGACCGGCTGGAAGCCAGACTTAGGCTCCTGGGGACTCGCCATGAAAACGTTGATTTGCAAAGAGCTGCGGGAAAACATCAAGTGGGTTCCCTTGCCCGGCCTGGTCGTGCTTCTCGTGTTCCTTCTTGACAAGCCGGATTCGCCAATGCCGGACGCCACGGACGCGTACTTTTTTTGCCTGACCGCCGTCGTTTTCGGCGCGGCTTTAGGTTTCCTGCAAATCTACTTTGAGTCCCAAGGCGATAAGCGATCGATTCTCATTCATCGGCCGCTCAGCGCGTCGCGGATCTTTCTGGCCAAAGCGCTTTCCGGTGTAGGGCTTTATCTCCTGGCCTTAGAAATTCCGTTTGTGTGCTTGGAAAGTTGGTACGCCACGCCGGGAAATATGTCGGCGCCCTTTCATTGGCAAATGAGTCTTCCCTGGTTGGCGGATATTCTCTCCGGCCTAGTGTATTACTTCGCAGGAATGCTCGTGGCCCAGCGCGAGGCGCGCTGGTACGGCAGCCGAGTCCTTCCTCTCGCCGCGGCCTTTTTCTGCTCGTATCTCGTGTGGGCTTTGCCTGAGTTTTGGCAGGCGCTGCTGGCGATCGTGATTATCGGCTCCTTCGTGGCCGTGGCTGCTTGGGGCAGCTTCCAAACCGGAGGCGCCTATATGGGCCAGCCGCGCTTCGGCAAGGCGGCTCTGGCCATGACCCTTTTTGCGGGGCTGCTCGTCCTGAGCATGAAGGGCAAACAATTCATTGGGGAATCGCTCGATCCTGCGATGCACTACCAGGTCGACCTCGACCGCCAAGGCCAGGTGTTTTTCGCTGTCGATAAAGAAGGCAAAGGGGAAATTGCCATTACGGATATCAACGGAGAGCCCGCCAATCATCTCATGAAAGAGCGGTACTGGCGCTCCAGCGACACCTTTTTTGAGTGGCCGGTTCACTGGAGTTACCGGCACAACGGCCGGTTCTATGTCCAGTGCCAAAATGAGTCCAAGCCCGGCAGCGAGCGCTGGTACTACGACCATCTTGAAAGCCGCTTGATCGGATACGACGGTTACTACCATCATTTTCTTGGCAGCTTCGGCCCGGACGGTTTCACGCCCCCCGGCCAGCCGCTAGGAAAACTCTTTCAAGGTGACCTGCGATTCATGACGAATCGATGGCAGTATATCCTCACGGAATTCCTGATCCTTCCCGGCGGCGTTTACAACGTGGATTTCACCCGCCGCTCGATCCGAATGCTTTTCACTCCGGCGGCGGGAGAGACCGTTATTAATGCGCGTCGGTGGTGGGATGATCCGGAAGCGAACGGAAA
>Ga0066903_100005472_pt1 | contig 11031 bp, 7 predicted proteins | sample PanSoiMetaGPlot1_FD_67491 | JGI IMG/M metagenome (GOLD analysis project Ga0066903, IMG submission 67491) | Tropical forest soil microbial communities from Panama analyzed to predict greenhouse gas emissions - Panama Soil - Plot 1 (version 2) | ecosystem: Environmental > Terrestrial > Soil >...
CCCGACTCTGCTGGGCCGGGGTGAGGGTCTCCTCGTAGCGGTGCTCGAAGCTCCCGAGCCCAGTGCCGACCACCGGCGCGTCGCGCCAGATCTCGAGCCCGCCCTTCACGAGGCTGAAGCGGCCCTCGCTGACCTTCCGCAGGCGCGCGCTCGAGGTGACGGCGTCGCGAACGTTGGCGCTCCGCAACGCCGCCCCGCCGATGCCGATGGCGAGCACCAGGAGGCATGCCGCCGTCGTGCGCTTCCACCCGAACGCGCGCCAGGCGAGGATCAGCACGCCCACCATCAGGCCGAGGGCGCTCGAGCGCGAGAAGGTGACCACGAGACCGGCGGCCAGGATGGCGGCGATCACCCCCAGGCCGGCGAGGACGCGCGGCTCGGAGGAGACGAAGGCGTACGCGATGACGATCAGAAGCGCCAGCACCAGGTAGCGGCCGAGGATGTTCGGGTCGTAGAAGATCCCGTTGGCGCGGAAGAAGCGGCTGTAGACGTTCGTCTGCTCGAGCCGGTGGTTCCACCAGATGTCCCGGGTGAGGTACTGGCCGAGCGCGAGGAGCGCCACCGGCACGGCCATCGCCACGGTGACCACCGCGAGGGTCCGAAGCGCGGGGGCGAGCGGCCACCACGCGACCACGAGCCGGTACAGCACCACGAAGGGGATGTAGAAGAACACCGCCTTCACGGCCGCCTGATGGGTGTCGTCGCTCCAGGTCGTCGAGACGAGCGTGAAGCAGACGAACGCGGCCAGGGGCAGGTCGAGCGCCGTCTTGCCCTCGCCCTCGTCCCCCAGGCGGCCCCTGAAGCGCCCCCAGATCCATGCGACCAGCCCCAGGACGATCACGGCGTAGAGCGGGACGAGGAGGTTGGCCTGCTGGTCCGAGCTCCCGAAGGAGACGGGGATGCGGATCGGGAGGGAGACCGCGAGGAGGACGAACCACACCCAGGGGCGGGCCAGCACCAGGCGCACGAGGAGCACGAGCACCACCACGGTCACGACCACGGCGATCACGGCCGCGCCGGCCACCGCCGGGCGCTCGAGTCGGTGCAGCGCGTGGCGGGCCGTGTGGCCCGTCACGAGGCTCCCCGCGAGCACGAGCCATCCCGCGAGCGCGAGGACGAGCCCCATCGCGCGCCGCCGGGTGGCGGGGGGTCGCGCGCCGGGAGGCACGAGGAGGAAGGCGATCCCGGCGGCGGCCGCCAGCGCCGCCGCGCCGCGGACGAGGTCGGCGTCGCTCATGGCGACCCCAGGGGGATGAGCGCCCGACGGCTATGGGAGGTCGCGACGAGCCAGAGGGCCGAGGGGCGGACGGTGCGGGGTAGCCGGAGGGTCACCCGTCCCGCGGGCCCGCTCGCGCCGCGGGCGACGCGGGGGCCGAGGGGGTTGGCGAGGTCGCGGCCGGGCGTCGCCGCGCGGCGGTAGAGCGCCAGGTGGACGGCCGCGCCGGGCGCGAGGGCGTCGCCCGAAGGCGCGGTGCGAAGGTGCGCGCGCACCCGCTGGCCTGCTCGGACGTGGCTCGGCACCGGGGTGCCCACCATGTGCCCGACCCAGCACGAGCGCTCCGCGCTCGAGCGGTTGCCGGAGGGGTCGGTCATGATGGCGCGCAGGCGCCAGAGGCCGGTTGCCACAGGCCGGCCGTTGCTCCGAAGGCCGTCCCACGCCCAGTGCACGATCTGGTCGTTCCCGACCGGTCGCGGCCCCACCCGGCGCGCCGGCACCTCGCCGCGCACGGCCTCCAGGGTGAGCGCGCCGTCGTCGGCGGTCCGGAGCCGCAGCCGACACTCGGGCCCGGCGCGGCCGGTCAGCGCCGTGGAGCGCACGACGAGCGAGCCGATGTGGGGCGGCGTGGTGTCGATGAAGAGGCGCCGGCTCGAGTTCCACCGCTTGCGCCCCGACCGGGCCTGCAGGTCGATGGCGTACGAGCCGTCGGGCACGCGGTGTCCGTGGCTGTCCAGCCCACGCCAGCGGAAGTTGTGCCAACCCACCCCGTAGCGTGCGTCCACGAGCCGGACGACGCCCTCGCCGCTGTCCAGGTTGCGGATCGTGAGCGTGATCCGGCTCGGCTGGTGGAGCCGGACCGAGATCGTCGCGACGTCGCGCACCCCGTCCGGCTTCGCGTTCGGGCTGAACACCCGCGTGGACTGGAAGCGGGTGACGATTGGGGGCGGCGTCGGGTAGGCGAAGGGCAGGACGAACACCGCCAGGCCGAGGATGAATGCGGCCAGCGTGGCGCCCGCCAGCACCCCCGTCCTGACCCTCGGGCTCATCGAGGATCAGATGATCGGACGGCGGATGGCGGCGGGCATGGGCGCTTCTGCGATCTTCTACACGGCCCGGAAGCCGAGGCACACGTAGAAGCCGAAGCGCCCGAGGGGCGTCCGGGAGAGGGCGACCTCGGCGCGGCGCGCCGCCGGCGAGCGGTAGAGGCGCCCGAGCTGCGATCCCACGCGGCCGCCGGGGCGGAAGAAGATGCCGCGCCGGCTCACCGGCACGAGACCGGCCGCGGCGCCGTGGCTCTCGAGGTCGACCCACGTCTGCCACCGGTCCACGGGCGCCAGGCTCAGGTGGAGGCCCGGGACCCCGCGCTCGGCCAGCCAGCGTCGGGCGCCCGGCAGGCTCCGGCGGTTCGGCGTCGAGACGACCACGAGGCCGCCAGGCGCGAGCCGCTCGCGGAGCGCACGAAGCGCCGCGCGGGGCTCCTCCAGGTGCTCCAGCACGTCGGTGAGCGCGATCACGTCGAACTCTCCCTCGGGGGGATCGTATGCGCTCCCGACCCGGGCGCGCAGGCGCTCACCGGCGCCGCGGGCGGCCAGGCGCTTCTCGGCGATGGCGATCGACTCGGGGGAGAGGTCGATGCCCACGCCACGGAACCCGCGCTCGGCCAGCCGCTCGAGGAGGTACCCCGTCCCGCAGCCCACGTCGAGCACCGCGCCGCCCGGGCGCGCCAGCCCGTCGATGGTCTGGAGGACGAGCGTCATGCGGCTCCGCAGGTGCCAGCTCTGGTCCTCGACGGCGCGCAGCCGGGGGGCGAGCCCGTCGTAGTACGCGCGGACGCTCGCGAGGCGGTCGCTCACCCCGGGCGGGCCAGCGCGGACTGGCCGGAGGCCAGGCGGACGAACTGCGCGTACGAGGGCTTCCGCGTGCCGTTCGCCCTGAGGAGCCCGCCGGTCCAGAACGGGTTGTCCACGAAGTTGAACCACACCACCGCCTGCACCCGGGGGTAGCGGGCCGCGACCTGGTAGGTCTGGACCAGGTACGTGGCCTGCTGCGCCTCGCTCACGAACGAGCGGTGGTAGCGGTTGTAGGACGTGTGGTAGCCCGTCTCGGTGACGTAGATCGGAAGGCCCGGCCGCAGCTTGTCGACCAGGCGCTGCAGGCGGGGCATGGTGAGCCACGACGGGAAGAAGAAGGCCTGGAGCGGACCCCCGATCGGGTAGATGTGCTGGCTCCAGGCGTCGATGGGCGGGTGCTCGCGGGCCAGCTGCGCGATGAAGGTCGCCGTCCCCACCTGGCTGTCCGCGGACACGCAGTCGTCGCCGCCCGCCGGTCCGGCCACGCCGCCGATGACCACCGCGTCGGGGTTGACGCGCTTGATGGCCCGGTAGGAGGCGGTGAGGATGGCCGCATACTCCCTTGGCGCGTCGTACACGTACTTCCCCCGGGCCGACACCCGCCGGCACTGAGGCGTGAAGAACTGACGGATGTTCGGCTCGTTCCAGATCTCGATGAGCCGGACCTCGGGCAGGCGGGCGCCCCCGAAGCGGAAGGTGCCGTTGTAGCGGCGCGCCAGGGCGGCGGCGAAGGCGGCGGCGTCCGCGGCGCGGGGGGCGGCGTTGTCGTCGCCGCTCGGCGTGGCCCAGGGCGGCGTCTCGTAGAAGTCGACGATGGCCGAGATGCCGCGCGCCGCCAGGCCGCTCAGGTAGGCGTCGTACGGGCTCCAGTCGTACGCGGGGTCGCCCGGATCGCTCGGGTTCTTCGGCCGCGTGGGGGCGACCCTGTCCCACAGGACGTCCACGCGGGTGAGCTTGACGCCGGTGGCCGCGAGCTGGTCCAGCACCTTGGTGCGCTGCGCGGGATCGGTGACCACCGGCCCTCGGTCGTCCTGCAGCGCCACGATGGGCGCGGCGGCGGCGGCCCCGGCGAGCGCGAGCGCCGCGATCGTGCCGAGGAGGGCGAGGAGGAGCACGGCTCGCCTCATCGGATCCGCACCAGCCGGACGACGGTCTCCTTCGCGCCCTTGACCCGGCGCTGCTCGAACACGGCGACCCGACGACCGCTCGCCGCCACCCCGGCGACGACGCCCGCTGAGTGGCGGACCTGCCGGAGGGGCCCGCTCCGGGAGGCGAGGACGCGGCTCCCCACGACGGCTGCGACGGTGCCGCCGCCGACGGCCACGGGCCCGAGCCCGGTGCCGCGCCAGACCACCGTGCGCCGGAGCGCGGGAAGGTCGTAGCGGGCGAGCTGGGTGCGCCCGTTCACCAGGTTGGCCACGACGATCATCCCCGGCGCCGCCCAGACGCCGCGCACCGGCCCGGGCTGGAGCCGGAGGCGCAGCCCGCGGACGCCCGTGTCGGTGGGCACGCCGATGCGGAGCGCGGTGGAGATGCCGTAGACGGGGTCGTCCACCCAGGCGACCAGGCCTGGGGCCATCGCCGCGGCTCCGCCCTGCGGGCGGCCGGGGAAGCCGACGATCTTCCGCGTCTCACCCTGCTCGTCCTGTCCGGTCTGGCTCACCAGGGTCCAGCTCGCGCCGCGGCCGAGGAGGAACCGCACCCGGGAGCCCTCGACGGCGGCAGCGACCGTGACCGGCGCGTTCCGCCGCCCGTCGCTCTCGAGCACCGACTGGATGTCGTCCGTGGTGCAGCACCAGATGACGGGAGGGGCGAAGCCCTGGCCGGAGGCCACGATCGCGAAGGTCGGGCCCGGGCCCCCGGCCACGAGGGCTCGCGTGGTCGGCCCGGCCTGCGTGCTCACGGAGACCGGATGATCCACCCGGCCCCGGAAGCCGCTTCGTCCGAGGCGCACCCGATAGCCGTCGACCCGCCAGTACACGAACCGCCCGTCCGGCGCCACGCGCCAGGAGTTGGTGAACGCCAGGCCGTTGCCGGTGAACGCCCCGGCGGCCTGTCCCCAGCCGTCGATGACCACGGGGGCCGCGGACGCCGTCGCCGGCAGGGCGGCGAGGCCCAGGAGCGGCACCAGCGCCGCGCGCCGGGCGCGGCGCACTCCCTCCCCGGCGTCGCGCCTCACGACGCCTTTGCCGCCCGCCGCTCGCCGGCGCGAAGGCGCTCCACGAGCTCGCCCAGGAGGCCCTCGCTGGCCGCGGCGCGATCGGGCGCCGCCATCGGCGTCATGTTGGTCAGCTGCACGTGGCGCGCTCCGGCGGCGGCGAAGGCCTCGATCCGCTCGGCGACGTCGTCGGGCGTGCCGTGCAGGACGGTGTCGCGCACCACTCCGGCCGGCACCGCGTCGGCCAGCGCGAGTGCCGACGCGCGGTCGTAGCGGGTGGGGACGAAGCTCGTGAGGCCGAAGGCGCCCTCGCCGAGCGGGTGGGGCGCACCGTGGACGGCGTAGGCCTCGGCCGGGCGCGTCAGCGCGATGAAGCGGAGGAGGAGCGAGCCGTCGACGACGGCCGCCGCGTCCTCGGCGCGCTCGGCGAGGACCACGCGGGCGTAGAGCCCCGGGGTCACGTCGTCGGGATCGCGTCCCGCCGCGCTCGCCGCCGCGCGCACGACGCCGAGGAGGTCGCCGTACTCCGCCGGGTCGGTGACCAGGGGAAGCCATCCGTCGGCGACCCGCCCGACGAGCGCGAGCCCCCGTGGGCGGTGGGCGGCGACCCACACCGGCGGTGGCGCGTCGCCCTGTGGGCCCAGGCCCATTGAGGCGCCTCGAAGCTGGAAGAACTCGCCCTCGAAGTCCACCGGCTCGTGCGTCGCGAGGAGCCGCCGGAGCACCTCGAGGCCCTCCTCCAGGCGCGCCATGCCCCGGTCGGCGGGCAGGCCGTAGGGCACGAGGTTGAGCGCCTCGCCGGCCCCGACCCCCAGCATGAACCGTCCGCCCGACAGGTGGTCGAGCGTGAGCGCGGTCTGCGCGGCCGCGGCGGGATGGCGCCGCACGAGGTCGGTCACGCCGATCCCCAGCCGAAGCTCGCGCGTGGCCAGGGCGACCGCTCCGACCACCGGCACCGGGTCGAACCACACGTGCGGGCTCGGCTGCGCCGCCGCCTGGGGCACCAGGTCGGCCGTCCAGATCGCGTCCGGGAACCAGTGGAGCTGGTGGTCGGGCCACCAGATGGCGTCGAAGCGCTGCGCCTCGCGGCGGCGCGCGGCGGTGACGACGCCGTCGGCCGGCGGCCGCAGGGCACCCATGGCCGCGAGCTCCAGACGTTGCGGGCCCGACATCGCGGGCAAGGGTAGCGGTCGTCTCATGCCCCACCAACCGCCCGGGGGGCGCGAAGCCCGATCGACTGCAAGGTTTCGGTGAAGCTGGAGCCCGGTTCCTACGCCTTCCGCGCCCGTCGGCGGTCGGCCGAGCGCTTGCGCTCGATGTCCGTCCGCTGGGCCGAGAGCCACTTGGCGACATCGTTCTCGTGGACGATCCGCCGGATGTGCTCGGCGCGCCCCGCCCGCTCGTCCGCCGACATGGCGAGCGCCTGGTGCAGGGCCTCGGCCTGGCTCTCCACGTCGAACGGGTTGACGGTGAGCGCGAACGAGCCGAGCTCCTCGTGCGCGCCGGTGTTCTCGGAGAGGATCAGGACGCCGTCGCGCTCGTTCACCAGAGCGGCCTCCTTGGCCACCAGGTTCATGCCGTCGAAGATCGAGTTCACGAGCAGCACGTCGTAGTGCTTGTAGCCGGCCACGGCCCGGTGGAGGTTCTGCTCCACGCGCAGGTCGATCGGCATCCAGTCCGTGTTGCCGTGCTTGGTGTTGATGTGGCTCACGAGCTCGCGGATCTTCGCCAGGTACTCGATGTACTCGTCCACGTCCTGCCGCGACGGCTGGAGCTGGGCCATGAACGTGATCTCCTCGAGGAACTCGGGGTGGTTGTCGAGGAAGCGGTCGAAGGCCTTGAAGCCGCGCAGGATGTTCTTCGACAGGTCGGTCCGGTCGACGCGCAGGATGAGGTAGCGCCGGCGTCGCCTGAGGATCGGCTCCTCCTCTTCCTGCACCTCGGGGCTGCGGGCGAGCGCCTCGAAGTCGGGGGCGTTGACCGAGATCGGATAGGCGCGCACCCACACCTCCCGGCCCTCCCACCGCACCTGCCGCCTGGTGTAGTCGACGGGCACGTCGAGGAGCTCCTCGCAGCACAGGAGGAAGTTGCGAGCGTAGGCGCGGGTGTGGAAGGCGATCACGTCGCTTCCGAGGAGGCCGCGGAGGATCGCCTCCCGGATGTGGCGGGGGAGGACGCGCCAGTAGTCCGGCTGGCTCCACGGGATGTGGACGAAGAAGTGCAGGAAGGCCTCGGGGTGGACCCTCCGCACCTCGGCCGGCGTCAGGTACAGGTGGTAGTCGTGCAGCATCACGACGGCGTCCGGCCGGCGCGAGAGCTCCTCGACCACCGCGGCGGCGAAGGCCCGGTTCGCCGCCACGTAGCCGGCCTCCCACGCCTCGAGCTCCTCGCGGCGGATGTCGGGGGCGTTTGAGAGGTCCCACAGGTAGTGCTGCACGAACCAGATCATGGGGTTGGCGATGATGTTGTAGTAGGCGCCATAGGTCTCCTGATGGAGCACCACGAAGCGGCCGCGCGTGTCGCGGCCGACGCCGGGAAGCGGGAAGTCGCCGCCGCCGGCCTCGGCCGCCACCAGCGCGTCCTCCTCGCTGATGCCCGCGGAGATCCAGAGGGCGGCCTCGTGCTCGACCAGCCCGGTGAGCGCGGTCACGAGCCCGCCGCCGCCCCGCTCGGCCCCCCGATCGCCCCCGTCCCGCACGAAGGTCACCGGCCCGCGGTTCGAGACCAGGATCAGGGGAGCCGGGCCATCCGGCATCGAGGAGAGCCTACCCGGCGAGGCGGGTCATGATCAGGAGCCAATCCCGCAGCAGGCGAGGGGTGAGGAAGTCGTGTCGCACGTGCTGCTTGCCCCGGCGCGCCATTGCCCGGGCCGTCTCCGGATCGGACAGGAGCTCGGAGCAGCGCTCGGCGCACTGGTCGGCCGAGTCGACCAGGAAGCCGGTCTGGCCCTCGACGATCTGGAGCGGTATGCCCCCGACGTTCCCGGCCACGGTGGGCCGCGCCTTCCAGAGCGCCTCCGTGACCGTGAGCCCGAAGCCCTCGCGGATCGACTTCTGCACGACGACGTCGGCGTGCGTCTGAAAAGCGTTCACCTCCACCGCGCCCACGTTGTTCAGGTTGGTGAGGAGGAAGATGTCGGGATCCTCGCGCGCGTGCTCGAGCGTGCGCTCGAAGAACTCCGCCCCCTCCGGGTCGTCGGTGGCCATCGACCCGACCAGCGCAAGCTGGAGGCCGGGGACGGACTCGCGCACGATCCGATAGGCGTCGATCACCCCCGCCGGGTCCTTCCAGGGGTCGAACCGCGACACCTGCAGCATGAGGGGCCGCTCCACGTCGGGGCCGAACTGGTCGACGATGTAGGCCGCGTCCTCGGGCGAGAGCGACATGTTCTTCGGCGCGAGCGGGTCGATGGCCGGCGGGCAGACGACCGGCTCGGGGACGCTGCCGTTCGCCGGGATGTACTGGGCCATGTGGAAGACCGTGAGGTCGTACCCCTCGATGTAGGGCAGCAGGAAGTCGAGGGCCTCCGGGTTGGGCGTCGAGAGGTCGATGTGGCAGCGCCAGATCCACTTCGCCCCGTCCTGCGCCGCCATTCCGCGAATGGCCGCCGGCTGCGGGTCGTGGACGATGATGTAGTCGTAGTCGTCCTGCAGGCCCCCGGCGTTCAGCAGGTTGTAGCGCTCGTAGACCGCCTTGTCGGCGTCGGTGAGCGTCCGCGGGTCGCCCTGCAGGGCGTTGTGGAGGGTCTTGGTCACGTTGAAGAAGTCGGGCTTCCCGTACATGACCTTCCACTCCGTGTGGAGGCCGATGTCCCGCATCAGCGGCACCGCGCTGTAGAGGATCTCGGCCACGCCGCCGCCGAAGCTCGTCGCGTTGATGTGGCACACCCGCTTGCCCTGCAGCGGCTCCGCCAGCGCCCGGATCTCGGCCATCAGGTCCCGCGAGACGATGCTGTAGTAGTCGGCGAGGGACTTGTGGCCGACGTTCACGGAACGGAGCACTCGGCGGACGACTCCTTCGGCGGGAGGGCGGCCCGCCGGGAGCGGACCGCGGGTACTCTACCCGCCGTCCCCGGCGCGAGCGGCCCCCCGAATGGGCGGCCTGGGCGCCCCGGCCCGTCCATGCTGAACGCCCGCCTCTACCGCACCTCCTGGCTGGTGGCGGGGGTCGCCCTCGTGGTGGCCCTGCTCACGCTTCAGAGCCCTTCCCCGCCGCCGGCCCCCTCCACCGTGCCCACGGTGGACGCCGGGTATGCGCTCCGGATCTCCCGCGCGCTCGACGCGCTCGGGCCGCGCCCGCCCGGCTCGCAGATCGACGACCAGGCCGCGGAGCTCGTGCGCCGCGAGCTCTCGGCGCTCCCCGCCGGCACGTCCCGCGCCCAGGTCCAGGACTTCTCGGCGCGGGCCGGCGACGCGAGCTACCGGCTTCGGAACGTCTACGTGGCCGTGCCGCCGTCGGGCCCGGCGCCGCTCCGGCGGGGCATCCTCGTGGTGGCGGCCAGGGACACGCCGCCCGGGGTGGCCGCGGGAGGCACGAGCACCGGCGTCCTCCTCGAGCTGGCGCGCCTCTCCACGACCATCCCGCACCGCCGGCCGCTCCTCTTCGTCTCCACCGACGGCAGCACGCTGGGGAACGCGGGCATGCGATGGTTCCTGACCCGCTTCTCCGCCTTCCCCCTGGCCGCGGCCGTCGCGCTCGACGCGCCTGGCGAGGCGCTCGGGACCGGCATCGACGTGTGGGCCGACGGGCGCGGCGGCGGCCAGGCGCTCGTGCTCTCGAACCTCGCCTCCGACGTGCTGACGGCCGCCGGGGCGCGGGTGAAGCGCGTGGGGTCCCTGAGCGGCCAGCTGCTGCGGCTCGCCGTGCCGCAGACGTTCGGCGAGCAGGGGCCGACGATCCACGACGGGGTCTCGGCGGTCTCGCTCTCCGGGCGGCCGGAGTCCCCCCTCCGGACGGGAGCCGACCCGACCGCAGACCGCATCTCCCTCGTCGCCGGCGGCGCGGAGCAGCTCGTCCTGGCGCTGGACGCCGCCGACGAGGTCCCCGCGCCCGACGGCTCGCTGCGGCTCGCGGGCAAGATCCTGCGGCCCGTCTTCGTCCGGGTCGCCCTGCTCCTCCTGGCCCTTCCCATCCTCGTGCTCGCCGCCGACGCCTGGGCCCGGGCCCGCCGCGGACGCGTGCCGATCCTCCCCGGCCTGCGCGCGGTCGGGTGGCGGGCCGTGCCACCGCTCGGCGCGCTCCTCCTGGCGCACCTCCTGGCGCTCACGGGCGTCCTTCCCGGGACCGCCGCCGGCGCGCCGCCGCTTCCCGAGGCCGTGCCCTTCGACGCCGTGGCCGCCGGAGGGCTCGTGGCCGCCGGCCTGCTCGGCGTGCTCCTCTGGCGGGTCGCCCGCCGGCGCGTCCGCTGGCTCGGCGTGACGCCCCCCGGCGAGGCCGTGGGCGCCCTCGTGGCCGTCGCGGGGCTCCTCGTGGTGCTCTGGCTCGTCCGGCCCTACGGGCTCGTGCTCGCCCTGCCCGCGGCGCACGCCGCCCTCGTGGCCACGGCCGCCACGCGGCGCTGGCAGCTCCTGGCGCTGGGCGTGGTCGCCGTCCTGCCCGTCGCGGCGCTCGCGGCGACGGTGGGCGACATCCTCGACCGCAGCCCGCTCTACGCCGTCTGGTACCTGCTGGAGACCACCGCCTCCGGGGCCCGCGGGTTCGCCGGCCCGCTGCTCGGGGTGGGCCTCGGCGTGGCGGTCTGGGCCCTCGGCGGCCTGGCCGCCTTCCGCGCGCGGAAGGGCCTGGTGACCGACGGTCCATCGCCC
>Ga0066903_100005473_pt1 | contig 11031 bp, 10 predicted proteins | sample PanSoiMetaGPlot1_FD_67491 | JGI IMG/M metagenome (GOLD analysis project Ga0066903, IMG submission 67491) | Tropical forest soil microbial communities from Panama analyzed to predict greenhouse gas emissions - Panama Soil - Plot 1 (version 2) | ecosystem: Environmental > Terrestrial > Soil >...
CCAGCATGCGCACGCCGGCCCAGGCCATGAGGAATCCAAGCACCGCGCCGGCGGCTCCCAGCCACACGCTTTCGGCCAGAAAGTAACGGACGATGTCAGCGTGTCCGGCCCCCAGCGCTCGCCGGACAGCGCTCTCATGTTGGCGCGATTCGGATCGGACGAGAAACAGGTTCGCAACATTGGCGCACGCGACGAGCAAAACCGCGCCGACGCTTGCGAGCACGATCCAGAGCGCGTTCGCCACGCGACCCACAATCGCGTCTTTCAGCGCCCGCGCCTCGGATCGGAGGCCGAGGTTGTGGAGGAATCCGCGAACGACGGGATCGTTCGGATACACGTTTGGCAGCTCCCGAATCAGGCCGCTCAGTTCTCGCCGCGCGTCCTCGACGGTCGCGCTGCCCCGAAGCCGCGCCACCCCAGCGTGCATGAACGTGTCCCAAACCAGCTCCCGCCGGATCTGTTCGGGAAGCCAGATGTCGACGCGCGCGTCTGGGAACGCGAACGGGGCGGGCATGATGCCGATCACCTCAGTGGGGACGCCGTCAAGCGATATGGTTCGAGACAAGAGCGATCGGTCACCCCCGTACCGCCGCATCCAGAGGCGATAGGACAATACTGCGGTCTGAAATACCGCCGGCACGGCTGGCGTCGTAATCGGCGCCACAGCACCTTCGTTCGCGGTGAACCATCGGCCAGCGATGGGCGAGACTTGCATGACTGATACGAGCGACGGCGTCACACGGGCGATGCGGAGCCGCTCAGGTTCGCCGCTGTCGGTCAGCGTCTGTTCGGTTGTGCGATACAGGGCGATGCCGTCCAGCGTCCGGGCGTGATCGAGATAGTGGTAGTACAGGCCGGCCGACGTCTGAATGCCGCCTTGAACGACGCGACCCGACGTCGTCGTCGCGCCGTGATCAAGGTCGACGAGGCGGTCCGATTCGGGATAGGGGAGCGGATTCAGCAGGACGCGCTCGATCACGGCGAAGATCGACGTGTTGGCGCCGATGGACAACGCGAGGGTCAGAATCGAGGTAATTGTGAAACCCGGACTCTGCCTCAGCCGGCGAACCGCGTGCCGAATCTCACGTCCCATCGCAGACCTCCGCTGAAAGTCTGTTAGACGGGTTCTGCTTCCGACCCGTTGGCTTACAGTGGCTGATCGTCGTCTCTGGATCGTCTCGCCATTTATGTCAGTGCCTCCGCACCGTGCGCACGATACCAGCGAGCGGATAAGCCTAATCGGATGTCGGAACGGGAGCGCAGGATCGAACCTGCGAGTCGGAATGCGCGGGACGAGCTCGCGAGGGAAATCCAGACGCTTTAACATGATGCGCTCGTCAGCGAGCGGCGCGCAACGTCTCTTGTGCTGCGCGCGAGCGGTTGCATCTCCGACGTTGCCCCGCTGGTTGCCCCGACGTAGGTTGATTCGTGAGGACTGGAGTAGACGTAGGGAGACGAGAAAAACGATCCCAAGTGAATGAGTCTGAGGCGGTTGTCGCCACAGCACACACGCCATCACAACTTAGAAAACCGCGGTTAATAGGGTTCGACTCCCGCCGCCTCCACCAATTCTCTTCAATCGATCCGCGGCTTATCTGCTCGCCGAACAAGTTGTCACCTGAAGCAGCACAGCCAGCCTTCAGTCCGGCAGATTCATCATCTTCGCGATCGTCGGCCACCGGGGACTTGAAGCGCAGAATCGGCGGAACGCCACCGGGACCATCGCCATCGGATCCCGCCGTTCGATGGCGTTCGCGAACCAGTCAAGGGCGGCGTCAATCTCCAGAGACGCGAGGTGGAAGATCGCCAGTCCGATCGCCGTCCCCGGCGCATCTCTGTCCTTGAACTGTTCGAGCGCCTGTGCCGCTCGGCGCGCGTCACCGCAGCGGCGTGCCATGGCCGCGAACTGTGCAGATGGTTGTCGTCAGAGACGGAAAAGAGATGACCCTGGCGATCGCGCCGGTCGAAGAGCGAAGCGACTTCGATTCCGTGTCGGCGATGGCCAACCCTGAAAAGAACCTGGTGCCTGAGCTCGGCATACTGGGCGTCGAAATCGATCGACAACTCGCGGCGTCAGCCAAAGGACTGAGAGATCCCTACGGCATCATCGTCGTCGCTCGCACGGCCGGTGCGACAGGCGAGGTCCCTCTGCAGCCGAGAGACGTGATCCGCAGCCTGAACAACAAACAGATCTCGGTGCTGCAGGATCTCAGGGACGCCGTGCGTGCGCTGAAGCCCGGATCGCCTGTCACGCTGCAGATTCAGCGGGAAGGGCGCCTGATGTTCGTCTCCTTCACGCTCGACTGATCGATGGACGTGCGTGGCCTGTCGTCGCAACAGACTCCCGCGTGAGCCTATTTGGGAGTGAGCATTCTCCCAGAAGTTCGAAACTGCCGGAATCTCGAATAGCTCGCCTCGCCTCGGATCTCGGTCGATCCGTCTGTGTACAGCTCCGACATCTTGAGCGGCACGACCGCATCGATGTTTGGCGCGTGCCCGTAGGACACTGCGATGTGGCCGCCGGGGCCTTTCGCCCAGGTCAGGTTGGTGCGCCAGACTTCGCCTGTTGTTGGATCAGCCCAGACGCTGCCGGCCACGGGCTGGTCTTGATTGTCGGCGCGCCGAACGAGCGTTGGGAGCGAGCGCTCCTGAAAGTTGACCCGCCAAACGCGCCGGCCGTCGATCGTCTCCACGCCACCCTTCGTGAACAAGAACCGGGCGCGATTGCCTGGACGAAGCAGCGAGATCACGAGCGTGGGAATGTTGATATTGCGGCTGACGCGGTTGCTGTCAAGGTTGAACCTTGCGTTGTCGTTCAAAATCGCTGTCAGGTCGTCCGGCGAACCCGCGTTGGACAACAAGCGTGCGAGGCGATCGTCTCGATCCCGGACCTTCACGCCATCCACTTCGTATACATCCCGGTAGGCAATCCATTCTCCGGAGACGCGCGTCAGCGCATAGTCCGACTTGATCGTTCGCTGTCCCGATCGACTGCTGGACGGTCCGCCCATGGAAGAACCCACCGATTCGGTGCGCTGGGCATACCGCTCTTCCGCGATCACGCTTGCCAGATGATCCGCGTAGGTGCCCGTGTAGGACATGAGATGCTCGACGACGGTCTCGAGGGTTGGCTCCTGAGTCGTCGCAGCGCGCCCCGACACCAACACACACGTAAGGAGTGCGATGGTCTTGCGCATGTCGTGCTCCTGTTTTGTGCTCTATGCTCCAGGAGAACCTCTCGCTGATCTTTCGAAAACGGGAAGCCTTTCGTCGCCGGGCATACTGCCGATCCGGTCGGCGAGGAGCGGTCGTCCTCCGCGTGAGGCGTAGTATCCAAACGCTGCGAGGGCCACGATCAAGCCCAGGGTCAAATTCGATGACGTTGCAGACCAGTGCCTCACGGTGAGCGTGAGAGGAACAACCTGCGTAACATTGAAGACGACCAGCGCCATGAGCGCTGCAAGTAGGCCAAAACGGATGATCACGACCGTGAACAGCGTCACGACGAGCGCTTCAGCGATGAACTCGAGCCACACCAGCGGGACATCACCGAAGGATGACCACGACACGAACACACCAACCATGCCCAGCCCCATTGCGGCCCATTGACGGCGCGTGATCAGTCTGAGCACAACGAATAAGAGCGTCGCGAGAAACGCAGGCGTGAGCTGTCGAATCGCAACCGCGGACCAGGTCGACACCGTCCCGCACGCGTCGCATGGCGCACCGGCAAACATCAGACCGCCGGCTACTCGGAGGCTCGGCGGATGACCGAGAGCCACAGGCAGCAGCCGCCGGGCCAGGTCCAGGAGCATCCACACGACGGCCGCCGATGTTCCGATGAGCAGGTCGCGGCCCAGCCGTGAGTCTCGGACGTGGCCCGCGAGCAGTCGGCTCCAGCCGAGCAGCATGGCAGGCCAGAATCGCCTGCAGTACGGCTCGAACGCGCAGTAGGTGACCCACAGCATGAGCCCAACGAACGCCGCGTCGGACGCGATCGCAGACAAAGAGAACATCTCTGCTCGGAAATCGGGCACGTGGTGATAGCCGAATACCCACGCCGCCATCTCGATCGCGAATGCGGCAACAGCCAGCCTCGTGGCCCCCGCGACATCCGCCCGTCGAGTGCGAATGTGTTGCCGCGCCATCACAACCGCGCCGGTGAGCAGGAGAATCGCAGCGACCGTCTCCCCGGCGAACGCAAAACGATCGATGCGCGATCGCGCCTGCACCTGCATCCGTGTCGGCTGGCTCCACGGTCCGATCACGGCAAACGAAACAGGCCTGCCGCGGTACGCGGCCGCTTCGACGCGCACGCGCAGGTCCGGCTGGTCGGGTAGCGGTCCCTCCCACGCGGCGCGTGTGTCGGCAAAGTCTCGCGGCGTCCATCGGGGCGCGACGGATGAGAATGCGGCGGGCGTCAGACCGGCAGCGTCGAACAGCGGAACCCATGAGGCCGCGAACGAAGGATCTGCCTGATCCGGATCGAGTTGAGGTGGGACCCAGTTGAACTGGACCAGCCGGCCACGCGTGTCGAGTACCAGCGTATGCATGTCCGGGTCGTAAGGCGGCGGATCGTCGAGCGTCGGCCGCAATGCGAGCTGGCGGGGGACGAGGTCGCGCGGACTCGTCCGATACCAGTACACGAGGGCCGGTGGCGCACCGTTCGAGAGCCGCGCCCACCGCGTAGGGCTCGGGTCGGTCCGCGCAATCCAATTGACATAATCCGAGGCGACCAGGAAGCCGTCGGCGGTGTCCGCACGCGGTTCAGCGAAGCCGAGCGACGACAGGATCTGTTCAGCCCGGTCGGCGAGAACGGCAGGAGCCTTGTCGAGCGGCACCAGACGCGGCAGCGTCGCGAGCGGCGCGAGTGCCGCGGCGGCGAAGACTCCCCCGATGATCCAGGTTACGGCGAGCAAACCGGTCGCGACCGGCAGCGCGTCGGTTTCAGCTGCGGCGACCAGCAACGCCGGAGACGGGGTTTCGCCTGCCGCAAGCGCGGCCGCTAATGGATCGCCACCCGGAAGCGCGGCCGCCACCGCCAACGCGGAAACCGGGCGCCGCACGGGATCATGCTCTAGGCAGCGCAGGATGGCGCGCTCGATCGACGGATCGAGATCCCCGACGATGGATCGTGGGGTCGTCACCGTGCCCGTCTCGTGCAACACCTTCAGATCGGCAATCGTTTTCGCTCCGTGGGCGCGCTTGCCGGTGAAGATCTCGAAGAGGATCAATCCCAGCGCGTAGATGTCGGTTCTTGTGGACGCCGCCATGCCGTTGAGTTGTTCGGGCGCCATGTACTGGGGTGTGCCGACCAGCTCGGCCCCCGTATCGACAGCGGCGGTCGCGATTCCGAAATCAGAAACGCGGACATTGCCATCCCCATCGATCATCACGTTCGCCGGTTTGAGATCGCGGTGGATGACGCCGCGCTCATGAGCGGCGGCTACACCGGCGCACAGCTGCCGCGCGATGGCGAGTGCGCGATCTTGTGGGAAACGGCCGATGCGCCAGAGCAGCGCGGCAAGATCTTCGCCGTCGACGTACTCCATGGTCAGGAAGCGGCGGCCGTCGGATTCGCCGAGGTCGTACAAGCGGCACACGTTCTTGTGGGAGATCTGTCGAGCGACGCGCAGCTCGTTGTGGAACTGGGCGAGGCGCGCCGGGTCGGCGCCGCCGTCGGGGAGAAACTTCAGGGCAATGGGCTGATCGAGCGTCAGATCGTCGGCCCGGTAGACCTCGCCCATCCCCCCGCGGCCGAGCAGCGCGACCAGCCGGTAACGGCCGGCTACGATGGTGCCCGGCGCGTAGCGGGACGGGCCCGTCCCACCCGAGCCCGGTGTCGTTGCGCCTCCATCTCGAACAACGGCCAACGTGGGGCCGCCTGTCGAATCCTGGTCACGCGGACCGGTCACGTCGGCATTCTACCCGCCACGCAAACGTATTTGCCGTTGATCGCAATTCAAGAGAACGTTAATGTCCGCACAAGATGGCAGCTGTGAATCTCGCCGCGTTCGCGATCGCGATCATCATCTGTACGGCCGCCGTCACTGCGCTGGTCGGACACGTGCTTCGTCCCCAGCCCACGGGGAGGCTCCTGTTCTCGTTCGGTCTCTTTGCGGCGATCTACGGCAGTCGAATGTTCTTCAAGCAGCCCCTGGCGACAGCGCTCGGGATCAGTTCGTCGACGGCGCTTTGGATCGAGAGCGGACTCAACTACTTCATCCTCATTCCAGCGCTGCTGTTCATCGAGGAGCTCTACGGCCTCGGATGGCATCGCGCGCTTCGTTGGGTGACCGTTGGAACAGCCGCGTTCGCCATCGCCGCGGTGATTGCCGACCGCGCGACGGGTCTTCCAACTCGCGTACCCGACCCGTCCTTACCGTTGATGGCCGTCGTCGCAACCGTCGCTCTCGTCGGCGCGGTTGCCGGATACAGGCCGCCTCGGATTGTCGAATGGCGAATTCTGGTCGCGGGCATCGTCATCTTCTTGTTGTTCGTCCTCAACGATCACGCGGTCGGAGCCCATCTCGTGCCGTGGCAGTTCAGTGCGGAGCCGATCGGATTTCTTGTCTTGCTTGCCTGTTTCGGATATATCGCACTCAGGCGCGTATTCGCACAGGAACGCCAACTGATCGCCGTCGAACAGGAAATGCGGTCCGCGCGCGAGATTCAGACATCGATTCTGCCGCACGATCTGCCGTCAACGGGACGTGTACGGATCGCAGCCCGCTACGAGCCGCTGGCGGCGGTGGCGGGCGACTTCTATGACGTCGTCGCCATGGACAACGGCGCTGTGGCGGTGATAGTCGCGGACGTCTCGGGCCACGGCATCCCCGCAGCGTTGATCGCCTCGATGGTGAAGGTGGCCTTTGCCGCCGGGCTCCGAGAGACGCGGGATCCCGCCACTATTCTCGGACGGATGAATCTGACGCTGTGCGGGTTGTTCGAACGATCGTACGTCACGGCCGTCTGTGCCCTCCTCCGGCCGGATGAACGCGCGGTCAGCTATGCCGCCGCCGGCCATCCGCCGCCGCTGCTCGTGCCGGGAGACGACTCGACAGTGCTTCGCCTTGAAGAACGAGGCCTGTTTCTTGGGGTGATGCCGTCGGCGGAGTACGCCACGGCAACCGTTTCGATCGCGAGAGGGGCGCGTCTCATTGTTTACAGCGACGGTCTCACTGAAACACCCGGGCGCAATGAGGAACTGTTCGGCATCGAGCGCCTCACCGCCTTCGCCGATGTGGAGCGAAACAAGTCGCCGGCGTTGTTTGCGGATACGCTCATGACCACGCTGCGCCGGTTCGCGGACCGGGAAACTCTGCCGCACGACGATGTGACGCTTGTCGTTGTCGATCTGCTCGACGCCTGACAGCTGCCGCGTCAGTCCCCGTGCTCGGCAGTCGGAGGCATCGGCTGCTGCTACCATAGGGGACGGCAATGTCAGAGCGACTGCGTCCGATGCTCTTCGTGATTTGCGCGGTCTGCTGCGGGTCATCTTCGACGACCGCGCCGACGTCGCCCCCGAGCGCGCCGGCTCAAACCGGGACGCCCGCCCGCATGCTGCTGGTCACCTACACCACCGGCTACCGCCACGGCTCGATTGACGTTGCCGAGCCTGTTCTGGAGGCGCTCGGCCGCAGCTCGGGGCTCTTCACCACAACTTTTTGTCGGACCGCGAGCGACGTCAATCGATATATGACGCCGAGCGGCCTCGCCGAGTTCGACGGCGTAGTCTTCGCCAACACAACCGGAGATCTGGGCATCCCCGATCTGGGCGCGTTTCTGCGGTGGATCGCCGCCGGGCACGCGTTCGCAGGGACACACAGCGCGTCAGATACCTATCACAACCGCCCCGAGTACCTCGACATGCTCGGCGACGAATTCGACAAACACGGCAACCAGACCGAGGTTGTCGCGACGGTTGAAACGCCGTCGAATCCGGCCGTCGCCCCTCTCGGCTCGACGTACCGGGTGTTTGATGAGATTTACCGGTTCAAGACGAACAACAGGGATCGTGTCACCCCTTTGTTGACACTCCGAGCGTACCCGCAGGACGGGCTCGAACACGCCGGCGAAATGGGAGATCTACCGCTCGCGTGGGCGAAGATGTACGGGACGGGCCGCGTGTTCTACACCGCGCTCGGTCATCGCGACGAGCTCTGGCGGGATGCCACTTATCAGCAGCATGTGCTCGGCGGCATTCGCTGGGCGCTCGCACGAATGTGAAGGCAGGCCGTCATCCGGAGGAACGACGATGTGGAAACGAGATCAATCTGCCGGGCCGCCCCCACAACCACCCACACCTCCGCAAAACGTGCCATCAGATCAGGGAAGTGCGGACGCGCTCGTAATGGACTTGGGCAAGTCGGTCGTCATCAAAGGGGAGCTCAGTGGGTCCGAGGATCTCACGCTGTATGGCCAGATGGACGGGAGCGTCACGCTGCCCGATCACACGCTGACCATCGGCCCACATGCTGACATACGCGCGGAAATCGCTGCCAAATCGGTCGTGATTATGGGTGCCGTCACTGGCAATGTGACAGCCGGGGACAAGGTGGAAATCCAGGCGACCGGCTCGGTGACGGGCGATATCGTCGCGCCGCGCATTGCCATCGCTGAGGGAGGGGGCCTGAAGGGACGGGTGGAAATGCGCCGGCCCTCGGCGCCGTCAGCTCCCGACAAGCGCCAGCCTCAGTAGGGGCGCCGAGCACTTCGCGATCAATCGAGCGGGATCACGACCGCATCAACCTGAGCCGGACGGTTCCGGTGAGCAGCCATGCTCAGTGTGCTCATTCCGGCGCAGTGCACTCCCAAGCAATGGCCCCGAATGGCGCGCTACGCCCGCCTTGCCGATGGCGTACGGATTGCGGAGGACTGGCATGAAATAAGTGCCTGCGAAACTCAGGTACGAGACGCGATACATGTTCGACCTGATCTCAGAAGAGACCGAGCGGCCGCTTCGTGAACGTTCCCTCCGGTCCAGAGTCGCCGCCATCCTCGCGCACGCGGCGGCAATCACAGCCCTGGTTGTCGTCACGCTGTTTCGCGTGGCCACCGTTCAACCCCAACTCCGGACGACTCTGGCGTTTGTCGTGACGCCAGCCGTGCTGCCGTCTCTACCGCCGCCGCCACCACCGGCAGTGGCATCGCACGCGCCGCACGACGCACCCGCAGCCAAAGAGCCTGCCGGTGTCGTCGAACAGCCCGCAATATCCGCCGACGCGTCATCCGCCGTCCAGCAGGAGCACACGGGCACGAGCCACGTCGAGGCGGCCGCCGGATTGGAAAGCGGAGTCGAGGGCGGCGTGACCGGCGGCGTCGTCGGAGGCATCGTCGAAGGGATTGGGGCGCCCGTCGCGCCCGCTCCGCCGCCACCCGCGCCGACATCTTCAGCGGCTCCGGTTCGCGTGGGCGGCCCGATCAAGACGCCGGGCCTGCTCCATCGTGTCGAGCCCGTCTATTCGGCGCTCGCCGCCGCAACGCACCTCGGCGGCATCGTCATCCTCGAAGCCGTCGTTGATGCGAGCGGTGGCGTGGAATCGGTCAGAGTCGTGCGGAGCGCGGGTGCCCTGCTGGACAACGCCGCGAGCGACGCATTGAAGCAGTGGAAGTATTCAGCGCTCGTTTTGAACGGCATTCCCACACCGTTCGTCGTGACCGTGACATTCAGGTTCAGCCTGGCGTGACCGACCGCGCCCTCCGGATGTTCGCCGCGATGGCGTCATCCGCGATCTGCGTCCTCGTCGTCGACGTATCGAACGCCTAGTTCGGCCAGCCTCGGGCGCCACCCGTACATATCCAGTCCGAGCTCCCCGGCGCGGAGGCGCTCACGCGACTTCTGCTCCTTCGCGACGCGCTCCATGCCCAGCCGGGCCGCGTCCGCGGCCGTTCGGCACGGCACGACCGCCACGCCGTCCGCGTCGGCGACGATTACGTCGCCCGGGTTGACGAGCGCGCCGGCACACACGACCGGCACGTTGACCGACCCGCCGGTGGCCTTCACCGTTCCGTGAGCGCTGATGGCCTTCGCCCACACGGGAAAATTCATGGCGGCGATATCGGTCACGTCGCGGACGCCGGCGTCGATCACGAGACCGACGACGCCTCGCGCGCGCGCCGATACGGCGAGCAGCTCGCCGAACATCCCGTCGGTCGACTCCGACGTCGTGGTCACGACGAGGACGTCGCCGGCCTGAACGAGCTCCAGCGCCGCGTGGATCATCAAGTTGTCGCCGGCCTGGCATGACACGGTCACCGCGCTGCCGGCAACTTTGGCCGTAATGTAAATCGGGCGCAGGTACGGCCGCATCAGGCCCGTGCGCCCCTGCGCCTCGTGAACGGTTGCGACGCCGAGATCGTTCAGGGTGTGGATCGTCTCTTCGTCGGCGCGGTGGATTTTTCGAACGACGGTGGGTCTCATAAGGTCGCAGCGATCAAGGCTTGTGGATGCCGATTGCCCATTGCAAGTCTTCGGCCAGCTTGGCGCGGGTGCGCATCACCGTGAAGCCCCAGCTCAAGACGCCGCTCGGCACGCTGCTCCAGGTGGCATTCGGGTCGAACAGGAGGTAGGTGTCCCAGAGCGCGTCGTCTCGCTGGGGGAATTTGCCGTCGCCGCCTCGCGATGGCTTCAGATCAGACAGGTGTGTCATGAACCAGCGTCCCGCCGACTTCGGCTCGTCCCAGGTCTGGATGATGCGGCGGTCAAGGAGGATTTCACTCGGCCAGCGCGACTCTTCGTCGCCGGGGTACATGCGGAACCACACGACGAAGACACGAACGTCGGCGGACAGGTTCTTCGCGAGGAGATCGTTTTGCGCCCACCGGGCGCCCGCGACGCAGGACGGTCATGTCGGCGAAAGCAACAGGATGAGGCGCACGTGCCCCCTGCCGCTGTTGAACCAGTCGCGGATCTCGTCAATGCCGCGCAGATGTGGCAACGTCGCGCCCGAAAGCGGACGCGTGACGAGCGCCGCCAGGGCAATCGCTGCGGCCGCGCGCGCGAGACGGACGCGGGCCGTCATTGCGGGC
>Ga0066903_100005474_pt1 | contig 11029 bp, 10 predicted proteins | sample PanSoiMetaGPlot1_FD_67491 | JGI IMG/M metagenome (GOLD analysis project Ga0066903, IMG submission 67491) | Tropical forest soil microbial communities from Panama analyzed to predict greenhouse gas emissions - Panama Soil - Plot 1 (version 2) | ecosystem: Environmental > Terrestrial > Soil >...
TTCAAGGAGTTACAGGCTCGTCCAGGCGTGCGCCCCGTGGGCATGGGCGTTGCCTTTGAGACCGGCGCACAAAAAGGCTTGAGGGGGCCTGAATGAAGAAAGCTCGGGTTTTGATTGTGGACGACGCGGCGCTGATCCGCCGGATGATCAGGGACGGACTGTCGGCCGAACCGACGATCGAGGTGGCCGGCGAAGCCGAGGACGGCCGGACGGCGCTGCTGCGCGTGGCGCAGCTCAAGCCCGATCTCGTCACGCTCGACATCGAACTGCCCGGAATGAACGGGCTCGAGACGCTGCGCGAGATTCGCAAGTCGTATCCGCGGCTGCCGGTGATCATGTTCAGCGCGTTCACCGAGCGGGGCGCGGCCGACACCCTCGAGGCGCTCCACAACGGCGCGTCCGACTACGTGACGAAGCCCGCCTCGTCGGGCGGCACGGCGCTGGCCCGCGAGCGCATCTGCCAGGACCTCATCCCGAAAATCCGCTCGCTGTGCCACGTGGGGCCCGACGCGGCGGGCAAGCCCGGCACCGCGCCCAGGTTCTTTTCGATGCGCCCGCTCGGCACGCCGACGCGCGCCGACGCCGTCGCCGTCGCCGTGTCGACGGGCGGCCCGCAGGCGCTGTCGACGATTCTGTCGAAGCTGCACCCCGAGTTCCGCGCGCCGATCTTCGTCGTGCAGCACATGCCGAACATGTTCACGCGGCTGCTCGCCGAGCGGCTCGACGGCCAGACGTCGCTCACGGTCGTGGAGGCGGCCGACGGTCAGCCCGTCCGGCCCGGCATGGTCTACGTCGCGCCCGGCGACGCGCATCTCCTCGTGCGGCGCCGCGCCGGCGGCGAGATCGTGACAGCGCTCGATCAGGGCGCGCCCGAGCACGGCCGCCGGCCCGCTGCCGACGTCCTGTTCCGCTCCGTCGCGCATACGTATCGCGCCCACTCGCTCGGCCTCGTGCTGACGGGGATGGGTGAAGACGCCCTCGTCGGCAGTCAGCACATCGCCGGCGTCGGCGGACGCGTCGTCGTGCAGGACGAAGCGACGAGCATGGTCTGGGAGATGCCCGGCCGCATCGTCGGCGCGGGGCTCTCGGATGCCGTCCTGCCGATCGGCGACATGGCGGCCGAACTCGTCCGGCGAACGGCGACCGTTGCACAAGGAGTGGTAGGCGCCCGGAAGTGAGTCCGGAAGTGCAATCATGAAGAAGCAGACAACCATCGTTCTCGGGTTCGCGGTCGGGACCGTCGCCCTGCTGACAGCGGTGATCCTCCTCGTGGTCTCGACGCTGCTGAGCGATGCGGTCACGCAGGCGGTCAGCCCGTTCCTGTCGATGAGCGCCCAGCTCGCCGCGAACGCGGCGTCGCCGGGGCTGCAGCTGGACAGCAAAACCGAGGTCGAGTCCGCGCTCAAGGTCTACGTCGACAATCCCGTGTTCACGTACGTGCGCGTGACGAACCGTCAGGGAACGGAGGTGCTCGTCCACCGGATGCAGGGGCTGACGCCGCTGTCGGGCGTCGTGATGTCGGGCACCGAGATCGCCGGCGAGATGTTCCACAGCGCGCCGATTCAATCCAACGTCGGTCAGCTCGGTACGCTGACGCTCGGCATGTCGCTGACGACGCGTGACGCGGTGCTGTCGGCGGCGCGCCGGCTGCTGCTGGCGCTCGGCCTCGCCGCCGTCGTCGTGATGGTCGTCTGCATGCGGGTGCTGCTCCGCTGGAAGCTGGAAGGCCCGCTGCGCGCCACCGCCACCGAGATCCGCGAATCGGCCGGCCAGGTGCTGCAGTTGTCGCGCATGGTGGCCACGTCCAGCCAGTCGCTCTCGCAGGGCGCCACACAGCAGGCAGCGTCGCTCGAAGAGACGTCGGCGTCGATGGAGGAAATGGCGTCGATGACGCGCAAGAACGCCGAGAACGCCACCAGCGCCACGCGCCTGGTGACCGGCGTCGCCGAGCAGGTGGTCGCCTCCAACGTCGCGCTGACCGAGATGGTCTCGTCGATGACGTCCATCAAGGAATCCAGCAACAAGGTCGCGAAGATCATCAAGACGATCGACGAGATCGCGTTCCAGACCAACATCCTCGCGCTCAACGCGGCCGTCGAGGCCGCCCGCGCGGGGGAAGCCGGCATGGGGTTCGCCGTCGTCGCCGACGAAGTGCGCAATCTCGCGCAGCGCTCGGCGCAGGCGGCTCGGGACACGGCCGGTCTCATCGAGGAATCGATCTCGCGGTCGCAGGAAGGCGCCGCGAAGGTCGAGCAGGTGGCGACCGCCATCGAGGCCATTACCACGAGCGTGCGCCAGGTCAAGGGCATCGTCGAAGAAGTCCGTGAATCGAGCCAGCAGCAGACGCAGGGCATCGATCAGGTGTCGCAGGCCATCGCCCAGATGGAGAAGGTGACGCAGTCCACGGCGGCGACTGCCGAGGAAAGCGCTGCGGCCAGCGAGGAGCTGAACGCCCAGGCGGAGTCGTCCATCGCGGTCGTGGCGAAGCTGGATGAGGGCTGGCGGAACGACGGCGACAGCGTGTCCACGCCCGTCAAAGGCAACCAATCCAGTGCGATGCGAGCGCTGTCGGCGGCGCGCCGGAAGCTCACCTCGCCGGTGGTCGCCCCCGCCGCGGTCCGCAGGCAGACGTCGAAACTGCCGCCGCGGAAGACCACGGCCGAAGAGGAATTCCCGCTGGCGGAAATTTAGAGCAGAGACGAGTACAAGATCTGGACGGGACTTGCTATCATTGGGGTCGCCGTCGGACCTCGGTCCATCGGCGGCGCTCCCCGAAAGCGAGACTGCGTTGCTGAAAGGCCGTGTCCTGATTGTTGAAGACGAGCCAGGCGTTCGTCTTGGCGTGCGCAGCTATCTCGAGGCCTATGGCTACGAGATCGAGGAGGCGGAAACCTGCGCCTCCGCCTTGACGCAGATCAACACCGTCCTGCCCGACGTGGTGACGGTGGATTACGCGCTGCCCGACGGCACGGCGCTCGACCTGATGGCGCAGTTGAAGAGCGCCAACATCGACGTGCCGATCATCGTCATCACCGGCCATGGATCGATCGAGCTGGCGGTGACGGCGATCAAGGAAGGCGCCGAGCACTTCCTCACCAAGCCGCTCGAACTGGCGTCGCTGGCGGTCGTCCTCGATCGCGTCATCGAAAACCAGCAGAACCGGCGCCGTCTCAACGCGACGCGCCGGCGGCCCGCGCCGCTCGATCTGCTCGCGGGCCGCAGCGCCGCCATTCACGCGCTGGCGCGCGACGCCTACTCCGCCGCGCAGTGCGATCTGCCCATCCTGATCGAAGGTGAGACCGGCACCGGCAAGGGCATGCTGTCGCGGTGGATCCACGCCGAGAGCCGCCGCGCGAGCGAATCGTTCGTCGATCTGAACTGCGCCGGGCTGCCGCGCGATCTGCTGGAATCGGAGCTGTTCGGACACGAGAAGGGGGCCTTCACCGGCGCCGTCGCCGCCAAACCCGGACTGCTCGAGGCGGCGCACCGTGGCACGATGTTCCTCGACGAGATCGGCGACACCGACATGGCGATCCAGCCGAAGCTGCTGAAGGTCGTCGAGGAGAAGCGGTTCCGCCGCCTGGGTGAAGTCGGCGAGCGCCGGGTGGACGTCCGCTTCCTCGCCGCCACCAACTGCACGCTGTCGCAGCTCGTGGACGAAGGCCGGTTCCGCGAGGATCTCTACTACCGGATCAACACGCTGGTGCTCCGCCTGCCTCCCCTGCGCCACCGCAAGGCCGACATTCCGGGGCTGGCGGTGTCACTGGCCGAGCAGCTCTCGCGCGAGATCGGCAAGCAGGCCGTCACGATCGACGCCGAGGCGATCGACGCGCTGGTCGCGCACACGTGGCCGGGCAACATCCGCGAGCTACGAAACGTCCTGGAGTGCGCGCTGCTGGTGGGGACCGAACCGGTCATTCGCAAGACCGATCTGCGGCTCAATACCGGGACGCCGCGTGCGGCCGCGCCGCCGCCCAAGGCCGACTCCCTCAAGGATATCGAGTGGCAGCATATCCGCCAGGTCCTCTCCGACGAGGGAGGAAACGTGGCCCGCGCCGCGGCGCGGCTTCGGATCCCGCGGAGTTCGCTGTATCAGAAGCTGAAGCTTCAGCGGGGTCGGGCGGGGTCGATCGATCCCGAGTAGCCTGCAGCGACGACAGCGAGTCGGCGATGAGCCGCGGCATCGCGAGCAGCGTCGCCACGTGGCAGGCTGCGCCCCGGGCGATCGCTTCGGCCGGCATGCCGAAGACCACGCACGACTGCTCCGCTTCCGCAATCGTGATCGCGCCGGCGTTCCTGAGCGCGAGCATGCCGTCCGCGCCGTCCCCGCCCATGCCCGTCAGCAGCAGCGCCACCGTCGGCACGCCGCGCAGGCGCGCGGCCGAATGGAACAGGACGTCGACCGACGGCCGCTGGTAGTGCACGGCCGGGCCGCTGCCGATGATCGCGCGGAGCTCGACGCCGCGCGCTTCCACGACCATGTGATAGTCGCCGGGCGCGATGTAGGCGACGCCGCGCCGCAGGGGTTCGGATCCGTTGGCCTCGACCACCGACATGGGGCAGACGCCGTTCAGGCGCGCGGCAAACGCCCGCGTGAACTGTGCGGGCATGTGCTGGACGATCATGATCGGCGGCGCGTTGGCCGGCAGCCGGCTCAGGACCGCTTCGATCGCCTGCGTGCCGCCGGTGGAGGCGCCGATGACGATCAGGCCGTTGGCGCGCGCGAGCGCGTCGACCTTCGTCGACGGCAGCGCGGGGTGTCCCGCGGGGATCGGCGTCATGAAGCGCTTGGGCCGTCCGCCACGCAGGTCGCGGATGCGCCGCTTCAGCCGATCCGTCACCTGGGCGACCGAGTACGGTCCGCCCGGCTTCACGATCACGTCGATGGCGCCAGCCGCCAGCGCTTCGATGCTCGCGGCGGATCCCGTCTGCGTCACCGAGCTGACGATGATGACGGGCATCGGGTGATGCTCCATCAGGCGGTGCAGGAACGTCAGGCCGTCCATGCGCGGCATTTCGATGTCCAGCGTCAGCACGTCCGGACGATGCCGCACGATCAGGTCGCGCGCGACGAACGGATCCCCGGCCACGCCGACGACCTCCATGTCGGGCTCGGCCGAGATGGTGTCGGCGAGCATCTTCCGCACGATCGCCGAGTCGTCGACGATCAGTACGCGCACCTTGGGATCCGTGTGGGCCATGTCTAGAAGCCCGCGGCCGCGGCCTCGAGGTCGACGCCCCGCACCGAGACGGCCAGCGGCAGATCGTTGACGGTCACGAGCATCGCGTCCTCGTCCGGGAGCGGCGGCCGGCGGGGCGCGGCTTCGACGACGGGCCGGCTCAGCGTGAACGCCTGCGTCATCGCCAGCCGCGTGAGCCAGGTGCCGCAGATCATGTTCGACAGCTCGCCGACGAGATCGAAGAGCGCCTCGCGGTCCGGTTCCGGATCCAGCGGATCGCGCCCCGTGAACGCGTCGAGCAGCGTCCGGGCGAGGCTGTGCGGTACGGTGCAGGTCAGCGCGCCGGCGCACGTCCCTTCGCGGAAATGCACGGTCGCGACGAGCCAGTCGCCGCCGCCGTCGAGCTGCTCGAAGCGCGCGCGGTCGCACGGCTCGGCCTCGGCGTAGAAACTCTTCTCCGCGACCGACGCGATCGCCCCGACGACCTGCGCGGGGAGATCAGGAGTGAAGAGATCCGGCAGCTTGACTGAGCACATTTCTAAGCACCTCGGGGGTGAAGGGCTTTTCCAGGTAGCACTGCACGTCGAGCTCCGCGGCTTCCTCGCGGCGCGACGCGGAACCGTCGGTCGAGATGATGACGCGGACCAGATTCGGCCAGCGTGCCTGCCGCGAAATCTCGCGCAGCAACTCGACGCCGTTCATGCCCGGCATGTTCACGTCGGTGAGCAGCAGGTCCACCGGGCCGGTCTCGAGAATCCGGAGGGCCTCGGCGCCGTCGGCGGCCTCCACCACCTCGTCGACAGGAAGCTCCGTGAGCTTGATGACGCGCCTGATGAGCGCGCGCATCATCGCGGAGTCGTCTACGATCAGAATGCGCATGACCCTTACATCTCCTTCGTCTGCTGCCCGCTGAGCACCAGCAGGCGTCCGTCTTTCGCTGAAAAGTGAACCGTCCGTGCGTCGACGCCGCCGACTTCCTGGGCCTCGATGAAGAGGCCGAGCCTCCACAGAATGCTGCGCGCGGCCAGGACGTTGCGGTGCCCGGTCGCCAGCCCGTTGCCGTTGTGGCCGGCGGAGATCATCGCCCCGCCGATCAGCCGCACGCTCGCGCGGTTCTTCTTCAAGCCGCGCCGAATGGCCGACTGCAACAGCATCGGAATGCCCGTGTCGCCGAACGCCGCCGGCTGATCGATCGCCCGGCGATAATTGATGTTCGACTCCGGGAGCAGGAAGTGGAGCAGCGCCGCGATCCGCACCGCCGGATCGAACAGGCAGACCGCCACACAGCTTCCCAGCGCGTACGTGACGATCACGTCGTCGGGCCGATCGGCGATCGCCATTTCGCCGATGCCGACGATGATCCGGCGGCCGGAATCGGGGTCGCCCCACGGCAACAGCCGATCGGTCGCCGGCTGCGTCATCGGCGCCTCCGCTGGTAGATCGACGGCGCGACCCACTGCAGCCCGTGCTCGACGGCGCCGAGGCTCTCCGAGTGCGAGATGAACAGGTACCCGCCGGGCACGAGCCGCCGCTCGAGCGAGGCGATGACCCGCTGCTGCACCGGCGCGTCGAAGTAGATCATGACGTTGCGGCAGAAGATCACGTCGTACGCGGCCGGCGCGTCGTCGGCTTCGACCAGGTTGAGCCACCGGAACTCGACCAGCGCACGGAGGGCCGGCGTCACGCGCACATAGCCTTCCTGCGTCCGGACGCCCCTGACGAAGTATTTGTCGAACCCGGGCGGCAGCTCCGAGAGCTTGAGCGACTTGTACACGCCGGCGTCTGCCGTCGCGAGCGCCTTCGTCGACAGGTCGGTCGCGAGCAGCCGGACCCGGCCGCCCGCCCCCGTTCCCAGACGCTCCGTCAGGAGCATCGCGATCGTGTAGGGTTCCTCGCCGGTCGCGCAGCCCGCGCTCCAGATCGACATCGGCCCCGTCCGCTCGACGAGCGGCGGCAGGACCGTCCGCGTGAAGAAGTCGAAGTGCCGCGGCTCCCGGAAGAACGACGTGTGATTCGTCGCGATCGCGTCGAGGAGCGCCGTCAGCTCGCGCCCGGTCTCGTCGGCGCGGACGTAGCGGATGTACTGCCGGAACGACTGGAACCCACCATGCCGCAGACGCTTCTGCAGCCGCGCCGCCACGAGCGCGCGCTTGCCCTCGTGGAGGTTGATGCCGCACGCGTTGTACACGAGCCGCGCGATCGACGACAGGTCGCGATCCGACAGCTCGGGGGCGTTGATGGTCCAGAGTCCCGACTCCATGCACTCAGTGCCCTTCGGCCAGCACGGGTCCTTCCCCGCCGAGCACGCGGTCGAGATCGAGGAGGATCTTGACGCTGTTCTTCACCTTCGCGAGGCCGAGGATGTAGTCGGTCGTGACCTGATCGCCGAAGTCCGGCGCCTGGTCGATGTCGTCGCCCGAGACGTTCAGCACTTCCGACACCGAGTCCACGACGACCCCGATCATGCCGAGATGCGTGACGTCGACCACGATGATGCAGGTGTGGTCGGTGTTCTCCCGAGCCTCGAACCCGAATTTCAGCCGCAGGTCGATCACGGGGATCACGCGGCCGCGCAGGTTGATGACGCCGCGCACGTGGCTCGGCATCTGCGGCACGTGCGTGATGTCCATCGCCTTGATGATCTCGCGCACTTTCAGCACCGGCAGGCCGTACTCCTCCACGCCGAGCGCGAACGTGAGGTACTTCCCTCCTCCGTCCGCCTGGCGGCGGCCGGTGTCCGTCGCGTTTGCCGTCGTGCTGCTGAGTCTCGTGTGCATGTGTGCTCCTCGCCGCCCGTCAGGCGGCGGTTCCGACCGCGTCCGTTTCAGCGCTCAACGCGAGCAGCCCGCCGGCATCGAGGATGAGCCCGATGCGGCCGTCTCCCAGGATTGCCCCGCCCGCGACGCCGCGCACGTGCCCGAACGCGTCGCCGAGCGACTTGATCACGACTTCGTACTTGCCGACCAGCTCGTCGACGACGAGCGCGAGCGGACGATCCGCGTCCTCGATGATCACCACCGTGGCGTTGACGATCTGCCGGCACGCGCCGTGGATCCGGAACGCCTCCCCGACATGGAGCAGCGGAATCAGCTTCTCGCGGACGCGCACCATGCGCTGGCGCCCCTGCAGCGTGTGCAGCTGGTCGGGCAGCGGCCGGAGCGACTCGCGCACCGCGAACGTGGGTATCACGAACCGCTCCCCGCCGACGCGCAGCACGAGGCCGTCGACGATCGCCAGCGTGAGCGGCAGCCGGATCGTGAACGTCGTCCCGCGTCCCGGCGCCGTGTGGATGTCGATGCGGCCGCGCAGCGCTTCCACGTTCCGGCGGACGACGTCCATGCCGACGCCCCGCCCCGAGATCTGCGTGACGCGATCGGCGGTCGAGAACCCCGCCTGGAAGATCAACTGATGGATGGCGTCGGACGACAGGCCGGCGTCCTCGGCGATCAGCCCGCGCTCGACCGCGACCGCGCGGATTTTCTCGGTGTTCAGCCCGGCGCCGTCGTCGGTGACCGTGACGACGATGTTGCCGGCCTGGTGTGAGGCGCTGAGCCGGAGCTCCGCGGTGATCGGCTTGCCCGCGGCGGCGCGCTTCTGCGCGTGCTCGATCCCGTGATCGATGCAGTTGCGGATCATGTGCATCAGCGGATCGGTGAGGTGCTCGACGACCTTGCGATCGAGCTCCGTCTCCTCTCCCGAGAGCACCAGCGTGATCGGCTTGTCGGACTGGCGGCTCAGGTCGCGCACCAGCCGCGCCATCTTCTGGAACGTCTGCCGGATCGGCACCATGCGCATCGCCATGGCGCTGCGCTGCAGCTCGCTCGTGATGCGCTTGAGCTGCCCGAGCCGATCGTTCAGCCGCTCGTCGCGCGACTTCACCAGCATCGGGTCTTCCGACAGGATCGACTGCGCGATGACGAGCTCGCCGACCATGTCGAGCAGCGCGTCGAGCTTGCGCGTGTTCACCTTCACCGTGCTCTGGCCGTCGTCGCGCCGGTCGCTCTTGCCGGCCGCGGACCCCAGCGCCGGCGACGCGGGCGCGAACGCGGCGGGCTCGGAGAGTTCCGGTTCCTTCGCGCCGTCGATGATCCGGCTCACCATGTCGAGCAGACCGGCGCGGCGCTGCGACACGTCGGTGCCGACCTGGCCCGCCGCGCGCGCGGGCAGCTCGCGGATCATCAGCGTCAGGAGATCGACGCTGCGGAGCACGACGTCGACCTCGCTCGGCCCCATCGGGTGCTGGCCCTGGCGGACCAGATCGAGCAGCGTCTCGAATTTGTGCGCGACTTCCTGAATCGAATTCAGCCCGAGGACGCCCGCGTTGCCTTTCACCGTATGGAACGGCCGGAACACGTCGTTCAGCAGCTTCACGTCGTCGGGCGCAGCCTCGAGCTGCAGGATCGTGGCTTCGATCGTGGCGAGGTGGTCCAGCGACTCGATGACGAACATCGCCCCGAGCTCCTGGTCCGCCGCATACGCCGCCACGTCGTCGTAGACGACCGGTTCGGCTGCCGCCTCGGCCAACACAGGCTCGACGAGCGTCGTCGCCACATTCGCGGCGTCCACCAGGTGAAGGGGCTCCGGCACGTCACCGTCTTCGGCGACGAGCGATCGCAGGCTGTCGATCACATCGGCGGCGTTGACGGCCGTCACGGTGGACGCCAGAAACGCCATCCGATCCGCGACCGGCGCGAGGTCGCTGCCGCCGTCGATCGACGACGCCAGATCGAGCAGCGCGCCGCGGACGGCGTCGAGCGGCATGCCCTCGTCCATCGCGGTCTGGATGCGGTCGAGCGCCCGGTCGGCGCGCCCGCGATCGGATCGGTCCCTCATGTCGTTCCTCATGCACGCACCGCCGTGCGTGCCGGCGCGGGCGCCGTGCGCGTGCGCCGCAGCAATTCAGGCGCGATGGCGGCCAGCGGCAGCGCGGCCTCCGCGAGTCCGGCGCGATGGACGCGCCCGGCCATGTCCCAGACGAGGCTCGTCGCCTCGTCCTGTACGATCACGTGGCCGCCGGCCTTCGAGATGGCCTCGCTCCCCTGCAATCCGTCCTCGCCGCTGCCGGTCATCACCAGCGCGAGCGAATGGCCGCCATAGAGGTCGGCGACCGACTGGAACAGAACGTCCGCTGAATGCCGGTGCACGCTGCCCGTCACTTCCGGATCCAGCGCGGTCACGATCTGCGGACCGCGGCGCTTCAAGCGAAGGTGCCGATCGCCCGGCGCGACATAGACGGTGCCGGGGACGACGACCGCGCCGTCCGTCGCTTCGACGACCTGCAGCTGGAGCTGCTGGTTCAGCCGTTCGGCGAGCAGTTTCGTGAACGTCTGCGGCATGTGCTGGACGACCGCGATCGGCGCGGCGAAGGTGGCCGGCAGCGCGCCGAGGACGTCGGCGAGCGCGCCCGGTCCGCCCGTCGAGAGCGCCATCGCGACGGCACGCACTTCCGCGTCGCCGCCCTTGGCGATCGATCCAGGCGAATACGCCGGCGCGGGACGACGAACCGGTGCGGCCGGAGCGGCGACGCCGGATACGGCGCCGACGCGGCAGAGCGCCTTGATGCGAGGCACGAGATCTTCGCGGATGCGCTGCTGCGCCGCCTCGCGGCCGCCGGCGGTGGCAGGCTTGGCGACATAGTCCGACGCCCCGAGGGAAAGGGCTTCGAGCGTGTCGGCGCAGCCGCGCTCCGTCAACACACTGAACATGATCACGGGGAGGCGCGGATAGCGTTTGCGCAGCTCACGCAGCGTTTCGATCCCCCCCATCTCCGGCATCTCGACGTCGAGCGTGACGAGATCGGGATTGAGCTGCGGGATCAGCTGCAGCGCCTGGCGCCCGTTGCCGGCGCC
>Ga0066903_100005478_pt1 | contig 11026 bp, 10 predicted proteins | sample PanSoiMetaGPlot1_FD_67491 | JGI IMG/M metagenome (GOLD analysis project Ga0066903, IMG submission 67491) | Tropical forest soil microbial communities from Panama analyzed to predict greenhouse gas emissions - Panama Soil - Plot 1 (version 2) | ecosystem: Environmental > Terrestrial > Soil >...
TTCGGTTCGGTGATGCCCTATGGGCTTGACGATCATGGCCGTCCCATCTTCCTGATCAGCACAATGGCAATGCACACGCAGAACCTGCAGGCCGATCCGCATGCCAGTCTGCTCGTCACGCAGAAGGACACCGAGGGCGAACCACTTGGCGCCTCAAGAGTAACGCTGCTAGGGAATGTTCTGAAAGTACCGAAGCCGGAATTGGCCGAGGCGCGCGCACTCTACTTAGAGCATCATGCCAACAGCAAGTATTGGGTGGATTTTGAAGATTTTACTTTTTACCGCATGGATGTTGTTGATGTTTATTACGTGGGCGGTTTCGGAGTAATGGGCTGGGTATCCGCATCTGATTATGACCACAGCAAACCTGACCCTCTTGCGGACTCCATGGCCGAAATCATTCAGCACATGAACGCCGACCACAAGGACGCGCTCGTCTTGCTTACACGGACATTTGCGGGCATTCAGTCAACGGAGGCGACGATGACAGCAGTCGATCGCCTCGGCTTTCATGTTCGCTTGAAAACTGCAGAGGGGATCCGTGGCACCCGCATTGCATTCTTGACGGAGGTAAGCAATCCGGCCGAGACTCGAAAAGTGCTGGTGGAGATGGTCCAACAAGCTCGCTCGCAGGCCCAATGAGGGCCAAATCTGGCACAACTGGAACATCGGAACTCGGAAAATCCCACCCACCCAAACCAAAAAAACTGTAACCTGCGTATTCGTATCCCGTAATACACGGTAGAGAAGCTCATGGATCTGCTCCAGCGGTTCATGCAAACGCACGCGATTGGGTCCCCCCTAAAATGCTGTATTGGTCCGGGATGGCATTTGTAGCCATGCCGGTAATCTGACCGGCATTGTTCACGTCGAATGCAATTCCTTGATACCCGCCCAGTGTGCCCAGATTGAATATTTTGCCTTTCGTCCAGGCGACCACATCGGTCGCAGGCAGGCCCAGAATTGGATCGATGAGACCATTTTCGGACTGTCCAACGATCAGGCCATGGTCATTGGTGGCTTCGGCCTGACTGCTGTTGATGCCCGCAAGTGCTCCTGACCATCTGTGGCGTTCTTTGACGCTTCGGAACTCGGTAAACCCAATCTAGACTTATGAGCTATCCGCAGACCAATCGTCGGATTGGTCGGTGAAACGCTCGCTGAAGAGGGGGCCAACGGGTGAGCGCGAATGGCCTAATGCGAAGATTGTGAAAAAGTTGGGACCGCCCTCCCCCGAGTACGGTCCCTCCTAAATGTCGCTAGCGGCCTTCTTACAACCACAACACTAGATCGCCAATTGAAAGCTGCCAATTGATCGAACGTGCCCTAGCGAGTAGTTCAAAGGTGCCAGTTTGGTTTTGCAGCCTACGTTCTCCGCAGCCAAACAACACATTTTTTAATCGAGAATTTACTTACCACTATATCGAGCGGGATTAATATTCGCGCGATTTGCTATGAGCATCCGCTTCCCCTGGTGCCAAGAAGTGGGCGCACGGGCCGCATCTGTCCACCTTCCCCAAGCAATTGGCGATGCGGCCCTAAAACTCGGTAGCAGGAAAAAACCCGCCCAACAGAAGAGCGTGGCTCAAGCTCGTTGGGCGGTCATTCGCAAATCGGAGAGAAAAAAACTTACAAGGCTTTGAGCGCGCTGCACACTCCCAAAAATGCGAGCCGCTTAGCCGTGAGATTTCTTGCCTGACTACTAGCCATTGGTAGTACTGGGCTAATGAGCTGAAACTGTTTCCCAACGCTTTGGGCGGTGAAGGTAGGTGTTTATGTCCAGCACCAACTATTCATGGGACAGTTTGTATCGAGCTGCGCTCGCGGAAACGGATCTTGCTAGCAAGTTTGAACGTATCAAGGCCGCTGAAGACGCAATCCTTCTGCGGCGAAGGCAACTCGCTGGCAATCTAGACTTTTGCGATGAGATTTATGAATCGGAGAGAGCGCTGCTCAAATTGGCCTGGTTGCGGGCGACACCTTCTCCCAGAGACAAGTCCAGCTAGATCACACGGAAGCTTCCACTGCGGGGAGAAGTTCATTTGCTACGTTTGTCTTCAGCAGGTATTGCTCTGCACCGGCGAGGAAAGCCGCCGTCCTTATCCCCTCATCGTCGTTCAGCGTTACGAAAATCACTCTTGTAGCAGGCGAGGCTTGCCGTATCTGGGCGGCGGCTTCTATTCCGTTCAGGACTGGCATTCCGATGTCGAGAAGAACAATATCGGGATGCAATTCTGAGGTTTGCTGAACTGCTTCTAGTCCGTTGCATGCCTCACCGATAACCTGCAATTCTGGGTTCGTTTGCAACACAGATCGAACTCGGACACGCCACTCCGCGAAATCATCCGCGACCAATATGCGGACCTGTTTTGTCTCTTCTGCCATACCCACTCTCATATAAGGCAGCGTTAGCTTGAATCGCAAGTGCCAACATCTGCCAGTCCATCTGTTTGTTTTCTCAGTGCCTTGTCTTGAACTTAGCAAGGCACGAAAAAAGGCCGCATCAGCTCTCTCTCTCTCTAATGTGGCCTTCTGGCGAACAGTCGCTCAGCTGCCCAGCATCTTGCGCAGCTGATCCAAAGTTCACAATTTCGATTCACATCGACAGTCGCCATGTTGCTTTCCTGTGCCGGATACGACAAGAAAAGAAAAGGCCGCCCAACCGTGCGGTTTTGGGCGACCCGAGAGGAGTCTGAAGGCGGTGAGATGTTCCAAGGGAGTGGCCAGTTGTCACCATGCCACCTTTATGATTTCCTCCCTCCTTTCAGTAGGACGAACTGCGGTCTAGCTGGATTAGTCTTTGGCCGCACCAGGCGATCAAGGGCTTCTTTCATAGGTTGCATTCGAATGTGCGAGTGGGTGTTGAACATTCGATTCGACACGTGGCCGGCGATCGCGGTAACTGTCCTCTCTGAATTCGCTGGATCTTCCAAGAGGCGCGTGACGACGTGATGCCGGAGATCGTACATCCGCAAAGTTGGCAAGCCTGCAGCAACCCGCCGCTTCTCCCAAGCCTTGCGCCAGTTGCCCGCCGGCTGAGTGGGATCGGGTACATCAACTAGACGAAAGTAGCCAGTTCGGGTCATATCTATCCTCGACACTCACGACTACTCGAATTCGCACTGCAGGAAGAAGGCGTTGAGGGATCGTGGGCTCATGCATACCTACCTGCACATCTGAACAAGGGATTCCAGGCGGTGACGCCCATTGTTCAGGCAATTGTGAATACTGTCTGTGTACCGCCCTCGTGAACTGGTGCTTGATAGATGAGATAGATACCGCGGAAATTGTGGCCCTCAGGTATCTTGATTGATTCAATACATGCCGATAATCTGCCGTATCGACCACCCAAGATGCCGGGCGGGTCCTTGGTGTCTAAGAGCAACGAATACAATCCCACTCGCGTTGTTTCATTCTAGTCCTCCATTCCTAAAGCCACCGGGGCATGTTGAGTTGCACGCGGTCCACGACGTTCTCCCGTGAGGACTGTCATACATTAGCGGCCCGCATCTCCACATAAAAAAACGTCATTTGAGAGCCCTGTGGGATGTGCATACCCCGCAGCCCGCAGAAGCAAAGGAACAACGGTCAGGAGTGACCTACCGTAACCTGTCGATTACCGAAATTCATTTATATGCTGGGTCTATCCGCTCGCAGGAGGCATTCAATGTCCTTCATACCCCTATTCCGCGCTGGCGCGTGTGGGTTGTTGGCACTGACGCTCTCTAGCACAATCGCCTTAGCCCAAGGTAATGGCAACGGCCATTACAAGCACGATCGTGACGACGATGACCGCGACTACTACGACCATGATCATGGCCACGGGCATGGGCATAGACACGGACACGGTCACGACCGCTATTCCGACCGTGACCGGGATATTCGCGGCTGGTACCGCGCTCACTACGATCACCTGCCTCCGGGTCTGGCCAAGCGCGATCACCTTCCCCCCGGACTCGAGCGCAAATTGGTCGTGAATGGAACTTTGCCTCCGGGCCTGCAGAAGAAGATGCAGCCTTGCCCGCACGAGTTGGAAGCGATACTTCCGCCTCCGCCACCAAACTACGTGCACGTAGTAATTGGAGGCAACCTCGTTATGTACAACCGCACTACCCTTCAAATCGGGGACGTTTTCCGCTTGGATGCAGCTTTCTAGGCACTACAACATCGAGCGATCGAAGCGGGAGAATCAGAATTGGCTTGGTCGCTTTCGTCTAGATGTTTGCGCTAAAAAGAGCAGCGACTCTTGCGAGCCGCCGTCCTAATGATTTCATTTTTTCTGTTACAGACTTCGAAGCCTCGACAGTAATCGAGTTCTACCGTGGTGCTTGCACTCAAAGGAATCTAGTGAGGAAACGGATGAAGTTACACATTCAGTGGCTCTTGTTGGTTCTTGTTTTTCCATTCTTTCTCGCGCTGTCGTCCGAGTCCCAAGCCGTACCACTGGGGGCCGGTAAAGGCGGCAGCGAGCAGCAAGGTGTCACATGGACAGAAACCTATGAAGGCAGCGGCAACTCCGATGGGTTCATCACTGACATAAACTCGACAGTCGGCCACGGCTTTGGCAAACACTTTGCCATGGACATGGGCGTTCCGTATCTCTTCATCCAGCCGTCCACCTCGAAGACGGGCACCACCTCCGCGTATGGCATGGGAAATCCGTATTTGGGTCTCAGATATTCCGCGAAAGGGTCTGCTCTCGACTTCAGCACAAGCGTCAACAGCGCGATCCCAATCGCAAGCAGTAAGAAAGGATTGAGCACTGGCCACATAACCGTGGACTGGAACAACCATTTCGCCCACGGATTTGATTTATTCACGCCCTTCCTCGATCTCGAGCTAGGCAACTCGATTCCCGACACGCGATTCTTGCATCGCCCTTACATCTCCTACGGCACTCTCGCGCACTTTGAGGCCGGCTCAGAGGTCGATCTGGGCGACAAATTCAGCGTCACTGCTTCTGGTTACTACATCCTGCCATGGGGGCCACAGCGAGTCTTTATCCGCGGCAGCAAGAGTTCAACGGGCTCGACGAAAGGCGGCGTAAGCCTGACGCGAGATGATGGGGTCAACATCGGAGTCGACTACAACCTCACGCGCTCCCTCGATCTCAGTGGAGGATACAGCCGCAGCATTTACAGTGTGCTCAATACGTTTTCTTTCGGGCTTGAGGCGAACGTGGGAACCCTGCTCAAGAGACCTTCTACGGAGTAGTCGCCTCTAATCGAACCGCCCGATGTCAACGCCTGATCTCAACAGTTACTTTCGGTTTACGCGTTATCCGGCCAGGTGAGGACCGGGCACTGTCGCCGGTGCCGAAGAGAGAAATGACCAGAGTAACTGGAATACAACGCCCACACCGTTGACCGCGGGAGTCGCACCCACTTACAGTGACGATGAGCTTTGCTGCTGATCGCCAAGTTAGGACTGGCGACATTTCCCGGCGGTCTTTGAGCCTCGATTAAGCACCGCCGGCACAAGCACACCGATCTGAATCAAGTCTTTGGCGCCGGAGTGGCACACGATGAAACGAATTTGCTGGTCTGCCGCAATCTTGTTCACCTGTGTCTTTGCAGCGCAGTCTCAATCGCGCCCCGTCAAGGTCCACGTTCGTGTGATTCTGGTGGACTCCGAACTAAACCAGAAACCCGTGCCCTTCCTGAACGTTACGTTGAAAGGCACTGCGATCTCCTCGGATGTGAAGACGGGACTCGACGGCGCCGCGGAAATCACTCTTTTGCCTGGCACCTACACAGTCACCACGGTTAAGCCTGTCGATTTCGACGGTAAACGATATTCATGGTCGGTGCGGATGACGCTCACAGGCACCGAGAAAACTATCGATCTGACCAACGAGAACGCCCAGGCACAAGACAACGCCGCGACTCCGCCGCGCTCTTCGGCCGCATCGAGCGACGACTTGACCGAACAGTTCAAGAAACTGAAGAACACGGTGGTAACGGTGATCAGCGAATCCGGGCACGGAACGGGCTTCTTCGTGGATGGAAAGGGCCTGATCCTGACTAACCAGCATGTGGTGGGGCAATCGCAGTATCTGGCGGTGCAATTTGACCGCGAGCGCAAGATCGCCGCCCGGCTGATCGCCTCGGATGCGCAGAAGGATGTGGCACTGCTCTGGGCTAACATGAGCGCACTGCCCGGCGCCAGGATAGCGGTGCTGGCCCGTTCCAGCGTCGGCTACGCACCCGTGCAGGAAGGCGAGCGCGTATTCACCATCGGCAGCCCACTCAGCCTGGACAAGATCATCACCACCGGCATCGTCAGTAAAGTGGACGCGCACACCATCATGTCCGACGTCAATATTAACCCTGGAAATTCCGGAGGGCCGCTCTTCGACAATGCCGGCAATGTGATCGGCTTGACAACTTTCGGCACCAGCGCGGAAAGAGGCCCTGGGGTTTCGGGTGTAGTGCGGATTGAGGAAGCGCGGGCGCTGCTCGAGGAAAATCGCGGCAAGGCCACGGGCACTCCACCGCCGGCTACACTCCTTCCTGTCGAGCCGCTGACGCCCTACCCGGTGGAAGGCCTGAAAGCAGCCCTACAGGGAGAGAAATTCGATTCCCGGCCTTATTACCTAAGCGCTGGAGACTTCGAAATCGCGCTGTCCACACCACCGTTCGATTACCGCGAGAGAGAGGAAGGTCGCCTGCGCGCCGAACGCACCCAAAAAAAGCGCAACCGCAGGGACAGTAACAGCCTGGGCGGCGCGCAGCAAGAGGCCGACCAGGAGGACTCGCCGCGCGACTGGGAGTCAGAAACCGGCGGCCACCGGGCCGTTTTCGGCATCTATGTTGTGCCCAAGGTCAGGGAAGGGTTCGGCTCCGCTCTTTCACGCAGCCTCCGCAACGGGTACGGGACAGCCAACCTAAAGTTCAAGACAGATTTCCAGAACATGAAGCTCTTCTGCGGAGAAAAGGAAGTCCAGCCGATTCATCCCGGAAGAATTCCCCTTACGATCAACGTCCACAATGCGTCCGTGAAGCTGGAAGACTCCACCTATAAGGGGGCATACTTCTATCCGCCGGACGCCATAAATCCCCAATGCGGCACGGTCAAGATCGCCATTTATTCATCGAAGAACGCAGAACCTGTCGTCAAGACTCTCGATGGCAGCACGGCAGCTCGCATCTGGGCCGATTTCGATGCTTTCCGCCGTGCGGACGCAGAAGCGCATTCTGCCCAGGCCCAGAAGTAGGCAGTTGGATCTGCTTTTCTTGATCCCGCGCCAAGTGGTGAGCAAATCACTATGGCCCCGCACACTCTTGATTGGGTATAGATCGGTGCCGTACAAGCAAGTGAATCCCTAATAGAACAGATCAGGCGCTGAGCCCCGTTCCTCCCGACCGCGACAACTGTGGAAGTGGCGATTGTTTCTTGAAACATCGCCATTGCACGCATTGGGCGGGCGTCCGATTCGAATGACTCGTAGTTGGTGATAACGCCTGTGGCTGTTGAAAAACTCTTTTTCGCTAAATTTGCCAAAATGAAATTCCGTTAGGATGTGTTATAAGCGATCCTCTCGGATTTCAAGACATTTTGGATCCCCAGAATTTTGGCTCTTTTCGAGAAGAGTCGAGTTTTTCAACACCCACGCCTGATAATGACATCTGACTTCCGAGTAGCCCTTAACACCTCCAGAGCGATTCCGTCGCTGGTCTGAGTGAATTGTTGAGCCTCGGCCAATTTCATCCACAGGGACTCTATGGCTTGCCTATCCACCTGATCGCGACGCCCGGCAAATCTTAACGGCATGGCGGATGCGATCGCCGACTGTATTGGCCGTCTTGTCATCTGAAAATAGAAGCCTCGCCTCGTTCGATAACTTGTTCTTCGATTTCAACTTGCTCTTATGATACGACTCCCTATTTCCCGAGAGTGGAGCGTCGGTCGTCATCACAACTACGTAAGTCTCAGGCGAAACCTCGAATTTGAGGTGAAAGTCGGATTTCCTATACTGTGAATACGGCTTAACACCTACGTTGGAAACCGTTCCGAGATTCACCAAGTAGGGTTCGACCATCTTGTCATCGGATGAAGTGTAGACACCTGTCCACTTTAGCGAACATTCTGACGGATTCGCATTTACATCGGTCAGACTACTGCTGATTGTGTAGGAAGCTCCGAACACATCAGGGATCGTCTCAGTCCAAGAAATGGTTCCACGGCTGTTCAAGGCATTTGCGATGTAATTCATCGTGTCCTGCAGTGTCGGTTCCGCGCCCTGACCTGAAACTTCGAGTAAGAGCACAAAAAACGATGCCGTCAGAACACCCAATCTGCAACTTCCTCGTCTCATGCCTTCACGCAACAAAGGCGGGCGGGTCATAGCCAATATTTCTCCCGGAAGCGTCAATGGGGTTCTGGTTCGGAATTAGATTCGTGCACTGTAACCACACATCAATTTGACCTTTGCTGGGACCGCAACATCGCGGACGCTACGTGCGCATTTCTACAACTGCTTAATTAGATGCGAGTATGAGTGTTAGTCACCGTATGTCAAGGGATACCTGTGCAGAAATTGGCTCGCAAGTGCACAACAAGACAATGTTCCAACACTTATCAACTTACCCATCATCGAGTTACACCATGATATCGAGATAAAGTGGGCCGCCGAGGCCACTGGTGCAACTGGCGATTGTGAGAGCAAACAATTATGGACCGCTCCTCCTTCGAAAAAAAAGCGGCCCGGTTGGGGTTATGTCTTTCTGTTTCTGCTTGCCGCGCATGATTGACTAGATTCGGCGGCTTGAAAAGCTGCCAATTGTGACAGTAGGACCTGTGCATAGAATGCCCTTCCAGAGGGTTCCGTGGCCCTAGGATCGGCGTTTGTGACGGAGATGGCCAAACGGGGCCGCAAGCTGCCACCGCTGGAAGGCTGACAAGAATGCGACCCCAATGGTCCGCTTCAATCCCCAGCACGAGGTTGAAAAGCGGATGGCTTCCACTTTCCGCGAATCGTAGTCCTATCGCGGCAAGCCGAAAGTAAATTCTGGGTAAAATGCGCTTGAAGTGCGGGGGTGGGCTCGGTCGGATCGCTACTTCCTGCTGTAGAGTTTCCATCCTGCGTGGAGCGCTTTTTCCACTCCGCTCATTAGGTCGGCTCTCGCCTGTTCTATTGTGTCGTGGAAGTAGACCTCGGCGTAGTCATCGGCGAAGGATTGCGGGTCAGTCAGGATCACTTCGCCGTCAAAGATTCGTAATTCGTAGTGGTTTTTCTCAATTATCACTATCTGCCGAAAGCGATGCCCTGGCTGCGACTGATCTTTATAAAACACTACGCTGTCGTGTACCTGGGATTGCATGGCGTGGGGATTGTAGCAGCTAAATGGACCTGGTGGCGGGGCGGTGCCCGCCGCCGGAGGGCACCCCGAGGGCCCTGTCGCCCCGGCCTGAAATCCTCACAACGGAGCCTCACGACAGGCAAGTTGGGACACAGCCAACGACACAAAGAGATGTGATTGGCTCGCCAGGTTGCCGCAAGTGATTGAGACCGCCTTTGCGAGAGCGCTCTGATGACGTTCCCCAGTTGATTTCTCATTTTGTCGAGCGTTTCGCTTGGCGCACGCGCAAGTCGATTCACCTCATTCCACCAGAAACAATGGCAGCATTCACGTCCTATTGTTGGCCGGGAAACGTCCGCGAACTGCAAAACCTGATCGAACGCGCCGTCATCCGATCGAATGACGCGTTCTTCCCAATCCAATGCAGCCAGTATTCGTTCGAAGACCACCTTCGACCATGAAGGCGACACCAGTAGGCACGTTAAGCGACTGGACGCGATCATTAATTTTGCGGACCTTAGAGGATACTCGCTGGGTGATCGGTGGACCTGATGGCGCCGCAGCAAGACTTGGATTACCCCGGACCAGTCTCATTTCCAAGATGAAGAGGCTGGGCATCTCACGGCCACGAGACGAAAATGTGACGAAAACGGACAAATGGGTGTAAAAATACACAAGCGCGGCGATAAATGGTACGTGTTCGTGAATTATCACGGACGCCGCAAGGCAAAGTGCGTCGGTTCGAGTCGCAAGTTAGCGGAACAGGTCCGATGTCAGTTGGAAGCGAAGCTCACTCTTGGCGATCTCGGGTTCTTAAGTCAAGACAAAAAACATGCGCTGGTGTTCAAGGACTATGCGAACCAGTGGCTCGGCGGGTATGTCCGTCTCGAGTGCAAGCGCTCCACTGCCTACAGCTACGCACAGCTCTTGCGCCTGCACGTGACACCTCGGTTCGGTGATCGTCTTCTCACGCAAATTAGCCGCGACGATGTGAAGACTTTCTTGGGTGACCTAGCAAAAGCCACGCGTGTCGTAAACGGAATCACGACGCCGAGATTCGCCAAGAACACCCTCCGGCTGATCGTGTGTGTCCTGCGTGCAGTGATGAATGCTGCCGTTGAGGACGGGCTGATCGAACTGAACCCCGCATCGAAAGTAGGAAGGTTCACCAAGAGCGAGAAACCAGCACGCCAGGCATCGGCAATGTCGCGTGCCGAGGCCGAGAAATTCCTTGCATCGGCCAAGGAGATGACTCCAGAATTGTACCCGCTGTTCTTGATGGCGCTTCGGGCTGGCCTGCGCAAGGGCGAGTTGCTTGCTATGAAGTGGTCCGACGTCCAATTTGGAAGCAGTGACGAGGACAGTCAGCGATTCCTGCTCGTGCAGGGGAACTTCGTGCATGGTGAGTTCACGACGACCAAGAGTAAGAAGTCGCGACGCGTCGATCTTTCACGTGAATTGAGAGGAGTTCTTCTCCAACTGCGCGACAGGCGGTTGCTCGAAGCGATGATGGCCGGCAAGAACAGCGTTTCGGAGGATCTGATTTTCCGTTCAAAGGTTGGCACAGCACTCGACCCGAACAACCTGGTGCATTACCACTTCCTACCATGTCTAGACCATGCAGGGTTGCGGCGCTTTAGGTTCCACGATCTACGCCACACTTTCGGTAGTCTGTTGATTCAGGACGGCGCATCTCTCGCTTACGTCAAGGAGCAGATGGGACA
>Ga0066903_100005479_pt1 | contig 11026 bp, 5 predicted proteins | sample PanSoiMetaGPlot1_FD_67491 | JGI IMG/M metagenome (GOLD analysis project Ga0066903, IMG submission 67491) | Tropical forest soil microbial communities from Panama analyzed to predict greenhouse gas emissions - Panama Soil - Plot 1 (version 2) | ecosystem: Environmental > Terrestrial > Soil >...
GGCGGCGTCACTGCCTCTTACGCCATGCTCGGCGACATTCATATCGCCGAGCCGGGCGCGCTGATCGGCTTTGCCGGCCCGCGCGTCATCGAGCAGACTATCCGCGAGCAGCTGCCGAACGGCTTCCAGCGCGCCGAATACCTGCTCGACCACGGCATGGTCGACATGGTGGTGCATCGCCACAAGCTCCGCGACACGCTTGGGCGCATTTGCCGGTTGCTTACCCACCCTATGCCCGGCCGTGATATCGTGCTTCCCGATCACCTCGATGGCGTGAACTCGCGTGCCGCGCCCGTCTCCACCATCGCGCGGCTCGGCGGCAATGGAGAGATTGTCGACATCGAGGTCGAGGGAGATGACGATTTGAACGAGCCCTTCAGCCACGTCGTCGATCCGCGTCCGCCGCGTAGCGTCTAAGGCCAATCCAGTTGACCAGCTTGCCCCACAGCGACGAGGGCCGCTCGCCACTGCCTTCGCTCTCGGGAAGCATGACGCTGCTCGAGGGCCTTAAAGCGCTGCACCCACAATCAATCGACTTGTCACTTGGGCGTATCGAGCGCCTGCTTGCGGCGCTCGGCCATCCGGAGCGCAGGCTGGCGCCCGTAGTCCACGTCGCCGGTACCAACGGCAAGGGCTCGCTGATCGCCTTCGTCCGCGCAATAGCGCAGTCGCTAGGCAAGCGCGTGCACGTCTACACCTCGCCGCATCTCGTCAACTTCCATGAGCGCATCGTGCTTGCTGGACCCAATGGCGCGGAGCCGATCAGCGAAGACAGGTTGATCGACTGTCTCGTCCGGGCGGAAACAGCAAATTCGGGTGAGCTGATCACGCTGTTCGAGATAACCACCGCTGCGGCGTTCCTTGCCTTCGCCGAGACGCCGGCCGACCTTCTGCTGCTCGAAACCGGACTCGGCGGCAGGCTCGACGCAACGAACGTCGTGGAGAAGCCGCTCGTCACCTCGATCACGCCGATCTCTATCGACCACGTTTCCTTTCTCGGCCACACGCTTGCTTCGATTGCCGGCGAGAAGGCCGGTATCCTCAAGCCGGGCGTCCCTTGCGTCGTCGCACGCCAGGAGGAAGAGGCGCTGAAGGTTATCGAAGCGCGAGCTGGAGAGATCGGCGCGCCGCTGCACGTATTCGGGCGCGACTTCGCCGTATTTGAGCAGCACCGGAGATTGATCTTCCAGACAGCATCACGGCTGCTCGATCTGCCGTTGCCGCGCCTCAATGGGCGCCACCAGATCGACAATGCCGGAGCGGCGATCGCCACCGCGAGCGTAGCCTTTGGCGATGCGCTCACCGTCGATGCGCTGGAGCAGGGCCTGATCCGTGCCGAATGGGCGGCGCGGCTCGAGCGCTTGAGCGATGACGGCGAGCTCTACCAATATGTCGGCGACGGCACCGAGATCTGGCTAGATGGCGGCCACAACGCTGCTGGTGGCCAGGCCATCGCACACGCGCTCGCCGAGTTCGAGGAGCGGGTGCCACGCACGGTTCATCTCATCTGGGGCATGATGGAAACGAAGGACGCGCATGCTTTTATTACGCCGTTCAAGGGTCTGGTAGAGTGTGTCTACACCGTGCCGATTCCAGAGGAGGCGAACGCGTTCTCGGCCGATGCTCTCGCGGAGATCGCCACGAGCGAAGGCTTCGACGTTACGCCGACAGCTGGCATCGTGCATGCGCTGATGCAATCCAAGGCGGCTCTAGGCCGCCCTGGTCGCGTGCTTATCTGTGGCTCGCTATACTTGGCGGGCCACGTGATTAGGCTGCACGGAGGCTAAGCGGCGGCGGCGCCGATATTTCCGCTGATCCAGTCTGCGAGCCTGCGCTTCGGTAGCGCACCGGTCTGGGTTGCCGCAAGCTGCCCGTCCTTGAAGATCATCAGCGTCGGGATCGCCCGCACGTTGTAACGCGAGGGGGTGCGATGGTTCTCGTCGATGTTTAGCTTGACGATCTTGACCTTGCCGTCGAGTTCCTTGGCGATCTCCTCGAGCGCCGGTGCGATCTGCCGGCAGGGACCGCACCATTCAGCCCAGAAGTCCACCACGACAGGGGTGGACGACTTCAAGACGTCGGCATCGAAGGTATCGTCGGAAACAGTTGCAGTCGCCATTTATTTGCTTCTCCTAGGTCGCCGCCATTTCGACCCCCAAAGTGGCCGGTCTTGTGGGCCTCGAGCGAACCTAGGTGCGCACCCCGGTGACGTCAAGGCTGGGGCTTTCCTGCAATATGCGGCGTTCGGCCAAATCAAGCAGTGTTGATGGGATTTCCATGAGTTTCGGGCCGTCGGTCCACAGGATCGCCGCCTTCAGCGTTCGCTCCGGAAACATGAGGCGGAGTGCTGCGCGATAAGCGGCAAGTTGCGCGATATAACCAGGCGCCACGTCATCGGGCGTGGACGGCGGCGGCCGATTCGTCTTGTAGTCGAGCACGAGCAGGGCATCGTCGAGAATCGCCAACCGGTCGATCTGGCCTGACAAATCGCGCGCGCCGTCGCCCTCGTCGAACCTTGCCACCACCGGCACCTCGCTGAGGCTGCCAGGCGCAAAGAGCGCCGCGAAGCGAGTGTCCTCAACGATGGCAAGCGTCTCGCTCACGATCTCCTCGCGCATCTCCTCGGGCAGGTCGCGCCCGCGTGCGGCGACGAAATTTCGCGCCGCCGCCTCTCGATCGGCTGCCACGACCTCAGGCAAATGCTGGAGAAGCGCGTGCACCAGCCGGCCGCGGGCGAAGCGCCGGTTGTCGGCGAGTTCCTTGGGCCCGAGCGGCGGCTGCTCCGGGTGAGGGGACGCGGTGTCGCCAAGGAGGGCGCCGAGTCCTGACGGTGTGAGAAGCTGACGTGACCGCTCCGTCAGCGCAGGTTTGGTTGCCCAGTCCGGCAGCTCCGCTGCCTCGATCCCTGCCTCGGCCTCGCCAGCCGCTTTCACCGGTACGGTTTGTTTGCTGGTGAGTCTCCGCACCGGCTTGCCGTCATAGCCTGCAGTCTCGGTAAGCAGGCCACTCAAACCCTGCTCCACGAGGTCGTACCAGCAATTCATCTCTCGTTTCTTCACACCCTCCCAGCCGCAGATATACAGTCGGTCGCGCGCCCTGGTCATGGCGACGTAGAGCAGCCGGTGATATTCCTCGATCTCTGCCTTGCGAGCGATTCTCTTGGCCTCCTCGGTATGTTCGAGCGTATTGCCGCCGGCAGGCCAGACAATGTGGCCAACCTCCTCCGGCGGGAAGCCATGCCGCGCGAGCGTATGGATGCTCGCGCCTCGCGGGCGAGGCAGCATGCAGGTATCGGGCAGGAACACGATCGGCGCTTGCAGGCCCTTGGCGCCATGCACCGTCATGATGCGAACCTCGTCGCGCTTCTGCTCCATGTCGCGCTTGATCTCGACGTCGGTCGAGCGCATGGCGTTGACCAAGCCTTGCAGCGAAGGCGGAGCTTCCCGGTCGAAGGCAAGGGCAAGGTCGAGCAACTCATCGAGAGACTCTGCGGCTTCAGGCCCAAGCCGGGTAAGCATGCGTTTGCGCATCTCTTGCCCATTCTCGCCGAGCAGCTCGAGAAAGAATTCGTAAGGCGGCGCGAGATCGACGCGAGAGAGCCAATGCGACAGCGTGTCGGCCGGCTCCTTGAACCGCGCATTTTCCTTGGCCTTGGCCTGCAGAACATTCCACAACGAGGTGCGCCGCTCATACGCGATCTCGAACAGATCGTCATCGGTTAGCCCGAAGAGTGGACTCTTCAACACCACGGCAAGCGAAAGATCGTCCTCCGGCATTAGGAGAACGTCGGCGAGCACCATGAGGTCCATCACCGCGATCTGTTGCAGGAGTTGCATGCGGTCGGCGCCGGCCACCGCGATCTTTTCCCGCTTCAAGGCGCGGATCATCGGCGCGATGAACGGATCGCGGCGGCGAACCAGAATCAAGATGTCGCCTGCCTTGATCTTGCGGCCTTCGGATTCGAGCGCCTCGCCCTTGTCGAGCCAGGCCGTGATCTGCCCGGCAATGCTCCCGCACAAGACATCGACGGCATGCGGCGGCACCGCATCCTCGTTCCAAGGCTCGAAGGCCTCGGCAGGTTTGATCTTCGTCTCGGTCACAACCGGCCAGAGCTCGACCACTCCAGCCTGTCCGGTGCGGAAGGCGTGATGCTCGATGATGTCGCCCTCACCCCATAGCACGCCCTCGGCGGCAGGACGCTTACTGAACACCGCATCGACCGCCTTGAGCACGGCCTCGGTCGAGCGGAAGGAGAGGGTGAGCGGCACATCGTTCCAGATCTGCTCGATTGCCATCGCCTTGGCGCGGAACGTCCGTCCGACCGCGCCGAAGCGAGCGGGATCGGCGCCCTGGAAGCTGTAGATCGATTGCTTTTCGTCACCCACCGCGAACAGGGTGCGAGGCCGATCGCTTGCGCCAACGCCCGCAAAGAACTCCTCGGCCAGGCACCCGATGATCGACCATTGCTCGGGGCTGGTGTCCTGCGCCTCATCGACGAGGATATGGTCGACGCCGCCGTCGATCTTGAAGAGCACCCAGGCCGCGGCGCCCGCGCGGGACAGAAGCGCGTTCGTCTTGAAGATGAGGTCGTCATAGTCGAGCACGGCCTGGCTTTCTTTGGCGCGGTCATACTCGGCTTGAATCGTGTCGGCGAGAAGGAGCACCGCGGCGCTCGCCTCGGCGCAAGCAAGCTGCGCACGCTGGATCACGAGCGCGGCAAAGCGGCTTTGCGCCCGATCGAGCGCGGCGCAGCGCTGGGGCTCCGCCTGCCGCAAGCCCTTGCTGCAGACTGTCTTGCGCTGTTCGTTCTGAGTGGTGAGAAAGATCGGCTTGAGCGCCGCGACCCTTGCCACGCCGGAGGCAGACCTTGCGGCTCGCAAGTCCTCTCTCAGCTCTTGGTCCGTGCGCGACTCCGCGCCGTTGCCGTCAAGCGCGGCGAGCATCGCGTCGATGTCGCCATCGTCGAGCACATTGGCAAGCTGGGCGGTCAGCTCAGCCTCGCTGACCTCCTCGCCAATCCCGAACAAACTCTTGAGGCAGCGCTCCTCGCACTTGGTCCAATCCGGGTCACCCTCGTGCAAGGCTATCATGCGGTAAAGATCACTGCGCCTGGCGAGCACCGTGTCGACGATCTTCCGGAAATAGTCCTCGACCGTCACCGCTACGATCCTGGCGAGAGCCTGTCCCAGCGGACCGTCGCGCTCGTTCGCGGCGCGCGCCATGACGGCGTCGAAGGCTTCGCCCTTGAGCCGCAAGGCCTCAGCTTCATCGAGCACGGCGAAATGCGGCGTGACCTCGGCCTCGAGCGGGAAACGCTGCAGCAGACGCTCGCAGAAGCCGTGGATGGTGTAGATCTTGAGCCCGCCTTTGGCCTCAAGCGTCTGCGCAAAGAGGCGCCGTGCCGCCTTGACCTCCGCATCTCCTGGCGGGCGGACGAGAAGGGCTTTAAGCCTGTCACGCAACGTCGCGTCTGCGAGCGTGGCCCAGGCAGCGAGCTCCTTGAGCAGCCGGTTCTGCATCTCGGCCGCCGCCATCTTGGTGTACGTCAGGCACAGGATGCGCTGCGGCTCTGAGCCCGCGAGCAACAGCCGCAAGACGCGCCTCACCAGGACTTCGGTCTTGCCGGTGCCGGCGTTGGCCGATACCCAGGCCGACGCGGAAGGGTCCGAGGCGCGCGCCTGGTTCGCGTCCGCGGCGTGGGGGAGTGGTTCCGCCATCGCGCTCACTAGATCTCCTCCTCGAGGCCGAGCGTTTCCCACTCGGCGAGGCGCGCAAGGTGCGCATAGTCGTCGTAGTCGTAGATGCGATCGAAGGCGGTGCCAGGTCGGCGCTTGGCTTCATAGGGCATGTCGGCACGGTCGAAGCGTGCGATGAGCCTGGTCAACTCGGCGAGCGCCTTCTCGGCGAGAACCCCGGCGGCGGCCTTGGCTGCCGGCTGCTCTTCGCCGCCGTCGCCGCGCCCCGAGACCCTGATGTAACGCATGCCGCGCACCTCGCGCGCCCCGAGCGGGACGAAACCGCCGCTCCTGACAATGGCAGCTTCGAGGGGAAGCTGCGGTGCGAACAGCCCTTCGACCTGCTTCACCGTGGGAACTCTGCCGGTCTTGTAGTCGTAGAGGACGACGCTGCCATCCCCCCAGAGGTCGATGCGGTCGGCGCGCACGCTGAGGCGGAAGCCGCGTTCCACTGCAAGCTCCAGCTCACCGTCGACTTCGGCTGCGACCCTGACGACGCCGTTCCGGCGCGCCGGCTCGGTGCCCGCGAACCACCTGGCGAAGCGCGCGAAGCCTGGCCGCCAAAACGCCTCGACGCGCGGCGAGCCGCCAAGCGCGGCGAAGAGCTTGTCGGCGCTCTCAATCAGCTCCCCGGCAATGTCGTCAGGCAGGCTGTCGGGATGCTTGAGCGCAAATTGGTGCAAGGCATGATGCACGATGCTGCCACGCAGCGCGCCGTCAGGAAGCATGCCCAACGGCTTAACCGGTTCGAGTCCCAAGATCTCGCAGGCGAAGATCTCGTAAGGGTTGGCGATCCATTTCTCGATGCGCGTGACACTGAGCCTGCGCGGCCGCGCCTCGACCGGCGGGGAGGGTCTTGGCGGGTCGGCCGGCGCGAAGGACGGCGCCGCATCGCGGGTTCGCGCCCATTCCGCGAAGGGCTGCTTGGGCGCGATACTGGGCGCGGCCTTCGCCGCCTCGGCCAACGCGTTGAGCCTCTGCAGCCAGCGCGACGGAACGGTCGGCACGCCGTCGACCTTGATGGCGCGCGAAAGGTAAAGCTTGGACGCGCCGAGCGCTTGCGCGAAGTCGTGGGCGGAAAGGCCGATGCGCCGCTCAGGGGGCGGGAGCCCGAGCGCCTCCGACATGGGCCGGCTGAGCCAGGGGCTCGCCTCTTGCGGTCGCGGCCAGATGCCCTCATTGAGGCTGCCGAGGATGACCACGTCCGGTTGCTGCAGCCGCGCTTCGAGCGGCCCCCAGATGAAGAGTCTCGGATGCGCCGGCCGGCGCGGGTGCGCCACCCGGCCAGAGAGAAGGCTGCGATAGAAGGGCGCGTAGTCAATCGGCTTGAGCGCAACCTTCTCGCCCTCAGCCATCAGCTCGGCGAGCAGCACCGACATCGCCTCGCCGGTTTCGCCTTGCCAAAGATGTGACGAAGAGCGGGTGCGGTCGCTCGCGAGAGCCTCGGCGGCGGCGCCATGGGCCTTGGCTAGACACGAGGCAGATTGAGGCGACTGCTCCTGAAACAGAGCCGCGAGCGGCGCGAAGGCGCGCTGGAGGTCTTCCACGAGAAGCAGCGCCGTCTCCTGCTCATGCGCGCTGACTGCCGTGCGGCGGCGCTCTTCATTGCGCGCGGCCTTCACCGCGTCGGCGACTCCGTCGAGGCCCTGACCGATATAGATGTCGCGGAAGGCAGCACGCTCGAGCGCGCGCGCAGCCTTTCTGATGTCGCCTGGAGCGCGGTCGAGAAGCGTCAGCGGATGCTTGAGCAAGGCCATAAGCTCAGGCGCGGCGAAGCCGCTATCCGTTGCGCTGATGACGAGATCGAGGAACGCGCCAGGCAAAGTGCGCGCGACCGGCACGCCGGCTGAATCGTCGATGACGAGGTTGTAGGATTTGAGCCGCGCCGCCACGCGCCTGGCAAGCGTGCGGTCGGGCGTGATCAGCGCCGCGGTCTTGCTTGGCGTCTCGATCGTGGAGCGGAGGATGAGTGAAATTGCTTCGGCCTCGTCATGCGCGCTCGGCGTCTCGAGCGTCTCGATGCCGGCAAGGGCGCTGTCGAGCGCCTCGGGCCCTGACTGTAAAAAGCTTTGCCAGAGGTCAGTGTCGCCTGCCGGGCGCAGCACTTCGCTGACAAAGCCGAGGCGCACACGCTGCCGCTCGTTCGGCTCGCTACCGGGGATATAACCCACGTCGCTGCGAGTCGCGTCGAGCTTGGCGAGCAACTCCGCCATGCCGGTCTGCGGGTGCTCGGGATGCTTTGCCAGGCTCGCCCAACTTTCTTCGTCGAGCGACATGTCGAGGCCAGGCAGCACCACGGCGCCATTCGGCAGCGAGGCAATCACTTTGAGGAGACGCCCTGTGGCCGGCACCGTTCCGGTCGATCCCGCTGCGATCACAGGCCCGGCCGGCGGGTCGGTGACGAGCCGCGCCGCCTCGAAGGCCATGAGCGCATTCCGCCGCGCGGTGGGGGAGACGAGGCCATTGTCGCGAAGATAGGCCGGCCAATTGTCGGTGACCATCTTCAGGAACTCGACAGTCAGCTGCCAGTGCTCCGAGTGCTCCTCCGGCACGAGGCGTTGCAGAGCTGAGAGGCTGACCTCCTCGCTTTCGATGAAGTCCATCAGGTTGACGAGGTCTGCAGCGAGAAGGGAGGCTTGCGCCGGCGTTGCAGCCCCCGGAACGGGTCCAAGCCGTGAGCGCACGGCAATGGCGCCTTTGCGCAAGGTCCTGCTCCAGGCGAGCACCAGCCGCATCAAGGCAAGCCGCCGCTCAAGCGGCCCGATCGCCCTCGCACCGCCGGCCCGTGCAATGCCCTGATCGGCATTGCCCTCGGCGCCGAAGATGATAGCGGCGTCCTCGTCGGGATCGCCGAGCGCGCGGATCGAGGGCAAGAGCGCCGCCCGTCCGCCTGAGGCTTCGAGAAAGGCATCGCGCAAGGCCCTGACGGCGCGTCGCGTTGGCAGATAGATCGTTGCGCGTGGCAGCGTCAGCGGATCGGGCTTGGCGCCGCCCGGCTCCGGTAGGTCGCCATTGAGCACGGCTCTTGCGAGCGTGGAAAGAAACGGCGCCGAGGGCGGGATGGTATAGAGCCGCGGGCGCATCTTGCCCGCGTCAGGCACCTTCGTGCTCGAACCAGGTCTCGGCCTCGGCAAGCGCCTCCGGCGTGCCGACATGCATCCAATGCCCGTCGAGCCGCATGCCGTAGAGGCGCCCTTTGGCAAGCGCCCGGTCCCACAACAGGTTCAACGAGAATTTTCCGGAAGGCGCGTCCACGAACAGCCTTTCATCACAAAGCGACACCCCGGCAAAGGCGAAAGGCACGATCTGCCGCTCGCCTCTGCGCGCGAGCCGCCCGTCCGGCGCCATGACGAAGTCGCCCTTTCCGCCATAGCCGATGCTCGAGGCAAGCGCCGCGAGCAATAGCAGGCAGTCCATGATGTCCGGATTCCACAATTTCAGCATGCGCGGCAGCGCCGGGCTTGCGCCCTCGCTCCACACCGTGTCGGCGTTGTGAACGAAGAATGGCCCGGGTCCAAGCAGGGGCAAAGCGCGCTTCACGCCCCCTCCCGTGTCGAGAAGCTGATCGCGCTCGTCCGAGATCAGAATCTCAGGTTTGATTCCCTTGCGGCGGGCGAGGCTCTCTTCAAGCTGATCCGGTAAATAATGCACGTTGACGATTGCCGTCTGCACGCCCGCATCGGCAAGCCTGTTGAGCACGTGGTCCATGAGCGGGCGCCCGGCGAGCGGCACGAGCGGCTTCGGCGTGCGCAAGGTCAAGGGGCGCATGCGCTCGCCGAGTCCTGCGGCAAGCACCATTGCCGTCTCAGCCTGCACCATGGATGCGGCCTTCACAGGGTGAGCGGGGGAAGCTGGTGCAAGAGTGGCAGCTCGTTGGCGTACCAGCCGCGCAGCGCTGCGAGCGCCGGGTGGGCGAGGTTGCGCTCGAGATAGCGGGCGACCCTGGGGATGTGAGCGAGATAACCGCGCTTGCCGTCACGTTTCGCCAACCGCGCAAATATGCCGAGAATCTTCGAGTTGCGTTGGGCGCCGAGCGTTGCGTAGAGCACGCCGAACTGATCGCTCGAAAATAGCGGATCGCTCGCGCTTCGGGCGGCACAGTAGCGAGCGAACAGCTTGGCTTCAAGCGCCTCCGGCACGTCGAGGCGGGCATCCTGCAGGAGAGACACGAGATCGTAGGCCGCTGGACCGAGCAAGGCATCCTGGAAATCAAGGATGCCAACCTGCTGGAGACCAAGGCGTTCCGGAAGCCACATTAGGTTCGGTGAGTGATAATCCCGTAAGATCAAGATCTTATCTGCCCCCACCGTTCGCTCGAGCAGGGGGCGCCAGAAGTAGATATAGGATTTGCGTACCTCGTCTGGTGTCGGTCTGGCGTGAAACGCCGGCCAGAGCCAGTCGGTGAGCAGCAGCGCCTCTGTGAGCAGGGCATCGGCGTCGTAAGGTGGCAGCTGGTAGGGCGCACGGCCCTCGATCTTCAAAAGCGGAGGCGTGGGCTCCGCCGCGATCGCTAGGAGCACGTCCACGGCCGCCGCGTACAGCCTTTCCATCTTCGTGCCGCGGGCAAGTTCAGCGCCGTACACTTTCTCGCCGAGGTCCTCGATGAGCAGAAAGCCTTGATCGAGATCGCAGGCGTAGAGCGCGGGTGCAGCGAGCCCACGCCGTCTCAACTCGTGCCCGACCGCGACAAAGGGTGTGATGTCCTCGGCAAGATGCACGAGAGCGCTGTAGGGCTTGCCGTCGCGAATCGGCGGACCGTCAGGCTGGCGCGGTGAATTCATCAGGATTGCACTGCGGTCCGGAAGGGCCAGGCGCGCATAGCCTCGTGGCGAAGCGTCACCCTGCAGATACGCGGCCGAGGCGTCGGCGTAAGGCGTCGAATCGATGAAATCGGACATCTTGTGCAGACGTTCAAGCCGAGGGCCCCAGCTTCCGTGACCGGTGAGCACGACGCGGCGGCGATAGGGCTCCGCTGTCTCGTCCATGGCGATGTCGAGCCGGTCAGCAGGCAGCCAGCCTCCGGCGCGCTCCGGCCATTCGACGAGGGTCACTGACGTTGACAGCGCATCGTCGATACCAAGTTCGGCAAGCTCACGCGGCTCGAGCCGATAGAAGTCGCAATGCTGCACAGGGAAGCGTGGGCTCGCATAGATCTGCACCAGCGAGAAGGTCGTGCTTGGCACTTCACCAGGTACACCGAGCCGCATCAACAGCAGTCTGGCGAAGGTGGTCTTTCCGGCGCCGAGCGGTCCTGAGAGCGCGATCAGGTCGCCTAGCTTCAGGACAAGGGC
>Ga0066903_100005480_pt1 | contig 11025 bp, 11 predicted proteins | sample PanSoiMetaGPlot1_FD_67491 | JGI IMG/M metagenome (GOLD analysis project Ga0066903, IMG submission 67491) | Tropical forest soil microbial communities from Panama analyzed to predict greenhouse gas emissions - Panama Soil - Plot 1 (version 2) | ecosystem: Environmental > Terrestrial > Soil >...
CAATTAGGGCGCGCCGAGACGAAGTTTGCCATCGAAGCGGCCCGCGCCCTGGGCCGGCAGGGGACGGTCCAGGCCATCGCCGTCCTGGAAAAAATCGCGGTTGCGGAAAGAGCCGACTTGGAATTGCGGCAAGCGGTCGTGGCGGCGTTGGCCGGCACGCGTCCCGGTGCTACCTGGCTTCTTGATGCACATGCCAGAAAGGAACTGAAAAACGATCTGCTTCCCGACCTGGCACGTCTGCTCCGCTACAGCCCTTATCCCGATTTGCGCAACAAAGCCCTGATTGCCTTTCCGCCGCCGCCCAAGCTCGATCCCAAGAACCTGCCGAGCATTCCAGCTCTCTTGGCCCGCAAGGGCAATGTCGATCGCGGCAAGCAATTGATGGCGGCGAGCCTGAAGAACGATGTCAAATGCCTCACCTGCCACACCATCAACAAGGTCGGCGGCAACGTCGGCCCGGATCTGAGTGTCATCGGCTCCAAGGCCAGCCGGGAAAATCTCCTTGAATCGATCCTCTATCCCAGCCGGGCCATTGCCGATCAGTATGTGAGCTGGATCGTCCGCGACAAGAACGGGCTGTCCATCACGGGGCTGTTGATCGAGGATGTTCCCGGCCATATCATCCTGCGCGACGCCACCGCCAAGGATCACAAGATCGCCCGCAAGGACATCGATTCCCAAATCAAGAGCCGGGTTTCCATCATGCCCGACGACCTGATCGTACACCTGCCGGAAAACGATCTGATCGATGTTGTGGAGTACCTCTACAGCCTGAAGAGCCCGGCGTTTGTGCCGGGGGACAAAAACGAATAAGCCAAAATTCATGCCATCAAGTGTGAAACGAATTTGCGTCCTAAGATGATTTCGTATTCACCTGTCCGAAAAAGAGTTGTGGAGATCGTGCCGGACATAACCGGATTCATGCCGTCAATTCCCACAGGCAGGAACGTGGCACGAATCCCTGCCTGTCCGCGATTTTACGCAACCTGTATCTGCGATTAGAGTTGATGGTTTGTATGAGAAAACGAACTTCCGCCACCTCAGTCGCAATCGTGGCATGCATTTGTCTATCCCATTGTGTTATTGAGACTTAAGATAAAAAATCCGTATCAAATTATTTCATAAGAAGTTATAACATCCCGCGCCCGAATTCTGCCGTAACATTCTAATAGCATTTAGGTTAATTCTTGCCATGTAGCTGTGTCGTCTCACGCCCGCACTTCGTAGTAATCCAGCGCCCATTCCTTCATGAAACGCACACGGGCCGGCACAATGCGGTAGACGATCAGTTCCGGATTGTCGATCTTTCCCAGGTATTGTCGTAGCAAGGGGTTCGTATCCCAGATTTCCTGGAGGAGGGCGCGATCGTTGACCACCTCGGCCGTGCCGGTGATGCGCACCTGGTCGTGATGATCGCTCAGGTAGCAGAGCTCGACCTTGGGATTGGCCTGGATCTCGATGGTCTTGTGGTAGCTGCGGAGGTTGGCGACGTAGACGGTGAAGCGGTCGGTCTTGACGGGGGACACCGGCCGGAGCCGGGGCTGGTCGCCGTCCATGGTGGCCAGGTAGGGAAAGCGGTCGGCCTGGATGACGGCCAGTGCCCGGTCCACGAGGCGCGCCGGCTCGATCGGCTCAGGAATGGGTTTTGTCATCATCGTCTCCAATCTCTTCCAGTAATCGTTGCCGATAGGATGGCGGAATCTCGATCCCTTGCAACTCATGGCCGGGGCGAACCAGGCAGCACACCGAAGTCACTTTTCCCTTTGCGATTGTCTCCCCCTGGCGAGAGAAAACAAAGGCGAAGGTGATCGACTTTTTGCCGACTTGATCGATGGTTGTCTCGACATCCAGGACGTCTTCGAAAGAAGCCGATTTCAGGTAATCACAGGTGGAGGACACGCGGGGAAAGCCGATGTTCTGCCCCTCCCACACCATCTTGACCGAGAGCCCGCGGGCCCGCAGATATTCCACCTCGGCCGACTCCATGAAACGAAAGAAGTTGGCAAAGTGCACGATGCCGGCCATGTCGGTATCGCAAAACTCAATCCGCCGCGTGGTGTGCAAGGTTGGCATGCTCACGTTGTTTTTCCCGCGCTCACCGCCAGGACATAGGCGGTGGCATAGGCCCGGCAATGGGAAATGGTGATATGAATGTCGGCAATGCGCAAGGATTTGGCCCTTTCCTTGGCCGCCCCGCCCAGGTGCAGTTTGGGGGCGCCGTCCGGATCGTTGCGAATCTCCATGTCCGTCCAGCAAATTCCCTTGCGCCAGCCCGTACCCAGGCATTTGAGGACGGCTTCCTTGGCGGCCCAGCGGCCGGCAAAATGCTCCGTGGCATGCTTGCGCGCCTGGCAATAGCGAATCTCACGCGGCGTGAACACCCGGTTCAGAAACAACTCCCCGTGCTCCTCGATCATGCGGCCGATCCGGAGACATTCGACAATGTCCGTGCCGATGCCGACGATGTCCATTGAAGAAACCTCTGTGTAGGGTGCGTTGGGTTTTCAGGTGGCCGTGCATCTTGATTTCTATCGCCGGATGTCTGGCCGTCCGAAAACTCAACGCACCCTACAAATCTTAGCAAATCTTCGCCGAGGCTGTACAATCGGAATATGGAGCATGAAGCTTATCTCGCCGATTTGACGGACCCTCAGCGCGAAGCGGTCCTCCATCAAGAAGGGCCCTTGCTTATCCTGGCCGGGGCCGGCAGCGGCAAGACGCGGGTCATCACCCGCCGCGTTGCCCATTTGCTCTACACCGGCATCAAGCCGTATCAGATCCTCGCCATCACCTTCACGAACAAGGCGGCCGGCGAGATGCGCCAGCGCGTCCAGGCCATGCTCCCCGAGTGCAAGGTCTGGATCAGCACCTTCCACAGTTTCGGTGTGCGCATCCTGAGGCAATACGGCGAACGGTTGGGGCTGGATCGCAACTTTACGATTTACGATCAGACCGACCGCACGCGCATGGTCAAGGTGGCCCAGGAGAGCGCCGGCATCGAAGCCGGTCGCTTCACACCCGAAACCATCCAGGGGGCGATCAGCAAGGCCAAAAATCGACTTCTGACTCCGGAGGCGTATGCCCGCCAGGCCAACGACTTTTTCACTCAGAACGTGGCTGCCGTTTACGTTGCTTATGAGAAGAAGCTGCGCGACGCCAATGCCCTGGACTTCGACGATCTGCTCCTCTGGCCGGCCCTCGCACTCAAGAACGATGAGGAGTTGCGTGCCGAGTTGGATGCTCGCTTCCGCTATGTCCTCATCGATGAATATCAGGACACGAACAAGGCCCAGTACGCCATCGCCCGCGGTTTGTCCATCGATCAGCCGAACCTGTGCGTTGTCGGCGATCCCGATCAGTCGATCTACAAATGGCGAGGCTCGGACATCCGCAACATTCTCGATTTCGAGCGCGATTTCCCCAATGCCCGCATCATCACCCTGGAGCGCAATTACCGCAGCACCAAGGCGATCTTGCATGCGGCCAGCTGCCTGATCGCGCACAATCGCCAGCGCAAACCCAAGAACCTGTTCACCGAAAAAACCGGCGGCGAACCGGTCACCGTGCTCAGCTACGAAACGGGGCTCGATGAAGCCGAGAACATTGCTCGCCGCATCGCCCAGGCCGTGGAGGAAGGCAAGCATCACTACCGGGACTTCGCGATCTTCCTGCGTGTCAATGCCCTGTCGCGCAACCTGGAAACCGCATTCGTTCGCCAGCGGATTCCATTCCAGATCGTCCGCGGTTTGGCGTTCTTCGATCGCAAGGAGAACCGCGACGTGCTCGCTTACCTGCGGCTGCTCCTCAATCCCAAGGACGATCTGTCGTTCCTGCGCGTGGTCAACGAGCCGGCGCGGGGGATCGGCAAGGCGTCGCTGGATCATTTGCGCGGCTATGCGGAGCCGAGGGAGATGAGTTTGCTGGCCGCCTGTGGCGAGGTGGACAAGATTCCCGCCATCAAGGGCAAGGCGGTCACCGGCCTCCGCAGCTTCGCACTTCTCATGAACGAGCTGCGCCAGGGGATCGATGCCTCTCCCGATGAAGTGATCCGCCAGGTCATCAGCAAATCCGGCTATCGCCGGATGCTCAAGAACAGCGACGATCCGGAAGATCAGGACCGGCTGGCCAACGTCGAGGAACTCATCACCGCCGCCAAGCAATTCGTGGATGAGGACAATAGCCGGACGATTGCCGACTTTCTGGAAAACATCACCCTGGCCAGCGACGTGGACGGCTGGGACGAGAACCAGGATTGCGTCTCGGTGATGACGTTGCACGCGGCAAAGGGCCTGGAGTTTCCGGTGGTGTACATGGTGGCCGTCGAGCAGGGCCTGTTGCCGCACGAGCGCAGCCTGGCCAAGGATGACGAGCTGGAAGAGGAACGCCGGCTGGCCTTCGTGGGCATGACCCGGGCCAAGGAGGAGTTGTACCTGTGCCACAGCCGGCTGCGCGAATTCCGCGGCCAAACCCTGTATGCCGTGCCGAGCATGTTTCTCGATGAGCTTCCGCAAGAAGGTGTGCAGTCGACCGACCTTTCCTATTCCGGAACAAAGAAGCCGCGCCCCAGCGATGCCTGGCGCGGCGGCAGTCCCGCATCCGCTCAGGGCTGGCACGACACCGGCATCCCCATGCGCGGCAGCCCCGCCCTGGAAACCAAGTCCCCACCCATTCCCGGCCAGACCTACGCCGAGGGCATGCTGGTCCGCCACGAAATGTACGGCACCGGCCAGGTGATTCACGTCGGCGGCCACGGCGCCATGCGCCGCGTCAAAATCCGCTTCAAGACAGGAGGCGAACGCACCTTCGTCGCGGATAAGGCGCGGCTGGTGATTGTGCGGAACGAATGATGCGAACCGGAGTTCTTGCGCATGACTTTCTTGGAGACGGAGATATCCGGAGGGCGCGTGGTGCAGTTGACACAACTGCACTTGTTCCCCACCCTTCGGTGGCGTACTGAGGACCCGACTTCGACCGAGCAACACTGGCGGGAATTATTAACTCGTCTGTTTGGGACGGCAGAGTTACCCATACTAATCCGTCCAGGTGCAGAGAAAAGTTGGATTACATGCAGTTACCGACAGTTCGGGAATTGGTAACCAAAGGGTTGAGCGGCGTGGACTGGAATGCCCACGCCAAGGATTACGCTACGACATGGGAATAGTCATCCTTAACGGAACCATTTGAACCCCGCAACTGTCAAACCGGCGTTGAAACCCGGTCAACATCATACGGCCGCTAACGCGGCCAAGTCCTTTGCTGCCGCTCGCCTGGTTGCGCTGGCAATTGTCCAAATCACGTGATATCGTACAACACCCAGGGAGGTGAACCATGGCCAGTCAAGCCGTTACGCTGTTCGCGCTGTTTTCCCTGAGCCTGGCGCCGGAGCGGCCGTTGCGGAATCCGCCGCTGCCGAATGGGCCCCAGCCGGAGTTTTCCACCGTGCAGGCCATCGATGCGGTTCAGAAGAGGGTTGAATATCTGCAAACGCAGGTGGTGATCGTTCCCATTGCGGTAGCCGCGTTTGTGGAAGGTAAGCAAGTCATCAAGACAGCTTACCGCCAGGAATACCGCACGATTAGAAGGGCATTCTCGCTCGCAAAGGAATCCGTTTACGATACGGAAGGCAAGAAAGTTTCCGCCCAGGACGCATTGAAACGGTTGAAGGTCGGCGACACGGTCCTGCTGGCGACGCAGCCGGTCGATCCGCTTTATTTGCGCGTCATACGGCCCGGCACGCTGATTCTGGTTTCCGCGCCGTTTCCCATGCCGGTGCCGTTCCCGAAAGACAAACGAGGCGACCCGCCTTTGAAAATCGAAACACTCCCGAAGAGGTAAAGCCATGACCAGCCAGATTGCCATCTTGGTGGTACTTTCCCTGGGCCAGCCGGCGATTCCCACGGGGCCGCAGCCGAAGTTTGCCATTGTCCGCGACATCGACAAGACCATGGGAGAAGTGACGTTGTCACAAATCCAGACGATTTCCGAAGTGGTCCCGGAAAAAGCAATCGTGAATGGCCAGGAAGTGACCCGGAATGTCATCCGCCAGGTAATGCGAACCGTGGAGACGCAGTTTTCCATCGATAAAGGAACGGTTTTGGACGCCACGGGCAAGAAAGTTCCAGCGGCCGAAATCTGGAAGCGCCTGAAGGCGGGCGCAACCGTGCTCGTGGCCGGCCAGCAGCCTGATCCTCTGTTCCTGCGTGTCGTGCGACCGGACACGTTGATCTTCATTACATCCCCCATGCCCAAGCTGCCGCCGCCGAAAGTGTAGCGCCCACGCCGCTTGCGTTTAGCGTTCGGAGAATCCCACGCGAACGCTAAACGTAAACAATTTGTGCACCAGGGAATTGCCTGCCATGTTCACCATCAGCGCCTTCGCCGACGAAATCGATCCCGACCCGCAGCAGCAGATCGATATCCTCAAAGAGTGCGGCATTCGCCACATTGAATTGCGCTCCATTCTCAAGACCAATGTGCTCGATCTGACAGATCTGCAAGTGTCCGAGCTCAAAGCGCTCCTGGACAAGAACGGGTTTCGCCTGAGCGCCATCGGCTCGCCCATCGGCAAGACCAAGATTGATGAGCCGTTTGGGCCGCAGCTGGAGCGTTTTAAGCGGGCCATCCATTTGTGCAAGGTTTTCAATACGCCCAACATCCGCATCTTCAGTTATTATCTGAGCGAAGGCGGCGACTGGGACGACTGGCGGCGCGAGGTGCTCGACCGCATGTGGCAGAAGTGTGCCCTGGCTGCCAGGGCCAATGTGCGCCTGGTGCATGAAAACGAGCATCGCATTTATGGCGATTCGCCGGAACGGGTCAGGGACTTGATGGAAACCGTGCGCGAGCAGCTCGCCACGCCCAACACTTTTGGGGCGGTTTACGATCCGGCCAACTACGTCTTTTGTGGCTACGATCCCTGGCAGGGCTGGCAGATGACGAAGGACTTTACCGTCCATTTTCACATCAAGGACTGGGTGAAGGGGGAGGAGCATGGCCGGCCGGCGGGTGATGGTCATGGCCGGGTTGCGGAGGTCATGGCCGATGCGGTAAAAAGAAAGTATGAGGGGTTCGCCACACTGGAGCCGCACCTTCTGGGAGGCGGCCCGACCGGGGGCGTTACCGGGCCGGAACTTTTTCCCAAAGCTGCTGCTGCCTTCAAGAAGGTGCTCGATAAGGCCGGTGCCGCCTATCAGTAATTCATTCGACCGTCGCTGGCGCTCCGGCTCTGAAAAATCATGAGCACCAAGCTGCAAACCGTTCATGTCCGCGTCAACGATGCCCAGACCGGTCAGCCCACGCCGGTGCGGATTCGCTTCACCGATGCTGCGGGAAATTACTACGCTCCGTTCGGGCGATTGACCGAGTTCGCCACCGGCGTCAATCAGGATGTCGGCGGCAATCTGCAACTGGGCAAAGCCAAGTATGCCGTCATCGTGGGCACGTGCGAAATCGCCCTGCCGCCGGGCCCAATCACCATCGATATCAAGAAGGGTTTTGAATATCGGCCGCTTCACCAGGAGATCCACCTTGGACCGGGGCAATTGTCTCTGCGCTTTAACCTGGTGCGATGGCTGGACCTGCGGAATGAAGGTTGGTACTCCGGCGATGGGCGTGCTCATTTTCTGTCGCCCCAGGCCGCCCTTCTGGAAGGGGCTGCGGAGGATCTGGCGATAGTCAATTTGCTCGCCCTCCACTGGCAACCGCAGGCAGCGGAACCGGCCTTGCCCAATCTCCTTGCATTCAGCGGACAGCAGGCTTCCTTGGAAAGTTCCGGGCACATCGTCGCCGTCAACACGTTGAACACTTCGGCTCTTGGAAACCTGGCACTTCTGAACTGCCACCGGGTCGTTTATCCTTTGCATTTCGAGCGCATCAACTGGACCGTGGCAGACTGGTGCGGGCAGTGCCATCGCAAAGCCGGCTTGGTGGCCTGGCCGGAGCACGATTCCTGGCCCATGCTCCGCGAGGACGATTTTGTCAGTGAGGGCTTGATCGATCTCATCCTTGGCAAAGTTGATGTCCTGGAGGTGGACTTACTCCCGTGGACAGCGGAGGATGCCATTGATTGGTACACGCTCTTGAACGCCGGCTTGCGGATTCCTCTTCTGGGCGCCAGCCGCAAAAAAACCAACACCACCGTGTTGGGCTGCGTGCGCACGTATGCTCATCTGAGTGAGCCGGGCGCGTTCACTTACAAGAGCTGGATCGAGGCGGTCCGGGCGGGACGAACTTTCGTAACGAATGGTCCGATCCTGGACTTCACGATCAACGGCCATGGTCCGGGCTCGACTGTCGAAGTGCCGGCTGAGACGAAAACAATACACGTTCGCGCCCACGCCCGCAGCCTGGTTCCGTTCCAGCGCCTGGAAGTGATTCAAAACGGTGCAGTGGTGACCGAGCAAAAAGTTGCCGATACGCCCGCCGAAACCATCCTGGATGTGGAGCTACCAATCTCGGAGAGCGGCTGGTGGGCGGCCCGCTGCTGGGGCGATCATCACGTTCAAACATCGATCTGTCCGCAACCAGCTAGCGCGCATACCTCGCCAACCTACGTTCGCTTGGGCGAGAAACCGATGATTCCACAATCCGAGGCGATCCAGGACGTCCTTGACCATTGCGATCGCTTCGGCCAAATGCTCGATCGGCTTGACCGGCAAGGTCGGTTTGCCGGCGAGGCGGATCGGCAGCGCCTGGCCGGACTTCTTGACGAAGCGCGGGCCGTTTTGCAAGCCAAACTCAAGGGAATTTGACTTCCGTGACTTCGTTGGCTACCATTTCCCTATGTTCATCAGCAAGACCGGCCTGTTGACGATCGGCATTAGCGAGGCGCAGGGAGTGCGCCTTGTACGGATCGTAACGGTTGCAGGAGGATAACAACGGGGCCTTGCATCAGCGCAGGAACAGTCACGGCCCTGGATAATTCCAGGGCCTTTTTATTGGCCGATTCATCGTTTCGTGCTCTCTTTCGAGCTCGTCTTGATGAATCCAGACAGGTTCACCAATGCCACGCATCCAGATTTACGACACCACCCTCCGTGACGGCAGCCAGGGGGAGGGCATCAACTTCTCGCTCCAGGACAAGCTGCTCATTACGCGCCGGCTGGACGATCTCGGCGTCGATTTCATCGAAGGAGGCTATCCGCTATCGAATCCGAAGGATTTCGAATATTTCCAGGAAGTTCGCAAGGTTCCGCTGAAAAGCGCCCGTGTCGCCGCCTTCGGCATGACCCGGCGGAAGAACGTCAAGCCGGAAAACGACACCTGCCTCAAGGCCCTGCTCGATTCGCAAGCGCCGGTCATCACCTTGGTGGGCAAGACATGGGACTTGCACGTGCGCGAGGTGCTGGGGACCACGCTCGACGAAAACGTGCACATGATCGCCGACTCCGTGGCCTATTGCAAGGAGCAGGGCAGGGAAGTGCTTTACGACGCCGAGCATTTCTTTGACGGCTTCAGGCATAATCCGGATTACGCCCTGGAAACTCTCAAGGCAGCTCGAAACGCAGGGGCAACCGTCCTTATCTTATGCGATACCAACGGCGGCACCTTGCCGGAAAACATCGCCGAGGCCGTCCGGCGTGTCCATGAGGCTCTGCCAGGAATCGACATCGGCATCCATTGCCATAACGATTGCGATGTGGCGGTGGCCAACACGCTGGCCGCCGTCGGCCAGGGCGCCTGCCACGTGCAAGGGACGATCAACGGCATCGGCGAGCGCTGCGGCAATGTCGATCTGGTCAGCGTCATCGCCAACCTGGGGCTGAAGCGCGGACACGATGTCCTGCGGCCCGGCAGCCTCGAGCACCTGACCGAGCTGTCGCGCTACGTGTACGAAATCGCCAACATGAATTACCGGGCCAACCAGCCATTCGTGGGCGCCAGTGCCTTTGCTCACAAAGGAGGGATGCACGCCCACGGCATCGCCCGCAATTCGGCCAGCTATGAGCACATCAGTCCTGCTCAGGTCGGAAATACTCGCCGCATCCTGGTGAGCGAACTGTCCGGCCAGTCCAGCATCCTGGCCAAGACGACGAAGTACGCGCTTGCCAGCGACAAGGCGCTGATGAGCAAGGTTCTCAATGACGTGCAGGACCTGGAGCACCAGGGCTACGAGTTCGAAGCGGCCGAAGCGTCGTTCGATCTGCTCGTCAAAAAAGCGGCGGGCATGTATCAGCCAAAGTTCGAACGGCTCTCGTTCCGGGTGAACGTCGAGGCGGATGCGGGCGGGCGGCCTGTCACCGAGGCCACCGTCAAGATTCGCGTTGATGACAAGACCGAGCATACCGTGAGCGAAGGAGATGGCCCGGTCAACGCTCTGGACAGCGCCTTGCGGAAAGCGTTGCGACCATTCTTCCCGCGCCTCGACGAGGTCCACCTGGCCGACTACAAGGTGCGCGTGGTCAACGCCCGCGCCGAATCCGCCGCCCGAGTCCGTGTCGTCATCGAATGGCGTGACGGCGGCAACGTCTGGGGCACCGTCGGCGTCAGCGAGAACATCATCGAAGCAAGCTGGCTGGCATTGATTGACGCGGTTGAGTATAAGTTGTTCAAGGATGAGGAGCGTTAATAGCCCGACGGTGGAGTTTCTGTGAATATCCCCAGCAACTGGAAGAACCTGGCGATCCTGACATTTGTCTTTTCACCTGTCATCTTGTTTCTTCTCTTTGTACTAGATCTGGTCGGGCGCATATTTGTGAATGGAGACCGTTGATTCATGCCAACCGAACTCCCCAAGCAATACGATCCGCACGAGGCGCAGAAGCGCTGGCTGCAATTGTGGTCCGAGCGCGGCTACTTCCATAGCCGGCCCGATCCGGCCCGACAGCCGTTCATCATCGTCATTCCGCCGCCGAACGTCACCGGGGCGCTGCACCTCGGGCACGCGCTCAACAATATCCTGCAAGATGTGCTGATCCGCTGGCGGCGCATGCAGGGTTACAACGCCATGTGGATGCCGGGCACCGACCATGCAGGCATTGCCACCCAGGCCGTCGTCGAACGCCGGCTGCGCGATGAGGAAAACAA
>Ga0066903_100005481_pt1 | contig 11024 bp, 8 predicted proteins | sample PanSoiMetaGPlot1_FD_67491 | JGI IMG/M metagenome (GOLD analysis project Ga0066903, IMG submission 67491) | Tropical forest soil microbial communities from Panama analyzed to predict greenhouse gas emissions - Panama Soil - Plot 1 (version 2) | ecosystem: Environmental > Terrestrial > Soil >...
TGCGGCGCGGTTCTGCGCTGCGACCGGCGCAGCGACGAGCAGAGCGACGAAAATCTCAGCAGTCCAGAGACGCGCAACCTTGGAACGAACACGCACGGGGCACCCCCAAACGAAGGCCGGAATGGATGAGATGTAGTGAACGCCCGCCGAAAGACCTTGGCATCGGTATAAACAAGTCGTATGCCAGACCAGGCCGGCGATTTGCTTAGGACTAGTGGCCGTGCTGTCCTGAATGGACGACGATCAGCTGTTCGAAATAGCTGAGAAGCTTCGGCGGATGAATGCGATCTCCGACACGCCGCCGATCATCTTGGCCGACACGATCTCGCCGACGTGGCGCAGCAGCCGCCTGACCGCGACGTTCTCCGACAGCACGTTGGCGATGAAACGGTGAAATCCCCGGTCCTCCGCGGCCTGGAGGATCCGGCGCGCGAGCTCGGTGCCGAGGCGAAGCCGCTGCCAGTCGTCGCGGACGACGAGCGCGATTTCCACGTCGTTGTCGTCCACCGCGCCGAAGCTGCCGAGGCCAATCGCCTCCCAGCCGCAGCCGTTGTCGTACTCGACGAGCAGGGCGAGCGTCCGCCGGTAGTCGACGCATGCCAGCAGCCGCACGACGGCGTCGGGCAGCACCGGCATCGGCGAGAAGAAGCGCATGTAACGCGTCCGCGGGCTGAGACGCGCATAAAGTTCCCGTATGGGACGCTCCTCGCATCGCCGCAGGGCCCGGATACGAACGTGCTTGTGGTTGGTCAGCACCACGTTGTCGTCGAATTCAGTCGGGTAGTCGGTCGTGAGCGTCATCGCGGTCGTTCCTGATCAACAGTGTCTATGAGATCAAAAGACTTCGTGACGGCGCGAAAGGTTTCGTCGCCTTCTGTCCTACCGCTGCGGAGACCCGTCGCGTGAGCGCCGATCCTGCGGCTGTTGCCCCGACATCGGCGTAATCGCGCGAATCTTTTTTCGATCTGATGCGTCTTTGTCATCGGTGGCTGCGAACATCGTCCGGGAAGAAGAAAGCCTCACGCGCGTCGCGTTCGACCGCCTGCTCGAGTGGCTGGATGACGGACACGACTCCGCCGGCGACGCGTACCTTGAAATGCGCCGCCGCCTCGTCTCGTACTTCGATCGGCGCGGCCGGCTGTCGGCCGACGAGCTCGCCGACGAGACGCTCAATCGCATCGGCAGAACGCTGGAGAAGGACGGCGTCATCGCCACGACGCCTCCGGCGCGCTACTGCTACGTGGTGGCTAAATACGTGCTGCTCGAGGACATCCGCCGCGAGCGCCGCCATGTGCCGCTCGACGAATCGCGCGGGTCGGTGGCCGAGCGGATGCCGCGAGCCGAACCGGATGAGGCCATGACACTGCGCGAGCAGCGGCTGGAGTGCCTCGATTGCTGCCTGCAGGCGCTGAAGCCCGAGCAGCGGGAGCTGGTTGTCGAGTATTATCGCGATACGAAACGGCAGAAGATCGATCGCCGCCGGGAGCTGGCCGCGCGGCTGGGGATCTCGATGAACGCGCTCGGCATCCGCGCCTGGCGCATCCGGAGTGCGCTCGAGTCCTGTGTGGAGACCTGTTGCATGGGTCCGCGACGGGTTTGATGGCTTTGCACCCTATCGGTTCGAAGCCATCGGGGCAGGTGAGATTCATGTCCTTGTCACACAAAACGCACTACAGCGACGAGCAGCTCGCGCGCTACCTGCTCCAGCGTCTCCCGGAAGACGAGATGGAGCGCCTCGACGAGATGAGCATCGCCGACGACGAAATCGCCTGGCGACTGCGCGTCGTCGAAGACGATCTCGTGGACGCCTACGTCAACGGCAGCCTGACCGGCGAGACGCTGAAAGAGTTCGAAGCGGTCTACCTCTCGTCGGAACGACGCCGGCGGAAAGTGCAGTTCGCGGGCAACTTCCTCGCGAAAGTCGATCGGGGGATGGGTGCCCCGAAGGTCGCTCGTCGCGGCTGGACCGTTCCCCAGGCGACGCCGGTGTGGTGCCTGGCCGCCGCGGCCGCGCTGCTTCTCGTGTGCGGCGCGCTGGCAGTGCGCTACGTGCAGCTGCAAACAGTGTTGAGCGAGGCGCAGGGACAGAGCGCCGCGCTCGAGCGTCGCTCGCGCGAACTGGAACAGCAGCTCGACTCCCAGCGCGCCGCGGCCGCGGACACCGCCAGCGAGCTGGCCCGCGTTCGTGCCGAGATCGCGCAACTTCAGGCCACATCCGCTCGTCCCGCGAATCCGCCCGGTGGCGCACCGCAGCCGCTCGCGGCGATCGCGCTGGTGCTGCTGCCGCAGACGCGCGCGGTCGGGGACATCCCGACACTGGTCGTCCCGCATGCATCGTCGCGGGTGACGGTCGACTTGCGGCTCGATTCGAACCGCTTCGGCCGTTATGAGGCCGTTCTGAAGGATCCCGCGTCCAACGTCATCGTCTGGCGCAGCCGATCGCTCGCGGCGACGTCGGCGGCAGGCCAGAGGTCGGTCAAGGTCGAGGTGCCGCCCGGCATCCTCAAGGCGCAGCACTATTCCATTGAGCTGATAGGAGATGGCAGCTCGGAGGTGGCCGATACCTACGCCCTTCGAGTCGTGTTCCAGTAAAGCACACGAGTCGCTGTCGGTTTTCGTAAACAGATCTCGATCTCTCTAGTGATGATCGTGTTTCTGTGCGCGTGGCTGGTGGCCCTCGCGATTCCTTCGCAGAGTCCATCGAACATCTCTCCCCTCGAACCGGAAACCGCCATCGAGCGGCCCATCGCTCGTGGCGAGGAACATCTGTACCAGTTGACGCTGGCCCGCGGCGAGTACGTGCACGTCGTCGTACAGCAGCGCGGCATCGACGTCGTGGTGCAGACGCGGCGCGGCGACGGCACTGCGATCGCCGACATCCAGGAAGAGATCAGACCTCAGGGGCAGGAGGACGTCGAGCTCGTGGCCGACGCCAACGGCACGTACACGCTCGCGGTCAGGCGCGCGATCGGGCCGCACGATTCCGGCTCGTATGTCATTCACATTGCCGGCCGGCGTGTGGCAACCGACGGCGACCGCGGGATTCAGCAGGCGCGAAGCCTTCGCACCGATGCCAGCCGCCTCGAGTCGGCGATGAAACTGGACGAGGCACGATCGACGTTCGAACGGGCTCTAGCCCTCGCCGAGCGGGTGCGCGGTCCGGAGGATCCTCTCCTCGGCCTGGTGCTCTTCGACCTGGCCGGCAACGCGCTGGAGAGACGCGACGATGCCGGAGCCGAATCGCTGTATCGCCGCGCGGCCGGGATCTTCGAGAAGGCGTGGGGAGCTGGGCATCCCTACGCGGCGATGACGCAATCGCGGCTTGCGGTGGTGCTGCAGCACGCCGGCCAGGGGCCGGCAGCCGAAGCGCTCGTGCGCCAGGCGACCGAGGTCATCGAGAAAACTCTCGGCACCGATCACCCATGGTTCGCCGTCTGCCTGACGACCGCGGCGACGCTGCGGAACGACGCCGGCGACGGCCAGAAAGCGAAAGAGATCGACCTGCGCGCCCTCGGGATTCTCGAACGCATTGGCGACACGGGCAGCGCCCGGTATGCCGCGCTGCTCAACAACCTTGGCGAAATCTACCGGCAGGACCAGGATTACGCACGGGCCGAGCCGCTGCACATGCGAGCGCTCGACCTGACGGTCAAGCTCGAAGGTCCCGAGAGCTACCACGTCAGCAACGACTACGGAAACCTGTCGGTCGTCGCGCGCGAGCGCAAGGACTACACGCGCGCACTCGACTACGCGAATCGGGCTCTTTCCATTCGCGAAAAGATTCTCGGCCCCGATCACCTGGATATGGCTCAGCTCTTCAACAACCTCGCCATCGTCTATCGAGCGATGGGCGAGGAGTCGAGGGCGCTCGAGACGCACTTCCGTGCGCTGCGTATCTACGAGAAAGCGGTCGGTCCGTATCATCGCAGCACGCTCATTTCCGTGGGCAACATCGCGCGAACCTACGCGGCGATGGGCGACATGCCGAATGCCCTCGCGTTTCAGCGCCGCGCCGACGCGATCATCGAAACGCAGTTCGCCTTGAACCTCGCGGTCGGCTCGGAGCGGCAGAAGCTGGCCTTCGTCAACAACATGTCGGAGCGCACCGACCGGACGATTTCGCTGCACCTGCGCGAAGCGCCCGGCAACGAGGAAGCCGGCCGACTGGCGGCGCTCGTGCTGCTGCAGCGCAAAGGGCGCGTGCTCGACGCGATGACCGACACCTTCGCGGCGGTGCGCCAGCGTGTCGTCGATCCCGCCGATTGCGCGCTGCTCGACGAGCTCGACGAATTGAACGCCACGACCACGCAGCTCGCGCGGCTGGCGTTGAATCCTCCCGGCGATCGACGTGCCGACGAGCGCGCCAGGGCGATTCGGGATCTCGAGACGCGGAAGGAACGCCTCGAAGCCGAGCTCAGCGAGCACAGCGTGGAGTTGCGGGCACACATGCGGCCGGTCACGCTCGAAGGCGTTCAGGCGGCAATGCCCGACGACGGCGTGCTGGTGGAGTTCGCGGTGTACCGCCGGTTCGATCCGAAGGCGGAGCGGAACGCGGAAGCCTACGGACCGCCCCGCTATGCCGCCTACGTCGTGCGCAAGAGCGGACCGCCGGTCGGCCGCGACCTCGGCGAGGTGCAGGCGATCGACGAGATGCTCGCCGCGCTGCGGCTGGCGCTTCGCGATCCGGCGCGTACCGATCTCAAGGAGCGTGCGCGAGCGGTTGACGAGCGGGTGTTGCGTCCGCTGCGAGCCTCGTTCGGGAACGCGACCCGCGTGCTCATCTCGCCGGACGGCGGATTGAATCTCCTCCCCTTCGAAGCCCTGGTGGACGAGCACGGCTGCTATCTGATCGAGCACTACGCGATCAGCTATCTCACGAGCGGCCGCGATCTGCTGCGCATGCAGGTGCCGCGCCTCTCGCGCAGCGACCCGGTCATCGTCGCCGACCCGGTGTTCGGGGAACCGGCCAGTGGTGAAAAGGAGCCGTCGATCTACTTTGCGCCAATCGGCGGGACGGCGGCCGAGGCGCGGGCGATCAAGACGCTCTTCCCCGAGATGATGCTGCTGACCGGCCGCAACGCGTCCAAGGCCACGCTGGAGCGGCTCCAGGCGCCGCGCATCCTGCACATCGCGTCGCATGGATTCTTTGTGCCGGACGACGGGAAAGACGAGGGCGCGCCAGTCCTCACCCGGAGGCGCGCGAGCGTCGCGAGCAACACCGTCGCGAATCCGCTGCTCCGCTCCGGCCTGGCCCTCGCCGGCGCGAACCTCACGCGCGACGGCTACGCCGACGGCATCCTGACCGCGCTCGAAGCGTCGGGACTCGATCTGTGGGGGACCAAGCTGGTCACCTTGTCGGCGTGCGACACCGGCGTCGGTGAGGTGCGGAACGGCGAAGGCGTCTACGGTCTCCGCCGCGCGTTCGTGCTGGCCGGCGCAGAGACGCTGGTGATGACGCTGTGGCCGGTCAGCGACGCCGTCACCCGCGAGCCGATGGCCGCCTACTACGCGGGACTCCGGGCCGGACTCGGCCGCGGCGACGCGCTGCGCGAGGCCAAGCTCGCGATGTTGAACCGGCCCGATCGGCGCCACCCATTCTACTGGGCCAGCTTCATCATGTCCGGCGAGTGGGCCAGTCTCGACGGCAAACGCTAGCGCGCTTTTGAAATCGATGTAGCGCGAGGCTTCAGCCGAGCGATCTGGTGACGTGAGCGCGGCGTGACGCTCGGCTAAAGCCTCGCGCTACACGGAACACGAAAACGCGCCAGCTCAGGTACCGGCTCCCGCGGCGTGAAAGTATTCCAATCCGTCCTGCCTACATACGCGTATCAGCAAACAGAAAGGAGCAACGTGCAGATCAGGGCAGGACACCTGGTCCGGGCGGCGATCTTCGTGTGCGCAATCACGGGCGCCTCGGCCGCTCAGGACGTCATCACAATTTCCGGCGCCGTCACGACGCGCGCCGATGGGCTCTCGGTTCCCGGCGCGGTCGTATCCATCGTCGGCACCAGCGCGACGGCGACGGTTGACGCCAGCGGACGATACACGCTGCAGGTGCCGCGCTCGGCGATACGCGGTGAACGCGTCCAGATCAAGGTGGACGCGCTTGGACTTCCTCCAACGCTGACCGACGTCGCGATCAGCGGACCACAACTGACCGTGGACATCGCACTGAATCTCGCCTTCACCGAACGGGTCACCGTCGGATCGCGCTCGCCCGCCGTCGAAGCGGCGAAGGCAGTTCCGGTGGACATCATCACGCGCGATGCGATCGCGTCGAGTCCGTACACCGAGACGACGCAGGTCATCCAGTCGCTGGCGCCGTCGTTCAACTTCCCGAGGCCATCGATCAGCGACGGCACCGACACCGTGCGGCCGGCGACGCTGCGCGGCCTCGGACCCGATCAGGTGCTGGTGCTCGTCAACGGCAAGCGCCGCCATCAGAGCGCGCTGGTTCACGTGAACGGCACCGTCGGGCGCGGCTCGACCGGCGTCGATCTCAACGCGATTCCGCTCTCGGCGATCGATCACATCGAAATCCTCCGCGACGGCGCCTCGGCGCAGTACGGCTCGGACGCCATCGCCGGCGTCATCAACATCGTGCTCAGGAACGGCGTCGCGCGGCCCGAGGTTTCGACGAACTTCGGCCTGTCGAAGGGATCGTTTCCCGGCAACTCGTGCTCGTCGAACGGACTCAACTGCACCGCGGGCCGTGACATCGACTTCTCCGACGGCGGCCTGGCCGATGTCGGCGGCTCGTGGGGAATCGCGGCGGCCAAGGGCAGCGTGACGGTCGCATCCGAATATCGCCACCACAACCGCACCAACCGCGCCTCGTTCGATCCGCGCGATCAGATCGCCGCCGGCGACGCGGGCAACAACGCCGTCGACCAGCCGAATCACCGCTGGGGCGATCCCGACACGCGCGACAGCATGACGTTCGTCAACGCCAGCATCCCGCTGACCGGCGCGCAGACCAGGTTCCTCTATGGCTTCGCCAACTACAGCCGCCGCGCGTCCGACAGCGCCGGCTTCTTCCGCCGGGCCATCGACGCGCGCGACTGGCCGCAGATCTATCCGCTCGGGTTCCTGCCGACGATCGACCCGACCGTCGTCGACGCGTCGGGAACGGCGGGCGTCCGCGGCGTCCGCGGCAAGTGGACGTACGACGTCAGCGGCGAGTACGGACACAACAGCTTCGATTTCCGCGTCGGCGACTCGTTGAACGTGTCGCTCGGGCCGACGCTGCCGCCCAACCAGACCGAGTTCGACGCCGGCACGCTCGAGTTGAATCAAGCGGTCGGCAACGTCGACATCACCCGTGCGCTCGCGGTCAAGGGACTGGCCGGTCCGCTCAACCTGGCGTTCGGCGCCGAGTACCGCCGCGAGAACTATCAGATTCAGGCCGGCGAGCCGGCCTCGTACGAAGACGGCGGCGTCCCCGATCGATTCGGCAACCGCGCGCCGATCGGCGCGCAGGTGTTCCCGGGCTTCCGTCCCTCCAACCAGGTGGACGCGTCGCGCAACAGCGTCGCCGCCTACGTGGACGCAGAAGGCAACGTCATCTCGTGGCTGCGGCTCGGCGGCGCCGCGCGGGCCGAGCACTACAGCGACTTTGGCGGAACGCTGGACGGCAAGCTGACCGTACGCGTGCAGCCCGACAAACGGATCGCGGCGCGGGGATCGGTGAGCACCGGCTTCCGTGCGCCGTCGCTCGGCCAGTCGTTCTTTTCGTCCACGGCGACCAACTTCCTGAATCTCGGACAAGGACTGGTGCCGGTGGAATCGCTGACGCTGCCGGTGAGCTCCGCGCCGGCGAAGGTGCTCGGCGCAGCGCCCCTGCAGCCGGAGAACTCGATCAACACGACCGGCGGTGTAGTCATCACGCCGTTCGCTGCGCTGAACGTGACGGCAGACTACTATCGCATCGCGATCGACGATCGCATCGTGCTGTCAGGCAATTTCACCGCACCGCCGATCGCCGCGCTGCTTGCGCCGTTCGGGGCCAACAGCGCGCGCTTCTTCACCAACGCGATCGACACGCGGACCAACGGCGTGGACGTGACTGCGAATTACGTGCTGACGTTGCCCGCCGCAAGCGATCTGCAGCTGCACGCCGGCTACAACCACACCCGCACCGAGGTGGTCGGCTCGGTCGCGACGCCGCCGCAGCTGGCCGCCTTCTCGTCGGTGCTCTTCGACCGGATCGAGCGGCGGCGGATCGAATGCGGCCAGCCCGACGACAACCTGCGGCTGGGCGGCAGCTATCGCCGCGGCCGCTACGGCGTCAACACAAACGTCGCGCGCTACGGCGCGGTCTGCAGCTTCACGCAGAATCCCGCCGACGACCAGGTCTACTCGCCGAAATGGCTGACCGACGTGGAAGGTTCGTACCGCGCCGCCGGCTACACGCTGGCGGCGGGAGTGGAGAATCTGTTCAACGTGTTCCCGGACCGCAACACGACCGCGAATTCATTTAATGGCATCCAGACGTTTCCGGCGCACTCACCCTTCGGGATGAACGGCCGAGCTCTCTACGTCCGAATCGGAAGAGTGTTTTGAGGTGATTTCGTCGACGAGGGCCCTGGTCGTCGTGCCGGCGACCAGGGTGTCCCCTCGCCGGTGCACGTGAGCCAGGAACTCCTTGCCGCGACCGTCCACGGAGGTGACGCCTTCGAGGTTGACCAGCACACGCCGACGAGGTTCGGTGACCGCCGCTGCCTGCCAGTTCCGCTCCAGTTCATTCACCGCCGGGCCGGCCAGCCGCCCGTCGAGCCGCAACACTACCCCGGCGGCTTCGGTCTCCACGGTAATCATGAGCATCGAGCACACTCCAGGTTTACAACTGTTTACACCCTTTATTTTCCCGACGAGCGATCGGGTGGCGAAGTTCCGAGCGGGGCCGTGGGCCGTTGTGCGGAAACGAACGCGGCTTACTGGATGGTTTCCAGCGCGGCGAGCGAGCGGTTCACAATCGCCGGCGGCAGCGGTGTGTAACCGAGCGACGCCGCATACTGCTGGCCGTCGGTCAGACACCAGCGAAAGAGATCGTGAAGTTGCCGTCCCTTCTGCGCGTCGGGGTAATGCCGGTACAACAGGATCCACGTCAGCGTCACGATCGGATACGCGTCCGGACCGGCCGGGTCGGGCACGTACGCGCGCAGGTTTTCTGGCAGCTGGATGTCCGCCAGGGCAGACGATGAGCTGGCTTCTGTCGGCGCGACGAACCGGCCGGCGCGATTCTCGACACGCGCGACGCGCAGGCCGGCCTTGCGCGCGAACTCATAGCCCACGTATCCAGTCGATCCGACGGCGTGCTGGATCCGCCCGGCGACGCCTTCGTTACCCGCCGCACGCATCGAATTGCCCGGCCAGTTGATCAAGGTCGCGGCGCCGTACTGCGAGCGCCACGCATCGCTGGCCGCGTCGAGGTGCTTGGTGAAAGCGAACGTCGTGCCGCTCCCCTCCTGCCGTACCACGGTCACGATCGTCAGGCTCGGCAACGTCACACCTGGATTCGTTCGCGCGATGCGGGGATCGTTCCAGTTCCTGATCTGACCGAGGAAGATGCCGGCGAGCGCGTCACGGGAGAGCTGGAGATCGGACGGGAGATCGGGCAGGTTGTAGGCCACCGCCACGCTTCCCGCCGTCACCGGCACGAGCACGACGCCGGCCTGCACGCTGGCGATCTCGTCGTCCCGCATCGCCGCGTCGCTGGCGCCGAAGTCCACGCGCTCCTCGTCCTTGACGTTCGCGCCGATGAAGCGGCGGATGCCTTCGCCGCTTCCGACGGCGTCATAGGCGATCGCGCTCTTGGGGTGCGCCTGCTGGTACTTCTCGAACCACGTTTCGTACAGAGCTGACGGGAACGTCGCGCCGGCGCCTTCGACGAGCGTGCCGCCCGCCGGAACCGCCGGCTTCGGGCGTCCCGCCGGTTCACGGCTCGGCACCGCCTGCGCGGTGCAGCCGCTCGAGACGACCACAGCGAGCGCGCACAGCGCCGCCGCGAGGACGTGACGCATGGCTAGCTGAACTCGCCGCGGATGTAGGCCTGCGTGTGCTCGTGTTTGGGCGCTTCGAAGATCTGGCGCGTGTCGCCGAACTCCACCAGATAGCCGGTGCGGCCGCCGTGACTCGTGTCCACGTACATGAATGCCGTGTAGTCCGCGACGCGCTGCGCCTGCTGCAGGTTGTGGGTCACGATGGCAATCGTGAACTTCTGCCGCAACTCCTGCATCAGTTCTTCGATCTTGCGTGTGGCGATCGGATCGAGCGCCGACGTGGGCTCGTCCATCAGCAGGACCTCGGGCCCGGTCGCGATCGCCCGAGCGATGCAGAGCCGCTGCTGCTGGCCGCCCGACAGAGACAGGCCGCTCTTCTGCAGCTTGTCCTTGACCTCGTCCCAGAGCGCCGCGCCGCGAAGCGCCTTCTCGACGCGCTCGGCGACGTCGCCCTTGAAGCCGTTGAGGCGCAGGCCGAACGCGACATTGTTGAAGACCGTGGTCGCGAACGGATTCGGCTGCTGGAAGACCATGCCGATGAACCGCCGCACCGCCACCGGATCGATCCCCGCGTGATAGAGGTCGCGACCGCGATAGTGGACGTGCCCTTCGAACCGGAAACCGCGCACGAGGTCATTCATCCGGTTGAGGCAGCGCAGGACGGTGCTCTTGCCGCAGCCGGACGGGCCCATGAACGCCGTGATCGAATTGCGCCTGATCGGAATCGCGGTATCGCGTACCGCCTTGAAGGTGCTGTAGTACAGCTCCTTGATGCGGCAGTCGAGCACGATGTCGTGATTGCCCGCGGCGACAATGGCCGAGGGCACGCTGTGCACCTGAAGCTGGGAGGACGTAACTGGATTCACGATTATGCCTTTATGAATGACCGACCTGTCGCGACGACAACAGCTGACCGAGAATATTCGTGCCGAGGACGAGGAGGACGAGGACGAGCGCGGCGGCCCACGCCAGTTCAACCTGGTTCTGGAACGGCATGCCCGCGAAGTTGTAGATGAGGACCGC
>Ga0066903_100005482_pt1 | contig 11024 bp, 9 predicted proteins | sample PanSoiMetaGPlot1_FD_67491 | JGI IMG/M metagenome (GOLD analysis project Ga0066903, IMG submission 67491) | Tropical forest soil microbial communities from Panama analyzed to predict greenhouse gas emissions - Panama Soil - Plot 1 (version 2) | ecosystem: Environmental > Terrestrial > Soil >...
TCGTCGACGTAAGCGGTGCTGGGCGGCACCGGGGGGATGGTCACGCTGGTGTAGTCGGCCGAGCCGGTGGGATTGGTAAATTCTTTGATGAAGCCCCCGTCAGCCAAACTGCCCAGCACCTTGCGCAGTTCGACCTCGCTCAAACGGCTCTTATCGACAAGGTCGTCGAGCGTAGCTTTGCCGTCTACCAGGTTCAGCACCCGGAATTGATCTTTTGACAGGCGGTTCGACTTGTTCTTGATTTCCAACAGACCCTTGCCGGTCTTGGAGAATACCGTCGTCTTGTTCATTGCTCGCCGAAGCCGGGGCGGATGCGCTTACGCGTTGTGGTATGGGTCGGGAAACCGGGGTCGCGCGGCGCCAGGAATAGTGGGCCGGGGAGACCAGTTTCGATCTGTCCGCCAAGCATTTAGCGCGCCAGGTCGCGCGCTCGGCGGCTGGAAGCGGGAGCCGCTGCAGGGATGAAAAGCGTGCGGGCTCGGCCCTGAGGATCGGCTGTGGATAAGACTCGGCGTGGGCCGAGTCAGCTCAGCGCCTTGACGATGTCCTCCACAACCTTCTTTGCATCTCCGAACACCATCATCGTCTTGTCCATGTAGAACAATTCGTTATCCAGCCCGGCGTAGCCGGCGGCCATCGACCGCTTGTTCACGATCACGGTGCGCGCCTTGTATGCCTCGAGGATCGGCATACCGTAAATCGGGCTGCCCTGGGTCTTGGCCGCCGGATTCACGACGTCGTTGGCGCCCAGGATGAGCGCCACGTCCGTGGTACCGAACTCGCTGTTGATGTCCTCCATCTCGAACACCTGGTCGTATGGCACCTCGGCTTCGGCCAGAAGGACGTTCATGTGGCCCGGCATCCGCCCCGCTACAGGATGGATCGCGTAGCGCACCTGCACCCCTTTTTCGGTCAGCTTCTGGGCCATCTCCTTGACTGCATGCTGGGCGCGCGCCACCGCCAAGCCGTAGCCGGGCACGATGACCACGGACTCCGCGTTGGCCATCAGAAATGCAGCATCTTCTGCGCTCCCGCTGCGCACCGCCTTCTGTTGCGCGTCCCCGGCGGCCGTCCCTTCGGCTGCGCCGAACCCGCCGAGGATGACGTTGAAGAACGAGCGGTTCATGGCCTTGCACATGATGTAGGACAGGATCGCGCCCGACGAGCCGACGAGTGATCCTGAAATGATCAGCATGGTATTGTTGAGCGAGAAGCCGATCCCTGCTGCGGCCCACCCGGAGTAGCTGTTCAGCATGGAAATCACCACCGGCATGTCGGCGCCGCCGATCGGGATGATGATGAGCACGCCGAGCACAAATGCGAGGGCAGCCATGACGATGAAAGGCATCCATTGTCCTTCTGTGCTGGACAGGAAGAACACGATCCCGAAAGCGATCATCACCACGGCCAGCGCGAGGTTGAGCCAGTGCTGACCCCTGAACACCACGGGCGCGCTGGAAATCTTGCCCGACAGCTTGCCGAAAGCGATGACGGAGCCGGAGAAAGTGATCGCTCCCACGAACGTCCCGATGAACAGCTCGATCTTGTTGCCTCTGGGCAGCGGATCGCCGATGCCGAATGCGGCAGGATCGTGGACCGCCGTGATCGCGATGAGAACCGCCGCCAGCCCCACCAGAGAGTGCATCGCCGCCACCAGCTCCGGCATCTGCGTCATCTGCACGCGCCGAGCCACGATCGCGCCGACCGTGCCGCCGAGCGCAATGCCGAGCAGAATCAGCTTGTAGTTGCTCGTGATGAGCAACGTCGTCACCACGGCAAGCAGCATGCCGACCATCCCGAACAGATTGCCGCGGCGGGCGGTTTCGGGATGGGACAGGCCCTTCAACGCAAGGATGAACAACACCGAGGCGATGAGATAGGCGAGTGCGACTTGGTTGGGAGACATGACCGTTCCTTGATCGAGCGCAGACCCGCGGTGACCGAGGCGCTAGCCTCCGGTATGGGTCCCGCCGCTACTGATGTGATTGCGGCTTTTGCTCCTTGCCAGCTTTCTTCTTGAACATCTCGAGCATGCGCTGAGTCACTAAAAAACCCCCGAACACATTCACGGCAGCCAGGGTCACCGCGACAAATCCGATGAGCGAGCCAAAGTCGAGCTTGTCGGGTCCGGCCGCCAGCATGGCTCCGACGATGATGATGCCGGAGATCGCGTTCGTCACCGACATCAGCGGGGTGTGCAGCGCCGGGGTCACAGTCCACACGACGTGGTATCCCACGAACACGGCCAGAACGAAGACGGTCAGGTTGATCAGGGTCGGGTCGATGTGTCCACTCATTTGGCTCTCCTTCCTACTCCGGGTAATCGCGCGGTGACGAAACTCGCTTTCACGACTGCGGTAGGGCACCGCATTCCACGACCCAGTCCGCAGCGGCCGCGAATCACGGGTCACGACTTGCTCACCACCTCGCCACCGATGCACAGCAGCGCACCGGCGATGATTTCGTCATTACGGTCGAGATTGAGCTGCCCGCTCTTGGCGTCGAACAGCAGGTTGAGGAAGCTCAGCACATTGCGCGCGTACAGAGCGCTCGCGTCCGCCGCCACCAGCGCCGGCAGGTTGGCAAGCCCGATCAGCTTAACGCCATGCTTGATCACGATCTTGTCGCGCTCCGTGAGTTGGCAGTTGCCGCCTTGCTCGATCGCCATGTCCACGATCACCGAGCCAGGCTTCATCGCCTTGACCGTCTCTTCTTTCAACAGCACGGGAGCCGGCCGCCCGGGGATCAAGGCCGTGGTGACGATGATGTCGGCTGCCTTGGCACGCTCGTGCACCAACTGCGCTTGACGCTGCATCCATTCCGGCGGCATCGGGCGTGCGTAGCCGCCCACGCCGCGGGCGATCTCCCGTTCCTCGTCGGTGACCAGCGGCACGTCGAGGAACTTCGCGCCCAGGCTTTCGATCTGCTCTTTGACCGCGGGCCGCACGTCGGACGCTTCGACCACAGCGCCCAGACGTTTGGCCGTGGCGATCGCCTGCAATCCCGCGACGCCCGCGCCGAGCACCAGCACCCGCGCGGCCTTCACCGTTCCGGCAGCGGTCATGAGCATCGGCATGAAGCGCTGGTACTCGGTGGCCGCCAGGATCACTGCCTTGTAGCCGCCGATGTTAGCCTGCGACGACAAGACATCCATGGGTTGAGCACGCGTGATACGCGGTAACGACTCGAGGGCAAAGCAGGTCAGTCCCGATGCCGCGTAGCTCTTGACCAGTGCGGAGTCGTAGGGACTGAGCAGCCCGATGAGCAAGGTGCCGCTGCGCATCAAGCCCATCTCGGAGACCTCGGGCGCGCGCACCTTGAGCACAATCTCGGATTGCGCGTACAGTTCGGCCGCGCCGCTCACGATCGCGCCGCCCGCTGCACTGAACTCCGAATCGGGGACGGCCGCCTTTTCTCCCGCGCCAGCCTGAACCAGCAGCTGGTGGCGGCCGCCCGAAGCGAGCTTTCTTACGGTCTCAGGCGTCGCTGCGACCCGCGTCTCGCCGGCACGTATCTCCGCCGGAATGCCGATGTGCACGGTGATGGTCTCCCTGATACGCGGCTCCAGACACCGGCCCGAGGTCTGTCCCGCAAGCGCAACCGGCGCCCGATTTCAGCGTAGCCGCGGATTATAGGGAAGTCGCCGCTCCGCGCCAACGTCCGCGGCTGTGGACCGCGACGGTTATAATCGAGCGAACCGCTCGTCCGCGCTTGATGCCCTCCATACGCGTACTCGATGAATTGCTGATCAGCCAGATCGCGGCGGGAGAAGTGGTCGACCGCCCGGCCGCAGCGCTCAAGGAATTGCTCGAGAACAGCCTTGACGCGCGCGCGAACGCGCTACAGGTCGAACTGCTTGCCGGCGGCGTGAAGCTGCTCAAGGTCAGCGATGACGGCGACGGCATCGCGCAGGACGAGCTGCCGCTCGCTCTGCGGCGCCACGCCACCAGCAAGATCGCGACTCTGGAAGACCTGGAGCAGGTCGCGAGCCTCGGCTTTCGCGGCGAGGCACTCGCGAGCATCGCGGCCGTGTCCCAATTGACGCTCACGAGTCGTACAGCGTCCGCCAAGCACGCATGGCGCGTCCAGTCGAACGGTGGGAACTCCGCAGCCCTGGAGCCGGCCGCATCGGCGGCTGGGACGGTGATCGAAGCGCGCGAGATGTACTACAACACTCCCGCGAGACGCAAGTTCCTGCGCACTCCAGGGACCGAGTTCGGGCACTGCGAAGAAGTATTCAAACGCATCGCTCTGTCGCGGCCTCGGCTCGCGATGACACTCACCCACAATGGACGGTGCCAGTGGCGCCTCGCTCCGCATGCATTCGCCCAGCGCGCACGCGAGCTGCTGGGAGCGGAATTCGAGTCGGCCGCGCTGGCGTTGGACGAGCAGGCCGCGGGGGTGCGCCTGCATGGGCTGATCGCCTCGCCAACCTTCAATCGCAGCGCACGCGACTATCAGTATTTCTTCGTGAACGGGCGCTTCGTGCGCGACCGATTGATCGCGCATGCAGTGCGCGAGGCGTTCCACGACGTACTTCACCACGACCGTTACCCGGCCTTCGTTCTGTTTCTCGAGCTCGATCCGGCCAAGGTCGACGTGAATGTCCATCCGACCAAGAGCGAAGTCCGCTTTCGCGACCCGGGTGCAGTCCACCAGTTCTTGTTTCACGCGCTGACCAAAGCTCTGGCGACAACGAAGGCCGGTGCATCGCACGCCCCGCCCTCGCAGGCCGGAATGGAAGCGGAGGAGCCGCTCTCGCTTTCCGCCGTGCACGACCATGGCGCCCGCCCGCATTCGTCGCCGCAGCAGGGCCGCATGGGATTTGGGGTCATGCAGTCAGCAGCGCTGTACGATGTGCTGTTCCATCGCGCGGGTGAGGCTGCAGATTCGCTTGAACCCGCACGAGAAGCCGTGCCGCCGCTCGGATTCGCGCTGGCGCAGCTGGCCGGTGTGTACATCCTGTCGCAAAACAACCAGGGCTTGATTGTGGTGGACATGCACGCTGCGCACGAGCGCATCGTCTACGAGAGGCTAAAGACCGCGTTCGAAGCGGACCGCATTCCCACCCAAAGCCTGCTCATCCCCGCCACCCTGCACGCCAGCCGCCTCGACGTGGCGTTGGTGGAGGAGAATGCGCAGGCGCTGCGGCAGCTTGGCTTCGAGCTTGCCGCGTCAGGCCCCGAAGCGCTGATGGTCCGTTCGGTGCCCGCGGCCTTGTGCGACGCTGACCCTGTTGAGCTCGCGCGCGCCGTGCTACGCGAGATCCACGAGCACGGCGCCGCGCGAGCTCTGCAAGAGCAGCGCGACCACATGCTCGCAACCATGGCCTGCCACGCCGCGGTTCGCGCGAATCGGACCCTGAGCGTGTCAGAGATGAACGCTTTGCTGCGCGAGATGGAGGCGACCGAGCGTTCTGGCCAGTGCAACCATGGTCGGCCTACCTGGACACAGATCTCCATGGCCGAGCTGGATCGTCTGTTCCAGCGCGGTCAGTGAACCGATAGGGCGCGACCGCCGGGGCTGGTAAACCCAGTGTCCGAACGCGATCCGCATCCAGCCAAAGACTCTAACCACGTGCGAGACAACACGAACGTTTCAGCACGCCCTGCGATTTTTCTCATGGGGCCGACAGCAGCGGGGAAGACCGAACTTGCCGTGCGGCTCGCCGTCCGGTTCGGGCTCGAGGTAGTGAGCGTCGACTCGGCGCAGATCTACCGTGACATGGACATCGGCACGGCCAAACCAGGCGGAAAGGCCTTGGCGGCCGCTCCGCATCATCTGATCGACATTCTCGACCCCACCGAGCGTTATTCGGCCGCTCGGTTTTGCGAGGACGCTGCACGGGTCCTCGCCGAGATCGACGTGCGCGGACGGATTCCATTGCTCGTGGGCGGCACGATGCTGTACTTCAAGGCGCTGCGGGATGGGCTCAGCGAGCTGCCCAGCGCCGACCTGCACACGCGAGCGGCCATCGATGCCATGGCGGAGGCCTCAGGCTGGCCCGCGCTCCATGCCGAGCTCACCCGCATCGATCCGACCACTGCCGCGCGGCTGAAGCCCACGGACGCGCAGCGCATCCAGCGCGCGCTGGAGGTCTACTACCTCACCGGCCAGCCGTTGTCGGCGCTGACTGCGCAGCGTCCGCCAAGCGCGCAGACACGCCGCACCATTCCGATCGCGCTGGAGCCCAGCGACCGCGCCGTCCTCCATCAACGCATCGAGCAGCGCTTCGAGGTCATGCTCGAGCTGGGCTTGATAGGCGAGGTGCGCAGGCTGCGCGAGCGCTACGACCTTAACCCATCCCTTCCCTCCATGCGCGCAGTAGGCTATCGCCAGGTCTGGCAACACCTCGACGGTAAGTTCGGCTTGCGGAGCTTGCGTGCCACCGCCGCGGCCGCGACCCGCCAGCTGGCGAAGCGCCAGCTCACGTGGCTGCGCTCCTGGGACGATGCGCAGCGCTTCGATTGCCTGGCTGTGAACCTGCGCGGCCAGGTCGAGGCCTACGTTGGCAGGCAGTTAGACGAGCTGCCCCGAGCGCAATAGCTGCAAGCCGACCGTGCCTAGTTCAGTCCGCCCACGGCGTCCGCGCCGGCCTTGGCGATCTGTCCATCCTCGGTCGATTTGACGCCGCTCACCCCGATCGCACCAATCTGCTGCGCGCCGCTCATGAGCGGCAGCCCGCCTTCCAGCGGCAGCGCGCCGTGCAGAGCGATCAGCGCATTGCGGCCCCCGGCGATGGCCTCCTCGAATACCTTGGTCGGCCGCTTGAACGACATCGCGGTCTGCGCTTTCTTGATGGCCACGTCGACGCTGCCGGTCTGGGTGCCGTCCATGCGCTGCAGATAGATAAGGTGTCCGCCATCGTCCACGATGGCGATGACGACATTCCATTTGTTCTTCGCCGCTTCGGCCTCCGCTGCAGCCGCGACCTTTTTCGCGGCTTCCAGCGTGAGGGCCTTCTTGTCGGCCAGCTGCGCTTCAGCCGCAAACGGCGCTGCAAGGAACACGCATAACATCAGAGTGGATGCGAGCGTGAGTAGTCTTGGCATGGCTCCTCCTCAAGTTGAGATCGACTTGTTCCCCTCCGGTCGTTCAATCGCGGGCCGCTCTGCGATCGATCTCAGGCTGTAGCGCGGCCCGAGACGCCCCGGGGGGTCCCTAAGATACCTTCCGATCGCGGCGCGCGCAACGCGCTTTCACGCGCGAGTGCCGCTGATTCGAGCCTGCGCGCCACCGCGCGCGAAGGTCAAGCTCACTTCCTCGTCGAGAGCGAGGTCTGCGCCGGAGCGCACGATCCCGCCGCCAGAATGCGCCACGATCGCATAACCGCGCTCGAGCACCCGCTGCGGGCTGAGCGCACTCAGGTGCGCCGCGAGGCGCGTGAGCAGCAGGCCGCGCCGCTCCTGTGCTTGCTGCATTGCGCCGAGCAGCTGCCAACCCTGATGCGCGCATCGCGCCTGCAGCCCAGCCACATCCGGAGCTGCCGCGCCCAGCTGATGCCATGCCGACGTGAGGTGCAACTCGGCTTGTCGCAAAGCTTGGAAGCCGGAGCGCCCCAAGCGGGTATGCAGGTGATCGAGATGTTGCTGCTGGCCGCGGATACGCTCGCCCGGATGCGTTAGCCGCCGGGTTAGATAATCCACCTGCTGCATGCGGCGCTCGAGGCGCCGCAGCAGAGCACGTGACAGACGTGCTTGCCACGCGTCGACACGTACCGCCAGGTCGATTCGATTGGGGCTCACCATTTCGGCCGCGGCGGTAGGCGTCGGCGCACGCGCATCGGCGACGAAATCCGCGATCGTGATGTCGGTCTCGTGGCCAACGCCGCACACCAACGGGACTGAACAGGCCGAGATGGCGCGCGCTACGCGTTCCTCGTTGAACGCCCACAGATCCTCGATGCTTCCGCCGCCGCGGCACAAGATGAGAACATCGCACTCGCGCCGAGCGCTCGCAGCCTCGATCGCCGCGGCGAGCTTCTCCGCCGCGCCCTCGCCTTGTACGGGCGCGGGATAGAGGATGATCGGTAGTGCGGGCATGCGGCGGCGAAGCGTCGTCAGCACGTCGTGCAGCGCGGCCGCCGCCGGCGACGTCACCACACCGATGCGACGAGCGAAGGAAGGCAGCGGGGACTTGCGTTCGGCAGCGAACAGGCCCTCCGCCTCGAGTTTCGCTTTGAGCCGGGCAAAGGCTTCGTACAGCGCACCCAGCCCTGCGCGGCGCATGAACTCGACGCCGAGCTGAAACTCGCCCCGGGCCTCGTACAAAGTGGGGCGTGCGCGCACCTCTACCTGCATCCCATTGGCTGGGCTCCAGTCCAGATAGCGCATGCGGTGGCGGAACATCACGCAACGCGCCTGCGAACGAGCGTCCTTCAGGGAGAAGTACAGATGACCGGACGCAGCGCGGGTGAGATTCGAGATCTCGCCCGCGACCCACAGCAGAGGGATGTTCTGTTCGATGAGCTGGCGCGCGAGCACGTTGAGGTCGCTTACGCTGATGGGGGCGTTCCAATCCTGGACCGCTGCCGATGCATCGATGTTGAACTGTTCATTCATGGATCCGACGCTCAAAAAGGATATGGTCGTTGCTCAACGACAAGATCGCGGCAGCGGTGGCGAGCTGGGAAGCAGCACCCCCAAATCCCGCTTGGATACTCGATTTGCCGGCCGCATGCCCTTCCATCCACAACTGGCGGGCCTTCCCGAGGTGCACAGCCGGAAAGCCCCGCCGCTATTGGGCTCTCCTATATATTATGCTGATTCCATTATATTTTTATATTGCGCATTTTTTGAGCGAAAGACTAAAACATATTGCAGGAATGCGACTTAAGGCGCTTTTTTACAAGGTATGCACATCGTTATCCACAAAGACTGTGGAAAAGTCGAAACAGCGTGGCGGTGAATCGGGGTCGTGCAGCGCCGGCTGAGTTGCCGAATCGCGATGCGCGGTTTAAAGTCGCGCTTCTCTCGAACCTGCCCGGAGAACACTCGAGTGTTGCACATCATAGACGCAGCGGGCTGGCCCATCTGGTTGTTGATCGTCGCCTCCATCGTTGCGTTGGGAATCATTGTCGAGCGCGCGTGGTCGCTGCAGCGCGCGCGCATCGTCCCGCGCGACCTGCTGCCGCAAGTCGCTCAGGAGGTGAGACAGAAAGGCGTGACGCAGGACCTGCTGAACCGTCTATCGCAGGGCACGTTGCTGGCCCGCATCTTTGCGGTTGGCCTGAAGAACGTCCGCAGCTCGCGCGACGTCATGAAAGAATCGCTGGAAGAAGCCGGGCGTGTCGCCGTGCGCGAGCTGGAGCGCTTTCTCACCACGTTGGGAACCATCGCGTCGCTGTCTCCCATCATGGGGTTGTTCGGAACGGTGGTAGGCATGATCGAGATCTTCGGGTCGCAGGGCGGGCCCGGCATGAGCAGCAATCCCCAGCAGCTCGCGCACGGCATCTCCGTCGCGCTCTACAACACCGCGTTCGGGCTGATCGTGGCGATCCCGAGCATGATCTTCTACCGCTACTACCGGGCCAAGGTCGACGACCTCGTGATCGAGATGGAGACGCAGGCCGTCAAGCTGGTGGAGATCGTGCACGGCGAGAGGGCGCAGTAGCATGGATTTTCGCCGCGGCTCGCAGCGCGAGGAGCCGGAAATGAACCTCGTGCCGATGATCGACGTTCTGCTGGTCATCGTGATCTTCCTGGTGGTCACCACGACTTACTCGCGCTACTCGGAGCTGCAGATCAATCTGCCGTCGGCCCAGGCCAATCAGGCACAGGAGCGGCCTAACCAGATCAACGTAGCGGTGACGTCGACGGGTCGCTACGTAGTGGAGCGGGTTGCACTTAGCGCAACCGACCCCGCCACCATCAGCGTCGAACTGAAGCGCGCTGCGCGCGGCAATCCCGACCCGATGATTATCATCAATGCCGACGGCAACGCAACGCATCAGTCGGTCATCAACGTCATGGAAGCTGCTCGGCTCGCCGGCTTCGGCCGCATCACTTTCACCACCCAGCAGCCCGCGCGCTAGCTGGCCTGCCCTCAAATCGCCAGCCGTCGACCTCGCTCGCCAGCAGAGCCGGGGCTCGGCTCACTTCCGGTAAGATGCGAGCGCGCTGACGCGGGCCCTTGAGATATGCATGCGCTCGAATACTTCTGGTACCGGATCCGACCAGCGCACCTGCTGCTTATTCCGCTCAGCCTGCTGTTCGCAGCGGCGACGACGCTGCGTCGCTGGCTCTACCGGGCCGGGGTGCTGCGCACCGATCCACTCTCGGTGCCGCTCATCGTCGTCGGCAACATCACAGTGGGCGGAACGGGAAAGACGCCCTGTGTGCTCTGGCTCGTCGACCGCCTGGTGGAGCATGGCTATCGCCCCGCGATCGTCACGCGTGGCTACGGCGGGTCCGAGAAACTGCAGGAGGTGTGGCCCGACAGCTTGCCGGCTAGCGCGGGCGACGAGGCGATCCTTCTGGCGAGGCGCTCTGGGGTACCGGTGTTAGTGGGTCGCGACCGCGCGCAGGCTGCACGCTCGGCGCTGGCGGCCCATCCAGATTGCAACGTCGTGGTAAGCGACGACGGGCTGCAACATTATCGGCTCGCCCGCGCGATCGAGATCGCGGTGGTGGACGGGCAACGCAAGTTTGGCAATGGCTGGCCGTTGCCGGCCGGACCGCTGCGGGAGCCGGTGCGCCGGCTGACCACTGTGGATGCGGTGCTGGTGAGCGGTGACGCCCCGTTGCCGGCCGTATGCGTGCCCCAATTCCTCATCAAGCTCACGGGCGAAGTATTCCGCAACCTCCTCAATCCACACGTGTCGACGTCGGCAGTCGGCCTCGGCGAGGGGCCCGTGCACGCTGTCGCGGGAATCGGCAACCCGCAGCGCTTCTTCGCGCAGCTGCAGCGCATGGGGCTCAACTTCCGTGCGCACCCGTTCCCGGATCATTTTCGCTTCGGACCCGACGATCTGGCGTTCGCGGGTGACAACATCGTGCTGATGACGGAGAAGGATGCAGTAAAAT
>Ga0066903_100005484_pt1 | contig 11024 bp, 13 predicted proteins | sample PanSoiMetaGPlot1_FD_67491 | JGI IMG/M metagenome (GOLD analysis project Ga0066903, IMG submission 67491) | Tropical forest soil microbial communities from Panama analyzed to predict greenhouse gas emissions - Panama Soil - Plot 1 (version 2) | ecosystem: Environmental > Terrestrial > Soil >...
GCCCTTTGCACCTGCCGCAGCGGCAAGGATTGACTCAGCCGCACCCGATGGCGCGCCACCAAACAACTCCAAGATGTACTTCTTGGCTTCCAATTGCAAGAGTTGCACGATGATTGATTGGACCATGCGTTTGAACGCATCCGCCACGTTTGCCGTACCATTCTGGAGATTCTTGAAGAAGGAGTCCCAGTTACTGCTAAGAATCTTCGTCTCGTCGCTTACCTCCTTGTGCTTCTCCTGGACCTTCGCAAGCATATCGTTATACTCTTCAATACTGATAGTGCCAAGTTCAAGAGCATGCCTAAGCGTCTCCATGTCCTTCGCTAGACCAGCAGCGTTCTTCTCCTTGTCGGTCATTAGACTGTCACGCAAAGCCGCAACTGCGTCAGCACTCTGCTTGGCAATGTCGTTATAGTTTTTCATCAGATTCATTTGCTCTTTCATCGCATCATTCTGAATCTTCATCGCGTCAGTTGTCTGCGCAAGGTCTAACGCTGCCTCGAATTGCGCTTTGTTATACTGGACAAGACCCAGTTCAAGTGCCTTGTAGAGCTTGTCGGTCGCACTAGCCTCGGGATTAAGTGCTTCCCAGGTTTTCAGTTGGATTTGAGACAGCGTGTTCTGCTCTTTGAGAGCATCGTTGTATGCCTTGTTTGCATCCTTTGCTTGAGCAAGACTAATTGCTAGCTTGAGTTGCTCTGAATTGTACTGGACAAGACCGAGTCGCAACTGATCGTAGAGCTTGTCGGTCTCAGTGAGATTATCATTCGTTGCCTGATCGAGTTGGAACTGCAACTGAGCAGTCTTCTGTGCTTCCTTCGCTGCATCATCTGCTGCCTTGTGCGCATCCTTCAACTGAGCGAGCGCAAGAGCAGTCTTAAACTGCTGCTCGTTATAAGTGACAAGCCCCGATCCAATCTTGATGTAGAGCTTATCGGTCTCACTGAGTGAAGGATTCAACTCTTCTTCATAAGCCAACTGCAAGTCAGCGAGAATCTTCGCCTGCTTCTCCATCTCCTTTCTAGTCTCTTCCATCTGAAGCTTGAGATCACGCTGTGTCTTCGTCGTTTCCGGTATCCCTTGCGAGAACTTGTCAAAGGATGCCCCAAGCTTCTTCAAAGTCTCATCGGTCGCGTCATTCTGCTTCTTGAAGTTCTCTCCAAACTCAGTAGTGATGGCGCCGATCTTAATCAGTTTCTGTGCGAGCGTATCGTCAGATGCCCACACAGCCGCAGCCGCAGCCGCAGCTCCAATTGCACTTCCAACCTGCTTGAAGATGTTCCAAACGACCACGCCAGCCTGGGCCAACAGGATAAGGACTTGTCCGAGTCCTGCTCCAATGTCTTTGAAATCATCTGTCTTTTCAGCACTCTCCTTCATCACATCGGTGATTGCCAAGAACGCTGGGAGCATGCCACTGACAAGCTGCACAGCGACAGAGCGCGTCACGTCCTCAGAGCGCTTGAGGCTCTGTTCCATGAGAACGAATGCTTTGATCGTTTTCTCGTCTACGATCAAACCAAGTCTTTCCGCTTGGTCAGCGAAGTCTGAAAGTCCTTTAGTACCCGCCTCCATCAACGGGATCATCTCGTTGGCGTTCTTTCCAATTGCCTTAGTGACGACAGCGACCCCTTGTCCTTCGTCCTCAAGGCGATTGAGACTATCGCCCATCTTTCCGAGTGCGCTAGTGACGGTATCGCCCGCACTGACACCAAGTTCTTGCAGCAGATGTCCTTGTTCGCTGGTCGGGTCCTTAACAGCCTCAAGCCCTTGTTGGAGTTTCTTGATGCCTTGGTACAAAGCCTCCAATGGCACGCCAGACTGCCTTGCAGCGAACTCCAGCTTCTGCAATTCGTCAGTACCGACACCGAGCTTCTTGGCTTCGTCCTCAACATGAGCCATCGATTCAACGACACTCTTGAATCCTTCAGCCACCTTCTTAAGTGACTCGATGGCAAAGGCTTCTTCCAGCAGCTTCTTTGTGTCCTTAAGAGCACTATGGAATGCGCTCAGATTCTTCTCAGATGCCTTCGTCGCGTCGGCGATCTGATTCAAAGCCTTAACGGCATCGCTGCCATCAGCAGTGATCTTATAGAATCTTTCGACAGTATCGGCCATTATCCACCCCGACGAATTCTCGGACGGATCACAATGATGGGAGTGCCGTGCGGATAGGTGTCACCCGGCACCGAGTGGGCACTAGTGAACATCGCAGCGACAGAGAACTGCTTGAAGACTGCAAACTTGCGGACAGCCGCAGTTGTCTGCGCCATGAATCCCCTCTGAGCCATTGCCTTCGCACGCCAGTTTGCCCACGAAGCATGCGGCACATTGAATGGATAGAAGATCAACAGATCGCCCGGTGAGAACGATGGCAATGGAACTGGAGCAGGGATAGCAGCCTTGCCGCTCTGCTTGAACAGCCACTGCCAATTAGACAGAGTCGCCAGTGCGCCCGTATGCACAAGCCCCATCCCTTGGATGATGCTACCGAGTGTCCGCTCTACGAGTGCCATTGCTTCGGTAGCAAGCACAACACCGAAGATAACAACTGCTTTCTTTTCTACATCCTCAATGCGTTTGTCGGTTTCCCCATCCACGACCGTGATCTGTGGTGGGTTCCCGATGGACATCTGCTGCTCGGTATCAGTGACGATGATGTTTCTGACGAACGATCCAACATCCGCGACACCCTGCACTTGGATGTCCACAGTGATTCGCTCTTGCTCCAGTATCCCACCACCTTCACCGAGAGTGATCCGGCGAATCTTCGGGATTTTGAGCGGGAATTCATCGTTCGCCATTACTCCGCCACAAGGAAGTTATGCGCCATGCCTTGATCTGTGGGTCACGGATGTCCGACTCAGACTGCCACTTCCACCCTTCCAGGCTCGCGACAATCGAATGGACATCTTCATTCAGATTGCGCGAATCCTCGTAGCCGCGTTGCCATGAGTCGATCTGGAGAAGAATCGTTGATGTGTCGTCGTCTTCATCACACATGTCCTGTAAGCCAGTGCCACCGAGCAAAGCGGCATTCACACGCGACACGGCAACGAGTGGAAACGATGGTGGCGCCTCGGCACTCTCGAACTCCAGGAAGCCCCAAACAACGTCCACTCCTGGAAGTCCATCTCGGACGGCAGCGATCAAGTCCTGTTCTGTCTGGATGCTCATTTGAATGCAGCCTTTAGGTCGGCTTTAGACATCTGGCCATACTCCATCGCCCCGCTCTCCGCAATCGCCTCGCTGGTGAACATCTCAATCCACCCCATGATCTGCCGATTGCTCATCCCTTCGATCACATCTACCGGGACATGCAATCGCAGCGCGATTGAGAAGAGCATCCTGTCCGCAGCCGTCAATGTTTTCCCGGTGCCGCCTCCATCGTGGGTTGCTCTGTGCCATTGGTCCTGAGCTCCTCCGGCACTTCATTGAGACCGTGCATGGCAGTGACCGTCTTGATGAGGACAGCCACTGCGCCCGCATAGCGTCCAGGCAGGCTGAGGAACTCATCGAGCGTCACTCCGAGGGACGCCGATGCGATGCTCTCAGCCCGCCAGTCATCGGGTGCAGTTGCCATGGCCGACCGGAGCTCACGATACGGGAGCTCGCGGATTACCTTGTCCGGCCAGACCTCGGATAGAGGGCCGGTCAAAGGCTTGGATTGGAGTTCGAATGTCATCACAGTGCCCAAGAGTAGGTTGGAACCTTGGTGTAGGTGGCTGTCCCGGAGTAGGTCAGTCCCTGACCCTTTGCCGCTGCCACCGAGATGGCGCCGACTTCCGCCGGTCCGGTGACGTACTCCCCATCTGGGTAGACGATGGACAGCACGCGCGGCGTCTTCGGGGATTCGAGCGACGCACGGATCATATTCCTGAATCCGTCGTCCTCACTGTTGACAAATCCCGTGAAAGACACCGTCGGTGGCTTGGCGTCACCAAGCTTCGTCTCAGTCTCGCACATGTCCGACAGATCGACAGTGTCCGGCGCCTGACCGTTCAACGTGACCGAGGACTCGCACGCCTTGAAGAACTCGGGGCTCGAACCGCTCATGTTGTACGGAGCGACGGTGCCCACCGTGATGGGTGCAGACAAGTCCACGAGATCGGTGTCGTTCAGAGTGAACGAATCCGCCGTGTCACCGACAGCCGAGACAGCGAAGAACTTGTCATCCAATCTCGGCTCGCCCGTGCCTTGGACTAGGACTTGGTCGCCATCGGCCAGCTCCATCGTCGTCAGTGCGCCGGAAGCGACCGACACGACAGCAGGCGTGGTGTTCGAGATCGACACGACATCCACTCCGGTCGGAAGAGTCCCGTCCGTCAGGAAGATGGCGGTCTTGTCGGAAACGAGTTTGCTCATGATGCTCCTTCTTCAGCAGAACTGCCGCTCTTCGCGGCGATAGTGACGTAGTCCTTCTGCCTAGATGGCAGAACCGCAACGAAGTCATAGACAGCACGACTGTCTACGTCCACGCCGCGCCAACTGGGCTCGACCGTCTCACCCGGAATCGATCTGAAAGTGATCTTCCATGTCAACTCTCCTAGCTCCCGATCTGATCCAAAATACTCCCGGCCAGTGATGGCAGAGATCTGTGCATCCAGCTCCGTCACTGGCTGGAACGATTTCACCGGAGACCCAAAATTGTCCCGCGCTCGAATCGGAGACTCGATTCGCAAACGACTGCGCATGAGACCGGCTTTCATGCCGAAGGCCTCCACAGAGCAATCAGTTCCCCGATCACTGGCTGGACATCGATGACCACCTCCCGCGACTCGTACATGGCGCCACCGATGCGAAAGACTGTCTCCAACGCGAGTCCATCTGCCCAGTCGTCTTGCGTCGGCGGATCATCATTCGTACCGTCATGGATGTCCGTTGTACGGATCACCTTGGCAATGGCCGCAGGCAAGATCGTCTGCAGGATGTACGCGTCATCCCGTGTGTGATCGATGCGCTCATGCACCTTGAACGCATCCACCAATGTTTGGTCTACTGTCGGAACAGGCATGCTATGCTCCTACAATGGCGCCGAGCGTTTGTAGATGCTCCTGCACCATCTTCTCGATCACTGGCGTGAGCATGGGGCGCAGGTCTGCGACGAAGACTTCTCCATCGTCGCGTGTCAGCAGCAACTCCCCATCCTGCGTGATTGCCATCTCGGTCACCGACGCACCATCCTTGCCATTGGTACCATCGATGCCGTTAAGACCATCCTTTCCTCGCTGCGCGAACATGCGAGCCTTGTCTTCGACTTGGATGAACGTGCTACCAGCATCGATGAAGAGGTCCCCGTGTTCATAGTGGACACCATCTTTCTTGAGCCCACGCCACCGGAAGCCTGACTTCCCGATGCGAATCCAGCCATCCTTATCTTCGCCAGGAACGCCCGCTGTGTCACACACTGCGAGATAGTAGCGACCGTGATCGCACTGGACGACAGCACCTTCCCGATAAACTCCAGGCTCCCAAAGAGTCGCACTGATACCGATTCCATTCTCGCCTCGGTCGCCCTTGTTGCCCGCTATTCCTTGAGGTCCTGTCTCACCACATTCGCCTTGGATACCTTGGTCGCCCGTGTCGCCTTTGATTCCAGGAGGAAGAGCGATAGTCACCTTCTCTCCATTGGAAAAAATGAGATCGAAGTCGTTGGTCCCAAGGGCGACCGACACGATGGACACACCATCTTCGCCTCGGTCACCCTTGTCGCCTTTCGCGCCATCGTCACCCACTGGTCCAGCGTCGCCCTTTAGACCCTGGATACCTTGTTCGCCACGCTCGCCCTTTGGACCGGGAGCACCGTCGGGACCGATCTGACCGAGACCGGGCTCACCCCGCTCGCCTGGGGCTCCGGGGGTGCCAGGATCACCTTGGTCACCCTTTTCTCCCTTGACAGACTGTCCATCGACACCGTTGATGCCGGGGATACCTTGCTCACCACGGTCTCCTTTCTCACCCTTCTCAGGCTGGCGTGCCTCGAGAAGTCCAATGCGTTTCAGCGCACCGACCAACTCCTTGACGACGGGCTCGAGAGCGGCAGCAATGGTTTTCTCGATGCTCACGATGCCTCCTTGGCGCGTTGGATCAGATCAACCGACAACGCGCGGGCGATGTCTGCATCTCCAATGTCCTTCCCTCCCGTGTCACCCGCATCGCTTGCTCCACCGTCAGCGGGCGCGGGCGCGGGCGCAGGCGCACCCGTGTCGCCTGGAGGCGGAGCAGGTGCAGGCGGAGGAGCTTGTGCCTTCTTCAACTCCGCTGCGGCCAAGTCCCCGAGCAACGCGACAGGAGTCATCTGGCGTTGCATGAACCCGCCATCACCACCATCCATCGCTGATAGGTTCTCCAGCGACCGATCCCGGGCTTCGTTCGGAGTGATGATGCCGTTCTGTACTCCCTTGCCAAGTGCGTCCATACGCTTGCCGAGCTCCATACGCAGAAGCTCGTTGGTGTCGAGATCGACCCATGACGTAAGACCGTTGAATTGGAAGATGCGGTTGAAGCTGCACTCGAACCGCTCGATTAGACCTCCGAGCGAGATCGCCAGCCACCATTGGATCAGAGTCTCAGCAGTGCTGCCTTGGAAGCTATGCTGCTGGACATCGCCGATCAGGGCAGGAGGCACACCCGCGCAGCGCGCGATCTCTTCGTTGCCCATGCGCAGCGTCTCGATGACCTTGGCATCTTCTGGATTGATGCCCATCTGATTGAACTTCAATCCATAGGCCAAGATCGGGACACCACCGACATTGATGTCCTTCGATTGCGCATCGAACGCTGCGCGCAATTCGGTCATCTGCGAGCGGTTCAGAGGTTGGTCTGTAGACAAGATGCCGCTCGGACGCCGCTGGTTCTTGAAGAACGCCATCTGGCTTTGCGTCAACGCGACAAGGATGCCCGCTGCGAGTCCAGCAGCGGCGAACGGTCCTTCACCAATCAAAGGATGACGCGGCGTGGCCCATCTCAGGTGCATCACATCGCGTGCCGGGATCATCATCGTTGCTTCGCTTGGCGTCAGCAGATCGCTGGATTGGCTCACGAGATAGAAGACTTCCTTCGTCTCGTAGTCGATCATTGGCATCCATGTCTTCCACGGCACAATGTGGAGTTCCGCGATCTCGGTGCGCGAGTTGCGTATGCCCCAAATGAGCACTTCACCATGGAACACCCATTCGTCGCCAACGCGAGCGAAGAACTCCGCTCCTGTCTCATAGGAGTTCGGAAACATCATCGTTCGGATTGGCGTGGTGTCGATCCGATCGCTGATCTGCTTGCCTTTGGATGGCGATATCGCCATCTCGTAGTGATGTGGATTCAACTGGGCGAACGCACTCCGGTACAAGTTCCGGATCGCTTCGATCACTGGAATCGCACGCAGCGCGAACGGGCCGAGTTGCAGATTGGACTGCCATCCATCGCCCAACGGGTCGAATGGATAGAGACCACCCAATTCCCCGTATCCAAAGAAGGGTCCACGCGAGACGCCTTCCGGGCCACCCTCTGCAGGCGCCACCATCACCCCTGCACTCGCAGAGGACGGTTTGGTGCTTGCGACCGAAGCCTTTACTCTCGGCTTCCGAGTCCTCACCGTCAGGCTTGTGCCCATTTCACTTCCTCTTTGACTTGGTCCGTTCGGAAGCGAGCATCCTTGTCTCTTGCGTCGGAAGAACTGCTGTCGCAGTTTGGATGTAGAGGTTGCCCTTCACGGGCGCCGCTGTCCCATCCTTGATGGCTTTCTCGGCTTCCGCCAAGGTGAACGGAAAGAGTCGCTTTCCGTGTGGAGTGCTCTTCACGATATACGCTTCGGCTCGCTTGACCATGATCTTTCCTCGTGTTGCCAATCAGACTACGTGTTCTTCTTGGACTTGCTCTTGCCGTGGTGATTCTCTTCCACGTGGGAAGTCAGCTCCTTGTGCGACTCCTTCGCAGCCTGCGGCACCGGAGGTGGAGGCGAAGGCGCCGGAGCCGCTGCGACCATGAAGGAGTTGGTCTCGCCGCTTCCATACGGAGCCTGCGTGCAGACCACCTTGCATGGAGTCGGCGCCGTCAGCGTCGGATTCGCGCCCGAGATGACGCCCACAGACGAGAGCGCGAGCCACGCGGGCCACGCGCCTTGCTTGCTCCAGACAGCCGATCCTTGGTCGTTGGAGAAGAGCGCCTTGCAATCGATAGGAGTGATCGCTGTCCCAACCGTCGCGTTGATGTCCGGGATGTCTGGACCCGCGAAGTTCGGATTGGGCTCGGTGCCAGCGAAGCCGTCCTGCGGACGTGAAGAATAGAAGTTGTGGTGCAACTTGACCAGTCCTGTCAGATCGGTCACCTTCGCCAAGCGACGTCCACGCTTGGTGTTGTAGATTGAGACAGTGCTCATTCTATACTCCTCTGAAAAAGACCCCTGGGGCGCACTCTCAATACACCCCAGGGGTAGATCGTCATGGCAACTGACGAGGAACCTTCTCAGCGGATCAGGTGCTCCACGTGGTGTTGGTCTGCACCTGGACTGCGCCGGTCTGCATGACGTTCCAAGAGGTCGGAGCGATCATGCGGATGCCGAGCGAGTAGGTCTGCCACAGCGAACGCGCGGAGTAACCCGCCGCTGCTGCACCACCCGCGCCCGCACCAGACACTGCGATGCCGGAGTTCACCGGCACTTGCTGCGCCGTGCCGAGTGCGCCGGTGCCATCGTCCGCTTGCGTCGGTGGCGTCGCATCGGCCGTGGCCTCCACGACCGTCGCAACGTCGGAGACGTCGAACGTCGGAGGATCGAACGCCGAGACGAAGTAGGCCGCGTCCACCATGATGAGCATGTGCTGCGGGCAATTCGCCGACACGATGATCGGATAGCCCAGCAGACGACCCGCCGCGATGTCCGCTGCGAACAGAGCGATGGACAGCGCACTGGTCATCATGGACGCCGCGAGCGCGTCCAGATTGTTCATGATGATGACCGGGCGCAGACCCAGGAACGCCGCTGCCATGCGCGACGCGCACGCCAGGATGTCCCCACGCACTGCATCTTCGCCTCCACCCGCGACGCCTGCGGCTGTGCCCGCACCGACGCGGATACCCGCTGGTCGCACATTGGTGACTGCTGCCGCGTTGGACAGCAGCGCACCATCCAGCACTTGCGCATAGGCTTCGCGCAGCGCATCCGTCAAGACCGCTTGGATGTTCGGAGTGCTCCGCTCGACGATCTCACGAGTCATCGTGGTGATGGCTGCAAGCTTGTAGCGATGGAGCGTCGTCGCACCGAACGTGAAGCGGGTCAGAGGGATGACTCCACCTTCACCGACCCACGCGGGCTCTGTCGCATTGGTCTGAACCAGATTGCGACGCGGCACCGTCACCTGCGTGAACCCATCGAAGTTGATGGACAAGGACAGCGTCGCCAACTTCGCGGCGATGGACACCGGCGCGAGATTGGTCATGAACCCCTGGACATCCACCCGCGTGAGCTCTTGCGCCCACGTTGCGACCGTCGTCATGGCCGGGTCCACGGCGGACTTGTCGATCTGCCGGTTCTGCAGGTTCTTGACGTAGTCCCATGTCGCCTTGACGTACGGCAACTCCTTGAAGTACGTGTCGATCACTTGGTCGGGATGCATCCTCTTGGCGTGCGCGATGAGCGAGACCACCGCGTGCTTGAACATCACGTCCCCTGGCTCCTTCGGGTCCACGCGTCGGACCACGATGGCCGGAGCCCCGATGGACCCAGGCACTCCCGCCGTCGGAGGATCGGTGTGACCGGGACCGCCGCTTGCCGGACCACCCGTGCCCGCTGGCATGGCGCGTGCCATGAGTGCGAGCTCCGCCCGCTTCAACGCGTCCAGCGTCTTCTGCTGCTTGTCGTGCAGAGTGGTGAGCTCCTCGACCAGCGCGAGAGCCCCTTCGTCTTCGGGAGTGGTCTCCAGTGCCTTGGTGGCAGCCGTCAGATCGTCTTTGGTCTTCAGCAGCGCGGCTTCCGCTGCCCGGACCCGTTCGGAAATGCTCATGATCCTTGTCCTGGTAGTTGTGGGGATTGCTCGATTGAGCGAGAGCAGGTCAGTGCTTGGACGACTGACCGAGGATGATCTTGCGCGCCCGCGCGAGCGCGATCTGCGTCCGGTGCCATTGGGTGAGCCCCGTCTTCGGCACCTGACGCGCGATCTGCAGCTTGAAAGACTTCGCAAGCTGCAACGCGTTTGGATTCGCAGGCGTCACGACAATAGACGCCTCGGTGAGAATGGACTTCAGGAACTTGAATCCGGTGATGAAGTCCCCCTTCTGATCCCAGATGGCTTCCCAATCCATGGGAACGAAGCCCACGGAGGCTGCCATCCGAATGCCAGCATCCTTCACGGCATGGATCAGATCGACAGCGGGACTGACCCCTTTGGGCAGCAAGTCCAGCGTAGCCGTGGTGCGATGCTTGCCGATGCGCAAGTCCTTCCACGACCCCACCAGATCGTGCATGGAGCCTCCGTGGTCAATCTGAGCGGGGAGCGGGGAGCGCGCTGCGCTCAACCCACCTTCCTGAACGATGATGTCCCCGACGAGATCGGTATCGTCGGTGGACAAAACGAACTTTAGAGGATCATCCGAGGAGGACTCGGCTACCTTGACGATCAGGCGGTCCATGGCGCATGCCCCACGAGACGCCCTCGGTAGCGGAACCGTACAGGCAAGTGGAGGACAAGACGCCAGACGCTATCTTCGAAGACTTCCCCTTCCGCTGCTCGCGCGGTTCGCGTTCGCGTTGCTCGGGGTTGCTCACTTGGATAGCCTTATGTCCTTTGGATGACCCTCGCGCCGTAGGTGCCCGCCGCTCGGTTGGTCGGCACCATAGGGCCAACTGAGATCGCCCCGCAACTTGGGGTAAACCCTAAGCCCAGTTTTCCCCTAGGGGAGATCCATCAGGGCCTATCGGCCGCGCCGCTCGTTCGCTCGCGCGCCCGCCACCTTTTGCGGAATGCCTCGCGTTATCACATCGAGAACACAAAGTGCGAAGATTGGACTCGTCCAAAGCAAGATGAGGGTGTGTA
>Ga0066903_100005486_pt1 | contig 11020 bp, 9 predicted proteins | sample PanSoiMetaGPlot1_FD_67491 | JGI IMG/M metagenome (GOLD analysis project Ga0066903, IMG submission 67491) | Tropical forest soil microbial communities from Panama analyzed to predict greenhouse gas emissions - Panama Soil - Plot 1 (version 2) | ecosystem: Environmental > Terrestrial > Soil >...
AAGCGCTGCTGTAGCGGATCGAGCCTATCCGAACAACCGTCCCGGCTCAGGCCGGTTCGCCGCCCGTAAGGTCGAGGTTGCCCCAGCTCGTCACGCGTTCGACGCGGATCGCGATGACTGCAAGGCCCGTGATTTGCATGTTCGCCAGCTGCGGATAACGGCTTCGCAGCAGCGCCTGTGCCCGATCGTGCTCGGCCCCGGAAGTCAAAATTTCGGCATGTCCGCGCAGCATGACCCAACCGAGCCGCGTCCAGTCGTCGTCATAGCGCTCGGTGAGAAACGCGACCTCGGGATTCTGTTCGATGTTTTGCACGCGCTTGAGCTTTGCGTCGGCCCGTCGCTTCGGCTTCTCGTCGATCGTGATGTAGAGCGAGGAATCGGCGACCGCGAAGCACACCGGCACGACATGCGGGTTTGCGGCACGATCGGCGGTCGCGAGATAGCCGACCTTGCGCGCAGCCAGAAACCTTCGCTCGCGCTCGGAAAGCATGCCGGCGCCCCGCCCGATCGGAGGAGGACGGAGCAGGACCGCGCTAGCTCTTCTTGCCTTGCTGGCCGTATGTCGCCTTGTAGGCGGAGACGGCGCCCCCGAGCGGCGCGGCCGCCGGGCCGCCTTTCTTCTTCTTGTTCCACTCTGCCTTCGGCTTCTTCTTCTCCTTGCTGCTCCGCAACTGACCCTTGGCCATAGCGATTTCCTCCCGTGTGCTCGCAGTCGGACGATCATAGCACGGCAAATTCGAGGTTGAACGCCTTGCAGGCGGGCGGCCTCGCGATGGTATCCTGTCCGGTCGCCGCGCCCGCACGACGTCGGAGGAACGGATGCAGATCGGGTTCAACCTGCCGCTCAGCGGCGCCCTGGCCTCGCCGGCTCTCTTGACGCGCCTTGCCGTCGAGGGCGAGGCGATGGGTTTCGACTACATCGCGCTCAGCGATCATATCGTCGAGCCGATCCATATCCACGCGCGCTATCCCTATTCGGAGACCGGCGAGTTTCCCAAAGGCTCGCGCGGCGAGCGCCACGAGCAGCTCGCGTCCATGGCATATCTCGCGGCCAAGACCTCGCGCATCCGGTTCCTCACTTCGGTCATGGTGGTGCCGCACCGCCCCGCGGTGCTCACCGCAAAGATCCTCTCGACGATCGATGTGCTGTCGGGCGGCCGGGTCATCGTCGGCGTCGGCGCCGGCTGGCTCGAGGAGGAATTCGAGGCGCTCGGCACTCCGCCGTTCGCCGAGCGCGGCAAGGTGACGGACGAATATCTCGAGGCCTTCCGCGAGCTTTGGACCAAGCCCGAGCCGCGGTTCGAGGGCCGCTTCGTCAAGTTCTCGGGTGTTCTCTTTGCGCCCAAGCCGGTGCAGAAGCCGCACCCGCCGTTCTGGATCGGCGGCGAGAGCGGGCCCGCGCTGCGGCGTACCGCAAAGCTCGGCGACGGGTGGTATCCGATCGGCACCAATCCCACGCACCCGCTCAACACGCTGGCGCGCTATCGCGCGGGGGTCGAGCGGCTGCGGAAATTGATCCGCGACGCGGGCCGCGATCCGGCGAAGGTCGCGCTCGCCTATCGGGTCCATCGCCACGGCACGCTTGCACCTGCCAAGGCTGACGACGGCGAACGGCATCTGTTCTCCGGCAGCGCGGCGGATATCGTCGCGGACCTGCGCGCCATGCGCGAGCTCGGCGTCGAGTCTCTCGACTTCAGCTTTTCGGGGCCGACCGCCGATGCGGTGCTCGCGTCGATGCGGCAGTTCCATGACGAGGTGGTCGCAAAGGTCCGCTGATCTTCGCTGGCGCCCTCTATTCGGAACTGCGGCAGCTGTCCCGGAGTTTTCCGGAAAATCGCGGCCGACGCGGGTTCGTCGCCGCGACAGAAATCTCACACGCGGAGTGCAGCATGCCGCAGATTGCAACCGACAATCGGGTTGTCACGCAGATCACGGTGGTCGAGCCCGAGCCGGGCAAGCAGGCCGACGCGCTCGCCGTGATGCAGGACCGGGCGCGATTCATGGCGCGCCAGCCGGGCTTCGTCTCGATCGTGCTCCATCGCAGCCTCGATGGAAAACGCATCGTCAACTACCTCCAATGGCAGAGCCGCGAGCTCCTGGAATCCGCCCACCGCTCGCCCGAGTTCCGCAAGGAATGGCAACAATTCGATCGGCTGACCGAGGACATCGACCCGCACCTCTACGAGGTCGCGCACGTCGAGGACGGCCGCCGCCGGGCTTGAAGCCGGGCTGACGATTCCCCCCTTGTTGCGGCCGGGCTTGTCCCGACCATCCACGTCTTTCATACACGCATCGGATTGCCGGCAGCGTGCCGGCCATGCCGGGACAGGGGGAACCATGGCGGCGACGGGGTGGTGGGAGGCCTTTGCGTTCGTCTGGGTGATCGGCTGCCTCAATCTCACCTATGCGGCCGGCATTGCGCTCGGCGTGCATCCGACCGCATTCGTGCTCGAGGCTTTCCTGTTCGGCGGCATCTCGCTGCTGCTGATCGCCAAGCCCGGTGAGAACGCGCACAAGATCATCTTCGCGCCGCAGACCTGGGCATACGGCGCCGCGACGATTGCCGGCGAGATCTTCTATTACGTGATGATCGTGTTCGTCCCGCCGGCGGACGCCAGCGTGTTCATGCGGGTCACGATCCTGCTGACGATCGTGCTCGGCTGGCTCGTGGTCGGCCGCCGGATCACGCCCCTGCGCGGGCTCGGCATGGCGATCGTGCTGATCGGGCTCTTCATCACCGGCTATTTCTTTCCCGCCACCCACAGCCTGCCGTTCATCGCCGCCACCCTGGCGTCGGCCGCTTCGATGTCGGTGCGCAACCTGCTCGCCGAGTTCCATCCCTGGAACCGCCGCGCCAGGACCGTGATCGAGAAGATGCGGGTCACCGGCCTCGTGGTACTGGCGACCTCGATCGCGGGTCTGGTCGTTGCAGCCGTGCTCGCGGCGCTCGTCGCATACGGGCTTCTTCGCTGCCACCCGTACATCAGTTCCTTGCGCCGCCCACGATCGCGCTCGCGCTGACGATGGGCTGCGTCATCATCACGGCGATGCAGTACCTGATGTTCTCCTCGGTCGTGAAAATCACGTCGGAGAATTTCTTTGCGGTCGCCTCGCTCTCGCCGCTCACGACGCTGATCCTGCAGGAGGGAGCCGCGCGACTCGGATTGGCCGGCGCCGGGGCCGCCGGCTGGGGCATCCTGCCGTTCATGCTGCTCATCCTCTTCGGCAATCTCTTGATCGCCTGGCGCGGCGGCGTGCCGACCGGTGAGCACTTGCTCGGGCCGATGCCGGTCGAGGAGGCGGGGGAGGAAGCGTCAGACGCAATAGCTGAACAGCGGTCTTGATCAGAAAGCTCGGTGACGATTGGCTGATGGAGCCGCATACTTGTTTCCCTCCCCCCGCTTGCGGGGAGAGGGGAAGCGTGTCTGCTGTGCGAGCCTTAGCAGGATAACAAAACAATCTGCTGGAACATGCGCTACCGCAGGCGCTCGAGGATGCTCACGTAATTCGCGACCGCCGCGCCGCCCATGTTGAAGGTGCCGGCGAGCGTTGCGTCCTTGATCTGCATTGCCTCGGCTTTCCCGGTAAGCTGCATAGAGGCGAGCGCGTGCATCGACACACCCGTCGCGCCGATCGGATGGCCCTTGGCCTTGAGCCCGCCGGACGGATTGATCGGTAGCTTGCCGTTCTTCTCGGTCAAGCCCTCGCGGACCGCGGCGGCGCCCTGCCCTTCCGGAACGAGGCCCATCGCCTCGTACTCGATGAGCTCCGCGATGGTGAAGCAGTCGTGGGTCTCGACGAGCGAGAGGTCGCCGAGCTGCACGCCGGCATGCGCCAGCGCCCGCCGCCAAGCCTCGCCGCAGCCTTCGAACTTCAGGATATCGCGTTTCGACATCGGCAGAAAATCCTGGACGTGCTCGGCGGCGCGGAACACCACGGCCTTGTCCATCAGGAGCGCGGTCTCGAGGTCAGCGAGCACCAGCGCGGCGGCGCCGTCGGAGACGAGCGAGCAATCGGTGCGCTTGAGCGGGCCGGCCACATAGGGGTTCTTCTCGCTCTCGGCGCGGCAGAACTCGTAGCCGAGGTCTTTTCGCATCTGCGCGTACGGATTGCCGACCCCGTTCTTGTGGTTCTTGGCCGCGATGCGGGCGAGCGCGTCGGACTGGTCGCCGTATTTCTGGAAATAGGCGCCGGCGATCTTGCCGAAGATACCCGCGAAGCCGCCCTCGATGTTCGCCTCCTCGCGCACGTAGGACGCCTTGAGCAGGTTTCTGCCGATCTCGGCCGCGGGCGTCGTGGTCATCTGCTCGACGCCGACCACGAGCACGAGCCGCGAGGCATTGGCCTCGATCGCCCGGATCGCCTGGTGCACCGCGGCCGAGCCGGTCGCGCAGGCGTTCTCCACGCGCGTCGCGCGCTTGAAGCGCAGATCCGAGGCAGCCTGCAGCACGAGCGATGCAGTGAAATCTTGGGCCGAGAAGCCGGCGTTGAAATGCCCGAGCACGATCTCGTCGATGTCTTTCGGCTCGACGCCGGCGTCGGCCAGCGCCGCGGTCGCGACACGCACGATCAGGCTCTCGACGGTCTCGCCTTCGAGCTTGCCGAACGGCGTGTGGGCCCATCCAACGATGCAGGCGGTCATTAGGGTCTCCTCGGGCGAGCTTCGCCGAAATTTGGTCGCTTTCCTGGGCGATTGCGACAAATGCGCCGGCGGATCGCCGCGGTTTTGCGTTCGACCCGCGTTCCGTCTACATAGCGATGTCCATCGCAAATGTCATCGCCCGCAAACGGCGGTGGCTCCGAGTCGTGAGACCGCGCGGCGATTCGCGGGGTTGCGAGTGAGCGTGCGGACCTCGATGTTCCTGAAGGCCGAACCGATTGGACCTTTCCGTGCATTGGTTGCGTGACCGACTGGGCCGAACCTCGACCGTCGCGGCGCTCGCCGCCGTCTTGTCGATGGCGGCGGCGCGATCGGCTTGCGCCGAAGCGCTGCTGCTCATCGAAGCCGACACCGGCAAGGTACTGCACGCCGAGAATGCGACCTATCCGTGGTATCCGGCTTCCGTCACCAAGCTGATGACCGCCTATGTGACGCTGAGCGCAGTCAAGCGAGGGCGCATCACGCTCGATACGCTCGCGACCGTCTCCGACAACGCCGTCGCGCAGCAGCCTACCAAGATGGGATTTCGCGCCGGCACCCAGGTCACCGTCGACAACGCGATCAAGATGATGATGGTGAAATCCGCAAACGACATGGCGGTGGTGCTGGCGGAAACGGTGGGCGGCTCGATCGAGAATTTCGCCAACGAGATGAACCGCGCGGCACAGCGGCTCGGCATGACGCAGTCGAGCTTCGTCAATCCCAACGGGCTGCCGAACGAGAATCAGATCACGTCGGCGCGCGATCTCGCCATCCTGGCGCGGGCGCTGATCCAAGAGTTTCCCGAGTACGACCTCTATTGGCATATTCCGGCGATCCGGCTCGGCAAGCGCGTCATGCACAATTACAACACGCTGATCGACCGTTATCCGGGTGCCGACGGCATGAAGACCGGGTTCATCTGCTCGGCAGGCTTCAACCTGGTGGCGACTGCGACGCGCGGCAACAAGCGCCTGATCGCAGTGGTGCTGGGCGCGCCGTCCTCGAGCGTGCGCGCGCTTCAGGCCGCGCAGCTGCTCGAGAAGGGTTTTTCCACCAATCCGCTGTCCTGGCTGTTGCCCTCCCTCGGCACGGTCGATCAGCTCGCGCCGATCGCAGCCTTTCCGCCCGACCTGCATGAGGACATGTGCGGCAAGCACCGCCGCCGTCCGGCCGCGGAAAGCGAGGAGGAAGCTGCCGCGACGTCCGATGATCCCGAGACGGCCTCGGCGTTCGCGGCCATGCACCAGAGCCTGCGGGCGCAGAAGGTAGTGCTGGGTCCGTTGAACCCCTCCATGCCCCCGATCGAGGTGTATGTCGGCGCCAACAAGCCGCGGCCTCGCCCGGTCGTTGCGCACTCCGGCTCGGGCGAAAATGCCGGTGCGGTGGCCGCGCCCAAAAAGCCCGCCGCGCAAAAACCCGCGGCGAAACCCGCGGCAACCGCGGCCACAAAGCCCGAGGCGGCCAAACCTGCGGCGCCGAAGTCCGCCGCGCCTAAGAAGCCGAGCACGGCGGCCGCGCCCTCCGCCAAACCGCAGCCGAAGCCCGGCTCCTGACCGTTCCCTCCCCCGCCGAACCCGGGTGTTCCCGGGTCCGGCCATTCATGAGTTCGTCCAAGTCCGAAACATCCGACTTGGACGAGCGATGGGGAGGGTGGCGAGTTGCGGAGCACCGAGCCGGGTGGGGGAGGACCGACAGCACCCCCCACCCCTAACCCCTCCCCACCACTCGCTTCGCTCGCGGGGGGAGGGGAACCCAAACGCACTGCGCTCCTAACAAACGTGTTTTGCTTGCCACCCCGGCGTACCTCCCCGATAGTACGCGGCCGAACGGCGTCTCAAAAAAGCGCCGGCGACTGGGCGGGAAATCCATGAGCTTCATCGAACGCTTGAAGGGCGATGTCACGTGGCTCCGCGGGGCGTTGCGAGCGCTCAAGATGACGACGCCGATCGCCAAGAACCCGACGCGCGTGTTCCCGATCGTGGTCGAGGAGCTTGCGGAAAAGTTCGGCGACGCGCCTGCCCTGCTCTCGACTCGCGAGCATCTGAGCTACCGCCAGCTCGGCGAGCGCTCGAACCGCTACGCACGCTGGGCGCGCGGCCAGAATCTCGCCAAGGCCGAGACCGTTTGCCTGCTGATGCCGAACCGCCCCGAATACATGGCGATCTGGCTCGGCGTCACGCGCGCCGGCGGCGTCGTGGCGCTGCTCAACACCAACCTCACCGGGCAATCGCTCGCGCACTGCATCAACATCGTCGAACCCAAGCACGTCATCGTCGCGGGTGAGCTCGCGCCGGCCTTCGCCAGTGCGCGCCCGCATCTCGAGACGGAGGCGAGAATCTGGTCGCACGGCGCGGACGGCGAATTTCCGCGCATCGACCGGGCCGTCGAGGATTGCTCGCCGCAGAACCTCGCGGATTCCGAGCGGCCCACGCTCACGATCGAGGACCGCGCCTTGTTCATCTACACGTCCGGCACCACCGGCCTGCCCAAGCCCGCTAACATCAACCATTACCGGCTGATGCTGGCGAGCCACGGTTTCGCCGGCGTGATGGACACCCGGCCGACCGACCGCATGTACGATGCGCTGCCGATGTATCACACCAATGGCGGCGTCGCGGCGCCGGGCGCAATGCTGGTACGCGGCGGATCGGTGGTCTTTCGCGAAAAATTCTCGGCGCGCGAATTCTGGGACGACGTCGTGTCCTGGGACTGCACGATGTTCTTCTACATCGGGGAGCTGTGCCGCTATCTGACGAACTGCCCGGTGAGCCCGCAGGAGAGCCGGCACCGGGTGCGGCTGTGCTGCGGCAACGGCTTGCGTCCCGACGTGTGGCCGGAATTCGTCCGTCGCTTCCACATCCCGCGGATTCTCGAGTTCTATGCCGCGACCGAAGGCAACGTGTCGACCTTCAATTTCGAGGGCAAGCCCGGCTCGGTCGGCCGCATCCCTTGGTTCATGGCGCATCGCTTCCCGACCAAGATCGTCAAGTTCGACATCGAGAATGAGCAGCCGGTGCGCGACGAGCAGGGCTTCTGCGTCGAATGCGCGCCGAACGAGGCCGGCGAGGCGATCGGAAAAATCCTCAACGATCCCTCGCGGCCGGCCGCCCGCTTCGAGGGCTATGCGACGCGCGCGGAAACCGAGAAGAAGATCCTGCACCACGTCTTCGAAAAGGACGACATCTGGTTCCGCACCGGCGATCTGCTGCGCAAGGATGAGCAAGGGTATTTCTATTTCGTCGACCGCATCGGGGATACGTTCCGCTGGAAGGGCGAGAACGTCTCGACCTCCGAGGTCGCCGAGGCGATCACCGCGTTTCCCGGCATCGCCGAGGCCAACGTCTATGGCGTCGCCGTTCCGGGGCGGGACGGGCGCGCCGGCATGGCCGCGCTCGTCGTCGATCGCGAGATCGATCTCAAGGGATTGCGCGAGCACATCGTCGCGCGACTGCCGGACTATGCCCGTCCGCTGTTCCTGCGCATCCGCGACGAGCTCGACGTCACCGGCACGTTCAAGCAGAAGAAGATCGATCTGGTGCGCGAAGGGTTCGACCCGTCGGCGACGCGTGACGCGATCTTCTTCAACGACCCCGAGGCGCAGGCGTTCGTGCGGCTGGACGCAGCGCTCCATGGCCGCATCGCTTCGGGCGCGGTGCGGGTCTTCGGCGGGCCGTGAGCGACGGGCTTGTTAGTGGAGACTTGCATGCCGAAAAAAACGGCACCGAAGAGATCGGCAGATGCCACAGAGATACGAAAATTTCAAGCTGATCGCCCACGACGAGCTCGGCGGCTTCGGCGGCATGGGCGAAGGCATGGCGATCCAACTTGCCAAGGACGGTCGTCGCATCCTGTGGCTCGCGCACGAAAGCGCGCCGAAGAATTTCACCGCCGTCGACGTGTCCGATCCGCGCAAGCCGAAGGTGGTCGTGCAGACCGAGCTGTCGCAAGAGTTCATGCGCTCGAACTCGCTGGAGCTTGTCGGCGACATCATGGCGGTGGCCTACCAGACCCGGAAATCGGGCCAGCAACCCGCTGGCTTCGAGCTGTTCGACATCTCGCGGCCGGAGGCGCCGCGCTCGATCGCCTTCGTCGACGCGTCGGGACCGTATTCGCGCGGTGTGCACCAGCTGTGGTTCTGCGACGGCGAGACCGTGCACATGGCCGCCGGTGCGGCGGATTTCATCCCGACGCATCCGCTCGACGATCAGTTCTATCGCGCCTTCGACGTGCGCAGTCCGACAAGGCCCGTCGAAATCTGCCGCTGGTGGCTGCCCGGCACGCGTGCGGGCGACACGGAGCCGCCGCCGGTCCGCCACCGCGAACTCGACCGCGGCTTCCGCGCCCACAACACCAACGTCTATCCGCAGCGTCCGGACCGCTGCTATCTCGGCTACATCGACGCCGGCATGATCGTACTCGACATCGCCGACAAGGCGCACCCGAAGCCGGTGTGCCGTTGGGACAACTCGCCGCCGTTCACCGGCTTCACCCACACGGTGCTGCCGCTGTTTAAACGCGAGCTCCTGATCGTGAGCGACGAATCGACCGTCGACGACGCCGCCGACTGGCCCAAGCTGATCTGGGTGCTCGACGCGCGCTACGAGGCGTGCCCGGTGCCAATCTCGACCTGCCCGATGCCGCCGGTCGAAGTTTACGCCAAGTGCGGCGGCCGCTTCGGCGCGCACAACATTTTCGAGAACACGCCCTCTCCCGCGGCCTGGCACTCCGAAGCAATCGTGATCGGCACGTTCTTCAATGGCGGGCTGCGCGCCTACGACATTTCGAACGCCTATCGGCCCGAGGAGGTGGCGGTGTTCGTGCCGCCGGCGCCGAAGCACTCGCCCGCGCGTTCGATCCAGCTCAACGACGTGTTCGTCGACGAGCGCGGCATCGTCTACACGGTCGACCGCTTCGCCGGCGGGCTTTACATTCTCGAGATGAATATTTGAGCAGACTGGTCGAGAGGCGAAGCGCCTTCTGGCGTGGCGCAGTAATCCATCAAATTACTTCCTGGCGGCGCTAGGACTTCAGCCCGCCTCATCGAGGCCGCCCTCACCCCCGCTCGCGCAAGAGCCGGCGGATCACCTTGCCGGTCGTGGTCATCGGCATGTCGTCGATGAACTCCACCTCGCGAGGATATTCGTGCGCGGAGAGCTTCGTGCGGACGAAGTTGCGGATCTCCGCCGCGAGCGTCTCCGAAGCCTGATAACCCGGTTTGAGCACTACGAACGCCTTGACGATCTCGGTGCGGACCGGGTCTGGCTTGCCGACCGCCGCCGCGAGCGCCACGGCCGGATGCCGGATCAGGCAATCCTCGATCTCGCCGGGCCCGATGCGGTAGCCCGCCGACGTGATGACGTCGTCGTCGCGACCGACGAAATGGAAATAGCCGTCCTCATCGACGATGCCCTGGTCGCCGGTCGTCATCCAGTCGCCGACGAATTTCTCCTGCGTCGCCTCCTCGCGTCCCCAGTAGTGCAGGAACATCACCGGGTCGGGCCGCTTCACCGCGATCTGGCCGAGCTCGCCTGCGCCTGCGCGCGCGCCATTGGGCCGGATCACCGCGACCTCGTGTCCCGGCACCGGCTTGCCGATCGCGCCCGGCCGCGAGACGCCGATCGACGCACAGGAGGAGAGCACGAGATTACATTCGGTCTGGCCGTAGAACTCGTTGATGACGAGGCCGAGCGCGGATTTTCCCCACTCGAAGGTCTCGATCCCGAGCGATTCGCCCCCCGAGCCGAGCGTGCGCAAGTTGATGCCGTGGCGGCCCCGCGGGTCGGGCGCCGTGCGCAGCATGCGCAGCGCGGTCGGCGCCACGAACGCGTTGCGCACGCCGGCCGCGGCGATGAGCGCGAACGCCTCCTCGGGATCGAATTTTTCGATCTTCTTTGCCACCACCGGAATGCCGAAATGCAGGCTCGGCAGCAGCACGTCGAGCAGGCCGCCCGCCCAGGCCCAGTCGGACGGCGTCCAGAACCGATCGCCCGGCTGCGGGAAGAAATCGTGCGGCAACTCGACGCCCGGCAAATGGCCGAGCAGCACGCGGTGCCCGTGCAGCGCGCCCTTCGGCGGCCCGGTGGTGCCGGACGTGTAGATCATCATAGCCGGATCGTCGGGTCCGGTGTCGGCGGGGATGAACGTCGCGGCCGCGCGCTCGATCGTCTCCGTAAAGCCGAGGGCGCTGTCGGCGGGGCCGTCGGTCGAGAGCACGAGGCGCAGCCCGGGAAGATTCTCGCGGATCGCCGCGATCTTCGTCGCACCCTGGGCGTTGGTCACGACCGCCTTGGCGCCGGAGTTCTGCAGCCGATAGGCGAGCGCGTCGACCCCGAACAGCACCGCGAGCGGCAGCGCGACCGCGCCGAGCTTGTAGACCGC
>Ga0066903_100005487_pt1 | contig 11019 bp, 10 predicted proteins | sample PanSoiMetaGPlot1_FD_67491 | JGI IMG/M metagenome (GOLD analysis project Ga0066903, IMG submission 67491) | Tropical forest soil microbial communities from Panama analyzed to predict greenhouse gas emissions - Panama Soil - Plot 1 (version 2) | ecosystem: Environmental > Terrestrial > Soil >...
GCGTCATTCGCTGCCTCAGCTGCCGCCGCTCAAACGCCGGGCGGCGCCGCGGGAGGCGGTCAACGTGCCGGCGGGCCGCCGCCGCCATCAAATCTCCAAATCCTGCCAAAGGACATCTCTCGTGAGCAGTTATTGACGACGATGCAGGCGTTTACGACGTCGCTCGGCGTTCAGTGCAACTATTGCCACGTTCAGGAAGGCCGCGGCGGCCGCAACGACATGGCGTCGGATGAGAAGCCGACGAAAAAGACCGCGCGCCAGATGATGGTCTTCGCCCGCGAGTTGAACGAGAAGCTGCCGGCCGTTGTCGGCAAGTCCGCCAACGACACGACCCGCGTCGGCTGCGCGACCTGTCATCGCGGCGTGCCAATTCCCAAGCCGATCACCGACATCATGACCGAAGCGGCTGCGAACGGCGGCGCCCCTGCTGGCATCGCAAAGTTCAAGGAACTGCGCGAGAAGTTCTACGGCGGTCAGAGCTACGATTTCAGCGAGACGACCTTCATCACGATGGCGCAGCGCGCCAACGCTGCCAGCAAATACGATGACGCGCTCGCCTATCTGCAGGCCAATCTCGACTACTACCCGAAGTCGACGCGCACCTACGTGGTGATGACACAGATGAAGAGTGCGAAGGGCGACAAGGCCGGCGCGATTCAGGCGCTCGAGAAAGCGATCGAGCTCGATCCGAACAACGCGCAGTTGAAGAACCAGCTGCAACAGCTCAAAGGTCAATAATGCAAAGGAGCGATATGCGTCGAACACTCACCACGCTCGCCGCCTTCGTGCTGGCGGCAGCGGCGGCGTCCGCCCAAACCAAGGCGCCCAACACGAACGAGTTCGCGATGATGACCTGGCCCGAAGTGAAGGCCGCCATTGCGGCCGGGAAAACAACCGCCCTCGTCTATACCGGCGGAACGGAGCAGCGCGGTCCGCAGAATGTCAACGGCGGCCACACGCTGATGGGCACCGAGATCGTCAAGACGATCGCGGCGCGACTGGGAAACGCCATCTGGCTTCCGGTGCTCCCATATACGCCAAACAACGCCAGCGCCGACCTGCCGGGAACAATCGGCCTGACGCCGGAAATTCTCGGCATGGTGCTCGAGCGAATCAGCGAACAGGCAATCGCGACCGGGTTCAAGAATGTCGTGATCATGGGCGACCACGGCGGCGGCCAACCGCAGACCTACGTTGAAGTCGCGAAAAAACTCGACGCAAAATATGCCGCGCAGGGCAAGCATGTTTTCTTCTGCGACGAGGTCTACGCCAAAGCGCAGGGCGATTTCGACGACTGGCTGGTTGCGCACGGCTATCCCCGCAGCTCGCACGCCGGCATTCCCGACACGTCGACGATGCTCTATCTCGGCGGCGACAAGGGATGGGTGCGCAAGGAACTGATCCCCACCGCCGAAGGCGATCCGGTTCCTCCGCCTGGACAACGCGGCGCCGGCCGCGGACAGACCGATCCGAACGCACCGCCGCGCAAGAACAATGGCATCAGCGGCGACGCGCGCCGTTCGACCGCGGCGCTCGGCAAGCAGGCCTTCGATATCAAGATCGACTACGCCGTGAAGCAGATCCAAGGGTTCCTCGCGGGCGCGGCGAAGAGTTCAGCGCAATAGAGCCGGGTGAGGCAGTCGGGCGGGGTGGGGAGGAATGGAGCGAGTCGATTTCCACACGCTGCTTCGTGATCGCAGTCTGCGGCTGGCCGTAGGGCTTGCCGTCGCGGTCGCGATCCCGGTTGCGATCCTCTTCTACTTCCAATTCCGCTCGATCGCCGCGCTCAGCAACTCCTCCACCGTCGTCCTGCAGCAACTCACCCAGGAAACCGCCGATGGCGTGACAAAAACGCTGCAGGACACGCTGCGCGCGCCGCGTGTCGACGTTCTGCTCAAGATCAATCAGTTTCAAACCGAACCGCTCGATCTCGACTTCATCCAGTCGACGTTCGATAGCGGATTCACGGCCGATCCGTTCGTCGACGCGTTCTATGTCTGGTCTGACGCGACGACCGAGCATCGCGATGAAGTGCTTTTTTACGATCGAAAGGCTCGCGCGTTCGCGGTCAATCCGCCGGAAGCCGCGCTGCTGGTAAACCAGTTCAAGGAGCTCTCGGCAGCGAAGCGCGCCATCGCGATGTTCGACGCGCCGCTCAATGGGCGACGCACCTATTTTCTGGCGCAGCTGCGTTTCACCTTCGCGCGCGAGCGTCTCACGAGTTTCACGGTACTGCGCGTCGACGCCGAACGGCTGCGCGGCGACTTCATCCCGGCACTGGTGGCCACCAAGGTGGCCAAAGTGGAAGCGCCGACGGGCTTCCCGCCACTATCGGTCACGGTGCTCGACGGCGACCATCGCGTGATCTACCCGCACGGCGGCGGCTCTGCCAAAGATGGGTTCGTTCAGGAACGGACGTTTCCGCTGGTGTTTTACGACCCGGACCTGACGGTGTTCCAGGCGCCAGGCAACGCTCCTCCAGAAACGTGGCGCGTGCGCACCGGATTCGGCAATCAGACGATTCCGCAGATCGTCGCATCGCGCGAGCGCCCGCAGCGCGCGCTGATGGCGATGCTGGCGGGCGTGATGGGCCTGGGCGTGTTCTTCGTCGCCCGCGCTGCGGCCCGCGAAGTGCGCCTCGCCGAGCTGAAGTCGAACTTCGTCTCGAGCGTGTCTCACGACCTCAAGACGCCACTCGCGCTGATTCAGCTGTTCGCGGAAACGCTCGAACTCGGACGGGTAAAAAACACCGAGCGCACTTCCGAGTACTACCGCATCATCAACAGCGAAGCGCGCAAGCTGACGCGTCTGATCAACAACCTTCTCGATTTCTCGAAGATTGAGGCCGGCCTGCGCCGCTACAAGCGCGAGCCCAAGGATCTCACCGAGGTGACGCGGCACGTCCTCGAGTCGCTCGATAGCCAATTCCGCCACAACCAGTTCACGGTGGCGTCGCGGTTCGACGGCGTGGTTCCGGTCTCGATCGATCTCGAAGCGGCGGAACAGGCGCTGGAGAACCTGCTTTCCAACGCCATGAAGTATTCTCCAGAACATCGGGACATCCTCGTCGAGGTGGCGCGTGACGCGCAGTTCGGCGTGGTGCGGGTAACCGACCACGGCGTCGGCATCCCGGCGCGGTTCCAGCGGCGGATTTTCCGGAAGTTCTACCGCATTCAAGCCGATGCGGGTTCCGGACCGCAGGGCACCGGGCTCGGGCTGGCCATCGTGGATCATGTGATGCGCGGCCACAGCGGATTCGTCCGCGTCGTCAGCGAGCCGGGTCGCGGCAGCACCTTTTCGCTGCACTTCCCGCTCTACGCAGGAGAGTTAGGACGTGACGAAACGCATACTGGTGATCGAGGACGAACCGCAGATGTTGCTCGGTCTGCGTGACAACCTCGAACTCGAAGGCTATGAAGTGGTCACCGCGGCGGATGGCGAGGAAGGACTCGCGAAAGCGATTTCCAGCGCGCCCGACCTGGTGATTCTCGACATTACGCTGCCGCGCAAGAACGGCTTCGAAGTCTGCCGCGAGCTGCGCGCGCGCGCCAACCCGACGCCGGTCGTGATGCTGACCGCGCGATCGCAGGAGAGCGAAAAAGTCCTCGGCCTCGAACTGGGCGCGGACGACTACGTCACCAAACCTTTCAGCATTACCGAGCTGTTGGCGCGCGTCCGCGCCGTGCTGCGCCGCGCCGGCGGGCGGCCGTCAGGCCTGGAGACCTGCCGAATCGGCGATATCGAGATCGACTTCCGAACGCACCAGGCGCATCGCGCCGGCCAACGGATCGATTTCACCGCGCGCGAGTTCGATCTGTTGCGCTATCTCGTCGCGCACACCGGCCAGGTGGTGACCCGCGAACAGATCCTCAACCAGGTCTGGGGCTACGAGGAATCGCCGACGACCCGGACGATTGATAACTTCGTCGCGAAGCTGCGGCAGAAGATCGAGAAAGCTCCGCACGAGCCCGAGCACATCCTGACCGTTCACGGCGCTGGGTACAAATTCGTCGGTTAGCTCACTTCGCCACCCGATCGAGGTGCGTGTTTCGTCCCACAAGCTGGCGCCGCTAAGGAACGATTGCCACGACAGCGGTGAGATTGTCGCGCGTCCCTCGCGCCAGCGCGGTCGACACAATCGCGTTAGCCATCTCCTCGGGGTCTAGCGATCGGCGCATCAGCTGTTCGAGCCGCCGATCGTCGACGACTTCGTGGACGCCGTCGGTGGTCATCAGGATCGCATCGCCCGATTGGACGTCTGCCTCCACCACATGGACGTCGGTGCGGGTTCTCGCGCCGACGACGTTGGTGAGTGCGTGGCGCATCGGATGGTGGCGCAGCAGCGCCGCGTTCGCCGACGGATCGCCGGCCAGCATGGTCGCCGTCCAGCTATCGTCAGCGGTCATCTGACGCAGACCGCCTGTCGAGAGGAGATACAGCCGGCTGTCGCCGACATGGCCGCATACCAGGCGGTCGTGCGACACGCGCGCCGCGACGAGCGTCGTGCCCATTCCCGCGAGATCTTCCGACGACACGGAGCTCTCGAGAATCGCCGCGTTAGCGAGAAGAATCGCGGTCCGCATCCGGTTGCCGTCGTCCGACAACGCCGGGTCGAATCCGAACGGCCATTCGTTGGTTTCGCTGCTGAAGTATTCGACGACTGCGTCGACCGCCATGCATGACGCGACTTCTCCCGCCTTGTGCCCGCCCATGCCGTCGGCGATGACGACCAGACCGAGCGCTTCGCGAATGGCGAAGGAATCCTCATTGGAGAGGCGGATACGACCCTTGTCGGACAGACCGAAGGCGCGAAACACTGAGATCGGTATCGGCAGGTGGCGACTGGTGCTACACACGACGAGGATAGCAAACGCGAAACCACGAAAGCCTGTTTCGTGGTTTCGTGCCTCTGTTCGTGGTTTCGTGACTAAAGCGGATGGTCCGGGAAGATCATCGACCTCCACATGTGCGCCGTTGGACTGCCGTCGAATCCCAGACCCTCTTTCGGCTGCTTGAAATGGCGCCCGATGATGTCGATGAACGGATCAAGCGACACTTTCATGTCGGGCTGGAAGGCGTAGAGATCGTGGACGGTGATCATGCGCGCTTCCATGTACCACTTGTGGTTGCGCGCATAATCGTACGTCTTCTTGATGTACTGCTCCGGCACGTAATCCTTGCCGAAGATACGGTTATAGAGCTCCGGATACTCGTAGCCGACGGACGAATCCGGATAGAAGCGCAACGCCTGATGGTGGCGGATCGCCCAGCTCACCTTCTCCGAGACGTAGGGCTCGATCATCTGCGCGCCCCACCAGCCGTGATCCACCTTGATCAGGTTCAGCACGACGTCGTGCATCAAGCAGGCGAGAATCGTCTCCTCCTTCTCGCCTTTCCTCATCGCATCGGTCGCGCTCTGCAGCACGTGCGTCGCCGGCGCGAAGCGATACTTGAAGAAGTCGACGAGCGTCGGCCTTTCGGGCATGCGTTCCAGCTGCCGCAGCGGCCGCGGTGTTGCCGAGCCCGACGGTCCTGGTGCCCCGAACAAATCGCCGGCACCGCGGCGGATGGTCGCCAGCTCGTTGGCGGACGTCTGCTGATCCAGCAGATCGGTCATGTAATGCTCGAGCGCTTCGGCGCGCTCCTCGTCATTCGGCAGCGCGTGGACGACGGCGGCGGACCCCAGGCTGGCGAAAAACGCGCGGCGATCGATCTCCATACCCCCTCCAGTCGACTGTGCGGCTGAGCGTAAACCCCCGCGCCGATTCTGTAAACCTTTTTTCCGAGCTGGTCGTCTAACCCATTACCTTGATTGTCTAGGTATGGACCTGTTGCACGGCACCCTCGACACGCTAATCCTCAAAACCCTCGCCGGCGGGCGCCTCCACGGCTACGGCATCGCCAAAGCGATCGAAGACTCGACGGGCTCGGTGGTCGCCGTGGAAGAGGGCTCGCTCTACCCGGCGCTCTACCGCATGGAGCGCAAGGATCTGATCGAAGCCGAGTGGGGCACTTCCGAGCTCGGCCGCCGCGCGAAGTTCTATCGCATCACGCCGCGCGGACGGAAGGCGCTCGCCGCGCAAACTGCAGAATGGGCGCGGTTTTCCGCAGCGCTGTCACGGCTGCTTCTGACGGGCACGTGATGGGCATCCCTGGACGCTTCTATCGTGAACCGTGGAAGGCTCGCGTACTGGACGAAGTCGACGAAGAGCTCGCGTTCCACCTGGAGATGCGGACGCGTGAGCTGGTCGCGAGAGGCATCGCACCCGACGTCGCGGCGCGCCAAGCCCGGCGAGCGCTCGAACGTAATCCGGCCATGCGCGCAACGCTCGAGGCGTTGGCTACTGACAGAGACCGGCACATGCAGAGAACACAATATCTCGCCGAGCTGCAGCAGGACGTGACGTTCACCGCACGGCAGTTCGTCAAGAACCCCGCGTTCGCCGCCATCGCCACGCTGACGCTCGCGCTCGGCATCGCCGGCGCGACCGCGATTTTCAGCGCGTTATACGCGGTCGTGCTGCAGCCGCTGCCGCTGCGCGAACCCGATCGCCTGTTCGCCGTCGGCGAAACGTATCGCGGTCTCCTCTCATCGATGTCGGCCGGCATCTATGTCGACGCACAGGAGGGCACGAACGCGTTCGATGGTCTGGCGGCGCTGCAGTTTGCCAACTACAACCTGTCGGACAGCGCGACGCCAGAGCGTGTGGTCGGCGCCAAAGTCACGGCGAATTATTTCGCGGTGATGGGCACGACGCCGCTCGCCGGTCGCGTATTCACGGCTGATGAAGACCGACCGGGGCACGATCGCGTTGCCGTGATCAGCAATCGTCTGTGGCGGCGTCGCTTCGGTGGCGCCCCGCTGGTCGGCCGTGAGATCCGTCTCAATTCGACGCCGTACACCGTTCTCGGCATCATGCCGCCGTCGTTCGATCTGACAAACGACAGCGAAGAATTGTGGACCCCGATCGCGTTCACGCCGGAACGGCGGCGTATGCACGACGAGCACTATCTGCAGGTCTACGGCCGTCTCAAGCCCGGAATCACCCGCGAGCGCGCGCTCGCGGAGCTCGCGCCGGTCGCCGAGCGCATGTCGCGCGAATACGCCAACGAGCTGGCCGCGACCGGGGTCACCTTTTCGATGCGTCCGTTTGCCGAACAGTTCGTCGGCGACTACCGGCCGCGGCTGTTCGTGTTGATGGCGGCGGTGAGTGTCGTGCTGCTGATCGCCTGCGGCAACGTCGCCAACCTGCTGCTGGCCCGCGGTTCGGCACGGGCGCGCGAAATCGCGATTCGCGCCGCGATTGGCGCCGGCCGCTGGCGTATCGTCCGCCAGCTGCTGACCGAAAGCGTCGTGCTCGGCATCGCGTCTGCAGTCGTCGGCGTCGCGCTCGCGCATCTGATGGTGCGCGCGGTTGTCGCATGGAGCCCGCCCGACATCCCGCGCCTCGACCAGGCCCAGGTCGATCCGCTGGCGCTCGGGTTCGCCGTGTTCGCGGCGCTCACGAGCAGCATCCTCTGCGGCATCGCGCCGGCACTCCGTCTCGCACGGCATATTCAGGGCGGGCTCAACGCGGCTCACGGCGGGCGGCGCGGCACCACCGGCGGCGGGTTCCGCGACCGGATCCGCGCCGGTCTTATCGTCGGCGAAGTGGCGCTGTCGATTCTGCTGCTGACCGGCGCCGGACTCCTGATTCGCAGCGCCCTGGCGCTGCAGCGCGTCGACCCCGGATTCGATCCTTACGGCGTCTTCACCGCACGATTCACGCTGCCGGAACAGAGCTACGCCGACCCGGTGCGTGAAGCCGACATGCTCCGCCGCTTCGGACAAGCGGCACGGCTGGTGTCGGGCGTCAAAGCCGCTGCGGTGTCGTCATACGCAGCGATGGGCTCTGGAGGTGGTACCAATGGTCTCGTTCCCGAGGGGCTGGAGGGCAGCGACCGATCGAAATTCATCCTGAGCATCCTGAGGGTCACGACGTCCGACTTCTTCCCGGCGATGCGAACGCCGATCCTCAAGGGCCGCGCCTTCACGGACGATGACCGAGAGAACAGCCAGCGCGTGATGATCATCAACGCGACGCTCGCCGCCAAAGCGTTTCCGGGCCAGGATCCGCTCGGGAAACGCATCTCGTGCTGCGAGGCGAAGGCTGACGGTGCGTGGAAAATCGTGATCGGCGTTGCCGGCGATATCCACTCGCGCGGCCCGGCGTTGCCGCCGGATCCCGAGTTCTACCTGCCGTGGACGCAGGTGCCGAAGGACGCGTGGAATTGGTTCCGCACGTTCTACATCATCGCGCGCACCGACGGCGATCCGGCGCGGTTGCTGCCGCCGCTGCGCGAGGCAATGGCCCGGATCGATCCCGACGTCGCGCTCTTCGACGTGCGCACGATGGATCAGCGCTTGAATGGAACGCTGGCAACAGCGCGTTTCAATACGCTGCTGCTGTCGATCCTCGGTGCAATCGGGCTATTGCTGGCGGCGAGCGGCATCTACGGCGTCCTCTCGTATCTGGTGAGTCAGCGGACGCAGGAGATCGGGGTTCGCATGGCGCTCGGCGCCAGCCAGGCCAGCGTCGTCGGTCTCATACTCCGGCAATCGCTGAAGCCCGTCGGTCTCGGAGCCGCAATTGGCCTGCTGGTAACGCTGGCGGCAACCCGCGTGCTGGCCAGCCAGCTGTTCGAAGTGAGTCGCACGGATCCGCTGACGATCGCGACCGTCTCAACCACTCTCATTGCGGTAGCCCTGGCCGCCAGCGCCGTGCCCGCGCGCCGAGCGGCGTCGGTCGATCCGACGCGCGCGTTGTCGGGGGAATGACTAGAGTCGCAAGTCGTCAGTCGCGAGTCGCGAGTCAGAGTCGTTAGTCCGAGCCGCGAGTCCGAGTCGCGAGTCACACTGGCGGTTCATGTTCCGAATAGAATGGGCCCCTACATTGGAATAGGAGCCCTTTATGATCGGATCGCTTGTGGCTGCCGCGGCGCTGACGCTGACCAGCAGCGCATTTACGAACGACAGCAACATTCCGGCGAAATTCACCTGTGACGCAGGTCAGACCAGCCCGTCACCGGCGCTCGCGTGGAAAGACGCGCCGGCGGGAACGAAATCGTTCGTGCTGATCGCGCACGACCCCGACGTGCCGCAGATTCCAGGCGGCTTCACGCACTGGGTGCTCTTCGACATCCCGGCATCGACGAAGGAGCTTCCGGAAGGGTTCCAGGTGGGATCGATCGGCGTGTCAGGAAACATGGGAATGCGGCGCCAGGGCTGGATGGGGCCGTGCCCTCCGACGGGTATTCACCACTATCACTTCATGCTTTCAGCGCTCGACGTGGAAACACTCAGCCTGCAGGCAGGCGCGACCAAGGCCGACGTCGAAAAAGCGATGCAGGGGCATGTCTTGGGCAGCGCGGATCTGGTCGGGCTGTATCAACGACAACCGAAACAGTAGTCGTTGGTCGCTGGTCGTCAGTCGTAGGTCGTGGCGTCAGTTGCCGGTCATTGCTCGTTTGTCGTCGGGGGACCGTATCCTCGGCAAACCCACGACGCACGACCAGCTCCGCACGATCAGCGACAACGAACGACAATCATCAGCCGCGTTCTTTGCGGTTCTCCTTCTTCAAGTATTGAATCCATTTCGTCAACTGTTTGCCAACCGTCCGGTACTCGTGTGACCAGTGCGTGAACTCGTCTTCTGAGATGCATTGACGTCACAAACCGGACGGAGCACCTTCCGTGCCCGATCATCCGCGTAACCACATCCATCACCGTTTGAGGGACCTACGACCAACGACCATCGACTCACGATCAACAACCAACGATCCATGACCAAAATTCCGTCTACTTTAGTTCCACGACGACAAGCTCGATCGTCTTGTCGGTATCGTTGACATCCTTGTGCATGGCGCCGGGCGGCATCGGCGACTGCCAATACGCCTTCCCGGTCTCGTAGTGCGTGACGGTCGCCGCGCCGTCGGCGGCAACGGTTTTGAGATCCCCTCCAACGATGGCGATCACCGAACGATAGCGATCGTGGCGATGCAGCGTCGATTCCGTGTGCGGCGGGATGACGCTCTTCCAGGACGTCGCCCGATCGGTGTCGAACTGCGGAACTCGTGTCATTTCGGGCTTCGACTGCCCCGACACAACCCCTAAGGCCACGAGAACCATCAACGCCGCAAAACGGCCCTTGTCGATTCGTTTCATTGCCCTACCGTCCTTCCCGCCCCACCCGCTCTACCAGCCCTCTGTGAGCCCTAGCAGCTTCGCCGCGTTGCCACCGAAAATTCCCTCACGCTCCTCTTCGCCGACCGGAAGCTTCGCGATCGCCTCGAGCATCGACGGGATACTGCCGATCTGATGCGGATAGTCGCTGCCGGCAAGGATGTGATCCGCGCCGGCAAACTCGATCGCCAGCCGCAGCGCTCCCTGATTGAAATTCACCGTATCGAAGTAAAACTGCTTCAAATAAGCACTCGGTTCGCGCTGAATGTGTTCGCGGCAGTCGCGGAACGCGTGGAAGCCGCGGTCGAGGCGCTCGGCAAGGTACGGAATGGTGCCGCCGAGATGACACAGCGCCCACCTGATGCGCGGAAACCTTTCCGGCACACCGGCAAACACCAGTGACGCCGCGGCCAGCGTCGTGTCGAACAGGAAACCGACCAACGGCATCAGCCAGTACTGCTTCATCATGTCGACGTTGATTGGATGCTCCGGATGGATGTACAGCACGGCGCCGAGCTCGTTGGCAATCTCGTACATCGGCCAAAAACGCTCGTCGCTCAACGGGACACCGTTGACGTTGCTGAACAGCATCGCCCCGCGCATGCCGAGCTGGCGCATCGTGCGTTCCAGTTCCTTCGCCGATGCGGCGGGATCGTTCAGCGGCAGCGTCGCCAGCGCGATGAACTTCCGGTCGGGTCGGTCCATTGCCGCCTTGAACTCGTCGTTGACCATCGACGCCAGCCGCACCGCGACGTCGGGCTTTTCGACGTGCGTGCCCGGCGTCGTCAAGGTCACCA
>Ga0066903_100005488_pt1 | contig 11019 bp, 7 predicted proteins | sample PanSoiMetaGPlot1_FD_67491 | JGI IMG/M metagenome (GOLD analysis project Ga0066903, IMG submission 67491) | Tropical forest soil microbial communities from Panama analyzed to predict greenhouse gas emissions - Panama Soil - Plot 1 (version 2) | ecosystem: Environmental > Terrestrial > Soil >...
GAATCTCGAAAAACTGCGCGACTTCGTCACCGATCTCCAGCTGGTTGAAGGCACGCGGGGCCTCGTCTCGCTGTTCTCGGCGCGCCAGGCCCCGGCACCGGGCAAATTGCCGGCGGCGCTGTTCCCGGCAGACCTGCCCGAGGGCGCCGAGTACGACAAGTTCATCGAGACCGTCAAAGCCAACGAGATCATCCGTGGCAAGCTGTTGTCCGAAGACGGCACGCTGGCGCTGATCGTGCTCTCGCTCGAGCCGGAAGTGGTTGCGTCGAACAAGCTCACCAAGACCATCGGCGATATCCGCAAACTGATGAAAGCAGACCTCGGCGACACCGGCCTCAGCGTGCAATTGTCCGGCGTGCCCGTGATGCAACTCGAAATCCGCAACGCGGTCGAGCGCGACGGGCTGACCTACAACATCCTCGGCATCCTCGCCGGCTGCATCATCGCGATCATCTTTTTCCGCAAGATATCATTCATGGTCGTGGCGGCGTTTCCGCCGATGATCGCGATCATGCTGGCGCTTGGTGGTCTCGGCTGGGCCAATTTCAATCTCAACATGTTCCTGAACGTGATGACGCCGCTCATCATGGTGATCAGCTTCTCCGACTCGATGCAGCTCACCTTCGCCGCGCGAGACCGCCTGATCGCAGGCCAGGACAAGATCACCGCGTTCAAGAACGCGGTGCTGGTGGTGGGTCCGGCCTGCGTACTCACCCATGGCACAGCCGGCATATCCTTTATCGCCCTCCAATTCTCCAATTCCGACCTGATCCGCAAATTCGGCGAGGCAGGGCTTGCCGCCACCATCATCGCGCTGATCGCGGTGCTGTCGCTGGTGCCAGTGTTCGGCGTGCTGTTCGTGCGCAACGAGAAGGTCTTTGCCGTCAAGTTCCAGAGCGCCGACGCCGGCGTGCAGGCGCTGCGCAATTTCTGCTACTGGATTGCGGTGCGCATGGTGAGCCGGCCGGGGCTTTTCAGCCTGATTGCGGTTGCGTTCGTCGGTGGGCTTGCGGTCATTTACGCCAATCTCGAGCCGCGCTACCGGCTTGCCGACCAGGTGCCGGACAAGCGCCAGGCGGTGGCTGCCAGCAATCGGCTTGACGCCAAGCTGACCGGTGCCAATCCGGTCAACGTGCTGATCCAGTTCCCCAGGGGCGAATCGCTCTATTCGCCGGAGACGTTGCAGACCATCGCCGACGTTCACGCAACCGTCGAGCACGAGGCGGGCGTCGGCAACGTCTGGTCGCTGGAGACGCTGCGGCGCTGGCTTGCCGAGAAGGCGGGCTCGGCCGACGTCGCGACCCTGAAGGAATATGTCAACCTGATCCCGGAGCATCTGGTACGGCGGTTCATCGACGCCCAGCAGGATGCGGTCGTAGTCGCCGGCCGCGTGCCGGATCTCGACTCCAGCCAGCTTCTGCCCGTCGTCGAGAAGCTCGATCATCAACTGGATGAGGTGCGCAAGAAGCATCCCGGTTACGAGGTCGCCGTCACCGGACTGGCCGCGATCGCGGCGCGCAACTCCGCCAACATGATCGAGAAGCTCAACCGCGGGCTGACGATCGAATTCGCGCTGGTCGCGATGTTCATCGGGCTGGCATTCCGCTCATGGGTGGTGATGTTCGCCTGCATCCTGCCCGGCATCTTCCCGGTGGTGATGTCGGGGACGCTGCTCTATTTCCTGAAGGAGGGGCTGCAGTTCGCCAGCGTGGTTGCGCTGACGGTGTCGTTTGGCCTCGGGCTTTCCGCCACCATCCACTTCCTCAACCGCTTGCGGCTGGAAAGCAAGCCGGGCGTGACCTCCGACGTCGCGGTCGAGCGCGCAACCGTGCTGGTCGGACCGGCCCTGATCCTGACCACCGTCGTGCTCGCCTGCGGACTCGTGGTGACGGTGTTCTCCGACCTGCCGTCGTTGCGGCTGTTCGGTTGGCTCAGCGCCTTCTCGATGGTGGCAGCGCTCGTGGCCGACCTCTTCATCCTGCGGCCGACGGCGATGTGGCTGATCAACCTGTCGGAGCGGTTGCACGGCGGCAGAAGCGGCAACGCGCTGGGTTAGGGTCGCGCCTGGGCTTGATTGCCGTCTTCGTGCTCCTGTTCCCGACGAGGGCTTCCCGGCGCTGCTCCACTGTTGCTTTCGTCGATATCGGGCTTCAGATTAAGCCGAGACTACTAACGGACTCGTTCGAGGAGGGCGTGTGCAGTCACGCGCGCTGACGATCCGGCTGATCCGGTTGGCGATGGCCGCGGCACTGGTCTTTCCGCTGGCTCTCTTCCTGTTTGCTTCATGGTCGTCCTGGCGGACCATTTCGGCACTGGCCGATGAACGACTGACGCGATCGCTCGATATCGAGCAGGAGGAAGCCGCCAAGGATTTTGAGCTGGTAGGCCTCATCATGCGCCGCGCGGCCGAGTTGGTTGCCGGAATGGACGCGGACGGCCTGCGCGCGAATGAGGAACGGATCCACGACAGCTTCGCCGACCTTGCGAATGCCGTGGCGGCGGTGCAGGCGATAGCGGTCTACGCAGCGGACGGCCATGTGCTGGCGACTTCGGCAAGTCATCCGCCGCCGGCGGAGAGCTTCGCCGACCGCGACTTCATCATGGGTCCGCTGCGAAGTGGCGGCAGTGTCTACTACGGTCGCGTCTATCCTTCATTCTTCGGCGCAGAACCGTTCTTCACGATCAGCCGGCCGCTGGTCGTCAACGGATCGGTTGCGGGGATCCTCGAAGTCTCGGTGCTCCCGGGCAATTTCTTCCAGTTCTATTCGACGCTCGCCTATACCGAGGGTTTGCAATACGCGCTGATCAGGAGCGACGGAGCATTTCTGGCGCGCTATCCGAAAGTTCCTCCCGGCGCACCCGACAAGCTGGATTTGAACACGAACTTTCATCGCTTGATCGCAGCTCATCCGGAGGGCGGGCCCTACCGGTCGTTATCCCCCATCGACCAGGTCGAACGCCGCTATATCGTTCGGCGCCTCGAAGGTACGCCGCTTTACCTGAGCGCCGGCATCGAGGATGCCACATTGCGCCGGGAATGGATGGTGGGCTTGGCCTATCACCTGATCTTCGGCTTGCCCGCGACCCTGCTAATGATCGCCATGCTGTTCTTCATCCTGCGCCGAACACAAACGCTCTATGCCGAGGTCGATGCCCGCACCAAGGCCGAACAGGCGCTGCGGCAGTCGCAGCGGCTTGATGCCATCGGTCAGCTGACGGGCGGCGTGGCCCACGACTTCAACAACCTGCTCACCATCATTCTCGGAAATCTCGAGGGATTGCAGCGCCAGCTCCGCGATGCCGATGCCGGCATCAAGCGGCGCATCGAGAGCGCCATGCACGGCGCACAGCGCGCCGTCACGCTGATCAAGCGCTTGCTGGCATTTTCGCGGCAGCAGCCGCTGAGCCCGTCGCCGGTCAATGTCAACCAGCTGATGCAAGGCCTGTCCGACTTCCTGCGGCGGGCGCTCGGCGAGCAGGTCGAACTGGAAATGGTCGGAGGCGGCGGATTGTGGCTGGTCGAGGTAGACCCGGCGGAGCTGGAGTCGACGCTTCTGAACCTGGCGGTCAACGCGCGCGATGCCATGCCGACCGGCGGCAAGCTCACGATCGAGGCGAGCAACTGCTTCCTGGATGAAGCCTATTGTCGCGACAAGACCGACATCCAGCCGGGACAATATGTGATGATTTCGGTCTCCGATACGGGATCGGGCATGAGCCAGGATGTTATGGCCCACGCCTTCGAGCCGTTCTTCACCACCAAGCCGGCCGGGCAGGGCACCGGGCTGGGGCTTAGCCAGGTCTATGGCTTCGTCAAGCAATCGGGAGGCCACATCAGCATCTACAGCGAGATCGACGAGGGCACGACGGTCAAGCTCTACCTGCGTCGCTTCTACGGCGCGATGACCGATCACGATTTGAATGCAGTGGCGCCTCCCGCCGGCGGCCATGAATGCGTGCTTGTCGTGGAAGATGACGACGACGTGCGCGCCCATATCGCCGAGACCCTGTGCTCGCTCGGTTACAGGGCGATGCAGGCGGGAGACGGCGAGGCCGCGCTCCGCGTTCTCCTTGAGCATCCGGAAATCAAACTGCTGCTCACCGATGTCGTCATGCCCGGCATGAACGGACGCCAGTTGGCGGAAGCCGCGCAGGCGGCGGCGCCGCGGCTGAAAGTCCTCTACATGACCGGCTATTCGCGCAACGCAATCGTGCATCAGGGCCGTCTCGATCCGGGCGTCGACCTGATCCAGAAGCCGGTAGCCGCCGACCGGCTCGGCACCATAGTGCGCAAGCTGCTGGATGCGTGAGCGTGAGGTCCTCTGCGCCATCGACAAGCCGAAAGCCCGGCGCGAGGCCGGGGCTTGAAGCTTTACTCTAACTTTGGCGTTTCGGGCTCAGCCCTTCACCATCGTGATGTTCACGCCGCGGATCTCGCCCTTGGACGAGATCTGCACGGTCTGCCTGTTGCCGTTGGTGCGCAGCGTCAGGTTGGCGGCAAAGCCGTTGGCCTCGACGAATACCTCGATCTGGCCGCCGCCGGCGGTGCCCTGCAGATTGCCAAAGATGTTGCGGCTCTTCTCGCTCCAGTTGCCGGAGATGCGATCGCCGTTCGACGTAACATCGCTTGTCAGGTCGAACTTGTAGCTGTCGCTCGCGCAATCCAGCTTCTGCTTGAGGCTCAAGCCGTTCGGGTTGACCTTGTATTCCGCCCTGCAGCGGATGTGCTCGGTCGTGCCATCGGACAGGGAGACCGTTCCGTTGCCCGACCAGGCGCCATCGAAGCCGGCAAACGGCCCGCTCGATTGGGCATGACCGGCCGCCACCGAGAGCATCAGCGTGGCGCCGACGCCTGCAGCCGCGATCGCCTGTCCAGACAGACTGAAGCCAAACATTTTCATGTCGATTTTCCCCGTTCAAAATGACGTCCTCAATTGAGGGCACGTCTCGCCACATCGATGGTTTAGTGTTGCGGTCAAAGTGTTAGGTTCAAACGACGCGATGCCGGTCCCGGCGTGGCCATTTCATCCCGCCAGATCAGTCATTGCCACGATCGCGGCGGAACTTGTAGCGGGACCCTGTGCACGCATGCAACAGCCAAACGGGAAAATCGCTGCGCGTCAAATTATCTCCTAGTATCAGATGTTTATATGTGCCAATCAAACCGCGGCGGAAGCCGTGCCGCGGGTAATGACAGGCCATCGTAAATTTGGCCGCATTTGGCGCTGCCTCTTGCTTCCACCGTCGTCAGCGGTTGGCGGCGTTTGCAATACAATGATCGGTGCCGGCGCAGCCTCCGGCATGTCCGGGGCCGAAAACCCTGCTGTCAAATGAAGGAACACGATGCGTAAACTTCTCCTCGTCCTCACCCTGTCGTCGCTGTCCACCGCGGCTTTCGCCCAAGGCAACTCGCGCGGCACGCCGGAAGAGCAAAGGGCCTGCACGCGCGACGCGCAGCGTTTCTGCCGTCATGTGATCGACCAGGGCGATCTCGCGGTGCTCTCGTGCTTCCAGCAAAACCGCGCCAAGATCAGCGCGGCGTGTGATGCGGTCCTGAAGAGCCACGGGCAGTAAGCATCGAAAGGGCAGCGTTCGAGGCCGCCACAGCATTGGTTTTGGCGGCATCTTCGCCTATATGGGGAACTCCGAACAACGTCCGAGTTTCCAGTTCCCCGATGACCACCGCGAGCGAATTGCGATCCGGCAAGACGCACCGGGACGAGAATTTCCCGGTGGCGTCATGGCTGATCCAGCCGCGCCACCGCGCGCTGATCCTCGCTTTCTATAATTTCGTCCGCACTGCAGACGATATCGCCGATCATGCCACGCTCGAGGCAGCCGAGAAGCTGCGCTATCTCGATCTGCTCGAGGCCGAGCTTCTGGGCCGGGGCGACAGCCAGAAGGAAGCCGTGACACTGCGGGCAGCGCTTGCGGAACGATCGATGCCGCCGCGCCATGCGCTCGACCTTCTCACCGCCTTTCGTATGGATGTGACCAAGCTCCGCTACGAAGACTGGGACGAGGTGATTCACTATTGCCGCTATTCGGCAATGCCGGTCGGACGCTTCGTGCTCGACGTCCACGGCGAGAGCACCTCGACCTGGGTGGCCTCCGATGCGCTGTGCGCCGGGCTGCAGGTCAACAATCATTTGCAGGATTGCGGCAAGGATTTCAAAAACCTCAATCGCGTCTACCTGCCGCGCGATGCGCTGGATGCGGCTGGCGCCTCGGTCGAGGCGCTCGGGCTGGCGCAGGCGCCGCCCGCCCTGCTGCAATGCCTGCAAGCGCTCGCCATCAAGACCGCAGCGCTGCTCGACGAGGGCAGGCCGCTCGCCGCACAGGTGAAGGATTTTCGCCTTGGGCTGGAAATTTCGGTGATCCAGGCTTTCGCCGACAGGATCGTGCACATGCTCAAGACGCGCGACCCCTTGAGCGAACGCGTGCATCTCGGCAAGGGCGAACTGCTGGCGTTCAGCCTCGGCGCGATTGCGGTTGAGTCCGGGCGGCGCGCGGCCGGGCAGCACCCCGTCTCCAACTCGGTAGCCGGCGCATGACGCTGGAGGCCACAGCGAGCGCCGATCACGGCACCACTGCGTCCGGCAGTTCGTTCTACGCCGCGATGCGCATCCTGCCCGTCGAGCAGCGGCATGCGATGTTCCAGATCTACAGCTTCTGCCGCAAGGTCGACGACATCGCCGATTCCGACGGGCCACGCGCGGAGCGGCTCGCCGCGCTTCAGAAATGGCGCGACGACATCGATGCGCTCTATCGCGGACAGCCGCCGGCGCGGCTTTCCGACTACATGGCTTCGGTGAAGCGGTTCGACCTGCAGCGCGCGGATTTTCTCGCCATCGTCGACGGCATGGAAATGGACGTGCCGCAGGACATCCGTGCGCCGGATCTGGCGACCCTCGATCTCTATTGCGATCGGGTGGCGAGCGCGGTCGGCCGCCTGTCGGTACGGGTATTCGGCCTGCCCGAGGGCGACGGCGTCCAGCTTGCGCATCATCTCGGCCGCGCTCTGCAACTCACCAACATCCTGCGCGACATTGACGAGGACGCCGGCCTCGGGCGGCTCTATCTGCCGCGAGAGTGGCTCAATGATGCTGGAATCACCGAAACGGATCCGCTGAAAGTCGCCGCCGATCCGCGCCTGCCAAAGGTCTGTGCGCCGCTGGTCGAACGGGCCCGCTCGCATTTCACAAAGGCCGACGAAATCATGGCACGCAATATGCGGCGTACCGTGCGCGCGCCGCGCATCATGTCGAGATATTATGGCTCGATCCTGCAATTGCTGATCGCGCGGGGATTTGCACCACCGCGCAACGCCGTGCGCGTGAATAAGATCACAAAGCTTGCCATCGTTCTTCGCTACGCTTTCATCTGATGCCCAGGACAGTCCACATCATCGGCGCCGGAATCTCGGGCCTTTCCGCAGCCGTGCGGCTCGCCAATGCGGGTCATGGGGTTCACGTCCACGAGGCTACGCAGCAGGCAGGCGGCCGCTGCCGCTCCTATTTCGACGCAGCGACCAATCTCACCATCGACAACGGCAATCATCTGCTTTTGTCGGGCAATCATCATGCAATGGCCTACGCCCGATCGATCGGTACCGAAGCGGGGTTGGTCGGGCCGAAGTCGGCGCAATTTCCCTTTGTCGATCTCGTAACCGGTCAGCGCTGGCTCCTCGATCTCGGCGATAGCCGGTTGCCGCTCTGGGTGTTCGACGAAAGCCGCCGCGTGCCTGATACCGGCGTACTGGATTATCTGGCGCTGGCGCCGCTGGTCTGGGCGCCTGCCGGCAAGGAGGTCGGCGAAGCGATCCGTTGCGAGGGCACGCTGTACCAGCGGCTTGTGCAGCCGCTGCTTTTGGCCGCACTCAATGTCGATCCGCCGATCGGGTCCGCCGGCCTTGCCGGCGCGATCGTGCGCGAGACGCTGCTCGCGGGCGGGCAGGCATGCCGGCCCCTGATCGCGCGTGATGGTCTGTCCGCGATCCTGATTGAGCCCGCGATCAGGTTGTTGCAGGAGAAGGGTGCAAGCGTCAGCCTGGGCCACGAGCTGCGCGAGTTGACGACAGCCGGCGATCGCATCACCGGTCTCAAATTCGGCGGCGACGAGATTGCGGTCGGTCCGAACGATGCGGTCGTCATGGCGGTGCCGCCGCGCGCCGCCGCCGCATTGTTGCCGGGATTGCAGACGCCGACCAAATTTCGCGCCATTGTCAACGCGCATTTCCGCTTCGACCCTCCGCAAAACGCACCGCCGATCCTCGGCATTGTCGGCGGCCTGGTCGAATGGCTGTTTGCCTTTCCGCAGCGGCTGTCGGTGACCATCTCCAGCGGCGACCGCCTCGTCGACATGCCGCGTGAGGAGTTGGCGGAGGCCATCTGGCGCGACGTATGCAAGGCGGCTGGCGTTTCTGGTGAACTGCCACCCTGGCAGATTGTGCGGGAGCGCCGTGCCACATTTGAGGCGACACCGGAACAAAACGCGCTGCGGCCCAAGGCCACGACATCATTCAAAAACCTGTTTCTTGCGGGCGACTGGACTGATACGGGATTGCCTGCGACCATCGAGGGATCGGTGCGGTCGGGCGATCGCGCCGCCGATCTCGCGATGCGCCAGGTTCAGTGAGGGTGTCGATGCAGATGCAACCAACCAACCAGTCGGGCGGGATTGCGGGCGCCGTCCTGGAGCGCAGCATCGCTTCGGCGACGAGCGCGCTGCTCGGCCTCCAGCAGGCGGACGGTCATTGGGTGTTCCAGCTCGAGGCCGACGACACCATTCCGTCCGAGTACGTGCTGCTGCGCCATCATATCGGCGAGCCGGTGGACGCGGTGCTGGAAGCGAAGATCGCAAACTACATCGTCCGCCGGCAGGGCGCCCATGGTGGCTGGGCGCTGGTCCAGGACGGACCGTTCGACATGAGCGCCAGCGTTAAGGCCTATTTCGCGCTGAAGATGATCGGTCACCCCATCGACGCGCCCCATATGGCGCGGGCCCGCGAGGCGATCCGCTCCCGCGGCGGCGCCATTCACAGCAACGTCTTCACGCGCTTTGCGCTCGCGATGTACGGCGTGCTGACCTGGCGCAGTGTGCCGGTGCTGCCAATCGAGATCATGCTGCTGCCGATGTGGTCGCCATTCCATCTCAACAAGATTTCCTACTGGGCGCGCACCACTATCGTGCCGCTGATGATCCTTGCGGTGCTCAAGCCGCGAGCGCGCAACGCGAAGGGCGTCAGCATCGACGAACTGTTCCTGCAAGATCCGCGCAAAATCGGAATGTCGGCGAAGGCGCCGCATCAAAGCTGGGGTTGGTTCACCCTGTTCAGTGCGCTCGACCGCATCCTGCGGCTTGCCGAACCGTTCTTTCCGAAGAAGCTGCGCGCGCGGGCGATCGAGCGCGCGCTCGACTTCATCGAGGAGCGGCTCAACGGTGAAGACGGCATGGGCGCGATCTATCCGCCGATGGCCAATATCGTGATGGTCTATGACGCGCTCGGCAAGCCCGCTGATTACCCGCCGCGCGCGCTGACGCGTCGCGGCATCGACAAGCTGCTCATCATCGGCGACAACGAGGCCTATTGCCAGCCTTGCGTCTCGCCGGTTTGGGACACGACATTGGCTTGCCATGCCATGATGGAGGCGGGGAGCGAGACTGCCACATCAGCTGCGAAGCGTGGGCTTGACTGGTTGGTGCCCAAACAGGTGCTGGACCTCAAGGGCGACTGGGCGGTGAAACGACCGGATGTGCGGCCGGGCGGGTGGGCGTTCCAGTACAACAACGCGCATTATCCCGATCTCGACGACACCGCGGTCGTCGTCATGTCGATGGACCGAATGCGGCGCGCATCCGGCACGAAGGAATATGACACCGCGATTGCGCGCGGACGCGAATGGATCGAGGGCATGCAGAGCCGCGATGGCGGCTGGGCCGCGTTCGACGTCGACAATCTCGAATATTATCTCAACAACATTCCGTTCTCCGACCACGGCGCGCTGCTCGACCCCCCGACCGAGGATGTCACCGCGCGCTGCGTCTCGATGCTGGCGCAGCTTGGAGAGACCGCGGCCAGCAGCAAGCATGTGGCTGCTGCGGTCGAATATGTGCGCCGCACCCAGCATCCCGAAGGTTCCTGGTACGGCCGGTGGGGTATGAACTACATCTACGGAACCTGGTCGGTGCTGTGCGCGCTGAATATCGCAGGCGTCGACCGTCGGGATCCGATGGTTCGCAAGGCCGTGGACTGGCTGGTCTCGGTGCAGAACCCGGACGGCGGTTGGGGCGAGGATGCCATCAGCTATCGGCTCGATTACGGGGGCCTGGAGCGCGCACCGACCACCGCGTCCCAGACGGCATGGGCTTTGCTTGCGCTGATGGCGGCCGGCGAGGCCCAAAATCCGGCAGTTACCCGGGGTGTTGAGTGCCTAATTGCAACACAGAGCGAAAAAGGGCTGTGGGATGAAGAACGCTATACGGCAACAGGGTTTCCCCGGGTGTTTTACCTACGCTATCATGGCTATCCAAAGTTCTTTCCGCTTTGGGCGCTGGCGCGGTATCGAAATCTGAAAAACACCAACAGCAGGGTGGCAGGGGTCGGGATGTGAGATTGGGGGCGAGGGATGGTACGACCGCGGGTAGGGTGGACCCGCGGCCGATCTTGATAATAACAGGTCTGGTGCAGGAGGCCCGCATAGCGGCCGGGCCTGGCATGGCCGTCATTTGCTCATCCAGCGATCCCAACCAGTTGCGAGCGCTGCTGACGACGCTTGATCCGGCGTCGATCCGCGGCGTGATCTCGTTCGGCGTTGCCGGCGGGCTCGATCCCTCGCTCAAATCCGGCGACATCGTCGTGGCGACCGAAGTCATGGCGGGCGACACCAGATGGCTTGCCGGTCTTTCAATCAGCGAAGCCCAGATCGCCGGCATTGCGCTCGGGCGCCGCCGCGTGGTCAGGGGCCTGCTTGCGGGCGTCGAGGAAGTGGTGGCGGCAAGCGATTGCAAGGCCGCGCT